>Ga0315291_10006238_pt1 | contig 14821 bp, 8 predicted proteins | sample YL17G12_20_MG_FD_203070 | JGI IMG/M metagenome (GOLD analysis project Ga0315291, IMG submission 203070) | Sediment microbial communities from Yellowstone Lake, YNP, Wyoming, USA - YL17G12_20 | ecosystem: Environmental > Aquatic > Freshwater > Lake > Sediment | place: USA: Wyoming | collected...
AAAGCTGCGAGAGAATCATGTATGCGGTCTTCGTTTATCTGAACTCTAAATGGGAGAGGAAACCCTTAGACCAATTTGCGCACAAGTCTTGACATTACCGCCGGATACCTCCGCCAATGCTGTGAGCCTCTTATCCACCGTGATTACCAGCCCATCACCAATGTGCCAATCCTTGAATCTTGCCGACATGCTGCCCCAGAGGCCGTGCTGTAGGCACGTGAGGAGTTGAAATTCATCTACTTTTGACAATCTTATTGTCATGTAACCCCCGGCGTTTTTTTCGTTAGGACTGGTGCGTCAAAACCCCTGGAAAAAGCGTTGAATCTTGGGTATCGCAATATCGTCCGATTCAGCCCAAATGAGAAGTGATTGAATCGGGCGCAATAATTCCCACGATTATTGCCCTCTCTTGCTTGAGAACCCCACCAGAGGATATCACGTTGCCAGCTGAAGTGCTAGCCCTTTCCGGGCGGAGCTGCGCAGAACCGCTTGAGCAATCCGGGTGGCTCCTCCGCAGATCGCTCGCCGGGTCCAAGCGCACCAAAGGAATAGCCTTGAACCTATAGGCAATTTACCGCCCCCAGATAAACGATTATTGTAAAACATCTTGCCTCATTGAGCGAATTATTTTGGCTGTGGCAGATTTTTCTGTTGCGCGCCGATATATCACATGTTACTATTACCAATATATGGCACGCGATGGCTTGTGCCATCTCCTGGGGGAGGCAGTTGATCGATGGTTCACACTGATTGCATAGCGTTCAGGCCGGGGGCCGACTATGCGGATTGCATCAAGCGGCTTCGAGCCAAGCTTGGGCTCACCCAACAGGGGTTGGCTGATAGTCTCGGTGTCTCTTACGTCACTGTAAATCGCTGGGAGAATAGCCAAACCAAACCGTCTCAACTCTCGTGGAACCAGCTCAGACAATTGGAACGAAGCATCTCAGAGCAGGACGTTTCCCCCAGCAAGACGGATGATCGAGCACCTGCATTGCTCGACTTCACGGCGAATCCGGAAGTCGTCAAGGTCTTAGCCGAAGGCGAAAGGCTTTCCTTCGGCCACCTCATGAATCCGACCTTCGCCACAGAAATATCCAATATAGATCCCCTGCCCCACCAGCGCATCGCAGTCTATGATCATATGCTCAAGCAACCTCGATTGCGCTTTCTGTTGGCAGATGATGCGGGCGCAGGCAAGACCATCATGGCAGGGTTATACATCCGAGAAATGCTCTCGCGTCGTCTCCTGCGTCGGGTTCTCATCATTGTCCCCGCCGGCCTTCTGGGCAACTGGCGAAAGGAAATGATGACGCTTTTCAATCTTCCGTTTCGCATTGTGAGGGGAAACGATGCTCGCTACGAAAACCCGTTTGTCGGCGACCAGAGTGATCGAATCATAATCAGCATGGATACATTAGGCACATCTCGTATGTTCTCGCGCCTTCAAGCTCCCGAGCTGGCTCCATATGATCTTGTGATATTCGACGAAGCACACAAATTGGCAGCAGACCGAGGCAGGGATCTTCGCGTTGAGAAGACAGATCGCTATTGCCTAGCGGAGGCTTTAGCTGGCGTGCAGGTACATGAAGAACAATGGCAGTTGAATTGGACACCGCATCATCTCTTGCTTCTGACAGCCACGCCGCATATGGGCAAGGAGTACCCCTACTATGCTCTCTGGCGGCTGCTGGAACCCAACATTCTCGCCACGCCGGAAGCGTTTGGCGAGTACCCGGCCGAGCAACGCAGCAAGCATTTCATCCGACGGACGAAGGAAGAGATGGTCTATCTCGATGGCAGACCGCTTTATCCCAAGCGCATATCCGATACCCTGGGCTACGAACTGAGCCAGGGCGATGTTAGTGAGCAGCGGCTTTATGACGAGACCACCGACTACCTTCGCTTCGTTTACAACAGAGCAAAACTGCTGAATCGGGAGGCGGCGCGCCTGGCAATGAGCGTATTTCAGCGCCGTTTGGCGAGCTCGACGTATGCGCTCCTGCGTTCGTTCGAGCGCCGCATCGCAAGACTTGATGAAATAATTGAGAGCGTGCAGGACGGCCAGCTAACTACCGAACAGCTTTTCGCATTGCAGCAATGCATATCTGATGGAGACGATGTGCTCTCCACCAAAACCGCCGATGATGAAGTTTCCGAGGAGAACCGTGAGGAGAACGAAATCGCCGAAGACAAGCTTCTTCAGGGAGTAGTCGCGGCATCACTCGCCGATCTCCTAGTGGAAAGGGAAAATGTCCGGGAACTCCTCAATTTGGCAAAGAAGGTCTACGAATCGGGCCAGGAATCCAAGTTCGAAAGACTGCGCGAGATCTTGACCGATCCAGAATACAAGAATGAGAAATTCATCGTATTCACGGAACACCGCGACACACTTTATTTTCTCGCGAGACGTCTGAGTGGCATGGGGTACACAGACCAGCTTGCGCAAATTCACGGAGGTATGGACTATACCCAGCGCGAAGAGGAAATTGAGCGCTTCCGGAAGCCACTCGCCGAAAACGGGGCACGGTTCCTTATCTGCACTGATGCGGCGGGGGAAGGCATAAATCTTCAATTCTGCTGGATCATGATCAACTACGACGTCCCCTGGAATCCGGCTCGTCTCGAGCAACGCATGGGGCGAATCCATCGCTATGGCCAAAAACACGATCCTGTTGTCATCATGAACCTCATTGCGCCTTCCACGCGTGAGGGCAGAGTCCTCAAAGTGCTTCTCGAGAAGCTCGAGAAGATCCGCAAGGAGCTTCAGTCCGATAAGGTATTTGATTGCATCGGGCGTGTATTCGAAGGCTTGTCCATTAAGCAGTATATGGAGCTTGCTATCACCGATGATGTTGAGAATGTAACTCGAGAGCTGGATGGTCGATTAACTAAGGAGCAGATCGAGGCCCTCGCTGCTCGCGAGAAATCTCTTTATGGTTCAGGCGGCGATGTGGTCAAGGAGCTGCCGCGTCTTCGCGCGAGCATGGAACAGAATATATATTTCCGTCTTGTTCCGGGTTATGTGCGGCAGTACATCCGGCAGGCGGCGCCGCTCGTAGGCGTCGATGTTGATGGAAATATGGATGGCATATTCTCCTTTCGAGCGCTTCGCCAAAGCGCGATTGATCCGCTCCTGCCGGTGCTTGAACTCTACCCCGAGGAAGCTAGAGATAAATTCTGCCTGACAAGGCCAATGGACCGAAAAGACGTCATATGGCTTCATCCCGGGGAGCCGGTTTTTGAAAGATTCCGATCCCTTGTGAGCGAACGTCTCACAGGTGAAGGCAAGCGAGGCGCAATCTTTGTGGACCCGACCAGCGATAGACCTTATCTCTTCCACCTGGCGTTGCTCTCCATCGTACGCAAGGCCGAACCCACAATTGCTGAACTGACTAAAGAAGAAGTCCTCGGGTGGGAGCTCGTGGGAGTGAAGCAATATGAAGGATCCGAGATTGCCACATGCCCCGTTGAACACCTTTTGCTTCTCAATGGCGGTCGCGGCTTGCCAGTCTCCGCGCAACGATTAGCTGCAGCTGCCTCGAAACAGCGGGAAGTGGCCCGTTCCTATATGGCTGAGCGATTGGCCCGGGAGATGGCAGTCGGGCGCAAACAACAGCTCATAGAGAGCCTTCCGGAAAAGGAGAGCTTCATCAAGCGCGGATTCGATTATCAGGAAGCAGAGCTTGCTGGCGCCCGCGCCAAGCACTCTGACAAGGCACGATCCGGAAACCGAAAAGCCATGGAAGCGCTCGAGGTGGTGAAGCGGCAGCAAAGACAACTTGGCGAACGCCGAGAAAATGCGCTGGCGGCCTTGCGGCTCGAGCCGGAGCTCGTTGCTCCGGGTGCCGTTACGTTTGTGGCACATGCACTCGTGGTGCCGTCATCCGATCCGATGGACCTGAAGCAGCACGAAATTGATGTGGAGCTGATGGCGATGAAAATCGCTCAGGCATTCGAGGAATCTGCTGGTGGCAAGGTGCTTGATGTCCATACGAGCGAGCTTGCTCGCGGAGCGGGGCTTCCGGAGAATCCAGGCTTTGATCTTCTATCTGTCCGACCGGGAGATGAGAAACGCGCCATCGAAGTCAAGGGGCGCACCGGCAGGGGAGATATTGAGGTAACGGCAAACGAGTGGGCGAAGGCCTGCAATATGGGTAAGGATTATTGGCTCTATACAGTCTATGATTGCGGCACTCCAAATCCACGCCTTGATCGCGTGCGGGATCCATTCGCCAATTTGTTCGCGCGGGCGAAAGGAAGCATGTTGATAGGAGTAAAGCAAATAGCCGAGGCTGCGGAGAACCCCATATGATAGCGAACTGTGAAGAAATGCATGCTGCTGGTCGCCGCACGCCTATTGGAGTGCCTGCCGATCCCTTGAAGGTTGTATTTACAAAAGAGGTACTCGGCAATTGGAAGAGGAAGGCCGAGCATTCCGAGGATCTCAAGTTTCGCCTACGAGTTCTGAGCGCCTGCGGTCCATATCCATCGGATCGCTTGCGCGCGCGAGAGATACGTATCTACCGAGCATGGAGAGCCGCATGGGATGCGTATCTTTACGCAGCGTTTGCGAATGGCATGTTCGAGGGTGATAAAGGAAGAGATATTAGGGCTAGACTGACGGGAATAGGCACCGATGGTTTTCGATCGGCAATGGCAGAATGTCTGTCATGTTGGTTTCTTTCTGGTCCTATGAGATTCAGAGTCGATGGAATTGCCCCTGGCAGGAACGGCAAGAATCTCGATATGGTTGTGATCTTACCCGATGGTAACATTGGCATAGAGGTCAAAGCGCCCTTTCGCGATATTCCTACACCTGAATCTGGTAGCGGTGCTGTGTGCTGGAGCGGTGACGATGCGGATAAAATCATTCGGTGTCTTGAAGCGGCGAATAAGCAATTTACTGATGGGATACGAAATATTCTAGTGATTGCTCCGAGGCTCAGATCAGCGCTGTGCTCAGATCGTCATGACTTAGTAAAAGCTGCCTTTGGTCAAAGCATGATTGCCTTCTTGCTGAATGCCGAAACTGGAGAAGCGGGGCCAATGAAGACGGAATTCTCTGCTGACGGCAACTTCTTAAAGAGACGGCTTTCCAATGGGAGACTCCTGAAAAGAGATGGGCTTCCAGCCTACCGGCGTATCAGTGCCATCTTATGCATAGAACAAAGGCTCAAAGAGAAATATCCCCCCCTTAATCCTCTATTGCTATTGGACGAGCAGCGTAGAGACCAGATGTGGGCGGAATGGGAGGCCGCTGGAAGAAAGCACTTAAGCTGCGAGAATGAGATGTGGATTGAGCATGATATAATCGTCCTTCACAACCCGCACGCTTACTGTCCTTTGCCTCTTGAGATGTGGAAACAATTTTCTCAGCTTGTGCCCGCAAATGGGCAAATGAAATGGACTGACGGTTATATAAATAGGTTCTGATAGTGATAGGGAGATCATATGTCGGCTCATTCGGACGATGAAACAAGCTCAAAGGCTGATACTCCGCGTCTCATTGAGAATGCGTTTCCATTGAAGCAGGCTTCTCTGGACTCGGTCCACGAGAAGAATGTGCGGCATGGGCACATCTCGACGCTTCATATCTGGCCTGCCCGGCGACCTCTCGCGGCTTGTCGGGCGGCGCTCATTGCCACCCTCCTTCCTGACCCTGGTACACCGGAAAAGCGTAAGGAACTCTGTGATAAAATAGGTGGCAGAGTAGTTAAGAGGGTGGAGCGGAAAAGAATGCCCAATGGCGAGACGGTTGAGCGCGAGAAAGAAATCACAGAGGGGGGGATCCTCCATTGGGGTCGAGAGACCGAGAATAAAGAGCTCTTGGAATGGTTTCGGGAGGAAATCCTCAAAGCCTATGGGGGCCGTGCACCGAAAGTGCTTGACCCCTTTGCTGGCGGCGGATCGATTCCCCTTGAGGCCATGCGCCTCGGGTGCGAGGTGACGGCCGTGGACATTAACCCGGTCGCATGGTTCATCCTCAAGTGCACGCTTGAATATCCGCAGAAGCTCGCTGGGAAGACATCCCCGCTGCCCGACTTCGTTCTCGAGAACGAAGAATTCATGAACGCTTTCTATAAAGCACACTCACACCTCGTTGGTCGAACAAAACCCACAAGGAAACAGTTTCAGGACCAGGAAGGTTCGCTTTTCAAGACCCACAGGCAGGAGAACGAGCGTGCACCGAAAAGCGATCTGGCTTGGCACGTGCGGGCATGGGGTCTCTGGGTACTTGACCGCGCGCGGCGGGAACTCGCCGAATTCTATCCCACGTATGCGGACTTTGAACCGATTGATAAGAGAGACTCCAAGCGCTATGAGATTCAGCCCATGCGGCTGATGCCCCTCAACGAGGATGGCACGCCCAATCTTGAAGCGCTTAACAAGGATTTCAGCGAAGAATACTTAGCCGACAAGCGAAACCCGCGTTGGGTGGCAAAGCCCACCATAGCTTATCTCTGGGCGCGGATGGTGAAATGCAATAACTGTCGCGCCGACTTGCCGCTTCTCAAGACACGATGGCTCTGCAGAAAGGATCAGAAGCGAGTAATCCTCGTGATGGAGCCCAATGCAGAAAGAACTCGCGTGATCTTCAGCATCGTCGCAAATGTTCCAATCAAGGGGGGCAATGCAGCCCAACGCCGCGAGTATGATAAGCGTCTTGGTGGCGGAACGATGTCTCGCTCCGGTGCGAGATGCCCTTGCTGCGGGACCATTATGTCAATTGAGGATATTCGACTGGAAGGTCAAGCTGGACGTTTGAGTGCAGTTATGACTGCTGTTGCAGCAGAGGGGCGGAGTGGTGTAGAGTATCGTCTTCCCTACGAGAATGAAATCAAGATGGCTGAGGAAGCCGAAAAGGTCATTCCAGCGCTATTTGCTCAAATTCCATTTGGCTTGCCTACGGAACCACTGCCGAGTAAGGAGGCATTGGGTTTCCGAGTGCCTCTTTATGGCTTCGACCAATGGGCCAAACTTTTCACATCTCGCCAGCTTCTAGCGCTTGGTACGCTTGTCAAGTGGACCCGGACTGCTCGGCATGAACTCGACCATCGGCACCTTCCGCCAGATTGGGCCAATGCCATTCATGCCTACCTGGCATGCGCGATTAGCCGTACTTCGGACTACATGGGCGGTTTTTGCATTTGGGAGCATGGAGCGGAGGAGGTGAAGCATGTCTTTATGCGTTGGGCCTTGCCTGTTACTTGGGATTTTGCTGAGGGCAATGTCCTTGCTCCGGTAGAACGGTTCTTCCTTGGAGGTCTGGCATCCATATTTAGGTCAATATCTAGGCTTCATCAGTGTTCATGGGAAGGCACTGAACCACCGATTGTAGCCTGTCGATCTGCCATAGAGGAAGCAAGTGCGCAGGTTGATGTTGTCGTCACTGATCCTCCATATTATGATGCGATTCCATACTCGGATCTGATGGATTTCTTTTACATATGGCTGCGCCGAACGCTGAAAGGCCTTTCCCCTGAGTTGGATTCGGAGTTCGCCCTACCAATAACACCAAAATGGAACCAAGAAACCCAGGATGGTGAATTGATAGACGATTCGAGTCGTCATAGTGGTAGCAAGGCCAAGTCAAAGGAAGCATATGAAAATGGCATGTTCCGGTCCTTTCTGTCTTGCCATGCCGCAATTAGGGAAGAAGGACGTTTAGTGATTGTCTTTGCGCATAAACAACCAGATGCCTGGGAGACTTTGGTATCAGCGATGATAAGAGCCGGTTTTGTCGTTGAGGGTAGTTGGCCCATTCAAACTGAAATGCGCGGTGGTATTCGCAATCTCGGACGAGCGTCGCTCTCTTCGTCAGTGTGGCTTGTCTGTAAGAAGCGTTCGGTTGTAGCTCGGGTTGGATGGGATAATCAGGTGCTGGATGAGATGCGAAGAAACATCAAAGATCGATTGCGCGAGTATTGGGATGCTGGTATCCGCGGCCCGGACTTTGTCTGGGCCGCCACGGGCCCGGCATTGGAGGCCTACAGTAAGCACCCCGTGGTCAAGAAGGCGAACGATCCGGGGCCTCTGACTGTGAGTGAATTTCTTACCCATGTGCGTCGCATGGTTGTAGACTTCGTTGTCGGCCGAGTTCTATCCAGGGAAGGAGATGCTACGACAGGTGCCGATGAAATAGATGCGATGGGCAGTGATCGACTTGATGAACCAACTGCGTACTATCTTCTCCATCGCCACGACTTCGGTCTTGATGAAGCACCAGCCGGTGCATGTATACTCTATGCGATCTCATGCGGCGTTTCGGACAAAGAGCTTGCGGACACGTGGAACCTTATCGGTTTCGGGAAGGGCAAGTCGGCTGATGAGGACAGCGCCGAAGAACCGGATGTCGATGCCGAGATAGACCGGGATGCCGAAGAAGATTCCGGCAGCAAGGTGAAGCTCAAAACATGGGCGCAACGTAAGAGTCAATCACTCGGTTACGAGGCTGCTGGGGGCAGGCCTGTGCCGTTCATCGATCGTGTCCATTGCCTGATGCACCTGTGGAAGGCGGGAGACCTGCACAAGGTTGACGAGTATCTCGACTCCAATGGCCTGCGACGGCAAGAGCTCTTCAAGCGCGTCCTGCAGTCGCTTATCGAGCTATCGCCGCATGGCAGCGAGGAACGGTCTCTTCTCGAATCCTTGAGCAATCATGTGCAGGCCAAAGGTGCCGTTAAGGACGATCGGCAAGTTAAACTGACTTTGGATACCGAGGAGCCATGACGGACAAACGGGACAAGCGAAAAGCCCGGGGTTCGCCATCGAACTCTATAATTCCCGTATTGGTTGCCGACTATGGCCATCTGGTATCGAGCATCTCTGAGCTTCTGGAGCAAGCGAGGCATACTGCAGCACGGTCCGTGAACGCCGTGCTTACGGCCGCATACTGGGAGATCGGTCGACGAATTGTGAAATATGAACAGAGCGGTACGGCACGGGCGGAATATGGTGAAGCTCTTATCGAACGTCTTGCCAAGGACCTGACAGAAATTCATGGGCGCGGGTTTTCTAAGCAAGGACTTTACAAGATGCGTGGGTTCTACTTGGGCTGGCAGATTCTCCCGACACCGTCGGGACAATTGGAGGCTCGAGTGATAGTCCCGACAGCGTCGGGAGAAAGCGGGGCTCGAAAACACCAGACACTATCTGGCATAACTGCGCAGACTCCCCCGCTGCTTCAGGCATCAGTTGAATCTTCCCTGGCGCTGGCCGAGGTCTTTCCGCTCTCATGGTCTCAGTATGTCCGTCTCCTGTCGGTGGATGATCCGCAGCCCCGTGGCTTTTACGAGTCAGAGGCCATTCGGGGGGGGTGGTCCGTTCGGCAACTCGATCGGCAGATCAGCACGCAATTCTACGAGCGGGCTTTGCGGTCGAAATCTTCGCAAGCGCTCTTAGCCCGAACACAGAGGCCGCATCCACAAGATGCAGTTTCGGTGCAGGAGGAAATCAGAGATCCATACCTTCTGGAATTTCTGAACCTGAAAGATGAATATGGAGAAAGTGATTTAGAAGAGGCGCTCGTTCGCCATCTGGAGTGGTTTCTGTTGGAAATGGGTGCCGGGTTTACATTCGTGGCACGACAGAAACGCATTCGGATCGGCGACTCGTGGTATCGGATTGACTTGCTGCTTTATCATCGCGGCCTGCGATGCCTTGTCGTGGTTGATCTCAAGACGGGGGCATTCACGCACGCAGACGCAGGCCAAATGAATCTCTATCTCAACTATGCTCGAGAGCACCTGATGATGCCGGACGAAGCCGACCCTGTAGGTATCATCCTTTGCAGCGACAAGGACAATGCCGTGGTGAAATACGCGACGGGGGGCATTCGCACTCGAGTTTTCGCATCAAAATATCTTACGAATCTCCCCGACGTGGAGACCTTGCGGCGCGAAATTATGAAGACGCAACGCGCGATGCGTGCGCGAAACGAGGAGGAAAAGACAGATGCCTAAGCTACCTTGGAAACCGTGGCATGAAGTCGTGAAACTTCGCGAAGATCTGCGCTCCGGCGACCTATCCCTTCATATGTTCGCTGCCGACCTCTATGAGGTTATGATGCAGAGCGGCAAGCTGCCCATTTACGAAAAGCCCGAGCAGTTCTTTGCGCTGACCTTCCCTACTTATAACCTCCGACAACTCGTTCGGGATGTAGTGCTTCGCTTGGCGGGAAAGAACGACAAGGCTGTGCGTCAGTTGGAGCTGACTTATGGTGGCGGCAAGACCCATACTTTGATTGCGCTCCGGCATCTTGTTCATGATCCGGATAGTTTGCCCAATCTTCCCGCAGTTGATGAGTTCATTCAGTCCATCGGTCAAAAGCCGCCCAAATGCCGAGTGGCCGGTCTATGTTTCGACAAGTTGGATGTCGAGAAGGGCATGGAAGTCTCCGCTCCCACTGGCAAGAAACGAACCCTCAAACAACCATGGAGTGTTCTCGCTTACCAGATTGCAGGGGACGCTGGATTGAAGATTCTCCATGCGAGCGGAAAAGCCGAAGAGCGCGACTCTGCTCCAGCAGAGAATCTTCTGATCGAACTTCTTGAGCTGCCTGGCAAAGAGGGTCTGGGCATGCTCATTCTCATTGACGAGGTCCTTATGTATGCCCGCGAAAAAGTGGCTCAAGATCCGGAATGGCGAGCCCACCTCATGAATTTCTTCCAGTACCTCACCCAAGCTGTGGCAAAAGTTGATTGCTGCTGCCTTGTTGCGTCCCTTCTGGCCAGTGATCCACGGAAGAGTGATTCGTTCGGTCGCGAAATACAGGCGGAGCTTTACGACATCTTCCAGCGGCAACGGGAAGAAGCCGTTGAGCCTGTGGTCAAAGAAGATGTGGCGGAGATCTTGCGTCGCAGATTCTTCACTCCTGATTCATTTAAGGACCGGGAATCATTCCGCCAGCATGTGGTTGCCGCTCTCAAGGGTATAGCGAGCGTGGACGATCAAACATCGAAACAAGGCGCCGAGGCCGAAGAAAGATTCCTCAAAAGCTATCCATTTCATCCCGACCTAACGGAGGTTCTCTATTCGAAGTGGACGCAGCTTTCTCGATTCCATCGCACGCGAGGCGTGTTGCGAACCTTCGCTCTTGCCCTGCGGGAGGCCGAGAAATGGGATGCGAGTCCCCTCATCGGCCCTGCCGTGTTTCTCGCGGGCTCTGATAGGGAAGGTCTTTCAGAGGCCTTGCGGGAGATGGTGGCAGTTGCGGATACCGAGGAATGGGAGGGCAAGAAGCAGGCATGGACCGGAATTCTCGACAATGAATTCTCGCAAGCGCGGCAGATACAAGGGGAATCATCCGGTTTGAAATACCGCGAGATTGAGGAAGCTGTGGTAGCAACATTCATGCATTCACAGCCGGCCGGGCAGACCGCCAGGACAAGGGATCTCGCGGTACTGCTCGGTTCAACGCGCCCGGACAAGATTGAGCTCGACAAAGCGCTCTCGCGTTGGGCGCAGCGGAGCTACTGGCTCGATGATCAGTTTGCGGTTGTGGCGGAAGGGCACATTCCCAACACATGGCGTCTTGGGAACCGCCCTAACCTCACTCAGATGCATGCCAATGCGGTCAAGAATATCTCTGAGGAAATTGTCATCACTCGGTTACTGGATGATATCGGCAAGGTGAAGTCGCTCACAGTCGGCGCCTCGGCGGCCGGAGTACGTGTTCACTCGCTTCCGACTCGTCCGCGAGATATCGAAGACGACGGTGCGTTTCACTATGCCGTGCTCGGGACGAATGCCGCCTCGGAATCCGGCAAACCGAAGGCCGAAGCCAAGCGATTCCTTGACGAGACGACGGCTTCCGACAGACCTCGGGTTTATCGGAATTCTGTTGTCTTGCTCGTTCCATCAGGGGATGGGTTGGAACTTGCTGCTGGTCGTGTGCGAGATTTCTTGGGATGGGAGATCGTTCGTGGAGAAATCAATAATCAGAAGAAAGATGGAAGTGTGGATGCAGCGCGAGCGCAGACTCTGCAGATCAATATCGAAAGAGCCAAGGCGCGGATTCCCGAGGCGATCAAGCAGGCATATTGTATCGTCGTGACAGTCTCGGATAAGGATGAAGTGCAAGCCTTCAAAATAACCGTAAGCGAGGAACCACATTTCAATATCATTAAAGCTGACCGGCGGTCGCGCGTTCAGGATACGGCGATCACTGCGGAGGCCCTCCTTCCGGATGGGCCCTATAACCTGTGGCGGGAGGGTGAGACTTCGCGGCGCGTCAAGGATCTTTCGGGGGCGTTTGCGCAGCTTCCCCATTTGCCCAAGATGCTGAAGGCGCGCGCCATTCTTGATACCCTTGTGGATGGATGCGAAAAGGGCACGTTCGTCTTGAGGCTCACCCGTCCAGATGGCACATCTCGTACATGGTGGATGTCCCGGCCGGATGAGAATGTTCTCTCTGATCCAGCGCTCGAGCTGGTGCTTCCGGAAGCGGCAGAACTGAGTGAACTCTCCCCAGCCTTGCTTGCACCCAAGAAGTTGCCTGGTCTTTGGACCACTGAGGAGATATCAGTAAGATCAGTAGCCGACTATTTTAATGGTTCGACCCTAGCCCGCATCGAGAGTGAAGGCTATCAGGAACCCATACGGATTCCGAAGGCTGCCCCGTTGATCCTGGAAAAGGCCATTCAAGCCGCGGTTGAGAATGGAACAATATGGCTGCTATCCGGCCCTGCTAGCATTCTTGCTGAGCCCTTGCCGCCGGGCGTGCTCGCGGACAGCGCGAAGTTATGCGCCCCTCCAGCGGTAGTCGCAGCCGCCGATGTCCTTCCGGAGAATCTCCCGGCGGCGTGGAAAGAAGGCACTGCATCGGGGCTTTCTATCGCCACGGGACTATCCATAAAGGTAGGTAAGACGCTTCCGTGGAAGACGACGAAAGATGTCATCAGCGCGGCGCTCCAAGCTCGTTTTCTGCAATTAACGGAGGGATCGCAATCGTGGCCGTGTGATTTTCCCTCAGCACAGTTCGTGAAGTTCAGAGTATCTGAAGCACCGCCCAAATATCCGCCAGGGCCTGAACTGGGCAAGGTGCTTTCCGCAGACGCCGAATTGCAGCCGTCGCAGATTCAGGATCTCGGTGATATCGTGTCTAAATTGTTGGATATTAAGGCCAAGTATGATGCGCCTCTTCGCTTCCATGTTCGAATCGAAATGGGCGATGGCAAGAATATCCCGTCGGCGGAAGCCGCAGCAGAAGCTAATGCCCTGCTCAGGAATGTAGATGATGAGCTCCATCTGAAGTAGAAGGACAAAACGGAGGGACAAGTGCCAGATTGTTTCATTAGCTACTCGAAAAGTGATGATGAGCTAGCCCGAGTAGTTCACAAGTCTCTCGTAGAAAAAGGATTGGAAGTATTTCTGGCTCCATTATCTGTGGATCCGGGGGATGACTGGACGGAAAAAGTGCGCACGAATCTGAAAAACAGCACGTGGGTCGTATTCCTCGCCAGCAAGATAGCCTGCACGTCGCCGTACGTACAGCAAGAGGTCGGAGCCGCAATTTTCTCTAACAAGAAATTGGTCCCTATCGTATGGGACATGGATCCTTCGGACCTTCCTGGCTGGTCTAATCGCTCTCAGGCAATTGATCTCAGAGGCAAGAACCAGGACGAAATTGCCAATAGAATAAAGGAATTAGCGCGCAAGATGAAGAGTCCTGACATGATCGGAGCCTTGATAGTTGGAACTATTCTGTTGGCGTTGGTTATTCTAGCTGTTCGAGAAAAATAGATCCACCAAGGGGTCGCCAACTTCACTCCAGTGGAGACTCTAACCCCTGCGTTTGAATGCAAGCACTGATAGATGTGAATCTATCCCCGAGGCTACTTCTTCCTCCCCACCAAATTCTGTATCTTCTGACTCACCGGCAGGGCCCCGCTCCCGTAGTTCGAGAGCACGGCCAGCGTATAGCCCGTGTCGAGGTACACCAGGAAGTCGGCGCTGATGCCGGGGAAGCCGCCGCTGTGGCCCACGGCGCGGCCGACTGGGGTTTCGAAGATCCCGAAGCCGTAGCCGTATGTCGGCGAGTTCTTCTCCGGGTACGCGCGCCACAGCTTATCGAGCATCCCCTTCGAGACGAGTTTCCCCGAGCGGAGCGCGACGTCGAAGGCGAGGAGGTCCTCGACGGTGGTGTAGCCGCCCCCCCCGGGGCCGCCGCGCAGCACGTGCTGGAAGACGTTGTTGCGGTAGCGCGTGCCGTTCGGCCCCTGCTCCCTCTCGTAGCCGACGGCGAGATTCTCGTTCACGAGGTCGAGCTCGTAGCAGTCGGTGTTCTTCATCCCCGCCGGGCCCGTCACGTGGCCGCGGACGTAGTCGAAGTAATCCTCGCCGCTCGCCTTCTCGACGATCGCGCCGAGAAGCAGAAATCCCGTGTTGCTGTATGACCACTGCGTCCCGGGCTCGAACGCGAGACTGTCGCCGATGACGAGCGGCTTGTAGTCCTCGACCTTCCTGAAGAGGAGCCTCGAGCTGCGGTCGTACGTCTCGTTGAAATAGCTCCCGAGCCCCGAGGTGTGGGTGAGGAGCTGATGAATCGTGACCTTGTCGAGGATCGGACGGGCGAGCCAGTCGGTGCCGAGGTACTTCCCGATCTTGTCGTCGTAGGAGAGCTTGCCCGCCTCGGCGAGCTGGGCGATCGAGACCGCCGTGAGCATCTTGAACATCGAGCCCGTGTTGAACTTCGTGTCAAGCTTCACGGGCATCATGCAGTCGCGGTTCGCGACGCCGACCGCCTTCGTGAAGAAGGGCTTTCCGTTCTTCGCGAGCAGCACGGTGCCGCTGAAGGCGTCTTTCGCCGCGAGGCGGTCGA
>Ga0315291_10006239_pt1 | contig 14821 bp, 11 predicted proteins | sample YL17G12_20_MG_FD_203070 | JGI IMG/M metagenome (GOLD analysis project Ga0315291, IMG submission 203070) | Sediment microbial communities from Yellowstone Lake, YNP, Wyoming, USA - YL17G12_20 | ecosystem: Environmental > Aquatic > Freshwater > Lake > Sediment | place: USA: Wyoming | collected...
TTGCCAATCATTTAACCTCCGTTTAGGCAAAAGTTAATTACCTCGTAGGGATATTTAAGATTTAATATTACAAAAACCAAAAAAACCTGATATTTATGAGAAAATAACTATTTTTAATATGTATTAGTATTATAGATGCCCGATCCGTTTAAGATAATTAAAAGTTGTACGTGTTTAGCTCGTTACGCGCAGATGTTTAAATAGGTTTTAAACTGCGCTATTTTTGACCCTTCCATGTTAACTCCCGTAAAATCCACATTGAAATAAGGCGAAATAACGCCTCTTTCCAGATGAGCTAAACACGTACTAAAAGTTAACTCGGTGAAGAGGTTCAATTCAGTTTGACTACCTTGTTGAGCCCCTTTGCCTCATTCTCCAGGCCAAGCTTCTTCATGGTATCCTTAGTGGGGATGCCGCGGTCGTCCCAGCCGCGCTTCTCGTAGTAGTAACCGAGGAGGGTGTCATACTTTGCCTTGTCGAGCTTCTTCCCCGCGATGGGGCCCTCGGTGAGGGGGTCCTTGAACCAGCGCTCTGGCGGGTAATCCATTGTGCGGCCCCACTTACCAGCGAATTCGCGTACCCAGAAGGCGCGTATGAGGGCGTAGACCCTGTCGCCGAGGGCCCACATGTCGTCGAGGCTCCACTTGAGGCCGGTCGCCGCCTCCATGTACTTGGGGTAGTGGTCGACCTCGAAGCCGAGCTCTATCCATGGGAACCTGCAGGCGACTAGGCACTCGAACATGCCCCCGCGTATGCGCTGGAACTCTATGACCTTGTCCGCCTTCGCGGGGCCGTACTCCTCGCGGGTGCCGCTGCTTATCTCCCAGCTTATCACCCAGGCGTCCTTGTGGTGGGCGCCGATGGGGCTGGTGCCGAAGCTGAGGCTCATCCCGGGGCAGAGGTGGCAGTCGTATGCGCTGCACTCTAGCCCCTTGACCTGCATGGCGAAGTCCATGGAGCCCTTGCCGATCTTCTCGGCGGCGGCCTTCGTGCCCATGCCGAAGAGGGCACCGTGGCCACGCATATGCGCCATGTCCTCCAGCAGCTTCTGGGAGCCCTCGAAGTCCCCCCAGCCGAGCTTGAGGCCCTCCACCAACTTCTTCTCGCTGCACTCCATGGCGAAGCCGAGGGCGCTCCCCGCGCTGATGGTGTCGAGGCCGAGCATGTCACACATCCTGTTGAGGCGCCCGACCTGCTTGAGGTCGCCGACGCCTATGTTGCTGCCGAGCATAACGACGTTCTCGTAGTCGAGCTCCGACTCCTCGCCGTTTGTGTCGAGGATGACGTTCCCGCAGATCATGTTGCAGTTGGGGCAGCCGCGCTGCTTGACGGTGGAGGCTTCCATGGTGTTGCCGTCGATCTCCTTGCTGTGGTCGAAGACTCCCTCCCTGAAGTTTCGAGTGGGGAGCGTCGAGGCGGCTTGACACCACTCGACGGTGGCCATCGTGCCCTGCGCCTTCCAGTGCTTGTAGTTGGGCCTCTTGAGGAGGTCCTGGAAGCCCTCCTTGCCCATCTTCAGGAGGGCATCCTTGTCTGCGACGGGTATCTCGCCGGTGCCCTTGATTATGACTGCCTTGAGATTCTTGCTACCCATGACGGCGCCCATCCCGGGGCGGCCACCTGAACGCCCCTCCTGGCAGACGACGGTGGAGAAGCGGCTTAGGTTCTCACCGCTCTGGCCGATGGTCAGGACACCCGTTGCCGCGCCGTGCTCCTTCTTCAGCCTCTTCTCGGTCTCGTAACTGTCGAGGCCCCAGAGGTCAGCGGCGCTCTTGAACTCGATCTGCTCGTCGTTTATCCAGATGTAGGTGGGTTTCTTCGCCTTGCCCGTGACGACGATACCGTCGAGGCCAGCCTTCCTGAGGTTGGGCGCGGCCATAGTCCCAAGGTTGCCGTCTCCGTAGCCGCCCGTTAGGGGGCTCTTGGCAGCGACCACCATCTTGCCGCTGTTTACTGTGGGCAGCCCCGCGTAGAGGCCGCCGGCGAATATCAGGATGTTGTCGGGTCCCAGGGAGTCCGTCCCGGGCTTGAGTTCGTCCCAGAGGATCTTGACGGCGAGGCCGCGCCCGCCCACGAACTTCCTCGCGAGGTCCTCAGAGTATTCGGCTCGGACCGCCTTCCCCTCAGTCAGGTCGATCCTGAGGAGGCGTCCCGTCCATCCCTTCAATTAAATTGCACCGGGTAACAGAGAAATCTGAAGACTGATAAGGGTTACACCTTCAAGATGCACATCGATTCCTGATTGAAACATCCTGCGCCTAGAACCTAGATCAAGATGCGGCTGAACTCAGTGGGGTCGAGCGATCTTAAATCGCCCCCCGTGAACCTTGATGTGAGTCTAATGAAGATCGAAGCAAGGTTGAAGGAGCTGGGGATCGCGCTCCCCGAGCCGACGAAGGCACCGGCGACCTTCCGCCAGACCTTTCCCTTCGTCAGGGTGCACGAGAACAGGGCATACGTCTCGGGGCACGGCCCGACGAACCCCGACGGCACCCTGGCGAAGCCCCTCGGTAAGGTGGGGGCGGAGGTGACACAGGAGCAGGCGTACAACGCGGCCCGCCTCACGGGGCTGGCGATCATGGCGAGCCTCAAGCAGGAGCTGGGTGACCTAGACAGGGTCGAGAAGTGGCTCAGGGTCTTCGGGATGGTGAACTCCGCCCCTGGCTTCAAGAGCCAACCCTCGGTGATCAACGGGTTCTCCGACCTGATAATCGAGGTCTGGGGGAATGAGACTGGGAGGCACGCGAGGTCCGCCGTAGGCTTGGCCGAGCTCCCGTTCGGGATACCCGTCGAGATAGAGGCCGAGGTCCTGATAAGGCCCTAGCCGCCGGCCGTCGGTTGCATGACGACGACTTCATCCCCATCCCTAAGCTTGGTCTGGGTGCCATCGATCATGTCTATGCTCTTCCCGTTGACTAGGATGGCGAGGTCCTTGCCGCCGACTCGGAATTCCCCGAGGTAGCCCTGGCGCTGCCCCGACTTCTCCCCGATCATGCCGGCGATGGTTGTGATGGTCGCGCCCTCGGGGAGCTCTACCTCATGCCTCCTGCCAATAATTGCGGAGATGTCCCCAAAGACGCGGACTGTGACCTTCATCGTAACCAACGGTTGTATGGGGGAAAATAAGTGTTGAGGCTTCGGATTAACCCGCTTTTCTTCTTCTGAGGTATTTAATCCTTTAAATATCCAAGGATAGGAAAGACGAGGATTTAGAGGTTAATCCGAAACCTCGTGTTGAGTGGTGAGGCTATTCTCGGAGTTTCTTCATAGCCGACTCGCAGTCGTTAAGCCCCAGCCTCTTCAAGGTCTCCTTCTTTGGGATGCCTCGCTCGTCCCAGCCGAGGGTATTGAAGTAGACCTGCATCTTCTTATCGACAAGGGCCTTGTCGGTGGTCCTCCCCTTGAACGGACCCGAGGGGAGGGGCTCGTAAAACCTCGGCGGGTTATCATCGTCCTTGATGGGTTCCCACGTCGCGTCGGGTCCACCCAGCAGTAGGAGTACCTTCTGTAGGGTTACTATCCTCGGCCCGGTGACCCGCCTCCAGCTCTCGATGCTTATCGGGAATCCGGTGATGGCCTTGGCGAAGTCGAAGACGAGCTCCTGTGGTACGCCGTTGTAGGCGAAGCTGCAGAAGACGCCGGAGTCCGCGAAGACGCTCCCAGACATATCTGTGTAGCCGTCGTAGACGAGGCTCGTGTGGTCGCCGCCTTGGACGCTTGCAGCGTAGCCTATGTCATGGGCGAAGTCGGCGTCGCTGCGGGTCCCGTGTGCCCCAACCTCGATCCCCTTAACCACGACGGCGTACTTGAGCAGCTCTTCAGGCTTCATCCCCTTCATCTCCGCGATCTTTAGGGCAGCGCGGTAGGTCCCCTCGGCGATGATGTCGCCTATGCCCTCCCTCTTCGCCACCATCCGCATGAAGCGATCGAAGGCGTGCACGTCACCCCACTCAAGCTTGAACCCGATATCCTCCTCGGTCAGGATGCCACGCTGGTAGAGCTCCGCCGCGTAGCTTATCGCGCTCATCCCGTTTATGCCGCTGTGGCCGAGGAGGTCACAGAGGGTGCTTAGGTGGATGATCTCCTCCGCGTTGAAGATGCCGAAGTTGGTGCCGCAGTGGGACTCCAGCTCATAGTCGGGCATATCTGTGATGTCTCCCTTCCAGGGGCCGGACTTTATGCAGCTCACCTTCATGCAGTTGGTCGTGCAGTTGAAGTCGGACCACTTCTTCTTGACCCAGAATCGGGTCTCGAACATGGGTCCGCCGATGCTCTTCTCGTCGTGCCACTCCTCCTGCCAGTTCCTGATCGGCTCGCTGCTCGTCCCGTTCCCGAAGCCGTATCCCCCGTAGCCGGTCCCCCAGCGCCTGAACTGAGTCCTGGCGATTAGATGCTCGTGAGTCCTCTTCCAGATGAGCTTCGCCGCCTCCGGGGCGTTGGGGGTCGGCATCATCCCTCGTCCCTTCGCGACTATCGCCTTGAGGTTCTTGGAGCCCATGACCGAGCCATATCCACCGTAGCCGCAGGCGTGGCAGAGCTTTGACATCACTGCGGCGTTGCGGACGAGGTTCTCCCCGGCGGGGCCGATGTAGATAGAGCCGGGTTCACGCCAGAGTCCGACGTTTGGCTTCTTCTTCGAGAGGTCAGCGCCTACCTCCCTGTTTATGGCGATGAGGGTCTCCTCCCCGTTCTTCCCCCAGAGGTGCTTGGCAGTCTTTATTACGCCTCCCTCGTCGGTGACCTGGATGTAGACTGGCTCATCCGATTTCCCCGTGGCTATGACTCCGTCGTATCCCGCGCACTTCAGCTCGTGGGCGAACTCGGTGGAGGCGGTGGAGCCGACAGTCCCGTTGCTCATCGGGCTCTTACCCGAGACGCATATCCTGCCCCCGGGGTAGATCCCTGTCATGGGGCCCGTGAGGGCGATGAGGACGTTATCGGGTCCAAGCGGGTCGATCTCACTCCACCTCTCACCCATCCTGTCCCATAGTATCTTCGCGGCGAGGCCTCTGCCGCCGAAGAACATCTCAAGGGATTCGTCGTCGAGTCTTGTGTCCCTAATCTTCGCCTTCGATAGGTCGACTTCTAGAAACTTCCCCGCATATCCTCTAGGCATTTTTCCCACTCCCTGGTTAAGAGATAAAAAAATTATGGGAACTATTCCCGAAGCTTCTTCATTGTCGACTCGCAGTCGCCGAGTCCGAGCTTCTTCAGGGTCTCCTTCGTCGGGATTCCCCTCTTGTCCCATCCGAGGGTCTCGAAGTACTTCTGCAGCTTGTCGTCGACGATCTTCCTGTCGGTCGTCTTTCCCTTGAATGGGCCGGTAGGCAGTGGTTCATAGAATCTGGGCGGGTTGTCGTCGTCCTTTATGGGCTCCCATGTGACATCGGGGCCTCCGAGGAGCATCAGCGCCTTCTGGAGTGTGACGATCCTTGGCCCGGTGACTCGGCGCCAACTCTCCAGGGTAATCGGGAAGCCCGTGATGGCCTTGGCGAAGTCGAAGACCAGACTCTGTGGCACGCCGTAGTAGCAGAAGTTGCAGAAGACGGCGGAGTCCGTGAAGACGGCGCCGCTCATGTCGGTGTAGCCGTCAACGGCGACGGAGGTGTGGTCTCCGCCCTGAACACTCGCGGCGTAGGCGATGTCGTGTGTGTAGTCGGCGTCGCTCCTCGTGCCGTGGGCGCCTATCTCGATGCCCTTGACGTGCACGGCGTACTTGAGGAGCTCCTCGGGCTTCATCTTCTTCATCTTGGCGATCTTTATCGCGGCCCTGTAGGTGCCTTCAGCGAGGGCGTCACCGATCTTCTCACGCTTCGCCATGAGCCACGCGAGCTTGTCCATGGCCTCGGCGTCGCCCCAGACGGGCTTGAAGCCGAAGTCGCTCTCCTTGAGGATGCCCCTCTGGTAGAGTTCGGCGGCGAAGCCCATGGTGTTTGGGCCGTTGATGCCCGAGTGGCCGAGGTTATCGATCAGGGCGCTGATGTGTATGTTGTCTGCGGGGTCGAAGATGCCGAGGTTGGTCCCGCAGTATGCCTCGAGTTCGTAGTCGGGCATGTCGGTGATGTCGCCCTTCCACCTGCCCGTCTTTATGCAGCTTACTTTCATGCAGTTGGTGGTGCAGCCGTAGTCGGCCCACTTCTTCTTGACCCAGAACTTGTTCTCGAACTTGGGGCCGCCCATGCTCTTCTCGTCGTGCCACTCCTCCTGCCAGTTGCGGACGGGCTCGCTGCTGGAGTCGGCGCCCGTCGCGTAGCCTGCGTAGCCCGTGCCCCAGCGGCGCATCCTCGTCTGGGTCCACAGGTGCTCATGCGTCTTCTGTAGCAGGAGCCTTACGGACTCGGGGGCGTTGACTTCGGGGATCTTGCCCCTGCCCTTTGCGACGATGGCCTTGAGGTTCTTGGAGCCCATGACCGAGCCATATCCACCATAACCGCAGGCGTGGCAGAGCTTTGACATCACTGCGGCGTTGCGGACGAGGTTCTCCCCGGCGGGGCCGATGTATATGCTGCCGGGCTCCTTCCAGAGGCCCACGAGGGGCTTCTTCTTCGAGAGCTCCGCGGTGACCTCCCGGTTCAGGATCTTTATGGTTTCCTCGCCGACCTTCCCCCAGAGGTGCTTCGCGGGCTTGATGACTCCCCCCTCGTCGGTGACCTGGATGTAGACCGGCTCCTCGGCCTTCCCCGAGACGATGACGCCGTCGTAGCCCGCCATCTTGATCTCCGAGGCGAACTCGGTTGCGGCTGTTGAACCGACGACGCCGTTGCTTACCGGGGACTTGCCCGTGCACATTATGCGGGCGCCGGGGTAGATGGCCGTCATGGGCCCCGTCAGGGCGAGGAAGATGTTCTCAGGACTCAACGCGTCGATGTCCGACCACTTCTTCCCAATCCTGTCCCAGAGTATCTTCGACGCCAAACCGCGTCCGCCGAAGAACATCTCAAGAGTCTCATCGTCGAAGGTGATGTCCTTCACCTTCCCCTTAGTAAGGTCAACGTCTAGGAACTTTCCAGCATATCCGCCCGGCATCTTAGATTACCTCCTCACCCTTCTCGCCGAAGAATAGGACCGCGAGGTCCTTAGCCGTCTCGATTGGGGGCCTCGCGAAGAGCTTCCTGTGTATGCTCGGTCCCTCCGGAACGATGGTCAGCGCGTTGTACCCCGCCTCTACGCAGACCTTGACGCACTCAGGGTCGCCGTTGCATAGATCGCAGATTGTCGCCTTGTTGTCCCCCGGGTGGAGTATCGGGACGTTCCCCGGGCACGCCTTGATGCACTTGCCACAGCTTATGCACTTCTCCCTGTCAACGAGGACGGCGCCGGTCACGGCGTCCGTGCTGAGCGCCTGCGTTGGGCAGCTGCCCACGCAGGGGTAGTCCTTGCACTGGGCGCAGAGGTGCGGCACCTCGACGCCGGGGAAGGGCATGAAGACGCGGACGCGTGAAGCCTCTGGCCACATCCAGCCCTCGTGCTTCCAGCTGCACGCTATCTCGCACCGCTTGCACCCGCTGCAGGCGGCGTAGTCTCGGGCAATCCAGATTGGTTTGCTCATTAGATCACCAGAATACTAGGTTTTAGGGGAGTTCTTCGAATTAAAGCCTTTGCAGGGGTCATAACGCGCCGAAATATATGGTAAAACATATCGATTTTGGGGAAACCTCGAAGAGGTCCTAAAATTGGTCGAAATCATCGGCCACAGGGGCCATTCACGTCGATGGAGGCGTTGAATAGCTTCTCGGCCATGTCGCATATGATTTCTGCATTGGATAGTTCTTTTATCCACCTGACCGGAATCCCCTCGACCCCATAATGGGCTCCCGCAAGTTGCCCGTAGACGGCACCGACCGTGTCGGAGTCGTCACCGAGGTTGACGGCGAGAAGGCAGCCCTCCTCAAAGGATCCCCCCTTATTAAACGCCCACAGGGCTGCTTCAAGGGTATTGACCGCTGTTCCCGCCGCCTTTATCTCGGGTGGCTCGGAGAGTCTGAAGGAGCCACTCGCCACGGCGTTGACTTCGGGCATCAACGGCTTCTTTTCCCAGATTCCCCTTGCGGGTTCGTATCTCTCCGCGAGCAGAGCCTCCTTGCTCTCCCCCACCAAGGCACCGGTTATCAGGGCGCCGAGGTACCTGCAGGAGTCGACGGCGGCTGCGGCGCCGTGTGTGGTCTTCGAGCTGAGCCCCGAGTACTCGACCGCATCCACGGGATGGGCGTGGAAGAAGAGGGGGACGGGCGCCAGCCTCATGAGGGAGCCGTTGCTCCCCGTCTCCGGAGCAATCGGGCCGGAGTACGGGTTCCCCGTGTCGAGGAACCTCTGGAGGCTCGCCTTTGGTGTTTCCGATGTCGAAGCAGTTGCCTGTGCAGCTCAGGTGCCCTTCCCTCCACCACCTGACGTATCTCTCGGCCTGGTCTCGAGGGTCGAATCCGCGCTGCTCCACGAGGCTCTCGGCGAGGCAGAGAGCGAGTGAGGTGTCATCTGTCCAGTCCCCAGCTTTGAGGTTGAAGGGGCCTCCGCCGCGGAAGTCAGTGATGGGTGGGAAGTTGCCCCTCGGCTCGAACTCGACGGGGGCCCCGAGGGCATCACCGACCGCGAGGCCGAGGAGGCTACCCGTGAACCTGCTGAGGAGATCCATGGGGAAAAAGGGCTGCTGAGTGGATAAGGGGGGGCTAGGCCCTCATCTTCTTCATGTAGGGCTCAACGTCAGCGAGGTCGAGCCTCTTCAGCGTCTCCTTCTTGGGGATGCCGCGCTCGTCCCAGCCGAGGGCCTCGAAGTAGGCCTGGAGCTTCTGGTCGACGAGCTTCTTGTCCGTCGTCTTGCCCTTATAGGGTCCCTCCGGTAGGGGCTCGTAGAAGCGGGGCGGGTTGTCATCGTCCTTGATGGGTTCCCACTTCATGTCCGGGCCCCCGAGGAGGAGCAGCGCCTTCTGCAGGGTCACTATCCTTGGCCCGGTCTCCTTCCTCCAGCTCTCGACGGTGATGGGGAAACCCGTGACGGCCTTGGCGAAGTCGAACTCAAGCTCCCTGGTGGTTCTGCAGAAGTCGCAGAAGACGCCGGAGTCGGCGAAGATGGCGTCGCTCATGTCCGTGTACCCGTCGCTGATTGTCGAGGTGTGGTCTCCGCCCTGTACGCTGCCCGCGTAGCTGGCGTCGTGGACGTAGTCCATGTCGCTGCGCGTCCCGTGGGCGCCGATCTCGATGCCCTTCACGTGGACGACGTACTTGAGCAGCTCCTCGGGCTTCTTACCCTTCATCTCGGCGATCTTGATCGCGGCCCTGTATGTGCCCTCGGCGAGGATGTCGCCTATTCCCTCGCGTTTTGCCATCATCCACGCGAGCTTCGTGAAGGCGTCGGTGTCGCCCCAGTTGAGCTCGAAGCCTATATCCTTCTTGGTGAGTATCTTCCTCTGGTAGAGTTCGGCGGCGAAGCCCATGGTGTTGGGGCCGTTGATGCCGCTGTGGCCGAGGTTGTCGATGAGGGCGCTCATGTGGATGTTGTCGGCGGGCTCGAATATGCCGAGGTTGGTTCCGCAGTACGCCTGTAGCTCGTAGTCGGGGAGGTCGGTGATGTCCCCCTTCCACTTGCCGTTCTTTATGCAGCTGACCTTCATGCAGTTTGTTGTGCAGTTGAAGTCCGCCCATTTCTTCTTGACCCAGTACTGCTCGAAGCGTGGGCCGGCGTAGCTCTTCTCGTCGTGCCACTCGGTCTGCCAGTTCTTTATGGGCTCGCTGCTCCTGTCGGCGCCGACGGTGTATCCGAGGTATCCGGTGCCGTAGCGGCGCATTTCCGTGTTGGCGATGAGCATCTGGTGTGCCTTCTTCCAGAGTAGCTTCGCCGCCTCAGGGGCGTCTACCGTGGGCATCTTTCCCCTTCCCTTGGCGACGACTGCCTTGAGCTTCTTCGACCCCATCAGGGCGCCGTAGCCCCCGTAGCCCGCAGCGTGGCAGATCTTACTCATCACCGCGGCGTTCCTGACGAGGTTCTCCCCCGCGGGGCCTATGTAGATCATGCCGGGCTCGCGCCAGATGCCGACGTTTGGCTTCCTCTTCTTCAGCTCCTCGCCGACCTCCCTGTTCAGCATCTTTATCGTCTCCTCGCCGATCGTGCCCCAGAGGTGCTCAGCGGGCCTGATCTCGGCGCCCTCGTTCGTTACGAGGAGGTAGACGGGCTTCTCCGACTTGCCCGTGAAGATCACGCCGTCGTAGCCCGAGCAGCGTAGCTCGTGGGCGAACTCGGTGGAGGCTGTTGAGCCTACGGTGCCCATGCTGACGGGGCTCTTGCCGGAGACGCATATCCTGCCCCCGGGGTAGATGCCCGTCATGGGGCCGGTGAGCACTATGAGGGGGCTCTCGGGGGCGTAGGGGTCGAGGTTCTCCCACCTCTTGCCCACGCGGTCCCAGAGGATCTTCGCGGCGAGTCCGCGCCCACCGAAGTATTGCCAGAGCGTCTTGTCGTCGAAGCTGACCTCCTTTATCCTCTCCTTTGTGAGGTCGACGTCGAGGAACTTGCCAGCGTATCCGCCCGGCATCTTAGATTACCTCCTCGCCCTTCTCGCCGAAGAAGTAGACGGCGAGTTCCTTCGCCACCTCGACGGGGTGGCGGCTGAACAGCTTCCTATTGGGAGTTGGCCCCTCGTCGACGAGCATGAGGGCGTTGTAGCCGGCCTCCTTGCAGACCTTGACGCACTCGGGGTCGCCGTTGCAGAGGTTGCAGATGGTGGCCTTGTTGTCTCCAGGGTGGATGATGGGGACGTTCCCCGGGCAGGCGCGTATGCAGGCTCCGCAGCTTGTGCACTTCTCGCGGTCCACAAGCACCGCCTTGGTGTTGGGGTCAGTCGACAGGGCCTGCACGGGGCACGAGGCCACGCAGGGGTAGTCCATGCACTGTGCGCAGAGGTGTGGGACCTCGAGTCCCGGGAAGGGCATGAATATCCTGATCCTTGAAGCCTCGGGCCAGATCCAGCCCTCGTGCTTAATGCTGCACGCGATCTCGCACCGCTTGCACCCACTGCATGCGGCGTAGTCGCGGGCTATCCATATGTTCGCCATTAAACCACTGATCTGAGAAGCCCTGAACACGTGATAAGAACGCTTCGAAGAGCACCCTTGAACACATCGTCTTTCTCGGCCTGAAACCTCAAGCATTATAGAGAGATCAAGCATCCTGTAGTTTCATGAAGACCGGCGACGCGATCAAGTATGCGTTCACCGGTCTCACAGTCCTGATATTCTGCTTTTTGACGGCGGGGGGCCGCATAGAGGCGCAAATTCTCGGCGTAGTGTTCCTCGCCCTGGTCGTCTGGAGCCTGTACCCTAAGAGGCACCTCGAGTCCAGCATACTGATCATCGCCCTCATAGCCGTCTTCGAGGCGAGTCTCAACATCCAGGAGTTCGTATTAGGCCTCTTCAGCACCTATGGGGGGAGCGGGTTCTGGATCATCCTCAGTGGCTTCGTGTTGGCGAAGGGGATGGAGGTCAGCGGCTTGGGTAAGAGGATCGCCCTCGTCATAGTGACGTCGATGGGGTGTAAGCCGAGGAACATCATACTCGCGGTGGCGGTGGCGAGTCTGGCGATCTCCCCCCTCAGCCCGAGCACGACCGCCAAGGCATTCATCATACTCCCAATCTGCGTCGGGTTGATCGAAGTCTTCGGGGTGGAGAAGGGGCGGAGTCGCTTCGGGGCCGCCGTGATGCTGATGGCGATGGCGGGTAACAACATCTGCAGCACCGCCTTCCTGACCGCGACTATACCCAACCCCATCTCCGCCGACTACCTAGCGACGTCCGTCGGCCTCAGCCTCGACTGGGGCGGGTGGTTCAAGATGGCCTTTCCCCTGACCATGGTGCTCCTCGCGGCAAGCTACCTGCTAGTAGTCTGGATGTTCAAGCCCGAGGTGGTGGCATCCAAGGAGACTTACGACAAGGTGAGCAGCATAAGGAGTGGCCTCGGCCCGTTGACGAGGCGGGAGAAGATAGTTGCCGTCACCTTCGGCGTTTCTCTAATCCTCTGGATAGCCGAGAGGTACATCCCATTCAACGCCGGGCTCATAAGTCTGGCCCTCAGCCTCGTGCTCTTCCTACCACAGACGCGTGTCATGGAGATTGGCAAGTTCGGCGGCAGCGTCCCGTGGGGGAGCATCGTGCTCTTCGCGGCGAGCATGTTCCTCGCCAAGGCGGTGGGGCGGTACAGGGCCCTCGACTCCGTCGCGCAGGGACTGTTCAACGTCCTCGGGTTGAGCAACCTGCCTATCTACATGTTCGTCGCAGGAGCCGTGCTCGTGGCTATGATGCTGCACGTCATATTCACTAGCACAACGGTCTACGCGACGGTGATGGTGCCCGTGATGATCGGGTTGACGAGGATATCCGGTGTGAACCCCCTCCTCACAGCTCTCCCCGTCGCCCTGCTCGCCCCCATCGCCGTAATTCTCCCCGTGAACACCATACCCAACATAATCTTCCACACGGAGGGCTGGTTCACCGAGAAGCAGATTATAGCCTACGGCCTGGTTCTGAGCCTAGTCTCTGTCGCCGTCGTGCTCCTCGTGGGCATACCCTACTGGCAGCTGATAGGCCTCATCTAGGCGCCTCCCAGAGCTGGTGACCTCCCTCCTCACCTGCAGCATGAGCCGGGAGAGGAGGCCGAAGGCGGCTATCTGGAAGCCGGTGAGGACGAGGAGGACCGCCGTTATGAAGCTGTAGGGGTTCATGAAGCCGGAGAGGGGTGACCCGAGCTTCTCCAGGCCGAGTATAAAGAGCCACGTCGAACCCGCCAGCATCAGGGGCGTCCCCGTGAAGAGGGCGAGCCTGTCCAGCTTCGCGGAGAGGAGGTCCTCGAACTTCGTCTCCACCTTCCTGAGGAGGGCCTCCCTGCTCCTCCGCCTCTCGACGACGCTGACGGGGACCTCGGCTATCCTCATGCCGCGCCTCTCGGCCTCGACGAGCAGCTCGGTCTCGAAGACCCTGCTCGCACCTGTGAGCCCGCCCAGGAGGCATGAGACCGCGGACCTCCTGTACGCCTTGGCGCAGGTGGTGTCCGATAACCGGGTGTTGAATAGCCACCTCACGAGCCCGTGATAGGTTACGCTCGTGATGCGCCTGATCAGTGGCCTGCGGTCCTCTCCAATCCTCTTCGACGCTATTACGAGGTCGTAGTCGTCGAGTAGCCTGATGCTATCCGGGATGAAGTCGAGGCCGACGGAGAGGTCGAGGGGGTAGTAGAGGATCTTCTCGCCGGAGGCGGAGCCTATGCCGAGTTTGAGGGCGTCGCCGAGGGAGGCCTCGGGGAGGGTCAGGCATCTGATCTCGTGGAATCGTTTGCTCAGCGCCTCGGCGACGAGGGGTGTGTCGTCGCTGCTGCCGTTCTCGACGAGTATCATCTCGAAGGGCTCGCCCACGCGCTCCATGTATCCTCTCAACGCTATGACGCTGGACCACATCCTCGCCGCCTCGTTGTGGACGGGGACGACGAGGCTCACAGCCGGCCTCAAACCCTTATCCCCAAGAGTACTCTATTACCATTAGTTAAATATAAATGTATATTGGTACTTGGAGTAGCGTTGAGGCGGATTGAGGATCTGTTTCGTGTCCCCTGAGGCCTTCGCCTGGGGTATACACGGGGGCTTCGGGTATGTTACGCGGACTCTGGCGCGGGAGCTTGCGAGTAGGGGCGTGGATGTGAGCGTCGTAACCGCTCGGCGGGTGGGCCAGCGTGAGGTGGAGGAGCTTGACGACTTCACCGTCTATGGGTACCCCCCGCACGCCGATGAGCCACACCTGCTCCGGGCGCTCCACTCCCGCCTGGACTCTCTCCCCTTCTACAAGAAGGCCGACGCCGACATCTACCACAGCCAGGAGGCGAGCTACAACACGGTGGCCGCCCAGCGCGCCGCGCCGGGGAAGGCGCATGTCATCACCTTCCAGGACCCCTACGACGAGGAGGAGTGGAGGCGGATCAGCCTCGTCGAGCACAGCTACAGGATGACCCCTTCATTCAGGGCTCGGCTCTGGTTTGAGAGGCGTGTCCTCGCTGCCGCGTGCCGGAGGGCGGACGCCCTCTACACACAGGCACGGTTCCTCTCCCCCCGGGCGAGGAGACTCTACGGGCTCAGGGAGGATCCCATGTTCTTACCTAACCCCGTTTACATCCCGAGGCGCGGGATGAGGAAGTCGCCGACGCCGATGGTCTGCTTCCTGGCGCGCTGGGACCCGCAGAAGAGGGTTCGGCTCTTCCTCGACCTGGCGAGGAGGTTCCCCGGCGTCGCCTTCGTCGCGATGGGACAGGGGCACAATCCGGTGAGGGACGCCGAGACCCGCAGGGCGTACACCGGGCTCCCCAACCTGAGGCTGACGGGCTTCATCGACGAGGAGGAGAAGTCACGGGTGCTTGAGGAGAGCTGGGCGCTCGTGAACACGAGCGTGAGGGAGGCGCTCCCCGTCTCCTTCCTCGAGGCGCTCGCCCACGAGACCCCCGTGATTAGCACGGAGGACCCCGACGGCATCACCTCCTCCTACGGCTACAGGGTAACGGGTGATGACTACGCCTCCGGAATCGGGTGGCTGCTGGGCTCGGATGAGTGGCGCGAGAAGGGCAGGAGGGGGAGGGAGCACGTCGAGGGGACCTACGAGGTCGATAGGGTGGTAGGGATGCACCTCGACGCGTACCGTAGGGTGCTCGGGGAGGGCTGAGCCTGAGGCTCCTCGCCCTCGGCGGCTGGTACGGCTCGGGGAACGTCGGGGACGACGCCATACTGATCGGCGTGAGGGACCTCTTCGCCAGCGTCGCCCCCGATGTGGAACTCGTGGCGCTGTCGACCGACCCCACACA
>Ga0315291_10006241_pt1 | contig 14816 bp, 11 predicted proteins | sample YL17G12_20_MG_FD_203070 | JGI IMG/M metagenome (GOLD analysis project Ga0315291, IMG submission 203070) | Sediment microbial communities from Yellowstone Lake, YNP, Wyoming, USA - YL17G12_20 | ecosystem: Environmental > Aquatic > Freshwater > Lake > Sediment | place: USA: Wyoming | collected...
TCGATAATCGCGTCCGCCATCTGAGAAGTGCCAACAGCGGTCGGATCATCCCGATGCGGCTTAAGATCATAGGTAACTGATTTTCCCTCGGCGATCACTTTAGCAATAGCGTTATTTAAGCGCCGGGCGGCGTCTTTTTCTCCAAGATAATCAAGCATTAATACGGATGAAAGAATAACAGCGGTAGGATTTACTTTATTTTGGCCGGTATACTTTGGCGCACTGCCGTGAATCGCCTCAAAAACGGCAATATTTTCGCCATAATTTGCTCCGGGGGCAACCCCAAGTCCTCCCACCAGCCCCGCGCAGAGGTCAGAGATAATATCTCCATAGAGGTTGGGCAGGACAAGCACATCGTAGAGTTCGGGTTTCTGGACCAATTGCATGCACATATTGTCAATAAGCCGTTCCTCATATTCGATTTTATCTTTATATTCTTTAGCTACTTCACGCGCGGCGGCAAAAAACAGGCCATCAGTGAATTTCATGATATTCGCCTTGGTTACAGCGGTGACTTTTTTGCGACCGTGTTTTACAGCGTAATCGAAAGCGAACTTTACGATCCTTTTAGTGCCTGAAATTGAGATCGGCTTGATGCTGATGCCGGAATCACTTCGGATTTTTTTGCCTGAGAGATTTTCTATTTCAGCGATCAGCTTTTTAGTTTCTTGCTTGCCTTCTTCAAATTCTATGCCGGCGTATAAATCCTCAGTGTTTTCCCTCACCACCACCAGGTCGATATTCTCATATTTGCTTCTAACGCCTTCATATGATTTGCATGGCCTCAGGCAAGCGTAAAGGTCGAGTTCCTTGCGGATGGCCACATTTACCGATCTAAAGCCCGTGCCAATAGGCGTTGTTATCGGTCCTTTAAGTGCGACTTTGTTTTTGCGTATTGAATCGAGTGTTTCTTTGGGCAGGGGAGTGCCGTATTTTTTAATAACATCCGCGCCAGCCTCAGCAATTTCCCAGTTTATTTTGACACCGGTAGCGTCAACACAGCGCCTGGTAGCTTCACATACTTCAGGGCCGATGCCGTCTCCGGGGATTAAGGTGATTGTATATGCCATGATGCTACGATTATAGCGTATTTTTTGCTTCCTGCAAAGAGGGCATAAATATGATATAATTGCCGCGTGGTTACCGGTGTTTTTTGCCCCAATGAAAAGTGCCCGCTTTACTGGACAGCCGGCAAAGACAACATCGTAAAGTTTGGGGAATATCCATCAAAGCAGGGAGGGCGGGCAAGATACCTTTGCAAGGCCTGCGGAAAAACTTTTTCCGAACGCGCCAGCTCAAAATTTTACGGCCTTCACGCGGACAAAGATACTGTCGGCAGATTTTTATCTGAATTTAAAAGCGGAAAGCCATTAAGCAAAATAAGCCGCGAAATGGGATTTAAGATTGATACTCTGCGTTCCTGGCGAGATCGATTTTTAGATGGAGGGAGTAGAAAAATGGATGCCAAAAAGAACGAAGTTTTAGAAAGAGCAAAAGCCGATGGAGTCAGATTCGTAAACCTCCAGTTTACGGATATCCTGGGGACAATAAAATCCGTTTCCATTCCGGTTGAGAGGCTGGCGGATGTTTTAGAAAAAGGGATTTGGTTTGACGGGTCGTCAATTGAAGGATTCGTCCGCATTTGCGAATCCGATATGATACTGGTGCCCGATCCCAACACTTACCAGGTGACGCCCTGGACCACGCCGGAGCGCAAGTCCGCTCGTTTTATCTGCGACGTACACACGCCTGAAGGCGCGCCCTTTGAGGGTGACCCGAGGTCTATATTAAAAAAAATGCTAGCGGAGGCGGACCGGCTTGATTATATCTTCAACTGCGGGCCGGAAGTGGAATTTTACCTTTTTAAAAAAGAAGACGGCAAAATTACAACCGCGCCGCATGATCTGGGCGGTTATTTTGATTATTCCCCGCGCGATATGGCGAGCAACGTCAGAAAAGACATCATCATCGCGCTGGAGCAAATGGGAATGGAGGCGGAGATGGGCCATCATGAATGCGGGCCGGGCCAGCATGAGATAGATGTCCGTTATGCCGATGCCTTAACCGCCGCGGACAATGCCATAACATTAAAATATACCATCAAAGCAATCGCCCATCGGCATGAACTTTATGCTTCGTTTATGCCCAAGCCATTATACGGCCAGGCCGGCTCTGGCATGCACGTTCATCAATCAATATTCGACAAACAGGGAAAAAACATCTTTTTTGATGAAAAAGACAAATACAAACTTTCACCCCTGGCCTATAATTTTATTGCCGGACAGCTCGAGCACGCCAGGGCGCTCACTGCGATTGTCGCCCCAACCATTAATTCTTACAAACGATTGGTTTCGGGCTACGAAGCCCCGGTTTATATCTGCTGGGCGCAGATTAACCGCTCGGCTCTAATTAGAATTCCCCGTTACTCACCCGGAAGAGAACAGTCTACAAGATGCGAGCTTCGAGATCCTGATCCGTCCTGCAATCCTTATCTGGCTTTTGCCGTCATGCTTGCGGCAGGGCTTGATGGGATCAAAAAAGGATTAAAACCCCCATTGCCGGTTGAAGAAGATGTCTATCAGCTTAACGAATCCCGCCTTAAGGAATTGAAAATCGATATGCTGCCGTTTTCCATAAAGCGGGCGGTGGAGGAGTTGGGAAAAGACGAAGTTGTTAAAGGAGCATTGGGTCAGCATACCTTTGAGCGGTTTACTAAAGCCAAACTTACCGAATTTGATGATTATCGCATGCAGATAACGCCCTGGGAGATCGAAAAATATCTTGAAGCTTTATAAACAAAATGATAAGAGAAGTTGAAAAAACATTAATTTATGTTCATCTTAAACTGCTTGCTGTTTTGGTTGTTGCCTTAATGCTTTTGTTGGGCTGGGCGGTTGGGTTTTACGGATTGAAATTTTCATCTGCAGATGTTACTGTTCTAACAATTAATTTGGGAATCACCCTCCTTTTATATCCCATGCTTCGCCGGGGAAAATTTAATCCATATATTTCTCACATTATCTTGATTGTCGACCTGATCGCGATCTGCTCGGCGCTTTATTTTGCCGGAGGGATAGAAAACTCCCGCTGGTTCCTTCCCGTCGTTATAATATTCGCCACCGGATATATTTTTAATCTGGAGACGGCAGCGGTTTATGCCGTTTTCGCGTTTATGATCATGATCGGCGTGTTTACACTGGAATCTTATGATTTAATCCCGCATTATTCCATTTATAAATTGCCTTTTGTATACTGGAAAGACGCACAAATTATGACCGATTACGCTTTGGGCACGCTTCTGCTCTATCTGCTTGGAGCATTGATGAGCGGTTATTTTAACCGGGTCTTGAGCCAGACAAATGCTGATCTTGAAAAAAGTTTAGCTGAAAGCAGGCAAGTTCAGAAAACATCAGAGGAAACCCACGAATCACTTTTGAATGTAATGGATGATCTAAAAAAAACAAGAGATGAACTTGAGGCCAGAGTGCGGGAAAGAACAGCAGAGCTTGAAGAGATCAAAAATAATTTAGAGGCCAGGGTGGAGGAAAGGACGGTTGATCTTGAGGAGAGCCGTAAAGCCATTCTTCATATGCTCAGGGATTTAAAAGAAGATGTGGAAAAATTAAAAGAAGTGGACCGCATGAAGAGTGAATTTATATCCGTTGTTTCCCATGAACTGCGCACCCCGCTTACCCCTCTTATGGATTATTCGTCAATGCTTTTGGAAGGGATAGCCGGTCCCGCAACAGACGGCCAAAAAGAGATATTTCAAAGCATGTTGAGATTGAGTAGAAGGGAATTAGTTTTGGTAAACAGTTTGTTGGATATCTCACGGCTTGAGATGGGCGGCTATACTCTAAATAAAATTCCTTTACAGATAAAGCCAATTATCAGCGATTCGCTCCTTGATATTCAGAAGGAAGCGGAAAAGAACAACATAACGCTGGAGTCAGAGGTGCAGGAAGACATTATTGTCGTGCTGGCAGATGAAAACTTGATTTCAAGGCTTATTGCCCAACTCTTAAATAATGCTTTAAAATTTACGCCAAACGGAGGAAAAATTAAAATAAGCTGCAGGACAGAAAACGATTGCGTGAGATTTGAAATAGCTGATACGGGGATCGGGATCCCGCCGGATAAGATTGAAAAGATTTTCGAAAAATTTTATCAGGCGGACAGTACCTATGCAAGGAGGTTCGGAGGGATGGGATTGGGGTTGGCTATCTGCAAACAAGTTGTCGAGACGCATAACGGCAAGATATGGGCTGAGAGCGAGGGGGTGGGGCACGGCGCCAAATTTATATTCACCCTGCCTATATGAATTTTAAAATATTGCGCGAGGAAAAATTGGCAGAAAATATCCATTTGATGGAGGTTGAAGCTCCTCTTGTCGCGAAAGCTGCGAAAGCCGGGCAGTTTGTTGTTTTGCGCATCGATGAACGAGGAGAGCGGATACCGTTGACCATTGCCGACAAAGATCCCGGCAAAGGGACGATAGAGATAATATTTCAGGAAGCCGGCGCGTCAACAAAGCTGTTGGCGAATATGAAAACGGGTGATTCGATCCTTAATCTTTTGGGGCCGCTTGGCAATCCGGCGCACATCGAAAATGTGGGTATAGTTATTGTTATTGGTGGAGGGGTGGGCATTGCGGAAATTTATCCAGCAATCAAAGCGTATAAATCAGCAGGTAATAAAGTTATTACCATTATCGGAGCGCGCTGCAGAGAACTTTTAATATCCGAGAAGAAAATAAAAGAGGCAACGGATGAACTTTATATCACAACTGACGACGGCTCCTGCGGAAGAAAAGGCTTTGTTTCGGACATATTAAAAGAGATGGTCGAAGGGGGACAACAAATCAATTTAGTTTATGCCGTCGGCCCGGTGCCCATGATGGAAGCGGTGTCTAATATCACAAAGCCGGCAAAAATCAAAACAATAGTTTCATTAAACACTCTGATGCTGGACGCGACCGGCATGTGCGGCGTTTGTCGGGTAACGGTTGGCGGAGAGATCAAGTTTGCCTGCGTTGACGGGCCGGAATTCGACGCCCATCTGGTAGATTTTGCGGAACTTAAAACTCGTCTTGCAACCTATAAGGAAAAAGAAAAGAAAGCGTTGGAACATGTATGCAGGTTGTCAGGTAGTTAGGTAGTTAGGAAATAAGGAATGGTGGATAAAATAGAACGACACAGTATACCGGATAGGTCGGCTCACGAAAGAATTAAAGACTTTGAAGAAGTTGCGTTGGGTTTTAACCTTGAAGACGCGATCGAAGAGGCCAAGCGTTGCATACAATGTAAAAACCCGAAATGTGTCGGCGGCTGTCCGGTTGAAATAGATATTCCCGGATTCATTAGATTAATAGCGGCCGGGGATATCGAAGGCGCGATTAAAAAAATAAAAGAGAAGAATTCGCTTCCGGCTATCTGCGGCCGCGTTTGTCCCCAGGAAGACCAGTGCGAGAAAGTTTGCATCCTTAACATTAAAGGTAAATCGGTTGCAATTGGGGCGCTGGAAAGGTTTGCGGCGGACTACACCTCACCCCTTTCTTCGCCTTCGGCGAATTCATTCCCCTCTCCATCAAAGATGGAGAGGGGTGCCGAGCGAAAGCGAGGCGGGGTGAGGATTGCGGTGGTGGGGAGTGGGCCGGCGGGATTGACCTGCGCGGGGGATATGGCGAAGATGGGATATAATGTAACGATCTTTGAATCACTGCATCTTCCGGGAGGAGTATTAAGTTACGGCATTCCCGAATTCCGCCTTCCAAAAAGTATAGTCAAGCTTGAGGTTGAATATGTGCAGTCCTTGGGAGTTGATGTCATAACAGATGTCCTGATCGGGAAAACATTAACGATTGATGATCTTTTCAAGGATGGATACAAGGCGGTTTTTATAGGCTCAGGCGCCGGGCTTCCCAGCCAGCTTGGTATTCCCGGTGAAAATTATCAGGGGGTTTATTTCGCCAATGAATTTTTGTTCCGCGTGAACATGATGAAGGCGTATAAATTCCCGGAATATTTAACTCCCGTTTTGATAGGGAAAAAAGTAGCGGTTTTTGGGGCTGGGAATGTGGCTATGGATGCCGCGCGCTGTGCATTGCGCCTCGGAGCGGAAAAGGTTTCAATTATTTATAGAAGATCAAGGACGGAGATGCCGGCCCGGGCGGAAGAGATCATAAGAGCGGAGGAGGAGGGCATCGAATTTGTACTGCTCGTCGCGCCGACTGAAATTATTTCTGATGATAAGGGGCGGGTCAAACAAGTTGAGCTTTTAAAAATGGAGCTTGGCGAGCCGGACGCGTCGGGAAGGAGAAGGCCGGTGCCTGTCCCTGGATCAGAATTTAAGATTAACGTGGACATGGTCGTTGTCGCGATCGGTAATTCGCCCAATCCGCTTGTGCCAAAAGAAACACCCGAACTAAAAACTGAAAAATGGGGCGGCGTGATCGTTACCAAAGAACAGGCAACATCAATTCCGGGAGTTTATGCCGGCGGCGATATCGTGCGCGGCTCCGCCACGGTGATCTCGGCGATGGGCGATGGAAAAGCCGCCGCGAAAACCATAAAACTCTTCTTAAACTAAACCCTGCTGATACATTGCCTTTGCTACTTTCTCAAATCCGGCAATGTTGGCGCCGACTACGAGGTTCCCTGGCTGTCCATATTCTTCAGATGCTCTCTTTGACTGCGCGTAGATGGTTTTCATGATCCTTTCCAAATATTTATCCGTTTCTTCAAAGCTCCAGGAGAGCCGCTGGCTGTTCTGCGCCATCTCAAGGCCTGAAGTGGCCACGCCGCCGGCATTTGCGGCCTTGGCCGGCCCGAAACCGATCTTATTTTTCAAGAACACTTTGATTGCTTCCGGAGTGGAAGGCATGTTCGCGCCTTCCGCTACCGCGAAGACGCCGTTTTCAACAAGCTTTTTGGCCGCTTTTTCGTCTATCTCGTTCTGCGTGGCATTTGGCAGGGCGATATCGCATTTAACATTCCAGATGCCGTTACAGCCTTCTTCGTATTTCGCGTCCGGCCTGTGCTTTAAATATTCTTTAATCCTCTTTCTCTCTATTTCTTTAAGCTGCTTAACGACTTTAAGATCTATGCCTTCCTTATCATAAATATATCCGTCTGAATCGCTCATCGCCACAACTTTTGCGCCCAATTCCTGGCATTTCTGCACCGCATAGATGGAGACGTTGCCTGAACCGGAGCTTACAACTGTTGATCCCTTGATGCTTTTCCCCATGTCTTTTAGCATTTCAAGTAAAAAGTAGATCAAGCCGTAACCGGTCGCTTCAGTCCTGACCAGACTTCCGCCCCAATCCAATCCCTTGCCGGTCAAGACGCCGGTGAATTCATTTCTAAGCTTCTTGTACATGCCGAACAGGTAGCCGATCTCGCGTCCGCCCACGCCAATGTCGCCCGCGGGAACATCGGTATCCGGTCCGATGTGGCGGAAAAGTTCGGCCATAAAACTCTGGCAGAATCTCATAACTTCCATGTCGGATTTCCCTTTAGGGTCGAAATCCGATCCGCCCTTGCCTCCGCCCATTGCCAGCGTGGTTAAGGAATTCTTGAAGGTCTGTTCGAATCCTAAAAACTTGATGATTCCCAGATAAACTGAGGGATGAAAGCGCAATCCTCCTTTGTACGGGCCGATGGCGCTGTTGAACTCCACCCTGAAACCGCGGTTAACGTGAATCTGACCCCTGTCGTCTGTCCAGGGAACACGGAACATTATCTGCCTTTCCGGCTCAACGACCCTTTCTAAAATCTTCGCCTCTTTATACTCGGGGTGTTTTTCCAAAACCGGGGCCACTGATTCCAAAACTTCCTGCACTGCCTGATGGAACTCTACTTCGCCTGGATTCCTCGATACAACCTGATCCAAGATAGCTTTTACCATTTGAGACACCTTCCTTTTATTTATTTGAGCCGCATTGATTATACGGCAATCAATTGCCGTATGTCAAGCAGAAGTTTTTGTGGTAAAATAATACCATGTCTGATGAGGTTAACCGGAAAATAAACGCCATATTAAGGATCATAAATGAAGCGAAGGATCCCATTGGCTCTTCTGAAATAGCGGCAAAGCTTAGGGACCTCGGAATAGAAATGTCCGAGAGAACAGTTAGGTATCACCTGAAAGCCTTAAACGACAGCGGATTGCTAAAGATATTCTGGAAAGAGGGCAGGGTAATAACCAGCAAAGGATTAGAGGAACTAAGCGACTCTTATGTTTATGAAAAGGTCGGCTTTATGAGTTCCAAAATCGATTCCATGTCTTATAAAATGGATTTTGACCTGTACGAAAAGAAAGGCAAAGTGATTCTTAACGTCTCTTTTTTTCGAAGTTCTGATTTTAAAAAAGCGCTTAAACTGATGAGGCCGATTTTTAAGGAAAAGCTGAGCACGGGAGACAAAGCGGCAATAGCTGAATCGGGGGAGATGCTGGGAGGGATTGTTGTTCCGGAAGGAAAAATTGGCTTCGGAACGCCCTGCAGCATCAACCTCAACGGCATTTTGTTGAAACATTCAATCCCGATGGAGTCGAAGTTCGGCGGCTTGCTTCAAATAGAAGATGAGAGACCTTTGAGGTTCGTGGAAATAATTGATTATGCCGGATCAACGCTTGATCCTCACGAGGTGTTTTTGAAAAGCCGGATGACCAGTGTTGGAGGCGCAGCCCTGGGGTCGGGCAAAGTGCTGGCGGGGATGCGCGAGATCCCGGCTGATTCAATACATGAGGCGGAGGCAATAATCAGAAAAATAGAATCCGCCGGGGTCGGCAGGGCATTGGTGATCGGAAAACCCGGCCAGACGATCCTTGGCACACCGGTGGGAATTCAACGGGCCGGAATCGTTGTTCCGGGAGGACTCAATCCGATCGCTGCGGTTGAAGAAGGAGGCATCCTGACCGAAAACAAGGCGCTTGCAACCATGATAGATTACGGTCAACTGATCGGCTTTTGGGATTTATGATTGTTTCTTTTAAAATACATTTATGATAAAATAAATTCCTCGCGATTGTTCGTAATGGAAAGGGGTAAAAAATGTCTGAATCAAATATTGTCCTCCCCGCGTTAGGCGTCCTCGAAAATAATCTCCTTTGGCTCGTTTTTGCCTCGGCTATCATCGCTCTACTGTACGGTATTTATCTCGCATGGAAGGTGCTTAAAGCGCCGCAGGGATCCAAGGCAATGATCGATGTGTCGAAGGCCATCCAGGAAGGATCCTCCGCTTATCTTTCCCGTCAGTTCAAGGTGATGGGTGTCTTTATCGCCATCATAACTATTGTCCTATATTTCATGTATATGAGGATTTATCCTGACAATCCAATGCTTGCTTTAGGTATTGCGATCGCGTTTTTATTGGGATCGATAGCCTCCGCTGGAGCCGGGTTTGTCGGAATGAGCCTGGCGGTTCGCGCCAATGTTCGCGTCGCGAATGCCGCGCTTACCAGCTACAAAAAGGCGCTTGAGATCGCTTTCCAGGCCGGAACTGTTTCCGGCATGTTCACGGTTGGCCTTGGTCTTTTAGGCGCAACTATCATTTTTATGATCTTCAAACAGGACGCGATGAAAGTCCTGATTGGATTTGGTTTTGGCGGATCTTTAGTCGCGCTCTTCATGCGTATCGGCGGCGGTATCTTTACCAAGGCCGCGGATGTCGGCGCTGACCTGGTTGGAAAAATTGAGAAAAATATTCCCGAAGACGATCCGCGAAACGCGGCGGTCATTGCCGACAATGTGGGTGATAACGTCGGGGACTGCGCCGGCATGGCGGCGGATGTTTTTGAAAGCTATGAGGTGACCCTGGTCGCGGCGATTATTTTAGGCGCGGGAACACTTTTGGATAAAGGTTTCACGACCTTCTATGGTGCGGCGGCGTCGATTATGGCATTAAAGCTCATAATTTATCCCCTTCTTGTCCGCGCCGTCGGTGTTTTCGCTTCAATAATCGGCACCTGGTCGGTCAGAGGCAAAGACACTGAAGAGATCGGGGATCCAATGAAGCCGATTAATTTTGGCTTCTGGGTTTCAGCTATCACGGCTACTATCGGTTTTGGATTAATAAACTTTTTCTATCTTAGGGATCCCGCGACCGGCAATCCCGACTGGAGATTTTTCTTTGCCACTTTAACCGGCATTATACTGGCAATCGTCATCGAGTGGATCACCAATCATTTTACGCATACGGGGAAAAGGCCGGTTTTAGAAACCGCTTATGCCACGAAGACCGGGCCGGCGACCGCTCTTTTAACCGGTTTTGGCCTGGCAAAAGAATCTTCTGTCTGGGCGATCCTTGCCATCGCGGCTACCATTTTTGCTTCCGTTAAAATATTCGGGGGCGATATCGGGCTTTCCGCGTATGGCGTGGCGCTGGCAGGTCTTGGGCTTTTGACCACGACCGGTTTTATTTTAGCGGAAGATACTTTCGGGCCGATCTCCGACAACGCCAACGGCATCTTTGAGATGTCGGGGGCGAATAAAGGCGCCGGCGTACGCGCCCAGCAGATCATCACCAAACTGGATGCGGTTGGAAATACAACTAAAGCGCTAACCAAAGGGTTCGCGATCGCGACAGCTGTTATTGCCGCTATCGCGTTATTTAGATCATTTATTATTGAAGGCGGACTGCAGACAATTGGTATTCAGATCAACATGCCCGATGTTTTTATCGGACTGCTTATCGGCGGGGCGGTTCCGTTTCTCTTCTCATCTTTATTGATCAACGCGGTAAGTCGGGCAAGTTTCTTTGTGGTTGAGGAAGTCAGAAGGCAGTTCCGTGAGATACCGGGAATCATGGAAGGAGAGAATAAACCGGAATATAATAAGTGTGTGGATATTGTGACCGCGACCGCACAAAAAGAATTGATCGGTCCCGCGTTGATCGGGGTTTTTACTCCGATCGCGGTGGGCTTTGGGTTGGGCGCGGCGGCGCTTGGCGGATATCTGGCGGGCTCGATTCTGGTCGGTCAGCTTTTGGCCGTTTTATTGTCCAATTCAGGCGCGATTTGGGATAACGCTAAAAAGGTAATTGAGATGGGCGCCCATGGCGGAAAAGGATCCGAATCCCACAAAGCGGCGGTCATCGGCGACACGGTCGGAGATCCCTTCAAAGACACAGCAGGGCCGGCGCTGAATCCTTTGATTAAAGTCATGAACTTGGTCGCGATCCTGATCCTCCCGCTTATTTTGCAAAATTATTCGTTTAACATCAAGGCGGCAATCGTGGCCGCCTCCGTCCTTATAATTATTTTTGCGATTTGGTTTTCCAAAAAGGAAGGGATAATGACAGAGGAGTGAATACGACCTCGAGTATTTAACCGCAGTTTGAAAAAGTATATAAAAAGTTTTAGTATCAGTGAACTTATAATGATGAATTGACTAAGGATACATATAATTATAGAATCTTATGAAGGAACATGGCAGCAAACAATAAGGTTTTGGATAATCAGGAAAGTGAAAGCCAGCTTTTAATCGATGACATAAAGGAAAAGTATTTCTGGGGGATTCAACTGCGCTACCTTATCGTAGCAGTCAGCCTTCTGCCTTTTATTTTATCTTTTTATAACAGCATATTTGCCGGCGTAAATATTAGATTGATATCTTTTGTGGCCGCCTATAATTTTCTTGCCCACCTTTTATATTTGTTCAAGAAAAAATATAAACTGTGGCAGATGATATTTATAAAGAGCGTTTTCCAGCTGCTGGATATTCTGGCGATAACACTTTTAATCTATACTACCGGTTTTATGGACAGCCCCTACTGGTTTTTATACCTGGTGCTGATCATTGTTTCCGGCTTCGGCATGTTTTTTTATTATTCCATCAGCGTGTTTTTGATCGCTTTTTTCAGCGTATTATTTTATTTGGGCATGTTCTGGCTGGCTTACAATCAAATCCTGCCCATTTACGCGCCGAATTTTAATATTCCTCCCGCTGAATTCTTAAACTTGATTTCTAATAAAGCTATCTTTGCCGCGGCCTCTTTTTTCCTCTTTGCCGCGACTATTTATTATTTTTCAAAATTGCTAAGCGAGCAGAGGCAGGCATTGTCCCAAAAAAACCGGCAGCTTTTGGGCGCGCTGGAAGAGATGAAAGATGTGGATCACATGAAGGATGAATTCGTCTCGATCGCCTCGCATGAGCTCAGGACGCCGCTTTCAATCGTCAGGGAAAATATTTCATTGATCGAAGACGGTATCGTCGGACCGGTTGAGGGAAAACAGCTTGAGCTTCTGTCAACCTCCATAGAAAATGTTGACCGGCTCTCGAAAATCATAGATAATTTACTCGATATTTCAAAAATAGATTCCCATTCCCTCAATCTAAACCGCAAGAGAGCGGATGTCAGCCGGATAGCCAGGCGCGCGATCGAAATATTAAAAAAGAAGGCGGGGGAGAAGAATATTTATCTGGGGATCAGGTGGCGGGATAAAGCGATGGCGCTTATTGACGCCGATCAGATCTATCGCGTATTTTTGAATTTAATTGATAACGCGATCAAATACACGCCTAATAATGGAAAAGTATGGGTGATTGTTGAAGATTCCGGATTTGAGGTCAAATCCTATGTTTGCGATAACGGACCAGGCATCGCGGCGGGTGATCTGCCCAAAGTGTTTGAGCGTTTTATGCGGTTTTCAAGCACTGATAAGGCCTTCATAAGCGGCACCGGTTTGGGCCTTTCAATTTGCAAAGGAATCATTGAAATGCACAGAGGGCAGATAACAGTTGAGAGCGAAATTGGAGTGGGCACCAAGTTTATTTTTGTTTTACCGAAGGGAGAAAAAAATGGACAATAAACCGAGGATACTTTTGATAGAAGACGAGAAGGGCATGGTTGAAGCGGTCAGGCTGAGGCTTGAAGCGAATGGCTATGAGGTCATGACTTCAGGCGATGGGGAGGAAGGGCTGATCAAGGCGCGCTCTGAAAAGCCGGATCTTATTATTTTAGATGTAATGCTCCCTACCTTGGATGGGCTTAAAGTCTGCCGCATGCTCAAGTTTGATGAAAATTACAATGACATTCCTGTTGTAATGTTTACCGCTAAAACACAGGAAGAGGATGTGGCATGCGGCAAGGAAGTTGGCGCGGACGCGTATGTCAAAAAGCCATTTAAATCAGAGGAATTGCTGAAGGTAATAGGAGACCTTCTAGCGAAGAAAAATCAACCGCCGTCCCAAAACGATACAACTGCCTCAATCTGAATATAATCAAATTTTAGTTATCCCACCCAATAAAAACTAAATTCGCCTGTCTCATTATAGTCCACCTCTATCCTTTTGCCGTATTAATATTTGCCAATATAACGCCAAAAAGTATATTTGGCGGATGAATTGCATTATATAGGGCAAGCAGGCAAGGAGGTGAGAATAATGAAAACCAGGAAAAGCATATTAATCGTGGACGATTCGGCGAACATCAGGAAATTAGTAAGAGTGATCATAAAAAGAGCGGGAGACTATGAATATCTTGAAGCGGTAGACGGCAGGGAAGGGCTTGAGAAGGCGCTCAAATATAAACCGGATTTGATTATTTTAGATCTTATTATTCCGAAGATTTACGGAATAGAGCTCATCCGGAAAATAAAAGCTCATAAGGAGACAAAAGATATCCCAATAATCATTCTTACATCAGAAACGACTTACGAGGCGGTTGAGCAGGCAAAGGAAGCGGGCGCGGATATCTTTATGGGCAAGCCGTTTGAGCCGAAGGATTTGAGGGAGTCGGTTAGAGAGCTATTAGGTAATTAGGTAGTTAGGGGAGTGGCCGATAAGGCGGCTCCCCTTTTCTTTTCGACCTGTTTGATCGGAAGCTTTATGGTGAAGGTTGTTCCTTTTCCTTTCTGACTTTGGCATTCAATTATGCCTCTGTGCGCTTTAATTATGCCGTAAATAATAGAGAGCCCCAACCCCGTCCCTTTTTCTTTCTTTTTTGTGGTAAAGAACGGTTCAAAGATATGGGGAATATGCGCGGAATCAATTCCTGATCCGTTGTCTTTGAAATTTATAATTAATTGTTTATGATCTTTATCCTCTTCGGCTTCAACGATAATTGAACCGTGTTTTTTTTCTAAAGCGTCCAGCGAGTTTGATATGAGGTTTAAAAAAACCTGCGAGAGCTGGCCGCTGTCGGCCTCGATTGGCGGAAGGGTTAAGGGGATATCTATTCTTACCTTCGCTTCCTGAAGAAGAATCTGCTTCTTTATAAGTCGAAGCGATTGATAGAGCGGATCTTTCAGATTAATCTTTTTAAATTCGGGCAGACTCTTCTGGGCAAAGCTTAAGAGATTCTGTATTATTTCCTTGCAGCTCAGGGCAGACTCCTCTATGATTTCAAGTTCCTCTCTTTTTGGATCATCTTTTTTTATTTCTTCAAGCATTAATTCAGCCATACCCAGAATACCTGTGAGGGGATTGTTGAGCTCATGCGCCACTCCCGCGGCGATGCGGCCCAGGGAAGCCAATCTTTCAGAGGCTAAAAGCCTTTCCTGGCTTTCTTTTAATGCCTCCTCCGTCCGTTTGCTCTCGGATTCTCTTGCCTCCAACTCCTTTATTCGATACAAAAGTTTTTGGTATTCTTGATTAGATATTCTAGCCAAGCGGCACCTCCATAGCCTTTCGGCGCGAGGAATTTAAGCGAGGTTGTTCCTTTAATCGCATTAATTTTATCATTGTTTTTATGACCCTGTCAAGCCATCTAAAAACCTAACTATGCGGGGTATCGATTAGACATCTAAAAATCTAACCATAGGAACTCAGGAAACCAACGCTTTAATGCCAAAGATTCTTGAAATATCCTTCA
>Ga0315291_10006242_pt1 | contig 14810 bp, 15 predicted proteins | sample YL17G12_20_MG_FD_203070 | JGI IMG/M metagenome (GOLD analysis project Ga0315291, IMG submission 203070) | Sediment microbial communities from Yellowstone Lake, YNP, Wyoming, USA - YL17G12_20 | ecosystem: Environmental > Aquatic > Freshwater > Lake > Sediment | place: USA: Wyoming | collected...
CTGCCGAGCCAGGTGGAGTAGGGGGCGTTTCTAGGGCCGGTGAGGCCGGACAGGGCCGGCCAAGGCCCCCCCCCTCTTCCGGGGGTCCTCGCACCCGGTGCACCAACCCGGATTTTCACAGATGCCTCTCAAGAAAAGGAGGGGTGGATTATCGTCACGGGGAGGGTGACGGGAGGGGGCTTGCCCCCTCCTGGTCCCACCCCCAGTGAGGATAGCCCTTCGCATCTGTGCACGTTCCCACCAATATGGCCCCTCCATCCAGTTATTCGGATGAGGTGGTGGCAGCTGAAATGCAATTCTACTGAGGGAAAAAAAGCGAGGGTCAGGCCGGCCGGGCCTGGATGTTACCGGGCAGGAGCCGGTCGATCAGGAATGACCAGACCTGCCGGGAAGTCTGGAAGGCCAGGTAGAAGCGGGCCCGGTCGCCAACCTTGCCCAGGTAGGTCGCCTGGATCCGGAAGTCGAACTCCAGCGCCGTCATCCCCAGCACCCCGATGCTCGCATGCCGGCGTGACACTTCCTTGGTCTCACCCTTTGCAATCTCCTTCGGCTCCTTGTTGATGGAGAGGGTCACCCTGTCCTCCAGCGGGATGGCGATCAGCTCCATGTTGCCGATCCGGACCACCTCCCCGCTGGGGAAGAGGACATCATAGGTGGTCGTGTACGGGTAGGATGCACCTTCCGTCGTCTCCGAAACCGTCACCCCGATGGAGAGGTAGGCCACCACCGCGAGGACGAGGAGCACCAGGAGGAGGTACAGGATCATACGTCCCGCTCCCCCTCCCTTTTTCGGCTCCGGTACAGCAGCCGGCGGGGCTGCTGCGGTTTTTCCCGTTCCTTCTTCTGCACTCATCGGATTCACCAGAGAGAGGATGGGGGCGGGAGCGAATATAGCTGCTGGTCGAAGGAGGGGCAGGGACAGGCAGGATTCCACCGGGGAACACTAGCCTTATCCCTGTTCCCGCCCACCCGGAACGCGGTGAGAGCATGGCCGAGATCCCCAAAGAGGAGTTCCTCCTCCCCACGACGAGCGCCTGTGCCGGGTGCAGCTCGTCCCTGTGCCTGCGGTACATCCTGAAGGCCTCCGGACCCGACACGGTGCTCGTGATCCCCGCCTGCTGCACGAGCGTCATCCAGGGGATGTACCCGAAGACCGCGTTCCAGGTCCCGGTGTACAACATCGCCTTTGCCGCGGCCGCGTCCTGTGCCTCGGGGATGAGCGCCGCCTTCCGGGCCCTGGGGCGGAAGACGAAGGTGATCGTCTATGCCGGGGACGGCGGGACGGTGGACATCGGGCTGCAGGCTCTCTCCGGGGCGTTCGAGCGGGAGACCGACTTCCTGTACATCTGCTATGACAACGAGGCCTACGGGAACACCGGCATGCAGCGGTCCGGGGCAACCCCGGTTGGCGCCCGCACCACCACCACCCCCGGCGGGAAAACCCACCCGAAGAAGGACATCGAGCTGATCGTTGAGGCGCACCGGCCCCCCTACCTGGCCACGGCCTGCAGCGCCTACCCGACGGACCTGTTCCAGAAGGTGAAAAAAGCCCTCGCCATCCCCGGCGCCTCGTTCATCCACATCCTGGCCCCCTGCCCCACGGGGTGGAAGTTCCCGCCGGGAAAGACCATCGAGGTGGGGAAGCTGGCCGTGAAGACCGGCATGTGGGTGCTCTACGAGCGGGAGTACGGCAGGCTCGCCATCTCTGCGCCGTCGAAGGGGGCGATGACAAGGCCGCTCCCCCTCACCGACTACCTCTCGACTCAGGGCCGGTTCGCGGGGATCACGCCAGAGCAGGTGCAGGAACTGGAGGGGGAGATCGCACGGAGGCGGGAGCACCTCCTCCGGGAGGTGGAGTGACGTGCATACCATTGCCACCGGCAACCGGGGCGTGGCAGAGGCCGTGCGGGAGGCGAAGCCCGGTGTGATCGCCGCCTATCCCATCACCCCCCAGACCGAGATCGTGGAGCTGATCGCCCAGTTCGTGGCAGGGGGCACGATGGCGGGCACCTACATTCCCGTGGAGAGCGAGCACTCGGCCTTGGCCGCCTGCATCGGGGCCAGCGCAGCGGGCGTCCGCACCTTCACGGCCACCAGCTCCCAGGGCCTCCTCTACATGCACGAGATGCTCCACTGGGCGGCGGGCGCACGCCTCCCGGTGGTGATGGCCAACGTGAACCGGGCCGTGGCCCCGCCCTGGAACGTGTGGGCAGACCACACCGACTCCCTCTCCCAGCGGGATACCGGGTGGCTGCAGGTGTACGTGGCAACCGCCCAGGAGGCGTACGACACCACGCTCATGGCCTTCCGGATCGCGGAACACGAAGAGGTGCTCCTGCCCGTGATGGTGAACCTGGACGGGTTCGTCCTCTCCCACACGATGCAGCCCCTGGAGACGACGCCTGCCGGGGACTTCATCCCCCCGCTCCACCTTCCCCACGCCATCGATACCTCGCAGCCGGCCGGGTACGGGCCGCTCACCGGCCCCGAGTACTACTACACGTTCCGGTGGGAGATGGAGCGCTCCATGCGGGATGCCCGGCAGGTGATCCGGGAGGTGGAGGAGGCGTTTTACCAGAAGTTCGGGCGCCGGTACGGCCCCTCCGAGGAGTACCGGATGGAGGATGCCGAGGTCGCCATTGTGGCGATGGGCACGCTGGGGAGGGAGGCCCAGGTGGCCGTGGACCGGCTACGGGGGGAGGGCATCCCTGCGGGAGCCCTCCGGCTCCGCTGGTTCCGGCCATTCCCCCGCCTGGACCTGGCCGGCCGGGAGGTGGTGGTGATCGACCGGGACTACTCCTTCGGCTTCGGGGGCGTGCTGGCCCGCTCCCTCCAGGCGACCACCCCCTGCGAACCCTACAGCGTCATCGCCGGCCTCGGGGGCCAGGAGGTCACCTACGCGGACATCGCCGGGTTCGTCCGCCAGCGGAGACCTGGCGACGAGTACTGGTTCGGGGTGGATGCCGGTGTTTGAGATCCGCATCCACTCCCGGGGCGGGCAGGGGGGTGTCACTGCGGCCCGGCTCATCGCCCTTGCCGCCTTCTACGACGGCAAGCAGGCGACCGCCACCCCCTTCTACGGCGCCGAGCGCCGGGGGGCGCCCATCGTGGCCTTCGTCCGGATCTGCGACACGCCCATCCGCACCTGCAGCCAGGTGAAGGAGCCGGACCTGGTGGTGGTGCTGGATCCGACCCTCCTCCCCACCGTGAACGTGCTGAAGGGGCTGGCACCCGGCGGCACGGTACTCCTGAACAGCCCGCACAAGGTGGCCCTGGATGGATTCCGGACCGTCACCGCGGACCTGACCGGGATCGCACTCGTCCTGGACCTGGTGATCGCGGGAAGCCCGGTACTGGACACCTCCGTTCTCGGAGTACTCGCGAAGATCGGGGTGATCACTCTTGACTCGGCGAAGCGGGCCATTGCAGAGAACTTCACGGATGCCCGGAACGTGGCGGCCGCCGAGCGGGCGTACCAGGAGGTGGCGGCATGAGCGGGGCGGAGGCATCCGCAGAAGGTGGGAGCCAGCCCGCTCAGGAGCGGAAACGGATCGCCGTCTCAAAGCCCACAAAAGGAGCCGCAGGGAAGACGGGTGCCTGGCGGACCTTCAAACCGGTAATTGACCCGGAGCAGTGCAACCAGTGCGGGCTCTGCCAGCTCTACTGCCCGGAAGCAGCCATCGACGAGAACCTGGAGATCGACCTGGAGTTCTGCAAGGGCTGCGGCATCTGCGCCAACGAGTGCCCGAAGAAGGCGATCCGGATGGAGAAGGAGGAGCGATAGAGCCAGGTGATGACAGCGTGAATGTTGGCTATCAGATCTCTCTCCGAACCATCAGCAGGTGATTGCACCAGGGATCCCCTATTCCCACGCGGGGGAGGGACCGGGAGGGGGCCTGCCCCCTCCCGTTGAATATGTGATTACCTTTGGTCCTCACCCTCTGTCATTCCTGAGGTGTATCATCGGATTGCGGCGAAGTGGTACTGTTCCGCCCCTGGGGGCTCCGCCCCCGCCGCGGGGGCGTCGCCCGAGGGCTGCGAGTGGATCCCCGCGAACGTAACATTCATATCTCCCGCAGGATAATTCCTACCATGTGGTAGGAATGACCAAAGTGCGTCAGATGGGGGAGAAGGGGCAGATCGTGATCCCGAAGGAGATACGGGAGAGGTTTGGCCTGAAGACCGGGTCTTCGCTCCGGTTTGAGGTGGAGGACGAGAAGATCGTCGTGACGCCGGCTCCGCCCGGGACCTTCATGGAGGACTTCACTGGCATCGTCAAGAAGAAACGGACCCGCAGAGTTGATCTCAGGCGGCTCTCTGAAGAAGAGATTGACGAGCGCCACCCCGCATGATCTACCTGGATGCCAATGTCTTCCTCTATGCCCTGCTGTATGACCCGTCGGCGATACCCGAAGCGGGGCAGTCGCGGAAGATACTTTCGCAGGTGAGCGAGGGGAACCTTCCGGCTGCCACAAGTGTGCTCTCCTGGGATGAGATTGTGTACATCGTGCGAAAACTATCCGGGCAGAAAGCCGCGATGGAAGCAGGGGAGCGGTTCCTGGTCTTTCCCCACCTCCGCATCCTGGATATTGATCACTCCACGCTCCGGAAGGCGCGGGAGCTGGCCACACAGTACGGGATGAAGCCGAGGGATGCGATCCATGCGGCGTGTGCCATCCGGTCCGGTATCCGGGAGTTCCTCACCGATGACCGGGATTTTGACCGGGTGCGGGAATTGAGGAGGATCGGGTTTGAGGATGTCGGGTGATGTGGGGGCATGATCCCCCTCAATGCGATAGTATTGTATGGGGGGAGCTAGATGGGAAAAAATGTTTTTTTAACGTTATTTCACTGAAAAATTACAGAAAAGAGCCATGAAAGATCAATACCTGATGGGGGGGAAAAAAATAGTTCTCAATGTACCATCTTTGCTGGATACTATCCCTTCTCCCCCGGCAGCGGGCACTTGGCTACGTACTCCAGGTTGAACTTGTAGAAGTGGGTGAACCCGCAGTTCCGGCACCGGACCGTGAACTGGCTGCAGCCGATGACGATGTCATGGGGGTGCGTCCCGCAGCAGTTCATGCAGTACGCTTCCGATACCAGTTCCCAGACATCGTAGCAGCCGATCTTCGTGTAAAGCCCGGGCTTTCCCACCTCAGAGGTCCGGGGGATGAAGATCCGGGTGGCCCCGCAGTTCGCGCACTCCACCTGCGCCTGGCTGCGGACCGCCTTGATCACCTGATCCGCGTTCTGGCCGCAGTTGTAGCAGCTGGTGCGGTACTTGGTGAAAATGAACTGCTCGCCCATGGGGGAGGGTTGGGGGACGGGGTACTTAAACGTTGAGGACGTCCGGGGTTTCACTGGAGGTCTTCGCCTGCGTCACCGCTTCCTGCGGATCGTATGGATGCGGGGACGTCTCCAGATGAGGATCCCTACCGCCAGCACCACCACCGCAGCGATCGCGATCAGGGGAGGAAGTGATGGGGAGATGGGCGCGGAGGTTTCGGGGCCGGGGGGCACCGGAGTGGTAGGAATGCTCTCAAGAGGAAGTGTCGTGGAATCCGGAGGTGAAGGTTCAGAAGGAGGGAGGGTCGCTTTGGTCACCGCCGGTACAGCGGTGGTGGTGGCGACGGTAGGTTCCGCTGGTGAAGGAGCCTCCCGGCTCATGTTGGCCCCGATGGCAAAAAGCGAGAACCCCGGTGTCGAGGCCCGGTAGTACAAGGTGCCCTCCTCCTCCTTCAGGAACTCTATCGGGAGCTCATTCCAGGTTCGCAGGACATTTCGCAGCAGTACGACCTGGTGGGATCTGGCCTTCTGCCCGGTGAGCCAGGACCGGGGCAACCGGAACTCGATTGCTGCGTGGATGTTGCATCCTTCCGGAATATGGTATGCCCGCAGGTCCACGTACTGGTACACCGGCACCCCGGGCGGGGGAGTCCCGGCCGGGAGGCTCCTCTCCACCGCCGTAATCAGGACCTGGCCGGTATCGGTCTCCGAGGTGAGGGTGACGGACCGGACCGGCAGGTCCGGGTTCCGGAAGGGGAAATAGGCTTCCTCCCCGGCGGTCAACCGGCTGAGAGTAGAGGCGGCGGTGGAGCCGGTGGATCCGGTCCCGCCGGAAGATCCGGTCTGTGTCGAGGATTCAGGAGCCTGGACCGTTGTGGAGATGGTTGCCGTGGTATTGGTGGCGGAGGGATCGTAGGTGGTTGAGGTGATCCGGGCGTTGTTGGTGAGGGTCCCGGCGCTGGAGGGGGCCGTCACCACCAGGGAGATGGCAACGGTTCCGGGACAGGTCACGGTCCCCAGGGAGCAGTTGACAGAGGACCCGCTATGGGAACAGGATCCCTGGGCGGGGGTTGCCGAAACGAATGTGATCCCTTCTGGCAGGGTGTCGTTCACCCAGACGTTCATCCCGGAGTCCGGGCCGGCGGTTCCGGCCGTGAGGGTGTAGGTGAGGCTTCCCCCCGTGGTGACCGGGTTTGGCGATGCGGTTATTGTGAGACCCAGGTCCGCCCGCTCGGGAAGGATGAAGGTGCCCTGCCCGACGGGGAGCCGGCCCACGGTGATGTTGGTGACGACGGTATTGGTCGTGGTATCGATGACCGTGACATTGTTGTCGGCACTGTTCGGTACCAGCAGCCGGCTCCCTGACCCGTTGATCGCGATTCCCTGTGGCTCCCTTCCCACGTTGACCGTTCCCGTCACGGAACCGGTGGCCTGGTCAATGACCGAGACCGTGTAACTGTTGAAATTGGCCACATAGACCCGGGTATCCCGGGGATCCACCGCCACCGCGATGGGATAAGCTCCGACGGAAATGTTCCGGACAAAGGTGCTGGAGGTTCCATCGATAACCGAGAGGTTATCCGCGTAATTGCTGGCAACATAGATCCCAAGGCCGCTCGCGTTCACCGCAAGCCCGAAGCCGTTGCCACCCAGGGCATAACTGGTGAGGATGGTGTTCGCTGTGGCATCGATGACGGTGAATTTTCCAAACCGGCTGGGGGCATACACGCGGGTGCCGTCCGGGCTCACGGCAATCCCCACGGGGCTCGAACCGACACCCGCGATGGTGCTGATGACGGACAGGGAAGCAATATCAACAACCGAGACGCTGCTGGCCCCGTAATTCGCGACATAGAGCCGCGTACCCGCAGGGTTCACTGCGATTCCGCGGGGCCCGCTCCCGACACTGATGGTAGCAGTAACGGTGTCAGAAGCGGTGTCGATCACCGATACGGTGTCTGATCCCCGGTTGGTCACGTACACGAAGGTTGCTGCCGGATGTACCGCCACGCCGTAGGGCTGTGTGCCGACTGAGATATTGCGGACGAGGGTATACGACGAGAGATCCAGGACAGAGACATTGTTGTCATTGTAATTGGGGATATAGGCGTAGTGCGCCGCAAAGGCCGGGGTGATACCCAGCGCGAGGATGAGGAGGATCCAGCAGGTGAAGGGGAACTTCTGCATGGCAGGCCGGCCTGCGGTGCGGCCGTTACCCCCCACTTAGGACTTCCTGCCTTAATATCTTTCAGAAAATGGGAGGGGTCTCCTCCGATCAGTAAGGATCGGAGGGACGTGCAGGTTTCGAACAGTTCAGGAAAAAAGGAATGGTATCGGGTGACCGGTCTAGAAGTCGCCCATGTCGCCGCCCATGCCGCCCATGCCCGGGGGCATGCCGCCCGGTCCGCCCGGACCGCCGCCCGGAGGAGCCGCGACCCTGGAGGCGGCGATGACGTCGTCGATCCGGAGGATCATGTTGGCCGCTTCGGCTGCTGACGCAATGGCCTGGGTCTTCACCCGCAGGGGCTCCACCACGCCGGCCTTCAGCATGTCGGCCGGGGCGCCCTTGAAGACGTCGAGGCCGGTGTGCTTCCTCCCCTTGTCGTGCTCGGCCCGGAGGGCGACCAGCATGTCGATGGGGTCCAGGCCTGCGTTCTCGGCAAGGGTCCGCGGGATGATCTCCATGGCGTTGGCAAAGGCCTCGATGGCCAGCTGGGCCCGGCCCCCGACGGATGCCGCGTACTCCCGCAGGCGCAGGGAGAGCTGGATTTCCGGTGCACCGCCACCGGCCACCATCTTCTTGTCCTCCATGACGACAGAGACGACAGAGATGGCGTCGTCCAGCGCCCGGTCCAGCTCGTCCACCACGTGCTCGGTGCCGCCCCGGACGATGATGGAGACCGCCTTCGGGTTCACGCACTTGGTGACGTAGATCATCTCCTCGCCGCCGACCTTCTTCTCCTCCACAAGGCCCGCTTTTCCGAGCTCTTTCTTGGAGATGGCGTCGATGGAAGAGATGACGGCCGCGCCGGTGGCACGGGCCAGCTTCTCCATGTCGGACTTCTTGACCCGGCGGATCGCCAGGATCCCAGCCTTGGCCAGGTAGTGCTGGGCGATGTCGTCAATGCCTTTCTGGCAGAAGAGGATGTTGGCACTGCTCGCGACGATCTTCTCGACAATCGCCCTGATCATCCGCTCCTCCTCGTCCAGGAAGGCCTGGAGCTGGTCCGGGCTCGTGATGTTGATCTCGGCGTCCACCTCGGTCTTCTTGAACTCCACCGAGGCATTCAGGAGCAGGATCCTGGCATTCTCCACCTTCGTGGGCATGCCGGGGTGCACCCGCTCCTTGTCAATGATCATCCCCTCGATGATCTCGGAGTCGTCCGTGGAACCGCCGACCTTCTTCTCCACCTTGATGTTGTCGGTGTCGACGGTCCCGTCCTCGTCCGCCACCATCATGGCGGCCTTGACCACCAGCTCGCAGAGCTTGCCCCGGGCCATCTCGGCACCCTTGCCGGTCATGGCGGTGTCGGCGATCTTGAGAAGCATCGCCTTGTCGGTGGGCTTCACCGCGATGGCGATGTCATTCAGGATCTCCTTGGCTTTCTCGGCTGCCATGCGGTAGCCGTGGGCAATGACGGTGGGATGCACGTCCTGCTCCAGCAGATCCTCGGCACGCTTCAGGAGTTCCCCGGCAATGACGACAGCAGTCGTGGTGCCGTCCCCGACCTCGTCGTCCTGGGTCTTCGCTACCTCGACCATCATCTTGGCCGCGGGGTGCTCGATGTCCATCTCCTTCAGGATGGTGACCCCGTCATTGGTGATCACGACATCCCCGATGGTGTCGACGAGCATCTTGTCCATGCCCTTCGGGCCAAGGGTCGTCCGTACTGCGCCCGCAACCGCCTTCGCGGCTGCGATGTTGGATCCCTGGGCATCGCGGCCCCGGGTCCGCGAACTGCCCTCTTTAAGGATGAGAATTGGTTGTCCTGCGAGTTGTGACATAACCTTTCACCACACGTTGCGTTAAAAGGTGGTTTGTGGTTCTATATAAAAATGACTACTCGTGCAGGAGGTCCAGGAACTCGGATCCCTCTTCCATTGCCTGGAGGTTCTCCTCGCCTATGACGAGGGTGTTGCCTATCCGCCGTTTCTCGGACCAGTTGGTGATGATGCAGACTGCATGCGCCCGCGCAATCCGGGAGATGTTGCCGATCAGGGGGGCCCGCTTCACCACCCGCTGTGCGGTGCCGTAGCCGGTGAGGATCGTGTGCTCGGCCATCCGGGCCAGCACCTCGAAGGGGGCCCGGCGCATCTGGTGGGGCTCAAGCCCCAGCCGCTCCATCTCCTGCACGATGGCCGGGCCCTCCGGTTCCGGGGTCTCGGGGTACTGGGAGAGGTACTCCATCAGGTCGATGGGCTGCACCACCGCCGCATCGAAGAGCTCCTCGATCTTGGCCGCGATCTCCATGGTGGTGCCCATGCCACTCTCGTACTTGCTGATGGTCCGCCGGCTGACCCCCAGCCGGTGGGCCATGTCCCCCAGGGAGAGCTGGCGCTTCTCCCGGAGCTCCTTCAGGAGATCCTGGTCGATGTTCACGTAGAGACCGCCGGGGGAGACGTAGACCAGCGGGGGCACCCCCTCAACGAAGAAGTCGAACAGGGTGCCGATGGAGACGGCAAAGATCCCGTACCGGAGGTAGACTGCCCCCCGCTCCAGCTCCGTCTCCCTCGCCCGCTCGCCCACGATCAGCGGGACGGCGTGGAGGTAGCGGGCGATCAGGTCCAGGTCCCGGGCGATCTCCTCGCTTACCCCGTCGATGTGGGAGATCACCTTGATGACGAGGAGATACCGGTCATCACCTGCGATCAGGTCAAAGGACCGGGGCCGGAGGCTGCACCGCTCCGAGACCTGGAGCCCTGCCGTGATCAGCACGCTCGTTACATTCTTGAGGAGCCGTTCCTGGGTCATCTGCGGTAAGAACCGATATCTCATGCAGGGTAAATAATGTATTGCCCATGCGGATCGGCATCGATGACACCGACGCGCCCGACGGGATGTGCACCACGTACCTGGGGGCGGTACTCTCTCGGAGGCTTGCCGGGGCGGGATTTGGGGTGGGGATCCCCCGTCTCCTCCGGCTGAACCCCAACGTCACCTGGAAGACCCGGGGCAATGCCGCCATCTGCATCGAAGCGGAAGGGGATCCTGACGAGGCGTTCCGGATCGCCTGCGGCTGCGTGGAGGAGCTGGCGGTTCTCACGGCTCCGGGGACTCACCCGGGCGTGGCAGTGGTGGAGGAGATCCCTGACCCCGCCTTCTACCGCCAGGCGTTGCAGGACTTCTGCACCATCGACGAGGCCTGTTCCGTGCTGGAGGCGGCAGGGGCACGGTACCGGGGCTGGAAGCTGGGGAGGGGCCTCATCGGGGCAGCCGCGGCGGTCTCGGCCCGGCTCCCGGACGTCACCTGGGAACTGCTGGTGTACCGCACCCCCGGGCGCTGGGGGACCCGGAGGGAGATCGACCGGCCGTCGTTCTTCCTCTCTGAGGATGCCACCTCTCCCCGGACCTGGGACACGGTGGACCGAAGGCAGAAGATCGTGGTCTGCTCGCCCCACACCCCGGACCCGGTGCTCTTCGGGATCCGGGGGGAGAGCCCCTGGTGGGTGGCATACGCCCGGGGCTTCATCAGCACCGAGCCGGCCGGGATGGAGCAGCTGTACCTGACCAACCAGTCCACCGATGGTCACCTGCTGCCCGGGAAGATCGGGACCCTGGAGGAAGGACGGTCGTACCGGGTAGCGGGGGTGGTGGCCGGGATCCCGGTGACGGGCCGGGGCGGCCACGTGATGGTGCCCATCGCGGATGGCGGGGAGGTGCTCCGGTGCATGGCGTACGAGCCCACGAAGGGGTTCCGGGAGGTAGTCCGGGCCCTGAGGGCCGGTGACAGCGTGGAGGCCTGCGGGTCGTACAAGGGGGGATCCCTGAACCTGGAGAAGATCCGGGTCGCTGCCCTTGCAGAGGACGCGGAACCGGGGCCGCCGGTCTGCGGGACGTGCGGGAAACGGATGACCTCGGCGGGCAGCGGGAAGGGCTACAAGTGCCGGTCCTGCGGGGCACGGGCCATGGACCCGGAGATCCGCCGCCATCCCAGAGCCGTGGCCTGCGGGTGGCACGAGGTGCCACCCTGTGCCCGCCGGCACCTGGCCCGGCCGCTGGTACGGGGAGGGGCAAACGGCAAGGATGATACGCCCGGAGGGATACCTGATCACGAAGGGTGCAGGGTGCATGAAACCGGATGACCGGGTGGAACAGGTACGGCTGCGGCCCGGGATGACGGCCGACGAGCTGGTGCGGGCCATGGGGCGGGCCGGCGCATTCAACGGGGGGGCACTGGCCCGGGCCAGCGATATCTGGGAGGAGATGCTCAGGGACCGGAAGGCGACCCGGTTCTTCGGCCTGGCCGGGGCCATGGTACCGGCCGGGATGGGCGGGATCGTGGCAGACCTGATCGACCGGGGCCACATCGATATCCTGGTCTCGACGGGAGCGAACCTGGTCCATGACCTGATCGAGGCCATCGGCTGCCATCACGTCCACGGCACCTCCGTCTGCTCGGACGTGGACCTGCGGGACCGGGAGATCAACCGGATCCATGACGTGTTCCTTGCCGACGACGCCTTCGTCCAGCTGGAGGAGTTCCTGCAGGAGTTCTTCGGGGATCTCCCGGGTGATCGGCCCCTTACCATCTCCGGGCTCCTCGGCCAGGTGGGCAGCCGCCTGGATCAGGGTATCCTGGCCACCGCTGCGAGAAAGAAGGTGCCGGTCTACTGCCCCGCCATCCAGGACTCTGTCTTCGGCCTGCAGTACTGGCTCTTCTCCCAGACCCGCCCCATGGTGGTGGACGCCTTCGGGGACATGAAAGTTCTCATCGACAGCTGCTTCAAGGCAGAACGGGCCGGGGCAATGCTGGTCGGGGGCGGGGTCCCCAAGAACTTTATCCTGCAGGGGATGCTCCTCACGCCGCAGGGGTTCACCTGGGCGGTGCAGCTGACCGGCGACCGCCCGGATCTCGGGGGCCTCTCGGGTGCCACGCTGGACGAGGCCCGGTCCTGGGGCAAGCTGACCGCCCAGGCGCAGGGAGTCACGGTCTATGGCGATGCCACCATCACGCTCCCGCTGCTGGCTGCATCGGTGCTGGAGAGGCTGGAGCATGGCTGAGCTGGTGCTGGCCCTGGACGTGGAGGACCGGGCCGCCGCCCTCCGCATCGCGGAAGCGGTGGCGCCCCACATCGATGCCCTCAAGGTGGGATACCCGCTCGCCCTCTCCGCGGGCCTCTCCATTGCCCGGGAGCTGAAGGCCAGTACCGGAAAAAAGCTCATCGCCGACTTCAAGGTGGCGGACATCCCGCACACGAACCAGCTGATCTGCGAACAGGCCTTCACCGCAGGGTTCGACGCGGTGATCGCCCAAGGGTTCGTGGGGATGGATGCGGTGAAGGCGTGCGTGCAGTCGGCCCATCGCCACGGGGGCGAGTGCTACGTGGTCGCCGAGATGAGCCACCCGGGGGCGGTGGAGTTCTTCCACCAGGGTGTGGCCGAGCGGATCGCGGCCATGGCCGTGGTCGCGGGGGCCGACGGGATCATTGCCCCGGCCACCCGGCCGGACCGGGTCCAGACCCTGCGCCAGATGGTGGGCCGGCTGAAGATCTATGCTCCGGGCGTGGGCGCCCAAGGCGGCGAGCTGGGGCAGGTGACCGCGCTTGTGGACGGCGTGATCATCGGCCGGATGATCTACGGGGCCGCGGACCCTGCAGCCGTGGCCCGGGGGATCCGCGAGCGCTGCCGGTGATGAGACGACCGCTCTGACCCGTGATGAGCCCTATGAGTCCGCTGAGGCAGCGCCGCGAAAAATTTTGCGAAAAAGCATATATCCGAAGCCACGCAAACTCTAGGGTATGCACTGGAGTGAGGAACAGCGTGCCGCTGCCGCAAAATACCGCTCGGTCACCGATATCCCGCCGGCAGAGCGGCGCTACAAGTGCCACACCTGCCACCTGATCGTGGACTCCACCCCCTGCCCCCATTGCGGCGAGACCCGGCTCCAGATCCTCTGCCCCCTGGACCACTGCCACTGCTCCCACGAGGTGATCACGTCCATCGAGTACTGCCCGCTCTGCCGCGAACCCGTCTGCCCGGAGTGCGGGTCCCATGACGTGGTCCAGATCTCCCGGGTCACCGGCTACCTGCAGGACGTCTCGGGCTGGAACGCCGGGAAGCAGCAGGAACTGAAGGACCGGGTCCGCTACACCGTGGCCTGACCGATCAGGATTACGTTTCCAGTAGGCAGAAAAAAAGTGGGGACGGGATGGATCCCCCGGGGAATCCCTTTACTTCTTCCCCTTGCTGTTGCCCTTCTCCATATCCGGCGAGTTGCTGTTCCCCTTGCCGTTCCCGTTACCGGTATCCGCATTCTTACCGTTCCCCTGGTTTCCCTTCCCTTGGGAACCGGTCACCGTGTCATCGTCCAGCGTCCCGGCCATCCTGCCGTTCCCCTGGGTGCCCGGTGCATCTGCCGCGCTGCAGTCCCCGGTGCACACCGGGTCCCCGTTCCCTTTCTTCAGCTGGCCGCGGTTCCTGGCCTGCTCCAGGCCGGGAGTCGGCGTGGCGGCGGCGGTCACGTTCTCAGCTGCCGCTTCTTCGGTCTCATCCTCCAGGGGGAGGACGGTATCCAGGATGCCGGCAAGGAAGGCATCCAGCCCCTTCTTCTTCTCCCCGATCACCCGGATGGTGTCGCTCCCGGTGACCTTCACGGTCTCCTCACCGAAGAGAATCATCCCCTCGCAGGTGATGGTGATCTCCTCCCCGGCGACCACGTCCACCAGGTCCTGCCGCCGGTACTTGGCCACGACCGTGCCGCCGTCCTTCTGGGTTACCTGGAGCCTCTTCGGCTTGGCCCCGTTGCAGACGAGGGAGCTCTCCCCCAGGTTGATCTCCTGCAGCGGGTAGTCCTCGCCGAACCGGATGAAGACGGTGAAGACGCCCCGGCTCCTCAGGTTCAGGGTCTCGGGTTTCACGGTGATCTCCACGATGGTGGAAGGGCTGACCCCGGTGGAGGCGGAACCCTCGTTGTTGGTTAGGTCAGTATCCTCCTGGTCCATTCCCGAGATCTCGGCGCGGTTCTCCCTTTCCCCGTCCTCTGCGACAGTGGTCGTCAGGGTAAGGGTGGCGGATGCGCTGTTGGGCAGCGCTGGAATCGACCACACGGGATCCTCGTAGGCAGTACCTTCGCTGGCCTCGGACCCGTCCAGGGTATATTCCCCGAGGCCTGACATGTCTTCGGTCACCTGAATACCCGTGGCCTCAGCAGGCCCGTTGTTCGTGAGGGTGAGGACCCAGACAACCTGGTCCCCCGCAAATATCGGTCCCTCTGTCTGGAGTGCCTTGATGAGTGCGAGATCTGCCGTCTCCTGTGCCTGGACGGCCGGGACTGCGCCGAACCCCAGCGCGATGGCGATGA
>Ga0315291_10006243_pt1 | contig 14808 bp, 14 predicted proteins | sample YL17G12_20_MG_FD_203070 | JGI IMG/M metagenome (GOLD analysis project Ga0315291, IMG submission 203070) | Sediment microbial communities from Yellowstone Lake, YNP, Wyoming, USA - YL17G12_20 | ecosystem: Environmental > Aquatic > Freshwater > Lake > Sediment | place: USA: Wyoming | collected...
GGTGCACACCACCCAGCGCTTTCCGCGTGGCACCCGCATTGACAACTCCGCAGCGGTGTTGGCCATTCGAGAAGCGCTCGCGCAGAATCCCAGCATGGGCTTCAAGGATCTCTTAGCTCTCTATCCCTATTATCCAGAGTATGTGCGCAACAACCCGGCCCTGATCCTGCTGGGTCTCGAAGATCCTGAGATCGAGACGAGGCGGCGCTGCCTGGAGGAGCCCATCTGGAACCTCTGGAAACAAGCCTCCAACCTTTATAGAAAAGAAGGGAGCAGCATCCCTGTCCTCTCTTCGTTGGCCTTTGCCAAGACCGTCTCCGAGTTTCTATCTGCGGGCTACACGCTCAAAGAGGTGCAGGGGTTGGCCGACATCCCCACGATGCGCTGGTATATGGCGAGCGGCACAAGGTCCGATCGAGATGCTCTGCTCACCGCCCTTCGGCGCTATACCGCCTGGGTCGAGTCGTGGGGGTATCGGCCTCCCTACACACGGGAGGTGACCGCCTACCTTGTGGTGTTCAAAGCCGAGCTAAAGGGCCTTGTCGCCTCTGGTACGTTTAGCAAGAGCAACAGCTTTACGCTGGATCGCATCAAGGGCGCCAACACCAATAGCCCCAAGGGAGAGCAGATCATTCTCTGGCCTAGTGAGGCAGACGCCAACCTGTCGCTAGAGCGTCGCGTGGCCACCGATAGCCGCCGTCGTCGCGATGCGCTGGTCTTGGTGCAAGTAACCGTGTCACTGTTAGACCTGCAGCCTGTGCTGCGCGGCGGGAGCGCCGACATTTTCGAGGAGGGCTGGGGCTATAAGATTCAGCTGGCCGCGCTGCGGGAGGACACGCTTCCTTTCTCTGCGCAGGTGACAAGCGCAGGCTCGGAGCTTGAAAAGGCCCTGCAAGAGGTGCAGGCGCCGAAGGTGAAGAGTAAGCCCGTTTCGCCCTCGCAGGTGACCCCGCTGTCGCAATTGGCGCCGATCCCCTTTGGATCAAAATACAAGTCCAGCCGAGGTATGACCGAGGATCTGCATGCCATCCGAAAGGACATCGCCGAAGCGCTCACTAAAGGAGAGCTTCCGCCTGGCCTGAAGGTCAACGTCAATCGGCATGGGATTGAGATCACCGCGATGCCCACAGGCTGGCGGATGTACTCACTGGAGGCGTTTCTCCGTTATCCAGACAACCAGCGCAGCCGCCTGTGGCGGAGTCGCGATGATAACTACACACTGCTCATTAAGCGTCTCGAAGAGATTGCGCACGCCTATGATCACTCCTATGGAGAGACGGGTGACTACGGAACCTCGCATCATCTCTACATCAACGCAAAGGCCTCGTATGAGTTAGAGAAGGAATCCGTAGTTCGTCTCGTCAAAGACATGATCGCCGTGTTGCATGATCCAGAGCCTGTCCACAAGTGGTGGGCGAATGACATCATTGAGTTTGTGGACACGTCGCAGGATCGCTTTGACCTGGGAGAGCCAGCGCTGAAGCTGCTGCGGGAGGCGATTGCTGAGCGCCCTGCCAAGCTAGCGCAAAACGCCAAACAGATTGCAGTGCTGACCGCGCAGCTAGAGAAGGAGTATGAGAAGCCCGCCGCCAAGGCGCCCCCTGCGCCAGAATCCCCCACGACAAAGGGGGAGCGAGCCCGTGTGATTGCCGCCGCGATTGAGCGCCGCGAGGCAGCCAAGACGCCACCTCCGCCTGCGCCACCAGCCCCCATCTCCGATGAAGTCTTTCTGCCCTCTGCGGCCCGTTCCATGCCCATGTTATCGAAGGATGACATCCCCTATGACTTGGCGACGCGATCGCATAGCGGCACCAGCCACGACCCAGGTCTACGCGGGACGCAGGAGCAGCAAGAATACCTGCGCTTCATGACGGCGGTGTGGGGTAACTGTGAGGCGCGCGCCACCACGCCAGAGGAAGCGCAGATCGCCTACACGGAGTTTGAGCGCTATCGCCAAAACTGGATCGGGAAGAAGAAGGCGCTGCTCAGTGCGCACAGCCGCATCATGTCCACGATGATTACAGGTCCAGCCCGCTTTCCTGTGGCTAGGATGGCGAAGATCAATGATTCCTATCAAAGGAAGGTGGAGGAGTTTCTAGCGTGGGACAAGCGCGCCCAACAGGCGATGCAAGAGGCCATTCATCCCACAGACACAGGGGTGATCTCTAGCACCGATCCCAGCGCGGTCGCCAAGATTGAGGCTAAGATCGCGCAACTCAAGCAACTGCAAGAGTTTATGCGTTCTGTCAATAACCAACTACGCCTGCGCACCATTAACGATTCTGAGAAGATCCGCAACATCAAAGAGATGGCAGACAGCATCAACTTGCCGATTACGGAGGCGGCCATCCTTCGTCGGATGAAGCCTAGCGATAATATGGGGCAAATGGGCTATCTCCCCTTTGAGCTCACCAACAACAACGCGGAGATCCATCGCCTAGAGGCGCGCCTCCCGCAGATCAAGCGCATGTTGGCAACCCCAGAGCGCAGCGCCACCTTCGCGGGCGGCAGCATTGAAGAGGATAAGACGCAGGGCAAGATCTTCGTCTATCACGATGACAAGCCCTCGGAGGAGGTGCGATCGAAGATGAAGGGCATTGGCCTGCACTACACGCCATCGCAGCCAGGGAAGCCGTGGGGCCGCAAACTATCCCCCAACGCTGTCGCTGCGGTAGAGCGCATCTTTGGCGTCAAGCTAACTACGGCGGCACCGCTAGAGTCGGTGGCAGAAGAAACTCCGATCGTAGAGGCTTCCATCATCGAAGAAGCGAGTCCAGAGCCAGCAACAAAGAAGTCCAGTAAGAAGCTGGTCGTCAATAAGCCTGCTGGCGGATGGCCTACGCCTGCGCCGTCTCGGCATCATGATGTGCCTTCTCCGCAGTTGACTGTAGTAGAGATCCTGTTTCCTGAGGTGATTCAAGGTGACAGCGGGCCAGAGCGTAAGGCGGCAGCAGATCTCGTGGTGCAGCTGCACTTTCATCACCTGAGCGCCGCAGAGCATGTGGTGCAGGCGGAGTATCACGATCGGATGTCTGGCGAGTGGGAGGCTAAGCTCTTAACGGACAAGCATCACCGCCGCTATGTCTCCAAAGATCCGCAGCAACAAGTGGAGAAGGATCATCGCGATTATCACAGTTGCATGGCGGGGGCCCATCGTCGCGCTGCAGCTCTTTATGAAGAGGCGGCGAAGCCTGTCAATGCCGCTGACCCACAGGCCTATCGCCCTCATCTGGGGGTGCGTCTCGGACCTGCGCTATCAGACGCATTTTTCAAAGACATTCAAGAGCGGAACGCGGCCAGGGATCTTCATGGTGCCAAGGAAATAGAGACGAGCCTAAAGCGCTCCAATCGTATCCGTGTGCAGGTGACAGAGCTTGCCAAGCAACTCGCCAGCAAGCACGCCACGGTGGATGAGCTAACGGCGGCGATGCATGAATTGCATGCGCGGGCCTTGGCGGCCTATCCCAATGGCGATGGGTTTACTGCCGTTGAACTGGCGTATCGCCAGGCAGCAGAGCTAACAACCAACGAGTCAAATTATCAAAAAGCGCCCGCTGGTGACCTCCAGCGCACCTTCGAGCAAGTCATCAACAAGCACCCCAACGCCTACAGCGTCTTTCAGCAGGCAGAGCGCGGCCATATTGAGCCACTGATGGCGCTAGGCGTGCTGTATGCCACCGTCCCGCAGATGACCGTCAAAGATCATCGCAAAGCGGCTGCGTGGCATATGACGCAGGCAGAGCAGGGCGATATGCGCCTGCAAGAGATTGGGGTTGCGTTTGAGGCAGGGCAGATCGACAACCATGCGCGCATCAACAAAGAATCTGCGGCGAGAATGCTTGCCTACGGCCATCGCGCCTGGGCGGCGGGACACGAGCTCGCGGCTGCCACGCTAGATCTTGGCGATGATGCGTTGATTGCGCGCAACAATCCGTACACCCTTCCAAAGAAGACCTTCCTCTTTTTGAGCAAAGCAGACAAAGACGAGTTGGCGCGTGAAGAGAAGAACGAAGAACAGGTGCGCAACGGAATTGAAGACGCTGTGCGCATGCTCGACTTGATGCCAGAGCCCAACCTACAAGAGAAGATCTGGGCGCTCTCCCGCAAAGCGCAAGGCAAGCCAAGAAAGGAAAATCCAGGCTACTGGCGGGGTGTCTACCTCTACACGCAGGCGCAAGATCGCATTCTGGAAGATGCCGAGGGACAGACCGAGGCGGCCTTTCTGGCGCATGCGCCGAGGCGAAGCGCTTACTTGCCGCCGCCCACCATTCCGAAGCAGGACGCGGAGGCGCCTGCGCCAAGGCCTACGCCCAAACTGCGTAAGCCAATGAAGAAGGTGATCCCTCTCTCCAAGAAAAAGGGAGGCCCTCCGAAGGTAGGCACCTGCGTCCAGATCTGGCCCTGCCAAGACAAGGCATGCACCGTGCTCGTTGCCTCTAACGGCACCGTCTACTGGGCAGGCTGGCCGTGTCCCAGCGGAAAAGAGCCTGAAGCCTCGAAGGTCTTGGACATGTACCTGAAGAGACCACAGCTCTTTCTCAAAACAGATGCCTCGAAATGGCGTAACTAAAGGAGAACATCATGGATTTTCGGCCACTAAAAACCACCAGAGCCATAGAGCGGAGAAGCGCTCGCAAGGCGAAGAAATTTGACCCCATTGAGACCGCGAAGGATGTGGCGCAGCGCGTCGCCCACGGCCTACGGGAGCGATGGCTGTCGCTGGCGTCTCGCCTCAAGACCTTTCGGCTGCATACCCGCAAGAACCGAGAGGCATCCCAGGCTGCCCGCCAGCAACGGCGAGAGCCTCTCTTTGGGCGTAGAGGTCGTAGCGCGGTCGGGAGCGAGGTGGATCCCCTCTCGCCTATTGCGCAGGGTGAGGCCACAGCCTCAACGCAAGAGCTAACGCCCAGCGACCCCTCGCTGGCGGGTGCAGTAGACTTCCTCTACGCGATCTTGCGCAACCAAATGCGGCAGATGGCAGATCGCCTCGCAGAGCATGGGTGCCTCACGCTGGTGGCGCACCGCTCGGTCTATGAGGCCATGGATCGGCTTGATGATCTGCGGGAGGAGGAGGCAGATCCCGAGTTGATCGCGGATGCCGAGGCAGATCTGGAGGATTGCCGCACCGCATGGGCATGGGCCGACATCATCCAGCTTGCCTATCGCGATGCCTACCTCTGCCTTGGGGATGTCTTTGACGAGAACACCGCAATCGCCGTTAAGTACGATGTCTTCAAAGAGGCGCTTGCGGCCTGGGAGCAGGAGATCTCTACCCATCCAGAGGACTACGCGCCCTGGGAGTTGGGGGAGGTTCGCAAGTGGATGGCCAGTGTCAACGCCAATCCCAATGTCCTCACCCAAAAGCAGTCCCCGACCTTTAACCTGGAGAAGTATCATGGCGTCTAAAGTGCTAGAAACCGTCAAGGATGTCGCGCAGCACGTATCGCACGGCATGCAGCGTCGTCGAAAGACCATCACAGCGCGCATCAAGGACATACATCTGCCGCGCCCGATCAAAGAGCGAAAAGCAGATCTACAGTCTTCACAAGAGGCGGTTACATCCCTGAACGCAACCGTAGGCGTTTTGCTGTCAGACGCGAAAGCGCAGATGCGTCGTCAGGCTGATCTGCTAGTGGGGATGGGGTGGTCTGCATTGACTGTCTCGCAGCGAGTGAAAAAGGCCGAGGAGGAGTTAGAGGAGCTAGACGACGAGGCCACGCTAGACGAGGAAGAAATCGCCCAGGATCACCTCAAAGAGACCCATAACGCGCTGGCCTGGGCGAACATCATCCAAGACGCCTACCGTGAGGCGTATCTCTGCCTAACCGATGTCTACGGATACGATTCTAAAGGCGAGGCGCAGGCCTTTGCCGTCAAGTACAAAATATACTTGGAGGCCCTCACCGCAAGACTCGAATACGCCAAGGCCCACCCAGAGGATCAGTCAGAGTGGATGCTGCAAGCGATCAATGGTTGGCATATTCGCGTCGCCTCTGATCCTCTGATCCTAACAAGAAAAGAGCCTCTCTTTATCTGATGCAACGCAGCAAATCGCGCCAGAGGCTGTTGATCTTTCGCGACTGCACCTTTAAAGTGACGGCCTTAGGCTGTTCTCTGTTGCCGTAAGGGTCGCATGCCAGAGTTTAGGCAAGAATAAAGCGAGGGACTGCGATGTCGAAACGTAGCCAGGGACCACCCCGTATTTTAATTCTTAGCCTATCTGCCAGTGAGCCGTCCGTAGGGCGATTATGCGCGCCCACCCTCGCCACCGCGCTGCGTGAGGCAGGGGCGCAGACGACAGCATGTGACATCCGCGATCTACCGCCCGTCTGGGTGGATAAGAAAGAGTTGGATGGGTTTCCGCCTGCCTACGCCGAGCTCGCAGCGGACATTGAGGCCAGCGACGGGGTGATCCTACTCGTTCCAATCCACGGCTACTCGGCGAGCGGTTCTGCCAAGGCAGTGACCGAGATCGTCGCAGAAGCACTGGCGCTAAAACCTGTCGCCATCGTGACGGCAGCGGGCTCCCTGCGCAGCCATCTGGCGATACGCGATCTGATGATGAGCCTCATGTTTGACCAAGAGGCCCTCTGTTATCCTGGCACCGTGCAGGCTACCGACGAGATGCTGCAGGGCAAGAAACCTAGCAAAGAGCTCAGGGTACGGCTGACGGATCTCGCCACTAAATTCGTGGCGTTTGCCGTGTGCCTGAGGCCGTTCGTGGCCAAGTTTGGAGGTCAAGAGTGAGCGAAGAACAGCCTCCGATGGAACCATGGGCCGCCTTTCAAGAGTTCGCCAGAAAGATGGCGGACATACTCGCGCAGCCGCCGCCGCCTGCGGAGACAGACCGCACGTTCTACACGGCCTCTCTTTTTATCCTGCTCTTCAATTACATGTCGCGCATTGAGTATTGCCATTGGTGCGCCATGAAGGATGGGAAGGAGATCCTGCACAACATGAAAAATCTAGTGCCATGCGAAGAGGAGCTCGCTGGCAAGTGGACCAGTTGGACCGAAATGAAAAGCCGCTTTGCAGAGTTGAGCAACCTGATGGTGTTACGAGTGCAGGAGGGCAAACTACCGTATCTCTCCGAATCCGAGGCAGAGGAGCACATGGTGCTGACGCTGCTCTCTGTCAGCAATATCTATAATATTGATATGTTTAAAATCGCCAATAAAGTAATTAAAACGGCAGAGTCACTAGACAAAGGCCATCAGCCCAGTTAAGTCAGGTATCTGCGTTCTCACGCCTCATCTTCCGTCCAGAACTCATCATCGTCGATTAACGTCGCTTGGGTTGTCTTTAGAATAGAAAGCAGCGGCACGGTTCCCCACGCCCCGTGCCCCTTGCAACTCTCCATCGTGGGCTTAAACTGATTCTGCTCTACGATGATCGCATGGCCGATCATGTCCAGTACCAAGTCATAGGCGACAACGCCATAGATCGAGAGAATAGCCTCCCGTAATTTATCAGTAGATAACTCCATATCATGAGCCGCCTTATGGAGCGACTGATAGGTGTCCATTCGTTTATCTAGCCCTTGCGAGCTGAGCGCGATCTGCTTTGTGATTACCCCAGGACGAGGCTCTGGGAGAAGAACGAAGCGCCCTTGCTTTTTGTAAGCAAGCGCATAGCTGTCGTATTCCTCGCTTGCCTTTTGCTGCCAGAACAGAAGAAGCGTGAGGGTTACGCTTCTCTCCATAAAGAGGTGCGCCATCTCTTCGCCTGAGAGACGATCTTCGCGCCGCAGAGTAAGGACTGGCTCTCTCTCGGGGTCTGGCGTATTAAGAATGGCCTGTGCCTCTTTGGAGATGACCACAGCTACCGCAGGCGCCACCGCGCGAGAATCACTAGGAGGGAGCCCCTCCATGCCGCCCGTCTTGGAGGTTCCTTTTTTCGTGCTAACCAACTCTTCGGTCTTAGTCGCATGCTCTCGCAGGGCATTCTCTAGTATCCGCCTGATGATCTTAACGGTGCGAGCGTCATAGGCACCCGTCTGCGGCAGGCCTAGATCCATCTGCGAGATCATGATCTCTGGACCCTCCCCGCCCAGACTCATAAAGGTGTGCAGGAAGATCGCGACACACTCCTTTTTATCGTATCCGTGGGTCTCGCCGTACACCTCCGCATCATCGCCGATCTCTCGCGCAAACTCATAAATAAGGACGCCAGTATCGCCGTCTTCGGCTCGTTGCCGCAGGGCATCCTCTAGAAGTTCGCCTGTGTTTTCAACGGTGGGTGGATCATAAACGCCCGTCTGCGGCAAGCCCATGATGCGCTGCTCCGATCGAATCACCTGTGGCCTTGTCCCGCCCAGGTTTCGGTAGGTGTGCAGGCCAATGGCGGCGATTTCCTTCTTGCTGTACCCCTCATTTGCGCCATAGATCCTCGCGCGAGTAGACATCTCTCCAGCGAAGGCGTGGATGAGAGGCTCGATGTTGGCGTCGCTCGGTGGAAGCGCCTGCATCCCGCCGACTCTTGGTTTTTTCCTGAGCAGTCTACCTAAGACAGCAATGCCGCCGATGATCGCGATGGGTCCCATGATGCTTCTCCTTCGTCTGGTTGCGTCTATAAATCCCAGAGGCCCCGCGCCTCTTCTTCGTCCAACTTGTCCTGTACCTTGTGAAGGGTGTCAAGATCGAGTGGATCATGAGGGACTCTTTGACTACGTATCTCTGGCTCGTCCGAAGAGGCGCGAGCGATCTCCGTCTTCAGTGCCTCATCAACCATGGTGAGTGCGCTCTCGCCCGCTCGCTGCAAAATGTCTACCCTGAGGTGGTTCAGAACCTTCGCTTGCTTATCACGCTGCTTCAGAAGCTTGTCACATCCGCTAGAGAGGGCGTGTATCCTCTTTTCATCGTCCATGCTGGGCACGGTGGCGGAGGTGGAGTCCACTGCCGCTCGATAGGCTTGCTGATAGGCCGTCAGCTGGTCTTCTGTGTCGGATAGTCGGCACGCCTCGCCAACGTAGGTATGCGCCTTGCGAAAGGCGGCGACGGTCCACTCGCCGACGCGGCTTCTTTGCGTAAACTGTGGCTGGGCTGACGGAAGAGGAAGGTCGTGGTATCGGTGATGCCGACGATGCCGTCTCCCTCGTAGTAACCCGCCTAAGATTGCGATGCCGCCTAAGATTGCGATGGGGCCCATGATGATTCTCCGTTGTGTGCAGCGCGTTAACTATCCCAGAGGCCCCGTGCCTTTTCGGCCTCCAACCTGTCCTCCACCCGATGAAGACAGTCAAGGCTGAATGCACCCGCCTGGCCAGAGGATGCCTTTGCCATCTCGGCGCCCAGCGCATGCGTCACCATCTTAAAGGCGTCTGGGCCTGTCTCCTCCACGAGCACGAGCCTAATCTCTTCGAGGGACGCGGCCTGCCGATCGTACTGTTTCTTTAGTTGGTCACAATGACGAGACAGAGAGTGCATCTGCTTCTCCTCATCCATGCTCGGTACCGTGGCGGAGGAGGCATCTACCGCAAGCCTGTAGGCACGTTGATGTGCAGCCAAGTGATCGCTTGTCTCGAACATACGACAGGCCTCACGAACATAGTCGTTTGCCTCGCCAAAGCCTAGGACGGTCCATTCGCCGACGCGGCTCCTTTGCGTACGCTGTGGCTGGGCTGACGGAAGGGGAAGGCCGTGGTATCGGTGGTGTCTCCGATGCCTTTTCCCTCGTAGTAATCCGCCTAAAATGGCGATGCCGCCGATGATTGCGAGTGGCCCCATGATAAGTCTCCTTTAGCGGTGATGTCTTGTCGTTAGGTTAGGTTAGGCTAGGTTGACGTAGCTGCCCCCAGAGGCCATGGCGTCTCTCGTCTTCTAGCTGCGCCCACAAGGTTTGTAAGAGAGATTTCATGGAGACACGCAGGTGGAGTCCCTTGCTGGTAAGCCACTGATGCGGCTCTGCCTCCATATCCTCCCGTACTGCCCTCGCCACCGCATCTATGAGTTCATCATAGGTGGTTTCGCCGTACCAGCCAAAGAGCTCTTCTTTCTCCTGTGCGAGATCCTTCGTCCCCTGGTTGTAGACCTTGCGTACCTTGCGACAGGCCTGGTGCAGCTTGTCCAAATGACTCTGCTCATCCATGGTCGGCACCGTATTGGCCAGCCGCGCTTTTTCCGCGTTGTACTTCCCCCAGCAGGTGGTGAGGCAGGTATGATGGAAGATGTGCTCGGCAGCATCGGCAACATACATGTCAGCGACCGTCATCTCTTGGTGCCTGTCCGAGACTGTCGGCTCATCGGGCTGATCCAGATCATCGCCAACGCGACCATCCTCATGGTATCTGACGCGGCCTGATCGTCCTTGGCGCAGGCTTCGTGCAAATCGTCGCGTAGAGCTGGTGCGACCGCTGGCTTGATCAGTGATCTTTGCCTGGAGCTTTGGCTTCTCCAGTAGTTTGCCTAAGATGGCGATGCCGCCTAAGATTGCGATGGGGCCCATGATGATTCTCCTTTTTGTTCAGTATTGACAATCGGCAATACTCTAGGTAACATTTTAGATCACTACTGCGTCAGGCGGAAACTCTAGCATGCGCCGATCATCTTCTCAACCTCTCACTATTTTGCGGACAGACATGCTCATCGCAGAGGCGCAGGTACGTGCGCAACAAGAGGCAGAAGCGAAAGATCCAACCACGGCTCCCGCGCGACTTCGAGCGCTCGCTTCATCGCATCCGCTCGATGTCGCCACCAACCCTAATTCCGACCCACAGACGCTCAATGACTTGCTGGCGCTGTCTAAGAGCACTTCCTTTATCGACTTTGCCATCTGCTGGTCCATTCTGGAAGAGAATCCCTCTCTCCCTATGCTGCTGCTGGAAGATCCTGCGCATCAGCTGCCGATCAATGTGCGTTATGTGATGGCCAAGGCCCGCCTGGATCTGAACTTGACGTACCTGGACAAGCCAGATCGGATCACCGTGTTTGTGGAAGCCTTCAAGCGGCAGCTGCCCTGGATGCGAAAGATTCATGGGGTGGCGACGCGCAAATTTAAGGCGGGGTTGTTGGCGTTGCTCACACATGCGGGCAACCTCCGCGACTCCGCCTTTACGAAGTGGCATGGGGTCAATATTGGGCATCTGGTGCATGGCAACGACAAAAACGCCGCGCTCTTTAACTCTTTGGGCATCGCCTATCAACGTGGCTCTGTGGATCAATTGGCGGGATCACAGACTGCGTTTATCGCGTTAGCGAACGCCATGGCGCAGCAGCGCACAGGGAGAGCCTCCACTGGATATGATGCGCAGTCCGTCGAGTGGCGTGCCTGTGTCACCGAGATCAACAACTTCTTCTCGGATCTGTTGGAGCGCTATCTGGGCGGAGAGCGCTTCCCCTGGACCATCAAGCGCAGCAAGAGTTCAAAGTGAAGGGCAAGGCCGCCATCATCGCCAATCCGCTAGCTAGCGAAGATGACATTAGGGAGTTGCGAAACAGAGACCCCGCAGCAGCGATTCTGCATCCCAACTGCCCAACAGAGCTCTGGTGGACATTGGTGGCAGAGCATCCGCTCGAAGCAGAGCAAAGCGTGCTCTTCCCGCTGCTTACGCTGGAGGCACCAGAGCGTTGGGTGATCTTGGAAGAGCGGCGCCGTATTTTTTGGATCAATGGAGTATGCGATCGCTTGCCTATCCGAAAGCAACATTTGTTTGCGGCGGAGTGCCTAGACCGAGTGCTCTATCTGTTCGAGGTGTCTTGTCTACCAGAGCCACGCCCCCGTGCGGCTATAGAGGCAAGACGTCAGTATGCGCAAGGCCTTGTGACCAAGGGGCGGTGGACGGCAGCGAGGGACGCCGCGCGTCTTTTGGCAAAGGAGTTCAAGCCCTCCACGAGCAGAGATGAAGTGGCGACCCGTCTCGTGGCGGAGGCCACAGGGGAGGATGTGGCTAAGCTTGCCGTGCTGAAGGCTGCGAATGCAGTACGCTGGAGTGAAAAGAAATTAACGGGCAATAGCGAGGAGGAGGCGTGGCAGTGGAGGCGCCTCAAAGAATACCTCCGAGGGACGGTGCCATGCGTCAGATAGAGAGCATCCTCGCCGATGTACAGGCCACCGATGATGAGCTGTTTTGGCTGCATACGCAGGATGCCAAGTTGGCGTTAGCGCATCCCAACTGCCCTGCGGAGCTTTGGTGGCGGACGGCAGAGACGCATCCCATCGAAGCCATGGAGAGCCCTCTCTATCCGCTGCTTACGCTAGAGAGCCCAGAGCGCTGGGTGGAGATGGAGAGAGAGAATCTACGTGACTGGATTCATGAGGCGACGAAAGGCCTAGATCTCAGCATCGAGTTTGATCTCTTTGCAGCGGATTGCGCGGAGCATGTATTGCCCGTGTTTGAGGAGATCTACCCAGAGGATAAGCGGCCTCGTGCAGCGGTAAATGCCCGCCGTAACCATGCCTGGAATCTAGCTTCTTATGCGGAGTTGGTCGCAGCGCAAGATGCGGCGCTACAGGCGGAGCGCATTGTGCAGAAGAAAAGAGATGCGGCTGATCGCAGGAAGGATACGCATGTCTTTATTTTGCTGGAAGGAGCCTTGCAGGTGGTCCGCGCGGCGATCAACAATCACTCGTGGATGCACGCCCAACAGGCACATGAACCAGAACGCCACGAGGAGCGTGTTTGGCAATGGAGTCGCGTCAAGCAATACTTGCGAGGAGATGTCCGATAAATGTTACGATTTCGGCAGTGGTGGTGTGGGTTTCGCCATGGACACCTGTGGATAGATAGTTACATTACTGAGGGCGGTAAATTATGTCTGCACTGCCAAAAAAGGACGGCGAAAAAAGTATGAGCGCGAAGAAGAACACCAAGTCATCAAAGAGCCAACAGGCGCAGCCGAAGAGCAGCGATTCTCTCTCCACAGGAGAGCTCCTCGCGAGACTCTCCAAGATCCTAGGCGAGCCCGTAGGTCGTCGCCTCTTGTATACCTGGGTGAAGTTTAAGCTCATTGACCCGCCAGAGGAGACGATTGCGAAGGGAAACACGCGCCCTGTCCTCTCTTGGCCTGCGAAGACCGTCGCGGTCTGCGAGGCACGCATCAAGATGCAGAAGGAGTTGATCCTTCGCTCCCGCGCTCGCTTTCCAGACGGAAAACGGGTCGTCGCCGCGCCAAAAGCGCCTTCTGCTGCGAAGGCAACGGAGGCGACGAGGAAGGTGGCTGCCCCTGCGGTAAAGAAGCCAGTCGCCAAAAATCCACTCACACAAGTGACCGAGGCCAAGCGAGCGCATCGCAAGAAACCAACCGCAGCCTCTCCCGTCGCAAAGGCCACGGCACCTGTCAAGCAACCTTCGGTGAAGACAGCCGAGACAAAGACCGACACGCGCACGGACTATCAGAAGCGAAGAGACCGCGAAGACCGCGCCTATGCCGCCCGTGTCTCCATCGCGCAGGATCAAGAGGTAAAGGCGCTGGTGTCGCGACTAGAAACAGCCACGCTGGTGGCGCAGCTAAACCTCACCACGACACAAGAGAAGCTCGCCGAAGCGGAGTCGCAGCTACAATCGCTGCGCGTCGCCAATACGAAGATGGCAGAAGATCTTGCGAGCCAACGTGCGAAAGGCACAAGGGGAGAGCAACTCACAGAGGCCGCCAACCATGCCACGCTCGCTGCCCAAGCGACGGCGAAGGAGGCACAGGACAAGCTAGCCGCCACAGAAAAAGAGCTGGCTACTCTGCGCGCTAAGCCCCCTAAGCTGGTGATCTCCCATCCAGCGGCGAAGGTATCGCAGGATGTACTCGCCGCGCTGCGGGAGAAGACAGAGTGGGCAGAGAAGGAGCTACTTACCGTTCGCACCAAGAATGAGCGCCTAGAGGTGGCGGTAGAGAAGTATAAGGCGGATGCGGGCGGGCGCCTGTCTCTCGAAGAGTCGAATCTGCTAAAGGCGTGGCTCCTGGGCTTTGTCTTCGTGCAGGCGCATCAGGCCAAAACCCAGCGGCATACCGCCGAGTGTCCTGCAGATGTGGCCAATGGCATCCTCAATGACTTCGAGATTCAAGTTGAGTGTAAAGATCGCACCGTGCAGTTGATAAGCACACCCAAAAACAGGGTGCCGTTAAAGCTAGATCAGCCACCGTCGCCTGCGCTCCAGCGCCTGCGTAAGCAGTTGGCAGCAGGCGGAAACTAACTTCGCGGAGATAAGATGGCGCGCTTCGTAAGTACCTATAACGATCCGAAGGAATGCGTGCGATGCCATCGCGTCCTGCGTCGTCTTGCCCTGCTTACGGCAGAGGGAAAGACGGCGTGGATCTGCCGCACGTGCAGCAAGCCAAAAAATTCATGGACTAGGGGTTAGATGACGCCAGACGAGGTAAAAAAAGCACTAGGTGTGGTCAGCCTGCCAGAAGATCTCTTCCTCTTGCTGCGAGCCGTTGGTGAAAAGCGGCTGCGCGTTCGGCTGCTGACCACAGGCCAGCCGATTGAGGGCGTGATTGTCACGCTCACCAAGGCGATGATCACGATCGCATACGACCGCTATGCGACAGGGAGACAGGCAGAGCCGCATACGGTCTTTGTTGCCCTAAGCAGCGTGGTTGCCGCTGAAGTGATAGGTTCCAAGGCATGAGCGGAGCCGCAGAGCACGATAGCGCCTACTGGGCGGTGCCGAGCCCCGCCTTTACGCGGCTCCCGCCGCAGGAGCAAGTGCAGCATGCTGACTGTCCATCGAATCATTGGTGGCAGTTGGCTGTTAACCATCCGATTGAGGCCATCGCTAGCCCTCTCTTTCCTCTCTTGACGCTGGAAAACCCTGCGCAGTGGGTGCTGTGGGAATCGCGTCATATGGGCCGCTGGATTGATAGCGAGGCGCCGAGG
>Ga0315291_10006247_pt1 | contig 14805 bp, 17 predicted proteins | sample YL17G12_20_MG_FD_203070 | JGI IMG/M metagenome (GOLD analysis project Ga0315291, IMG submission 203070) | Sediment microbial communities from Yellowstone Lake, YNP, Wyoming, USA - YL17G12_20 | ecosystem: Environmental > Aquatic > Freshwater > Lake > Sediment | place: USA: Wyoming | collected...
TGATAATCGTCAGGGCTATCCTGACTCAACAAATCCCTTTTAACCCAGCTATTCAATCCTTGACATGAAAAAAATCTTGATATGAAAGACGGTATCTACATCTTTTTCTTTTCCCCTCTCCTTTCCAAGGAGAGGGATAGGGTGAGGTTAAAGGTGCGACCCTTTCAGAGATGAACAATAGGTGATGAAAAAGAAAAGGGAGGGGACAAGCCCCTCCCCTACGGAAAAAAGCAAAATTGTTTACCCCATATTCTCAATAATGGCAGATCCGAACTCAGAGGTTTTGAGCTTGGTAGCTCCCTCCATCAATCTTTCCAGATCGTAGGTTACTCTCTTTTGTTTGATCGTCTCCGAGATCCCTTTGTAGATTTTCTCAGCCGCTTCTTTCCAGCCTAAATATTCTAACATCATGCAACCAGACAAAATTACCGAGGTGGGATTGATCACATCTTTATCTGTATATTTAGGTGCGGTCCCATGAGTGGCTTCAAACAAAGCTACGAAATCACCAATGTTTCCACCTGGTGCCATTCCTAAGCCACCCACCTGAGCGGCACAAGCGTCAGAAAGATAATCCCCATTGAGATTTGGAGTGGCGATAACGTCATATTCATTAGCCCGGGTCAAGATCTGCTGAAGCATACTATCTGCAATCCGGTCCTTGATTACAATCTTACCTGGTGGCACCTGCCAGTTATATTCCTTCTCCAGCTCAGCCTCGGTAACAACCTTGTCCCGAAATTCTTTTAAGGCTAAATCATATCCCCATTCCCTGAAGGCACCCTCAGTATATTTCATAATATTACCTTTATGCACTATGGTAACCGACTTGCGATTATTCTCTATCGCAAATCTAATCGCTTTCCGCACTAACCTTTTAGTTCCGGTAACGCTGATCGGTTTTATCCCGATACCTGAATCTGATCTGATTTTGGTCTTCATCGTCTTGTTTAGCCAGGTTATAACTTTCTTTACCTCTTTTGAACCCTTGGGCCACTCTATTCCGGCATAGACATCTTCTGTGTTTTCCCTGAAGATGATCACATTCATATTCTCCGGATGCTTGACCGGAGAGGGAACGCCTTCAAAATATCTTACCGGACGAACACAAGCATAAAGGTTCAAAACCTGCCTTAAGGTTACATTCAAGCTTCTGAATCCTCCACCAATGGGTGTGGTTAGAGGACCCTTTAATGCCACGATAAAATGCTTTATCGCCTTTAAGGTATCCTTAGGCAGAAGCTCTCCATATTTCTCCTGCGCTTTTTCTCCAGCATATACATCGAACCAGACGATTTTCCTTTTTCCCTTATAAGATTTCTCCAGTGCCGCATCTAAGACCCGCCGAGCCGCCTTCATAATATCCCTGCCTACGCCATCCCCCTCGATTAAGGGAATTATCGGATTATCCGGAACACTTAACCTGTCTTTTAATATCTCGATCTTTTCCCCTTCCTTAGGTATAGTCAACTTGTCAAACTTAACCATCTTATCTCCTTTAATTTTTATTTTTTCTTTTTTATTTTTTAATTTGAATAAATTCAGTCTAATTTAAAATCCCCATGCTTTTTTATATACTCCACCAGACCGCCATCATTTAGAATCCTTATCATCACCTGGGGCAGAGGTGAAAAATTAAGGGTGATATTTTTGGTTCTGTCAACCACCGTCCCTTTTTCCAAATCGACCTCTAACTCGTCACTCTGGTCGATCTTATCCGTATCGCAGATTAACGCTGGGAGCCCGACATTTATGGCATTGCGATAGAAGATCCGGGCGAAAGACTTGGCTAAAACTGCCGATACTCTTGCCAATTTTATAATGGCGGGGGCATGTTCCCTCGAAGACCCTAAGCCAAAATTATTTCCTCCCACAACAAAGTCCCCTTTTTGAACTTTTTGGGCGAATGTAGGATCAGCATCCTCCAATACATGTTTAGCCAGCTCCGGGAGGTTTGACCTTAGATGAAACAACCTTCCCGGCGCAATTAAATCTGTCGAAACATCATCCCCGAATTTCCAAGCCTTTCCTTTTAAAATCATAAAATACCTCTTTTGATAGCCATAATTAAATATTTTAAACCAGCGACAAACTTAACTCCATCGCCATTTTGTGCTCTATTGAACTTTTATTTCCTTTTCCTTCTTTCCTTTTTAACTTTTATCTTCCCTTTAACTTTCTTTTTAGCTAAGAATTCCCTCGGGTCCGAAATCTCTCCAGTAATTGCTGCCGCTGTCGCTGTGGCTGGAGATGCCAGGTAGATGAAAGCCTCGGTGTTCCCCATCCTTCCTTTGAAATTTCGGTTCATCGTGGAGATGCAATTCTCTCCATCCCCTAAAATCCCCTCGTGCACCCCCACGCAGGGACCGCAACCCGGAGCTAAAATCGCCACACCAAATTCTATAAAAGTCTTGATGATACCTTTGTCCAAAGCTTCCAGAAATACCCTTTTCGATGCTGGAACCACAATCATCCTAACCTTAGGATTTTTCTTTCTCCCCTTGATCATCTTCGCTGCTACTTCTAAATCCTCTAATCTTCCATTGGTGCAGGTACCTAAAAACACTTGGTCGATCTTTATTTTCTCTTTGACCTCATCGATAGTCTTAGTGTTATCCACAGTGTGAGGGAAAGATATTGTTGGCAGAAGTTTAGAGGCATCGATCTTTATGACCCTCTCATATTCAGCATCCTCATCTGCTTTGATCTCCCTATATGCTTTCACCCTTCCATGTTCTTTTAGAAATTCTTTAGTGATATTATCTGAAAAAATAAGGCCCGCTTTAGCCCCGGCCTCAACCGCCATATTGGATAAGGTCAATCTTCCACTCATAGACATTCTCTTTATCGTATCTCCGGTAAATTCTAAAGATTTGTAAGTGGCTCCATCTGCCCCGATTAATCCAATCAAATGTAAGATTAAATCCTTGGGATAAACCCCAACTTGAAAATCTCCATTAACCTCGATTTTGAAAGTTTCCGGAACCCTAAGCCAGGTCTTACCTAAGGCAATCCCCATAGCCACATCAGTAGAGCCCATCCCAGTGGAAAAGGCGCATAAAGCCCCTCCGGTGCAGGTATGGGAATCCGCTCCGATCAGAACATCTCCGGGATTCAAATAGGATTCGGCGATGATTTGATGACAAACCCCTTCAGCCACATCAGATAAACAGGCGCCGGTCTTTTCGGCGAATTTTCTTATGGTGATGTGGTCATTGGAAAGTTCTTTCCTGGGGGAGGGGGCGGCGTGGTCAATAAAAAGGACAGTCTTATCTGGGTTTTTAGCCTTTTCCAAGCCGATCTTCTGAAGTTGTCTTATGGCTAATGGTCCGGTTCCATCCTGAGTTAAGCAAACATCCACCGGGACTAAAACAATTTCCCCGGCTTTAACCTCTTTCTTGTTTCCACCGGCTTTGGCAACATGTTCACCTATGATTTTTTCTACCAATGTCTTGCCCATAATCTTACCTTTCTATCAAATTTTATTTTCAAAAACCTCTGTTAAAAATCAGTCTGTGGGTCACTAAAAGATATTTAAAGTGATATTTTTCACAAGGGTAGAATTTATAGCAAAAAAGCTAAAAAGTCAATTAATTTTTTTTGCCAGGGCAACGTTTACGCTGTCCCGCCTTTGACGGGACGTAACTCGTATTCCCACAGCCAAGTCAGGGGACTTGGCTGGCACAAAGAATTTGGAGTAGCGAAACTTGTTTGGCGATTTTGGGTTCGTAGTGTCCGGGTTTATCCTGGACGTTTTTCTTTTGTTCTCGCCTTGGGAGCAAGGCGTGGTTGCCGAGTTACATATACGCGTAGCCGAGCCTTTAGGTCTTGGCAAAAGTATAAAACCTGTGTGGGTAGCCCTGGGTCCCCAAACCCAGGGCTATTGTTTCGTAGCGTCCGACGTTTCTGTCGGACGAAAAACGCCCCGCCAAAGGCGGGACATTACAAACCGGCATCGTAGGGGCAGACCTGTGTGTCTGCCCCGATAATTTGGGGAAACAAAAAGGTTCGGGCGAACACATAGGTTCGCCCCTACTTTCGATGACGAATCAAAATTGTAGGGCAAACCTTTAGGTTTGCGAAAACAAAATGCCGCAAGGCTTCCACCGAAGGCGGATCCGCCTCTGGCGGAGAAGCCTTGCCCTACCTACTACTACTTACCTGCCACCTCTTTCTTAATCCATTCAGTAGTCACTGATTTTGGTCGTTCGATGGGAATACCTAAGGCTCTATCCCAGACGAGTTGTGCTAAAACCCCCATAGCCCGAGAGACCCCGAACAACACCGTATAAAAGTCGTATTCTCTGACCCCATAATACCACTGTAAAACCCCGGAATGCGCATCTACATTAGGCCAGGGATTCTTGGCTTTGCCATGTTTCATCAGAATATCAGGTGCGGTCTCATATATCAAGCTAACCAGTTTAAAAAGATCATCCTCAGGCATATGTTTTAAAGCGAATTCTCTCTGGGCTATATATCTGGGATCTGTCTTTCTTAAGACTGCATGCCCGTATCCTGGGATAACCTGACCGCTATTCAAGGTGTCCCACAGGGCTTTGGAAAGTTCTTCCTTGGTAGGGAGCTTCCCGCCTAATTTCTCCATCAAATTCTGAATCCAGCGTAAGACTTCCTGATTAGCTAAACCATGTAAAGGGCCAGCCAATCCGTTCATGCCGGCGGAAAGTGCATAAAAAGGATCGGATAGTGCGGAGCCGACTAAATGGGTAGTATGGGCGCTGACATTTCCACCTTCGTGGTCGCAATGTAAAACCAGATACAATCTCATCAAATCATAATATTCGGGGTTATCGATCCCCATCATATGAGCAAAATTGGCACCCCAATCTAACTTATTGTCCGCAGAAATCCTCTTCCCGTCTTTATAAGTCCGGCGATAGATATAAGCTGAAATAGCCGGGAGCTGTGCCAGAAGGTTCATTGTATCCTCATAGGTTGGATCCCAGTATGAAGCTTTGGGAATCCCCTCATCGTATTTCTTGGCAAAAAGAGAAGTGGGCTGAAGGGAAAGAATACCAATGGAAAATTGAGTCATAGGATGCATATTCTTGGGGAGCGCATCCAGAGTTTTCCAAACATCCTTGGGAACTTCACCACGGCTATGCCATTCTTTGGTCACTTCTTTGACATCTTTCTCTGAAGGAAGTTCGCCGGTCAAAAGAAGCCAGAAAATCCCTTCAGGCAGAGGCTCCTCTCCGCCCGTTGCTTTGGGCAATTTTTCTCGAACTTCTGGAATACTATATCCGCGAAATCTTATCCCTTCCATTGGGTCCAAAAGTGAGGTCTCCCAAACCATACATTTTATTCCTCTCATCCCGCCATAGGCCTGTTCGACTGTCGCCTCAGAAATCACTTTATTCCCCTGTTCTTTTATCAAGGACTTAACCTCGTTCTGCACTTCTGGAATCTTTTTGACAAGTTTTTCTTTTAAGGACATAAAAGTTCCTCCTGTTTAACTAATTTTTGACTTTTCTCACAGATATTTTATTTTAAAATATATAACAAAGAGCAAATCTACCTTGTGAATTTTTTCACTATAAGATAAATAAAAAAAGAAGGCTGTGCAACTACTTTTTCCAAAAAAAGAAATCGATCTCCTTTTTGGCATTTTCAAAAGAATCGGAGGCGTGAACAGAATTCCGGGTAACATCTTTCCCAAATGAAGACCTTATCGTTCCCTTTTCTGCTTTTTTAGGATCAGTCGCTCCGATGAAATCCCTCAAATTTTCAACTGCGTTTTCTTTTTCTAAAATCATCGCCACCACCTGACCAGAGGAAACATAATCTGTCAGTTTCTCATAGAAGTGTTTGTCTTTGTGCACCGCATAAAATTTCTTTGCCTCCTTTTTGCTCAGCCGAACCATCTTTAAATGTAAAATCTTGAACCCTTTCTTTTCTACTCGACTGATTATTTCCCCTACCAATCCCCTCTGCACTGCATCTGGCTTTATAAAAAAAAGTGTTTTTCCCAAATCAATTCCCATCTGAAAAGTTCGTGAAGCGGCGGAGTTCATCTCCGCCCTGGAGGGAAAGGGTGGAGACAAGCTCCACCCCTACGTGATATTCGTTATCTCTATTCCTTTTTTGACCTTCTCTTTCTTTTTCTTGCTAACTCATATCCTAATTCTAAAGCGGAAAGATTTAACTCCTCAGTTCCTTTGGGAGCCCTTTTTTTCACCGCCTCTATCAATGACTCCTTTGATACCACTTTGGACAAAGCCGCAATGGTCCCCAAAGCTACTACATTAGCTACAATCGATGTTCCCAATCTCTCTTTGGTAATCCGGGTGAACGGAAAACCATAAAAATCTCTGGCTGGAGGTTGATTTACCAAATCAGAATCGATGATTAGAATTCCCTCATCCTTCAATTTCATGAAATACCTATCGCATGATTCCTGGGTCAAAGCTAATAAAAGGTCTAATCTTAAGCTTTTGGGATAGTAGATCTCACCAGAACTGATCACAATATCTGAGCGACTGGCTCCCCCTCTGGCTTCGGGACCATAGCTTTGAGTCTGGGCGACATTTTTGCCATCATAGATTCCGATGGCTTCGGCTAAAATGGTTCCAGCGAACACTAAGCCTTGACCTCCGGAGCCGGAAAGCCTGATCTCATATCTATCCTCAGACTCGGAATCCATCTTTTTCAGATGATACATCTTCTCTCCTTTAGCCTACCCCTTAGCCTGTGCCCTCTGGATGACTTTATTATATTCCTCCCCATATTCGGGAAATTCGATATCCCACAAAACCCCGGTTAGAAATTTATCTTTCAATTTCTCCGGAGGCATACTCCGGGCAGCCGAAACTGCTACTGCATGGTCTTTCTGCCATTCCAACATCTGGATGGCGGTCCCTTCTCGATTGAGCCTTCCGTAGATAGTGGGACAAGGGGTAATAACTTCAACTAAGGAGAACCCTTTTTTTAGAATAGCCTTTTCCACCATTTTTTGAAGCTGAATCACATGATAGGCGGTTCCCCGGGCAACAAAGACCGCTCCGGCACCTTTGGCTAATTCGCAGGTATCAAAACCTCTCTCCACATTCCCATAAGGAGCAGTGGTCCCGATCTTGTCAAAGGGGGTGGAGGGGGAATACTGCCCTCCGGTCATAGCATAGGTATTATTGTTCAGCAAGATGGTAGTAACATCCATATTTCTTCTGGCCGCATGAATGAAGTGGTTTCCCCCAATAGCCAAACCATCCCCATCTCCGGTGATCACTATCACATTCAGCTCCGGCTTGGCTAACTTTACTCCGGTGGCAAAGGCTAATGCTCTTCCATGGGTGGTATGCAAAGTATTAAAATCGGCATAGACCGGCATTCTAGAAGAGCAACCTATCCCTGAAACCATAGCCACAGAATCTTTCTCCAATTTCAGCTCATCGATGGCTCTAATTATCGCGCCGAAGACTATCCCGATCCCGCAACCCGAACACCAGACCGAAGGAAATTTCTTTTTAGTTCTTAAATAATGATGAGTAATTTTAGGCATCTGTTCCATATCATCTCAACTCCCTGAGTTTGGTAAAAATTTGGTCCGGGGTGATAAGTTCCCCATCATATCTATTCAAACCTCTGATCTTGGTCTTCCCGCAGTTAGTCCTCATCACCTCATTTATGATCTGCCCCTGATTTAGCTCCACCACCAAGATCTGTTCCAATTGCTCGGACATATGCTCCATATAGACATCTGGAAAGGGCCAGATAGTCAGAGGCTGAATTAATCCGACTTTCATCCTCTTCTGCCGAGCCATTCTTATGGCATGACGAGCCGAGCGAGCCGCAGAACCGTAGGCAAAAACAGCTATGTTAGCATCCTCCATAAATTCTTCTTTAACCTGGACAATATCATTAACATTGTGTTCAATCTTATTTCTTAGCTTATCCAGCTTAGCCTGGACCTCATCGGTTCTGGAGGTGGGAAATCCCAAAGGGTCGTGAGTTAAGCCGGTAACATTGAAACGGTATCCCTCTCCAAAGCTGGCCATGGGGGAGACAAAATGAGGATTGATCTCAAAATGCTGATACCATTCCGGCGGAACTGTAGGTTTCATCCGATTAATTACTTTGATCTCATTGGGCTCTGGCAGTTCTACTTTTTCTCTCATATGACCGATAACCTCATCCATAAGCAATATCACCGGAGTTCTATATCTTTCAGACAAGTTGAAGCACCTTACAGTCAAATCGAAACATTCCCTTACCGATGAAGGAGCCAAAGCGATAGCTCGATAATCGCCATGCGTTCCCCATCGAGCTTGCATAGTATCCGACTGAGAAACCTTAGTGGGGAGTCCGGTAGAAGGACCTCCTCTCTGGACATTCACGATAACGCAGGGAACCTCAGCCATATAAGCATAGCCTATATTCTCCTGCATTAAAGAAAATCCCGGTCCAGAAGTCGCAGTCATAGCCTTAGCCCCAACTATGGAGGCGCCAATGACTGCGGCGATCGAGGCTAATTCATCCTCCATCTGGATGAATTTTCCTCCATATCGGGGCAATGTGCGGGCAAGTAATTCGGCAATCTCAGTGGAAGGGGTTATGGGATAGCCGGCAAAAAAGGTAAGTCCACAAGCCAATGCTCCTTCGGCGCAGGCTTCGTTTCCTTGCATCAACCTTTCTTTTTTACTCAGTTTTTGATTCAATTTTAGGCTGCTCCTTTTTTCTCTCCTTTTTTCTCACGGTGATGGCAAAGTCCGGACATCTCAATTCACACAGCATACATTGGGTGCACTTCTCCGGATAGGTCAAGACCGGAAGCCCATTTTCATCTGAGGTCAAAGCCCCGGTGGGGCAGAAAGCCACACATATCCCGCATTTTTTACACCAGGCCTCAAAAACGTGCACTTTCTCCAATTCTTCTTTCTCCTGGGGAGGCATTGTCTTTATAGCTTTTTCGTCCAACTTTTCCTTCTCCTTTAGGAAAAAACATTGACTTAGTCAACCGTATATAATAAATTTATAACAAATGTCAAGTTTTTTGGCCAGTTTGAAATAATTACGTAAGATTTTCGTATAAAAGATAACATGAAGACCCTAAATTATAAATTCAGAGAAAAGCTAAATTCGGTGATCGGGGGGGATGCTCATAATTTCTGCTATCAGTGTGGTGCCTGTGTGGGAGATTGCCCAGCGGCAATGTACTCCCCCCATTTCAACCCCAGGCAGATACTTTTAGATGTGCTTTTGGGGAATGAGGAGGAATTGATCTCAGAGGAATCGGTGATCTGGGACTGCACTAACTGTTACACCTGCTACGAACGTTGTCCTCAGGCCGTTCGTCCGGTCGAAGTTATTATTGCCTTAAAAAATATCTGCTTCGAAAGAGGAAAAAATCCTAAAGAGGTGAATTCGATTGTGGAGAGTGTGAAGGAGAGCGGAAGGACAGTTAAAACCTCTTCTTTGTCTGATAGAAGGAGAAAAGAGTTGGGGTTGAAAGATATTACCGTCGTCCCTTTGGAGGAACTGAAGAAATTGTGGGAATAGCCCAACTTTAAAAAGGACTATAAATGAAATATGCCCCTTTTTTCGGCTGTATGATCTCGGTCAAATATCCCCAGATGGAAGCCGCCATCAGAAAGACGATGTCCAATTTAGGGATTGAACTTGTGGACCTGGATGGATTCTCCTGCTGTCCCGATCCCATATATTTCAAATCGACAGATAAATTGACCTGGTTCACCTTAGCCGCTCGGAACATCTCCATCGCCGAAGAGAATAATATCGATTTAATCACTATGTGCTCCGGCTGCACCGCCACTTTATCCGAGACCAATTTCCATTTGAAACATGATGAGGAATTGAAAAACCAGGTAAATAGGAGATTGAAAAAAATCGGGAGGGAATATAAAGGGTCGATTCGAGTCCGACACATTGTAACTGTTCTAAGGGACGATCTGGGAATAGATAAAGTCAAGCAATCGGTGAAAAAGCCTTTGAAGGATTTCAAGGTGGCGATCCATTATGGTTGTCATCTATTGAAGCCCTCGGAGATAATGAGAGTGGATGATCCCGATTACCCTACTATTTTGGAGGATTTGTTTAAAGCTATCGGCGCGGAGGTGATCGTCCATCAGAAAAAAGGTTTATGCTGTGGCAAAGCCTGTATGCACGAGCAGATACCGGAGCAGATGACTTTCGATGTCTTGTCTTCGATAAAAAACTCCGGTGCTGACTGTATGGGTCTTATCTGCCCCACCTGTTTCGATGAGTTCGATATAGGGCAGATAAAACTCTCCCAGAAATTTTCAACCGACCTAAAGGTCCCCATCTTATATTATTTCCAATTTTTAGGTTTAGCCCAAGGTTTAACTCCTGATGAAATGGGACTGCACCTGCACAAGACCAAAGTGGATGAGGTGCTGAAGAAATTGGATTAGGGTTCCCACTTCATTAAAAGCAAAATGTGAGATAGAATAAAATATTTGGGCAAAAAGAAAAAGCAAGTCATTGAAAATTTTGGATAAAAGACTTATCTCCTAAGGTTAATAAAATGCTTTCCGAACTGAAACACCTTTCCGAAAAAGAAATCAAAGCTTTACAAGAATTAAAAAAAAGATTAAAGGATACTTTTGGAAAAGAATTAAAGGAGATTAGGATTTTCGGTTCCAAGGTCAGGGGGGATTTCGACTCTGAATCGGACATTGACATCTTTTTGGTTTTTGATCGGGAGGTAGACTGGGAATTTGAAAATAAGGTTTTTGAATTAGCCTATGAATTGGATTTAAAGTTTGGGGTATTATTTAACATAATCATTTTCTCTTTTAAAGATCTAAGAGAACCTAAGTATAAAATTTTACCTTTCGTTAAGTCGGTAAAAAAGGAGGGGGTAAAGATTTGAATAGAGATCAGGTAGAGTTAGTGAGAGTCTCGCGTAGGGGTGGAGCTCGCCTCCACCCTTTCCAACCAAGGCGGAGATAAACTCCGCCCCTACGCGAAAAAGTATACAATTATGCCCTCACCAAAAAAATCCAAAATGGTCTTAATCGGGAAAACTTTAGTGGGGATAGTAGGTCTGGAGGAGGTATTTGAAAATCTTTTTAAAGAAAATCAGGCTCCGGATGAAAAGACAAAGGAAAAGATTTTGAATTTAATCAAAAAAGAAAATTATATTCCGACCAGCGCTGAAAAAGAATATGCGGAATCAATCTTGAGAGAATACCGAGTTTTCTTTCAGCAAAAAGTATCCGGGGAAAAGGTAAGACCGAAGAATATCCCACAAAGATATCAAGGGATTCCTCGAGAACATATCCCCTGGTTTCCCACGGTCTATGAGGAGAAATGCGATGGGTGTAAAAAATGTTATGAAATGTGTCCTAATTCAGTTTATATCTGGGATGAAAAGACAAAAAAACCCATCGTGGTGAATCCATTTTACTGCGAGGTCGGATGCTCCGGCTGTGCCGAGATCTGCCCACAAAAGGCAATAACCTTTCCACCCCGAAGCATTTTAGATAATATCGATAAATATAGGTAATTCAAATGCTCGCGTAGCTCGCGTAGGGGCGGAGCTTGTTGAGCGTTGCAAAATCCCCCGCCAGAGGCGGGGGGTCTCCGCCATAATAACTTGGAGTAGCAGAGCTTGTCGAAACGAAGTGGAGACCCCGCTTCTGCGGGGCTCTGCGTTTTAAAAGTCGCTCGCGAAACAAGTTTCGCTACTCTATCTCAAAATTTTAGGGGTCGGATTCATTCGTCACGCGGCAGGACAGGTTTTTTAACCTGTAGGACAGACCTTCGGTCTGTCCTACCAAGAAATCGTAGACCCACCTTGCCCCCAAAGTGGGTGTCAATTTTTTCCATTCAGGAATTGTCGTTAGATCCCGCTTTGGCGGGGGAATTCCCGAATGACGTATGGTCCGGGAAATCCAATTCCCGCACCAACTAAGAGGATGTAGACAAAAAACGTCCGGGATGAACCCGGACACTACGATTTTTTTCTATCTCCCAGCAAGACTGGGGCACTATCTAATCGAGGTCCAATCACCTGATAGCTCACGAGTCTTGCTCGTGAGCGAAAGTTGAAAATCTACTTTTTCTCCTCTTTCATCCTCCGGATCGAATTGGAATGGCATTTGGGACAGGCTCTTTCCACTAAGGGTCCATTGGGGTCGTAGGGCATTTTGAATTCATGCCCACATCTTAAACATTTGAAAGACGCTTCGGGCATTTAACTAACTTTCCTTTTAGGTTCTCTGTTCACGTTATTGTTATCTTTCAAATAAGCCAGAACAAAAAAGTAAATCCTCTCGCCAATCATTAACTGCATCACTGACCAGGCTCCTTCACTCTTCAGCTAAAGCGGCCTCAAGTCTTCCCTGATCAAACCCTACAATAACTTCACCATTAATCAGGACAACTGGAGTAGTCATATAGCCCAGCTTCTGTAATTCCTGCAAGGCAAACTCATCCGCCATCACATTTCGTTCTTGATAGACTACACCTTTTTGAGAAAGAAACTCTTTCACCTTGTCACAAAACATTCAACCGGGCTGACTGAACAAGACAACTTTTTTGGGCATAAACTTCTTTTGGCACAATGATATTTAGTCAATGTTTTCAAATTCCAAATCAAGCTTCAACTTTAACTTCAACTTTTTTTGCTTTTCTTTCTGCACCTTTGGGTTTCCAGTCGGACAAAACTTTCTTGGTGTGCTCTATCTCCTCTTTGGTTACCTTTTTTCTCATCTCCTCAAGCTCCCTCATCACCTTAGCGAATTTCTGCCCTTCCGCTGCGGAGATCCATTCCAATTGTAATCTTTCCGGACGAATTCCTTTCCTCTCCAGTTTATCCCACAGCTTTTCCACCCTTTTCTGAGTCCAGCGATTGGCATCGATATAATGGCAGTCAGCAAAATGACAGCCGGAGACCAAAACTATGGGCGCACCTTTAGCTAAGGCATACAAGACGAACTGCTCATCCACCCTGCCAGAACACATCGTCCTTATCAACCGAGCAGTGGGGGGATACTGTAAACGGGAAAGACCAGCCATATCACCACCGGCATAGGAACACCAGTTGCAGGCGAAGACCACAATCTTATCATAAGGGTCTTCCTCCAAAATGGCATCGATCTGGGCAATGATCTGCTGGTCGGTGAAATGCCTCATGATAACCGCTCCAAAGGGGCATTCTGCTCCGCAGGTTCCACAGCCGGCACAGGCAGCCTCTATTATCTCCGCAGGAATTTTGTTCTTTCGATCCACCACAATACACTTGAAAGGACAAGCCTGATAGCAGATCCCGCAAGCGGTGCAGAGGTCTTTAATCACTGAAGAAGTGATCGCCTCAACTGTGATTTTATCCGAGGATAAGATTATCCCCGCTCTGGAAGCCGCAGCGCAGGCTTGAGTAACCGAATCCTTCACATCTTTAGGGGACTCAGAACAGCCAGCAAAGAAGACTCCCCGGGTGGGAGCATCGACCGGCTTTAATTTGGGATGGGACTCCATAAAAAACCCATCTGAGGTTCGGGATAAAGTCAAAAGCTTCTGAATAGTATCCCCATCCTGCCGGGGAATCACTCCCACAGATAAGACCAACATATCTAACTCATGTTGCTCCACCTCTCCAGTAGTGGTATTCTCCACACTTAAGACTAAATTCTTGGTTTTGGGATCCTCATATATATCTCCGGGAATCCCCCGAATGTATTTAACCCCTTCGGTCTTACTCCTCTTAAACAAATCCTCAAAACCCTTTCCAAATGCCCGAATATCCATATAGAATACTTTTATATCGGTATCCGGATAGTGGTCTTTCAGAAGGACGGTATCCTTAATAGTATTCATACAGCAGATATTGGAGCAATAGGGGTTCCCTCTTTTTTCAGACCGAGAGCCAACACATTGAATAAATCCTATGGTCTCAGGGGTTTTATGGTCTGTAGGCCGGATAAAATGTCCACCAGTAGGTCCTCCAGCGCAGATAAGCCTTTCGAACTCCATCGAGGTGATCACATTCTCAAATCGGGTGTAGCCAAATTCATCCAATTCTGTGGGGTCATATACATCCATCCCGGTAGCTACGATTACGGCTCCTACCTCCATATCTAAAATCTCATCCTGTATATCATAATCGATACATTTCTTTTCACATACCTCAGCACACTTTCCGCAGGCGATGGGATTGTTCCCTAAGCAGGCTTTCATATCGATTAAATAGGCTGAAGGGACCGCCTGAGGAAGCTGAATATATATTGCCTTTCTGGAGGAAAATCCCATCTGATTCTCATCCGGAACCGCCACCGGACAGACCTTGACACATTCGCCGCAGACATTACAATCCTTCTCCCTCACATATCGGGCTTTCTTCCTTACCTGAACTTTGAAGTTGCCGATATATCCGCCCACTTCTTCCACTTCGGAGTAGGCTAAAAGGGTTATGTTGGGATGTCGACCGACATCCATCATCTTCGGTCCCAAAATTCATATGGAGCAATCCATCGTCGGATAGGTCTTATCCAGTTGAGCCATTATTCCGCCGATGGAGGGCTGTTTTTCGACCAGAAAGACCTTATATCCAGTATCAGCCAGATCCAAAGCGGCTTGTATCCCCGCCACACCACCGCCGATGACTAAAGCCTTATTGGTAACTGGAACCTCTTTTTCTATCTGGGGCTCTAAAAATCTGGCTCGGGCAACTGCTACCTTGACAATATCCTTAGCCTTCTGGGTTGCTCCTCTCCTATCATGCAGATGAACCCAGGAACAGTGTTCCCTGATATTAGCCATCTCTAAAAGATATTGGTTTAAGCCCGCTTCCTCGATACACTTTCT
>Ga0315291_10006248_pt1 | contig 14804 bp, 15 predicted proteins | sample YL17G12_20_MG_FD_203070 | JGI IMG/M metagenome (GOLD analysis project Ga0315291, IMG submission 203070) | Sediment microbial communities from Yellowstone Lake, YNP, Wyoming, USA - YL17G12_20 | ecosystem: Environmental > Aquatic > Freshwater > Lake > Sediment | place: USA: Wyoming | collected...
CAACCTGATCGCCTGGCCGGCGGCCTACTACGCCCTGAGCGTATGGCTCAAGGGATATGCCGTCCGCGTCCGGCTGGGGCCGGGACTTTTCCTCCTGGGAAGTTTCATCGCCCTCGCCGTAGCCGCCTTGACCGTCAGCCTCCGCGCCGCCAAGGCCGCCCTGAACGACCCGGTCAAGAGCTTACGTTACGACTAGCGAACCGGTCGGAATTTTCCATCCCGGAGAAACGATTCAACTCTTCCCTAAGAATTCGTCTAAACGTTTCTTCTAAGAGATGACCGCGGCAATCAACGTAAATCCGCAAAGCGTCATTTATAAGCGTCTGGTAGTTTCCTCCCCCGGCTTCATGAACGCTTTTTTTAAACCAATCCAGGATATCCTGATCGATCCGGATGGTAATCCGTGTCTTGCCAAAGGGCGTTCGAAGAACCGGGCCTCGTTTTCCATTGCGGAAATCAAACTGGGGTTTCATCGGTCCTCCTGATATTGCCGTCGCTCCTGCGATGTTGCCCTCCGAGCCGAAATCAATCTCATCGTTTCGCCCCGCTGGGCATAAACAACAACCGGAATACGGCCGAGAGCATCCATTCCCAAGGAAATGAACCGTTCTTCCTCTTCATGGACATCGGGAACGGTCAAGGCGTACTCATCGTCGAGCACCGTCGCCGCATCGGCAAAATCAATCGCATGCTTACGCAGATTCGATACGGCTTTACGCTTATCCCATCTGATTTCATTCATGATCATCATATGTACATTTGTACATCCTGTCAAGAGGCCCGAAACGATCCCTCCTCTCATAGGACGGACGATGGGCCCGCTTTTTCTCAGGACCGGCGAAGACTTTCTCGAAGGTTGATTTTTCATCCGCGAATCGTTATAGGAAACGCATGAACAAATCGGATTTCATGAGTGAACCGTCGCCGTGAGCGCCGAATTCCCGCTGATCCCCGTTCTTTTCATCGTTTTCGCCGCCGCCATGGTCCGGGCGACGTTCGGATTCGGCGACGCCGTGATCGGCATGCCCCTCCTCGCCCTCGTGATCCCCCTGAAAACTGCAACGCCGCTTCTGGCGATCGTCGGCCCGACGATCGGCGTCCTCATGCTCATCGGCGAATGGCGACGCATCGAATTGAAAAGCGTCCTCGTCCTCATCGCCGCCACCTTGGCCGGGATTCCTATCGGCCTGATTTTTCTAAAAAATGTCCAAGAAAACCTCGTCAGCGTCATCCTGGCGGCGATCATCATCCTCTTCGCTCTAAACAGCCTCCTCCGGCCGAAGCTTCTCCGTTTGAAAACTTCCCGCTCCGCCCCGCTCTTCGGCTTCGCCGGCGGAATCCTGGGCGCCGCCTATAACACGAACGGTCCGCCCGTCGCGTTTTACGGCGCCTTGCGGGGCTGGTCCCCGGAATCTTTCCGAGCCACCCTCCAGGGGTATTTCCTGCTGACCGGGCCGGCGATCCTGATCGGCCAGGGCGCCGCGGGATTATGGACCGCCACGGTCTGGCGGACATATCTCTACGCTCTGCCCCTCATCGCCGCGGCGGTCGGGGCCGGGCTCAAACTCGGCCGGAGGATCCCCGCCGCCCGGTTTCATCGCTGGATCTACGGTCTCCTCCTCGCCGCCGGCGTTATCCTGCTTCTGAAGACCCTGATCGTTCGCTGAACTCGGCCGCTCTCTTCTCGGCCTCGGTCATGATGACCTGATCGTATTACACTTTTCTCTTTGAGCGAGAAAACGCATATAGCGCGGCCATGTCCCCCGCAGCGAGGGGGACCGACTCTCGAAGTCGCTGACGATTTTCGGGGCTCCCCCCGGTTCAAGGGGGAGGAGAGGGGGTGAGTACCAATACGAGCATAGTTTTGGGAGCGTTTCCGGAGGGTGCGGAACGAGGGGGATATGGCCGCGCCATGCGGCAACGATGGCCCCAGCGCCCCTTCATCGCCTCTTCCTCGACGGCAAGCCTGACTTTGATAAGAAGGCCGCCGCTCTCCGGATTTTCGATATGGATGCGGGTGAGCGGCTGCAGGCCGAGCCGGATGGTGATTCCCGGCGAGGGAGGCACGGGGAGAGAATTAGAAATCCAGCCGTTTTTTGATCAAAGCGATGAGCTCTTCCGCCCGCCCGGCCATGGCCGGATGCGCGGCGGCGTCCTGGGCCGAGGCGATCGCGAGGATGCCGTTCCCGGAGTTGGCGTAGCCCGCCGCGGCGTTATAGAACGCGGTCGCTTTCGAGATTTCGGCCTGGCGGAACTGGGCTTCTTTCTTACGAAGGAGGCGGGCTTTCCGCGCCTCGGACAGCCGGGATTCCCGAATCTCCGCCATCTTCGCGGTCAGGCCCTTTCCCGTCTCGGCGTAAAGAAAGCCCGAGGTCCGATAGATAGCCGCCGATTCGAGCCACTGCTCTTTCAAGGCCTTGACCTTGGCGAGGTTGAACATGGCCTCGGCATCCGCCGAGTTAAACTTCAGGGATTCCTGGAGGTCTTTTTCGGCGGCGTCGAGGTTCCCCCGCTCCAATTCGACAAGCCCCGACAGGGCGAACACTTCGGCCGCGGTCGGAAGGCGTCCCTTGGACTCGGCGATATGCGAGGCCGCCCGTTCGAGATCTTTTTTCTCATGGAAATTCCAGGCTTCCCAATAATGCGCTTCGCCGACGAGCTGGTATCCTTTCGCCAATATCGCGTCCAGGACAACGAGAGCTTCATCGTTCCGGCCCATCAGACCGAGGCAGATCGCTTTCCCGAGGAGGGCGTCGCGATTGTCGGCGAAGGCTTCGATCGTCTTCTCGAAAAAGGCGAGGCTTTCCTCGACCTCTTCGAGGGCGAAATACACCGAAGCCAGGCGCAGGAGCAAGGCTTGCGATCGGGACAGAGCGGGCAGCGCCTTGAGGAAACGTTCTTCCGCTTCGATGAGCTTCCCCTGAGCCAAAGAGACGACGCCCAGATGCAAGAACGCTTCCAGGTATTCGGGCTCTTCGGCCAGAAGCTTTTCCAAGAGCGGCGCGTTTTCCACGGGGCAAACGGCTTTCTTGTATTTCAGGAGCATCGAATCGGGGAAGGCCTCGACCACGGCCTCCAATCCTTCGGCTTTTTCGAGAGGCTTCAGGTTGTACCACTTATAGGTCGCGTACAAATAGGCGAAAACCGGGCTCCGGGCCGCGCCCTCCGCCAGCGCCGGTTCGGCCTTTTGAAGCGCCGCAATAATCTCGTCGGAGGAAAAACGTTCATCGATTTTTTGGACGACTCCCCGCCCTTTAGGCCACAGAAATCCGGCGATGGCGAGCCAGAGTCGATAGTCTCCGAGTTCCGGGTGTTCTTTCATCAACTCGATGGAACGGTCGATCGGCCCGGGATTCCAGATCCCCAGCTCTTTTTCCCGCACGGCCAGGAGAAGCCCCGTATCGAGAAACGGCGCGGCGAGCCGGGATTTCAAGGCGGCGAACGAATAAAGCCCGTCACAGATTCGGAACGCCTCGTCGAGCTGGGCATAGCTTCCCCGGGCGGCGAGGCTTACCGCTTTTTGGATCCGCTCCTCCGTGTCCCCGGGAGGGGACGGCTCCGGGATGGGAGTCTCGGCTTGGGGAGCCGGCCGGGGGGCGGGAATCCGGGCGCACGCGACGAAGACGAGGAGGCCGGCCGCCGCGACGATCCCGGTCGTCCTCATAAGCCTTTCCAGCCCGATCATCGATTCTGTCTCCATCAGTATTACGACGGACGTCCGGCCGCTGTTTACCTCTCCGGACCCAAAATAGTTGAGGTTGTCCGGAAGTTACGTAATGCATAGGATCCACCGATAATCGACCTGGAGAGGCTGGAGGCGTAGACGGCAGCGAAGCTGGAAGTATTGCCGCCACACTCCCCCCCTTCTAAAGGGGGGATTTTCAAGGGAAACCGTTTTGAATAAATCCGGCGCGAAGATGAGCGATCGGTCGGCAAATTCGTTATAATGGAGCGGGAGGACGGGATGAAAATGACTGTCCGGGAGCTCGCCGAGCGGTTGGGGTGCCCATCTGAAGGCGACGGCGCGGCCGAGATCGCGGCCTGCGCGAGCCTCGAACGGGCAGGCGCGGGCGATCTCTCCTTCATGGCCCAGGCCAAGTTCCGCAAACAACTCGAGGCGACATGCGCGGCGGCCGTCATTCTCCCGCCGGGCGAGGCGTTCGACCGCCTTCCCGTCATTCGGGCCGAGAATTCCCATCTCGCCTTCGTCCGGGCGGTCGAGATTTTCCATAAGCCCTATCGGCCGGCAGCCGGGATTCATCCGACGGCCGTCGTCGCCCCGACGGCGAAGATCGGATCGGGCGCGGCCGTCGGCGCCCTGAGCGTCGTCGGCGACGGAGTCGAGATCGGGCCGGACACGGTCGTCTTCCCTCTCGTCTCGATTTATCCGCGCGTCCGGATCGGGGCCTCGTGCGTCCTCCATTCAGGCGTGGTCGTCCGCGAGGACGTCCGGATCGGCGACCGCGTCTTCCTCCACAACGGCGTCTCGATCGGCGCCGACGGATTCGGGTACCTGCACGGCCCGGAGGGAACGCACCTCAAGATCCCGCAGGTCGGGACGGTCGTCATCGAGGACGACGTCGAGATCGGGGCCAACGCGACGATCGACCGGGCCGCCCTCGGCGAGACCGTCATCCGCCGCGGGGTCAAGATCGACGACCTGGTCATGGTCGCCCACAACGTCGAGGTCGGCGAAAACGCCCTGCTCATCGCCCAGGTGGGGATCGGGGGAAGCAGCAAGATCGGGCGGGGGGCGATCCTGAGCGGCCAAGTCGGCGTCCCCGACCATATCGAAATCGGCGAGGGGGCGATCGCGGCGGCGAAAACGGGCATCACCAACGACATCCCGGCCGGCGGATTCGTCAGCGGCTCGCCGCATCTCGACATCCGGGTCTGGCGGAAGTTTTGGGCCGCCGCCCCGCGGCTCTACGACCTGCTCAAGGACGTCAAGCGCCTTGCCGCCCGGGTCGCCGACCTCGAATCCGAACTTGCCCGACGCAAATAAACGACGTCCGGACTGACGGCGAAACGTCCCCTCTCTATGTGTACGTCGATAGAAACTCGTTGATACCGATCGCGGCCGTGACGCCCGTCCCTACGGCCGTGGCGACCTGGCGCGGGGTGCCGGCGATGACGTCGCCGGCGGCGTATATCCCGGGCTCGGACGCGGCCATCTGGGCGTCGACGACGATCTGGCCCCATTCATTCAACTCGAGGAGACCCTTGGCGAATCCGCTGATCGGGTCCATCCCGACCGAGATGAAAAGGCCCTCGATCGCCAGGTCGCGTTTCGCCCCGTCCTTCGTCCCGCGCAGGACTACGCCTTCGACGTTGTCCCGCCCCTTGATCGAGTCGACGACCGAGCTCCAGAGGACCTCGATCTTGGGATTCTCGAAGATGCGCTCCTGGAGGATCTTGGTGCCGCGGAGCTGGTCGCGACGGTGAATGAGATAGACCTTGCGGGCGAATTTCGTCAGGAAGACGGCCTCCATGAGGGCCGTGTCGCCGCCGCCGACGACGGCGATATCGCGCTCGCGGAAGAAGGCCCCGTCGCACGTCGCGCAGTAGGAAACGCCGCGGCCGACGAGCCGGCCCTCGTCGGCCAGGCCCAGCCGGCGGTATTCCGAACCGGTGGCGAGAAGGACGGTCCGGGCCGGGTATTCGCCCTTCGCCCCGCGGACGATCCATCCCCCGGGGTTCGCCTCATCGCGCCCGATCCCGCGGGCTTCTTCCATGATGATCTCGGCCCCGAAGCCGACGGCTTGCTTGCGGAAATTTTCCATGAGGTCGAAAGGCGCGATTCCGCCGGGGAAGCCGGGGTAGTTTTCGATCCAGTCGGTGATCAGGATCTGGCCGCCCGGGATGCCTTTTTCGAGGACGAGGGTGCGGAGGCGGGCCCGGCCGGTGTAAATCGCGGCGGCGAGGCCCGCCGGCCCCGCGCCGATGATGACGACGTCGGACCGCCCGGCCATTTACAGGTGCTTGGAGAGGGCCGCGGCGATCTTGCCCTTCGGGAGGGCGCCGACCAGCGTCTCTTTGAGTTCCCCGCCTTTGAACAAGAGCAGGGTCGGGATGCCCCGGATGCCGTATTTCGCCGGCGTCTTGGGGCTTTCGTCCACGTCCATCTTGAAGACCTTGAGCTTGTCCTTATGCTCGGCCGCGAGCTCGTCGACGATCGGGGCGATCATCTTGCAGGGCATGCACCAGACCGCCGAAAAATCCACCAGAACGGGAAGATCCGCCTCTAGGACGTCCGCTTCGAAAGTATTGTCGGTCACCGCCGCCACGTTATCGGACATAGTCGCCTCCTCTTATCAATCGATCAGGCGCCGTTTGGCCGCGTTATTATAACAAAATTTTCGATAAAATACGGGGACACATCACTAAAATACGGGGACACATCACTTAATTCCGCCCCCCTGGCGAATCGACATGGATCGATCCATGGAGAGTCATCGACACTTTGAAAATTGCGGAATTAAGTGATGTGTCCCCGTATTTTTAGCCGGCCCAGCCGAGCTTCTCGCGGAGCAGGCCGAAATACTTGCGCTGGGGCGACGTCACGAGATCGAGGGCGGCCTCGGCCCTCCGGACTTCGACGACCTCCCCATCTTCCATCTTCCCTCCCCGCTGGCCGTCGAGGGTCAAGAAGACTTTCTCGCCGGTCGTGAGGAGGTCGATCCGGACGCGCGCATCGGACGATATGACCGTCGGGCGGAAGGAGAGCGAATGCGGGCAGATCGGGGTCAAGGCGATCGCCGGGACCTTGGGCTGGATGATCGGCCCCCCCGCGGCGAGCGAGTAAGCGGTGCTCCCGGTCGGCGTGGCCACGATCAGCCCGTCGGCCTTGACCGTGGCCACCTCGCGCTCGTTGACCGTGATCCCGAAATGGATCATCCGGGCTTTGGCGCCCTTGTTGATGACAAGGTCGTTGAGGACGAGCTCGGCCGTTCCCCGCCAGACCGCCTCGAGCATCATCCGGGGGCTGATGATATCGCCGCGGCCGTCGAGGAGGGCGTCGAGGGTGAGGGTCATCTCGGAGATCGGGACCTCGGTCAGGAAGCCGAGGCTGCCGAGGTTGACGCCCATCACCGGCACGCCGGCGCGGGCGGCCAGATGGGCGATGCCGAGGAGCGTCCCGTCGCCGCCGAGGACGACGATAAGGTCGGAAGCCGCGGGGATTTCCTCCCGGGGAACGCCGGCGGAGTCCGGGCGGCCGAGCTTTTCGGCGGCTTGGGTCTCGAGAACGCAGGCGATGCCCCGGCGCTCCAAATAGGCTTCGAGGTCGGCGAGAACGGCTTCAACGCGGGGCGCGTGGGATTTTATGACGACGCCGGCCCTTAGAATCGATTTCATGAAGCCCTCAACGTTGACGTGAATCCGGAATTTCGGTGACGCGCGCGATCCATTCTAACACGTCCTCGGGGGCAGGAGGCAAACCGTCAAGGGCGAAGCGGGCGAAAAACTCCTGGTTGCCTTTTTGCCCCCGGGTCGCCGGGCGGTGAAGGCCGCGCAGGCGGAAACCGAGGGCCGCGGCCTCGCGGACGAGACGGGTTAGGACGGCGGCGTGGAGGGCGGGATCGCGGACGATCCCTTTTTTCCCGACCTGCCCCTTCCCCGCCTCGAACTGCGGCTTGATCAGGGCCAGGACGACGGGCGGCGGTCCCGGCGAAGCAGGTTCCGAGCCCGAATCCGGAGGAGCATTTTCTCTCTCCGGCTTTTTCGAAAATCGCGGGGCAATCATCGCGGACGAGTTCTTTTCCTCGACAAGACGAGCTTCCGGCAAATAGTTTTCGGACGTTGCCTCCGCCGGGGCGGCTTCGCTCTCGCGATCCTCCACGCCGTCCCTCGAATCGCTCGGATCTCCGTCCCGAAGGGCGTCGTTCGAAAAAATCGGGAGCCGATGGATCGGGATCGACGCGGCCGGGCCGGGGACTTCTCCGGACCGCCCGGCGGGAGCGCCGGTTTCCCTGCCCTCGCGGCCCGCCTCCGCAGCCCCGGGCCCGCCATCCTTCGCGAGGCGGAGGATGCGGAGGATCGCCGGCAGGATCTTGGTGATCGAGATGAACGACACGTCCATGACCACGAGGGCGGGGCGTTCGGGCAAATCCCCGGCCTCGAGCCCGCGGGCGTTCTTTTCGATCGTCGCGACCCTCGGGTCGCGGCGCAGGCGGTCGTCAAGTTGGCGGATATCGACGTCGACGGCGTAAACGCGGGCGGCGTCGCGCTGAATAAGGCAGTCCGTGAACCCCCCCGTCGAAGACCCGATGTCGGCGCAGACGAGCCCGCGGGCGTCGAGGCCGAACGCGTCCATCGCCCCGGCCAGCTTGAGCCCTCCGCGGCCGACGAAGGGGAGAGGCGTTTCGACGTCTAGCGGGGCGTCAAGGGCGAGGAGATGGCCGGGTTTTTCGACCCTCTTTCCGCCCGCCGTCGTGACGAGGCCGGCCATGATCAGCGCTTGGGCCTTGTGCTGCGTCTCGGCCAGCCCGCGTTCGGCCAGCAGTTTATCCGCCCGTTCTTTTCGTTTCAAAGAACGATCCTCTCCTGGGCAAGCCCGAATGTCGCGGCGATGAGCTCGAAGTCGCGGTCGGCATGGAGGAGGACGGCTTTCTCGAAGGCGGCGGCGGCGATCAGAAGATCGGTCGTCGGGAGGGCCGTTCCTTTCTTGTCAAGATCGAATCCCCAGGCGGCGGCCCGGGCGATCACGGCCTCGTCCAAAGGCAACTGAGGCAAGGCGGCGAACGCCTCGCTCAAGGCCTCGAAGTCGCGCCGATGTCTGGCGCCGCGGAGGACTTCGACGGAGACGACCCCGCACGTCGCGGCCAGGCCGGTTTCCAGGAGCTGCCGGACCCGGGCCTTCGCGACCGGCGAGCCTCCCGGCCGAATAAACTCAATCCACGCGGAGGAATCGATGAGGACCATCTTTTTTCCGGCGGGCGCGGAGCCCTTCGACGGAGAGATCGAGCTCGACCCGGCCTTCGAGATCAAGAAGCCGGAGGGCTTTGCGACGGCGGACGTACTCCTCGAGGGCGATCTCAATCGCTTTCTTCATGGTTTTCGCCCCGGATAGATTCTCCGCCTCGCGGAGCAATTCGTCATTTATCCAGACGGTCGTTCGCATATCTTCGGATGCCTCTTGAGAGCATATTACTTTATGCATTAAAAACTGTCAATCAGAAAATTTCGCCTTCTTGATAGAAGGACGGGCCGGATCATAAGTTTTTCTCGTCGCCGCCCCCTATTGCGACCGGGAATATGGTGACAGCTACCCTATTTACCGAATTTAATGTCTTCTCCCCCTTATTGGAATTATCGATGGCCTTGGAAATAGGGTAAATAGGGTAGCTGTCACCCTAATGGTGGGGAGGGATTTTGTTCAGGACTGCAAGAAATCGCTTATTCTAACGGTCAATCCGTCCGCGTCCAGGCCGAGGCTCTTTTTGATCTCCTCGGACTTCCCGACCGGATAGATTTCGAGGGGAATCCCGACGGCCATGAACTTGAGGTCGAAGACGCGGCGCCGGTCGAGGAGCTCGCGGACGGCGCTGCCGAATCCTCCGGCGACGACGCCTTCCTCGACGGTGACGATCGCCCGTCCCGCCCCGGCGTACCGGAGAATGCCTTCCTCGTCGAGCGGCTTGGCGAACTTGGCGTCGAGGACGGCCAGGCTCAGCCCCTCGGCCTCGAGACGGCGGGCCGCCTCGAGGGCCGGACCGACCATACTGCCGTAGGCCAGAAGGAGGTCGTTGCCCTCCTTGAGCGTCTCGCTTTTGCCCAAGGGAACGTCGCGGAACTCCGGATCGGGGGGCACCCCGGCGACCTCGCCCTTTGGGAAACGGATCGCGACGGGATGGCCGTACCCCAAAGCGGCCTTGAGCATATTCCGCATCTCGTTCTCGTCGCGCGGGGCCATCAGAATGATGTTCGGCATGTGGCGGAGAAAGGCGATGTCGTTGATCCCCTGATGGGTCGGGCCGTCGTCCGGAACGACGCCGGCGCGGTCGAGGGCGAAGACGACGGGGAGGTCCTGGAGGCAGACGTCGTGGTAAACCTGGTCGTAGGCCCGCTGGAGGAACGTCGAGTAGATCGCGCAGACGGGCTTGAAGCCGCCGATGGTCAGCCCCGCGGCGAAGTTCACGGCGAGCTGCTCGGCGATGCCGACGTCATAAAACCGGCCGGGAAGCTCCCGGGCGTATTCGAGCAGACCCGTGCCCTCGCACATGGCCGCCGAGATGGCGATGACCTTCGGGTCGGCCCTGGCGATCTTGATCATCGTCTCGCCGAAAACGGCCGAATAGGACGGCCGCCGCCCCGGGCCGACCGGATCTCCCGTATGGATGTCGAACGGCGGCGCGCCGTGGTAATGGTCGGGGCTGTCCTGGGCCGGCTCATAGCCCTGGCCTTTGCGGGTGACGCAGTGGATGAAGACCGGTCCGTCCTGATACTTCTTGGCGTCCTCGAAGACCTCGATGAGCGAGGGAAGGCTATGGCCCTGGACGGGTCCGACGTAGCGCAGGCCCAGCTCCTCGAAAACAAGGCCGGGAAAGAACGTCTTTTTGACGAGCTCCTCGACGGCCCGGCCGGCCCGGATGATCGGCCAGCCCAGGCCGGGAAGGGACTTGAGGAGGGTCTTGGCCCGGTCCTTGACCCGCAGGTAGTGCTGGCCGGTCGCGAGATAGCCGAGGTATTTGGACAAGGCTCCAACGCTCGGCGAGATCGACATTTCATTGTCGTTGAGGACGATGATCAGTTTCTCCCGGAGGTGGCCGATCTGATTGAGGGCTTCCCAGGCCACGCCGCCCGTGAGGCCGCCGTCGCCGACAACGGCGATGACGCGATGGGATTCGCCCAGCTTATCGCGGGCGACGGCCAGTCCCAGGGCCGCGGAGAGGGCCGTGGAGGCGTGGCCGGTGTTATAGGAATCGTACTCGCTTTCCTCGCGGGCGGGAAATCCCAGGATGCCGCCGAATTGGCGCAGGCCGCGGAAGCGCTCGCGCCGGCCGGTCAGGATCTTGTGGGTGTAGCACTGATGGCCGACATCCCAGATGATCTTGTCGCGGGGAGTGTCGAAAACGTAGTGGAGGGCCAGGGTGAGCTCGACGACGCCCAAGTTGGCCGAGAGATGGCCCCCGTTTTTCGAGACAACATCCAAAATATAGCCTCTGATCTCGGGAGCGAGGGAGGCCAAATCCTCGGGAGCGAGGCGGCGCAAGTCCGCCGGGGAATTTATCGTCTCGAGGAGTCGCGTCACTGGGGTCATCGTCCCTCTGGGATAACTCGGGTATTATACCACCAAAAGGTCGCGGGCCAGACGGCGGAGAAGGGGGGATTTGAGCCGGACCTTGTCGAGGGCGGCCAGGGCGCCGGCGACGAGCGCCGCGAGCCGTTCCCGGGCCCCCTCCTTCCCGATCAGGGCGGCGTAGTTGGGCTCGGCCGAAGCCCGGGCGGCCCGCGTCTTGAGGGGCTTTCCGCCGGTCTCCTCGTCGCGGAGGTCGTCGCGGACCTGAAAGGCCAAGCCGACGTTCTCGCCGTATATCGTGATCCCCTTAAAGGCCGCCGCGGGAGCGCCTCCCAGGACCGCCCCCGCCCGGACCGACGCGGTGATCAAGGCCCCGGTCTTGCGGAGCATGATCTGGAAGAGGCCTTCGGGGGTGGCGTTCTCGAGCGTATACGTCATATCCAAGACCTGACCGCCGATCATTCCGTCGTGGCCGGCGAGGCGGGCGACCTCCTCGATGACCCGGGTTTTCCCGGCCCAGCGGCGGCGGGGTACCTCGGCGGCGGCCATGACCTCGAAGGCAAGGGTCAGAAGGGCGTCGCCGGCGAGAAGGGCGATGTCCTCCCCGAAAGCTTTATGACACGAAAGCCTGCTCCGGCGCAGGTCGTCGTCATCCATGCAGGGCAGGTCGTCGTGGACGAGCGAATAGGCATGGATGAGCTCGACGGCCGCGGCGAACGGCAGGGCCGTCTTCACGGCTTCCGCTCCGCCGAAGGCTTCGGCCGAAGCCAGGGTCAGGAGCGGCCGGTATCGCTTGCCGCCGCCGAGGACGGCATAACGCATCGCCTGGTAAAGAATCGTGTCCCCGCGGGCGAGAATCCGGCCGAGTTCGGCTTCAATCGACGCCCTCATTTTCGCGCTTTTTTTATTCATGTCCACGGTCGTCTCCGATCAAGAGAGATCGTTACTCGGGGAGAAGCGATCTCGATTTCAAAAAGGAAGCTCGGAACCGTCATCGCTTTTTTTAGGGCGCGATTTCGTCTTCTTTTTCGCCGCTCCCTCCCCGGCATCGTCGTCGTCATCCCCACCCTCGACATCGGCCTCGTCCGAGGAGCCGCCGTCCGCGGTCCCGCCCTTCCCCTCGACGTCCTCGAGGCTGAAGGGCCCGGCCTTGACCCCGCCCTTTTCGTCTTTGAGGAGGATCTCGATTCTCTTTTCGGCCTTGTCGAGCTCGCCGCGCAGATAGCGGGCCAGGGTCACGCCCTTTTCGAAGAGCCCGAGCGACTCGTTCAAGCTCAGGCCTCCCTTCTCGAGCTTCTCGACCACGGTCTCGAGGTCGGCCAGCGCCTTTTCGAAGTTGAGGTCCTTGTCCTTGTCTTTCATACGCACTCCTTACTCCAATCGCCGAGAATGAACCACCTTCTCTTGTCTGTTTCGCGCGAATCGAGGTGGAGTCACGAACCGAGCGTACCTGTCCGGTTTAGTTCTCACGACCCGGACGACGAGGGAAGCCGGATCGGAAGAAGCCGGCCGGCAAAGTTGTCTGAGCGTCCCGGCCGACTCCCGTAAAATCAATGCCGGGACGCGAGTTCTTCGCCGCCGAGTCGGACGGCGGAGTGAGAGCGTGAAGAACCGGACCGGGGAGCGAGGCCGTGATTCCGCCATGATCGTCCCACGCGAAAGGCAATAAAATCTCATTTCTGCCTGGATGATTCGCCGATTTTCTCTTCGACCTTCGCCCGGGCGTCGACGTCCCCGACCGTGGCGGCAAACTCGCCCCGATGGAACGAGACGACGACGTCCTCGCCGGGGCGGACCTCGTCGATCCTGACGATCGGCGTCCGTCCGGCTTTTTCCCAGACGACGGCATAGCCCTTTTTCAGCACGCCCAGGGGGCTCTGGGCCTGGAGCGCGGCGGCGAGGCGTTCCCAGGCCGCGGCGCGTTCGCTCAGGAAGGCCCGGAATCCGCCGGCGATCTTTTCCTCGAGAAGGGCCGCCCGTCCGGCCGCGTCGGCCAGCCTCCGGCCCAAAAGCGACCCCGCCTTCGCCTCCCAAAACACGGCTTTCGCTTTCGCTTCCGCGATCCGCCTCTGCTCGCCCCGGACGACGTCCCAGGCCCGTTCTTCGATCTCGTCGACGGTCTGCCCCAGACTCATAAGCCGCATCCGGAAGCCCTGGAAGATCCGGTGCTGGGCCAGGGTCGCGACCGCATGCTTGCCCTCCTGGACGGCGAAGCGGAGGACCTGCTCCGCCCGACGGCGGAAGTTGTCGATCCGCTCGGCGAAGGCCTCCTCCTTTTCAACGACCATTTCGGCCGCGGCCGTCGGCGTCGAAGCCCGGATGTCGGCGACGAAATCGGAGATCGTGAAATCGACCTCGTGGCCGACGGCCGAGATGACGGGCACCGGGCAGGCGGCGATCGCCCGGGCGACGATCTCCTCGTTGAAGGCCCAGAGGTCCTCGATCGAGCCGCCGCCCCGGCCGACGATCAGGACCTCGATGTCGGGCCGGCCGCCCAAATATTCGATCCCCGCGACGATATCGCCCGCGGCGCCTACTCCCTGGACGCGGGCCGGGTAGATCAGGATGTGGACTCTGGCGAAACGGCGATCGAGGGTCCGGAGGATATCGACAAGGGCCGCCCCGCGCGGGGAGGTCACAACCCCGATTTTTTTGGGGAGGAGGGGGAGTTTCTTCTTCCGGGCGGGATCGAACAGCCCCTCGGCCCGGAGCTTCTCCTTGAGCTGTTCGAAGGCGAGCTGAAGGGCGCCTTTTCCCTTCGGTTCGGCGTGCTCGATGATGAGCTGGTAGGCCCCGCGCGGAGCGTAAACGTCGATCTTGCCCCGGCAGACGAGGGCCAACCCGTCCTTGAGCTCGAATTTGAGGCGGGCCGCGTCGCCCCGCCACAGAACGGCCGAGATCGACGCCCCGGCGTCCTTGAGAGTCAGATAGACATGTCCCGAGGGATATTTCCGGGCGTTCGAGACTTCGCCCACGACCCAGACCTTGGGAAAGGCCGTCTCCAGGGCGGCCTTGATGACGCCCGTCAGCTCGGTGACGGTGTAGATCTTGTCGCGGAAGACGAGGCTTCCGTCCTGGACGACGCTCCGCCCTAAGCCTTCGGGTTGTCCGTCTTTCTCCGCCATCGGCAATACCTCTATATTACCGGAATCGGGACGACTTTAAAAATCCCCCCCCACCCCCCTTTTCTAAAGGGGGGAATATTCCTTCCCCACTTTCCGAAAGGGGAGTGGGGGGATTTCCCTCGGCACTCGTAATCGGTCGGAACGTGATGAGGGTTTGCCGCCCCGCAGGGCACTCTTGGAGTGGCAACCCATTGAATGGGTTCCCCTCCAACGTTCGCTTCGCTAACTGCCTCCCTTCCGAGGAACATTTGGCGATGACATCGGCGAGATCCGTTGATCATGAAGTTCGCGAAGGCAACGCGAAATGTTCCGACGACGGAAACGCTCCCCAGACTTCAGCCTTATTGATATTCACCCCTCCTTCCTCCCCTCGAAAAAGGGGAGGCCCCGAAATCCGTCAGCGTTTCCGAGAGCCTCAGGGCGACCGGGTCTTCCCGGTG
>Ga0315291_10006249_pt1 | contig 14802 bp, 12 predicted proteins | sample YL17G12_20_MG_FD_203070 | JGI IMG/M metagenome (GOLD analysis project Ga0315291, IMG submission 203070) | Sediment microbial communities from Yellowstone Lake, YNP, Wyoming, USA - YL17G12_20 | ecosystem: Environmental > Aquatic > Freshwater > Lake > Sediment | place: USA: Wyoming | collected...
GATGCTGGAGATGTAACTATCCAAAGGTTTAAATTACTCGCGCACTATAATCCGGCATTCAGAAATGTTACCGTACTCTGGCAGATACCATTAGAGTCATGGGTAGGGATATCACTGTATAGTGTGAACGGTCGAAAAATCAAAACGTTAGTTGATAATAATTTTACTCCAGGTAGTCACTATTCAACTTGGGATTGTACCGACAATAATAATCGTCCGGTTTCGGTAGGGATTTATTATATTAAGATGGAGGCAAATGGATATAATGAATGTCAAAAAATAGTAATCATGCGTTAACTATTTATTACATTATTTGGGTATTTTTGAAACGCTTTTAATCCGATCTTTAACTTAAAAGATTCCTTGCAATAACAATTTTCTGGATTTCCGAAGTCCCTTCGTAAATTTACATTCTCTTCTATTTGTTTGATGAAGTCACTAATAATAAGCAATACGAATTAAATGTCAATGCGTTTCACGGTTTGCACACCTTGCAAGGTTGATATCCGGCTTGGAGCGCTTCTTCTCTAGTGTTCTGTTTCAGCACATATTAGACAAACTGGTTAAAATCTAACTTGCACATTTAGGGTTGTGCTCAAACTTAGAGAGTGTAAATTACAATATCGCCGATTTGTACAATAGCGCCTGGAATACAACACTATTGCGAAAATGCAGGTGCAAAAGCGATCTATGCGGAATCGTACGCCGAGGTTAATACTGATACCGCAATATTTGCCGATGGTAAAGGGATTGCAACTGGTGGTTGGTCAACGGCAACTTTAGATGGCGAAGCACCTTGTATTGTTAGTCCGAATATGACAATGATTTGTTATGGCACCGCAACATTAAGAAATGGCACGATTGAGATTGATTATCCTAAAATGTTTGAAAATAATATCCGCTCTGATGTTCCAGTGAGCATTAATCTGACACCGCGCGGTAACCCATCTGGAATGCTCTGCGTAGGCGAACTAAAATCTTCTGGCTTCAATGTCAACCTAAAACAAATTCCCGGCTGGTCAGGCGATAACAATATAAGTTTCAGCTGGACTGCGATTGGAATGATGAAAGAGCTTACTGATACCCCACAAGAAAAAGCCGAATATGATAAAATGATGCAAGAACGAGAAAGGCATTAAAAGACAAGATAAATAAAAAGGGGGTAGAAATGCCCCCTTAATTTTGTTTAGAGATTTTATTTCTTTGCGTTACCTTCGATGATTACTGATTTGGTTACAATAAGTCCACCGGTAATCCCGCTGATTAACCAGTCGACAATATCAAATTCGGTTGTAACTTTTACGCTTTCAAGATTGTATTTTGCAAGCATATCGTCAGTAGAATTATTGGCAAGCGGAATTAATCCGCCAATTAGAAAGATTGCTCTTTTAGTCATTTTGAATGATGAAGCATCAGTTTCCGACAACAAGGCGATATTTTGATTGGGAGGGGCAACAATTTTTACGGTCATACAACCAGTAAACAAAAGACAAACTGCTAACATCAGCAATATGCTTTTTTTCATCTAATCACCTCCGTTAATAGATTTAACAACATAGCAACTTAAAAATACAAAATTTTTGCAGTTTGTCAAGAGGCAAGATTGAATTTTCAATAATAGCATGCCCCAGGCATGCATACGGCATGCTGCGGTCAACCTGGGGGTTCATGGCAGGGAATGACCAAGGCATGGGGGAAAGTATTTATTATTAAAGGTAATAAAACTCATCGTAGTTTGTCTTAAAAGGACTATAACAGTATTTTTAAGAAATCATTTAATAGTACTATTCGTAAATGATTGATTAAGTAATATAAGAGATAATTGAGCAGAAAATCGATGAGAATTTGGATTAGGTAAAGGGACACATCACTGTTCTGTTTCAGCACATATTAGACAAATTGGTTAAAATCTAAATTGCACTGTTGGGGTTGTGCTCAAACTTGAGAGTGTAAATTAAAAATAACCAATTTGTACAATAGCGCATGGAATATAACAGTCCGACATTTTTCTATTGTGTCATTGCGTGGTCCCTTACCGTTCTCCGAAGTAAAATTACCTATTTGATAATAACCAGTCTTTCAATAATTCTTTTCTCTTGAGTTTCTAACGATAGAAAATAAATACCTGCGGAAAGAGTTTTAGAGTTGAGAGTTGTAGAGTAGTTGCCGGGTTGTTTTTGCTCATTAACTAAACTTTTTACTAACCTTCCAGAAATGTCATAGAGTAGTAGCGACACTTTACCTTTTGCGGAAAGCGAGTAGCGGATTGCGGTTTGTGTCTTTGCTGGATTAGGATATACTGTTAGCGGAAAGCGGTAAGCGGAAAGCGATGAGCGGTTTTCTATTCCCGGCATCGCATCCCGAATTACTGAGATAGTAGAACCCCAAAAATTTGCGACATAGATTCGGTTCTGTAAGGGATTAAGTGTAAAAGTAATTGGACGGTTTCCATTTCCGAGCCCAATTGTTGCAATCACCGAATCAGTTGCGCCATCAATTACAGTCACGTTACTGTCACGATAATTTCCACAATAAATCTTATTATTAAGCGGGTTGTGAATTAATGTATAGGGATAATTTCCTACTGGAATTGTTTTGATCACCGAATCGGTTGCGCCATCAATTACAGTGACATTATTACTATTTCTATTAGTGCAATAGATTTTATTATTAGTAGAATTATAGGCTAAAGACAATGGCGCATCTCCTACCAGGACAGTCATAATTATAGAATCACTACCACCATCGATGATTGTGACATCATCACTTCGCGAGTTAAGGCAATATATTTTATTGTTGGTAGAATTGTATGCTAAAGTCCATGGATGAGTTCCTGTTGGGACAGTTGAAATCGCCGAATCGGTTGCACAATCAATCACGGTCACATTATGACTACCATAATTAGCGCAATAAACTTTATTATTAGTCGGATTATAGACTAAAGCAGTAGGACCCCATCCTGTTTGAACCGTAGTAATCACTGAATCGGTCTCGCCATCAATCACAGCAATATTACCACCATTTGCATTAGCACAATATATTTTATTATTGGTTGGATTGTAGACCAAAGCACAGGGACAATTTCCGACCGATATGTTTGTGATAACTGAATCACTTGTGCCATCAATAACTGTCACGTTATTGTTATCCCAATTTGCAGAGTAGACCTTATTATTAGTTGGATTATGAACTAATGCCCACGGCGAATCTCCTACCAGTACATTTCTAATTACTAAATTAGTTGAACCGTCAATCACCGTTACATATGTGCTATACCAATTAGCACAATAGACCTTATTATTAGTTGGATTATAGCCTAAAGCAAAAGGAAAGTAATATTCTAATGTAACGGTTACGATAAACTGGTTTGATGTGCCGTCAATCACCGTTACATTATGGCTATCATAATTAGCGGAATACACCTTATTATCATTTGGATTATAGACCAAAGCCCGGGGTTCACATCCGACTGAGATAGTTATAATTACCTGGTTCGTTAAACCATCAATTACGGTCACACCAGTGAGCCAAGTATGGGCGCAATATACTTTATTGTTAGTCGAATTATAGACCAAAGCACAAGGGCAATCTCCAACTATTATTGTTGTAATCACTGAGTTGGTCGCACCATCAATTATCGTTACAGTACTGCCTGAATAATTGGCTGAATAGACCTTATTGTCAGTTGAATTATAGACTAAAGCATAAGGGCCATTACCTACCGAGATTTTTGTAACTATAGAATCAGATGCTCCATCAATTACCATCACATTAGAACTATAATAATTAGCGCAATAGATCTTGTTGTCGATTGAATTATATACTAAAGCAACAGGGTCACTATCGACCTGGATTGTTGTAATTACTGAGTCAGACTTACCATCGATTACTGTTACATTATTGCTATAAGCATTTGCGCAATAAATTTTGTTATTATTTGGATTGTAAACCAAAGCATTAGGATAATCTCCTACTTGGGGTGTTGCGATAACAGAATTGGTTGCTCCATCAATTATTGTAACATTAGCACTCCAATAATTAGCGCAATAAACTTTATTGTTGGTCGGATTATAGACTAAAGCATAAGGGCTAACTCCTACAGAGACTGTTGTAATTACTTGATTGGTAAAACCATCAATCACAGTAACAGTAGTATCATAATTTGGATACTCTCCAGCACTTGCACAATAGACTTTATTATCAGTAGAATTCCAACAAAGAGATTTAATATTATTACCTGCCTGTATTTTGGCAATTTTCCTATTAGTTTGTCCATCAACAGCAATGACACAATTACCTTCGTAGCCTCCGACATAGATTTTATTATTAGTCACATTATAAGTAAAGGACTGGGGGTGTCCAATTCCACACAATGAATCCGGAACATAAATTGTCGTTTCCAGCCATTGAGCAGACGCGGTAGTGAGTAGTGAGCAGAGAGTAATGAGTATTATAACCATCAATTTTATGTTTTTCATAACGCCTATTTATTTTGTTATGACTAACTTTTTGGTTACCATTTCATTCCCGATCCGCACAAAATAAACACCATTCTTTATCCCATCAAGCGAAACTCTTGCCTCGACCATTTTGTCATTGCGCTGTCCGTTTCGGACCCTGGCAATCTCCTTTACTAGTTTTCCCGAAGCATCAAACATTTTCAGCACTTGGCTTTTGGCGGAGAACGGACAACGGATACGCACCACGGATTTCGCCGGATTCGGATAAACTTCAAAGTCCTTTGTCATTGCGAGCCGTAGCGTGGCAATCTCTTCTATTCCCGTCACATCCCGAATCACTGAGACACTGGAACTACCGTAATTAGCCACATAGACCCGGTTTTGAATCGAGTTCCAGCAAAAAGCCCAAGGCAAACTTCCCACGGCTATGGTTGTAATCACTGAGTCCGCTTGACCATCAATCACCGTCACATTGCTACTCAAATAATTAGCACAATAGACTTTGTTGTTTTGAGAATTCCAGACCAAAGCCCAAGGCCTACTTCCCGCTGTTATGGTTGTAATCACTGAGTTTGTTTGACCATCAATCACAGTTACATTGTTACTACCCTCATTAGCGCAATAGACCTTGTTATTTTGAGAATTCCAGACCAAAGCCCAAGGAATATTTCCCACGGCTATGGTTGTAATCACTGAGTCCGCTTGACCATCAATCACCGTCACAGTGTTGCTATTCGCATTAGCGCAATAGATTTTGTTGTTTTGAGAATTCCAGACCAAACCACGAGGATTAGTTCCCACGGTTATGGTTGTAGTCACTGAGTTGGTTTGACCATCAATCACCGTCATATTGGCACTGCCATAATTAGCACAATAGACTTTGTTGTTTTGAGAATTCCAGACCAAACCACGAGGATTAGTTCCCACGGTTATGGTTGTAGTCACTGAGTTGGTTTGACCATCAATCACCGTCACAGTGTTACTCAAATAATTAGAACAATAGACCTTGTTATTTTGAGAATTCCAGACCAAAGCAAAAGGTCCATATCCCACGGTTATGATTGTAATCACTGAGTTTGTTTGACCATCAATCACCATCACAGTGTTATTCAAATAATTAGACCAATAGACCTTGTTATTTTGAGAATTCCAGACCAAAGCACAAGGTCCATATGCCCCGGCAATGGTTGTAATCACTGAGTTTGTTTGACCATCAATCACAGTTACATTGTTACTACCCTCATTAGCGCAATAGACCTTGTTATTTTGAGAATTCCAGACCAAAGCACGAGGTTCACTTCCCACGGCAATTGTTGTTTCCAACCATTGACCATATAAGGGAGGAGAGAGCAGAGAGAAGAGAGGAGTTAGAAGTAAGCAGAGAGCAGTTAGAATTAATAAAGTCGTGACCCATGTCCGTGAACCCCGCCCTCCTGAGGGCGAGCCCCGCCTTCCTGAAGGCGAGGGCGAGGGTGAACCGTGTTTCGGGAAAAAATAACGGACAACGGACTTCAGACCACAGATAACGGTTAAATGTTTCATTTTATTCTCCAATTTGTCACTATCAACTTTTTAGTATCAGTGTCCGCTTGCACAAAATAAACACCGGGTTTTATACCTTTTAACGGAACTCTCAACTCACCTGTCTTGTCATTGCGCGCCCCGCCTTCCTGAAGGCGAGGGCGCGGTGTAGTCGTGGCAATCTCCTCTACCAATTTCCCAGAAATATCATAAATTTTAACCTTGCCTACGGATGACGGACAACGGACAACGAAAAACGACTTTGCCGGATTCGGATAGACTTCAAAGTCCTTTGTCATTGCGAGCGGCAGCGTGGCAATCTCCTCTATTCCCGTCACATCCCGAATTACTGAGACACTGGAAGAGCCAATATTTGCTACATAGACTCGGTTCTGAATCGAGTTCCAGCAAAAAGCCCAAGGTTCAATTCCCACGGGTATGGTTGTAATCACTGAGTTTGTTTGACCATCAATCACCGTCACATTGCCACTAGATAAATTAGCGCAATAGACCTTGTTGTTAGTTGCATTCCAGACCAATTCACAAGGGTCAATTCCCACGGGTATGGTTGTAATCACTGAGTTTGTTTGACCATCAATCACCGTCACAGTGGCACCCCATTCATTAGCACAATAGACCTTGTTGTTTTGAGAATTCCAGACCAAAGCATCAGGATGACTTCCCACGGTTATGGTTGTAACCACTGAGTTTGTTTGACCATCAATCACTGTCACATTGTTACTATAGTAATTAACGCAATAGACTTTGTTGTTTTGAGAATTCCAAACCAATTCATAAGGTCCATATCCCACGGTTATGGTTGTAATCACTGAGTTTGTTTGACCATCAATCACCGTCACATTGTTACTCCAATAATTAGCGCAATAGACTTTGTTGTTTTGAGAATTCCAAACAAATGCACAAGGTCCATCTCCCACGGTTATGATTGTAATCACTGAGTTGGTCTGACCATCGATCACGGTCACATCGTCACTCTCAAAATTAGCGCAATAGACTTTGTTGTTTTGAGAATTCCAAACCAAAGCCCAAGGCCAAATTCCCACGGGTATGGTTGTAATCACTGAGTTCGTTTGACCATCAATCACTGTCACATTGTTACTCATATTATTAACGCAATAGACTTTGTTGTTTTGAGAATTCCAGACCAAAGCCCAAGGGTAATCACCCACGGGTATGGTTGTAATCACTGAGTTCGTTTGACCATCAATCACCGTCACATTGTCACTAGCCTCATTAGCACAATAGACCTTGTTGTCTTGAGAATTCCAGACCAAAGCAAAAGGATAACTTCCCACGGTAATCGTTGTTTCCAGCCATTGAGCATGCACGAGAGCAGGGAGAAGCGAGCCGAGAGCAATTACAAATACAAACAACATATTATATTTTTTCATATATTCTCCTATCTTGTCACGATAATTTTTGTGACCTGAATACTGTTATCTATTCTTACAAAATACACCCCATTCTTTATCCCATCAAGCGAAACTCTCAACTCCCTATTTCCTGAACTTTCTAACTCTTTGACAACCTTTCCTGTCACATCAAATATCTTTATCTCTGAGTGGTCAACGGTCTTCGGCAAGCGGACCGTAAAATATATTTTTGCCGGGTTCGGATAGAGTTCAAGTTCTCTTACTTCTTGCATCTGACCTCTTACTTCTTCTATCCCTTGCGTCTGCACATATTTAATTGTTGCATAATCAAAATCAGTACCTGAACCAATACTATATCCTGTCACATACACATTGGACTGTCCATCTACGGCAAGAGAACGAGCCGCATCACTACTATTTCCTGGTCCATTATATCTTTGAACCCACTCTTCAACACCAGCCGAATTATACTTGATTGTCGCATAGTCATGAGAAGTGGTTGAGTCAATACTATAACCTGTCACATACACATTGGACTGTCCATCTACGGCAAGAGAACGAGCCGCATCACTACTATTTCCTGGTCCATTATATCTTTGAACCCATTGTTCTACTCCGGCTGAATTATACTTGATTGTCGCATAGTCATAAGAACTATTACCTGTTACATACACATTCCCCTGTCCATCTACGGCAAGAGAAAGAGCAATATCATCATCATTTCCTGGTCCATTATATCTTCGAACCCATTGCTGAATACCAGCCGAATTATACTTAATTGTCGCATAGTCATAAGAACTGAGGAAACCCCAACTACCACCTGTTACATATACATTGTTCTGTCCATCTACGGCAAGAGAATAAGCCTCATCAAAACCATGTCCCGGGCCATCGTAAGTTTGAACCCACTGTTCGACACCGGCTGAATTATACTTGATTGTCGCATAGTCATTCCAACCGGCTGCGCCAGAACTATTACCTGTTACATACACATTCCCCTGTCCATCTACGGCAAGAGAAAGAGCCATATCATCAGCATTTCCTGATCCATCATATCTTTGAACCCATTGCTGGACACCAGCCGAATTATATTTGATTGTCGCATAGTCAATGGATGTGCCAGAACCATAACTATTGCCTGTCACATACACATTGCCTCTATTATCAACCGCGATTGCATATGCACCATCTGAACCATCCGCTGGACCATTATATCTTCTGACCCAGGCAGTATCGATTGATTGTGAATATAAGAGAGTAGGGAGCAATGAGCAGAGAGCAGTTACAATTACTAACAACATTTTATATTTATTCATACACCCTCCTTATTTTGTAACGACCAATTTCTCCTTCACCATCTCATTCCCGACTTTAACAAAATAAACTCCGTTCTTAATTCTATCAAGCGAAATTCGATTATTTTTCCCTTTTAGCTCTTCGCTTATAACTATCTTGCCTGTTACATCAAATATCTTTATCTGTTCGCCGTCAGCGGATTGCGGTAAGCGAAGAGTAAAGTATGTTTTCGCTGGGTTTGGATATACTTCAAGTATTGTGCCTATAGCATCAAGTGTTGTGTGTTCTTCTTCAACACCCAAATTGGCAATATGCCATATATTACCGCCATCGTGCGTATATAGCACATAACTATCACCGGCAACAAGTCCGTGTAATGTATCAGCAAAGTCAACATCGTAAAGAGAAGTATTAACATTACTCTGTTGTTGTATCCAGGTCTGACCGCCGTTACGAGAATGAATGATTGTGCCGTTGTGACCGACTGCCCAGATATAACTATTATTAATCACCTCTATCCCATGTAAGAATTTTGCTTGAGCAGGAATTGTTACGGTTTGCCATGTATTTCCACCATTAGAAGTCCTTATCACAACTGCTGACATATTTCTATCATTACCACCAACAACAAAGCCATTTAATGAATCTTGAAATCTAATATCAAAAAAGTCATAGATCGTATCTCTATGCTGAAGTTACCAGTTTAATCCACTATCGCTTGACATCGCAATATAACCTTGTCCACCAAAGAATGTGTCCCAAGGCCATGGGTCATTGATTGGAAGGCGACCAGCACAAATCCATCCTCTTCGGCGATCAACAAATGAGACACCCCGGAAATATACGGTATCACAAGGGAATGGTGGCAACCAAATTTGTTCCCAATATTGCCCACCATCAGATGTCCTTCCAAAAACGTTACCATAACATGATACCCAACCGCAATTGTTATCTATAAAAAAGATACGACTATTTATTTCTGCTAATCCAGCCGTTTGACGAATCCACGTATCACCACCATTTGGTGAATAAAATACAAACCCATAGTCACTTCCAATCCATCCTTTCTGTTCAGTTAGAAAAAACACATCATATAAACGTCGATTATCAGGTATGCTTTGTCTTGTCCAGCTCATTCCACAATTAGGAGTATGTAAAATATATCCTGCTGTATCACTCGCTACCACCCAACCATTCTGTCCATCTGGTGCCAACGCCGCGCCATGAAAGGTATGGCCAAAAGAGCTGGTCGCGAGTAAAGAGAAAAAGGTTGCGATTAATAATAATACTCTGCAATTTTTCATACCTTATTTTGTAATTACTAATTTCTTTATTTCTAATACATCTCTTACCTGCACAAAATAAATCCCATTCTTTATCCCATCAAGCGAAATTCTCAACTCCCTATTTCCTGAACTTTCTAACTCTGTGACAACTTTTCCCGTCACATCAAATATCTTTATCTGTTCGCGGCCATTGGATTGCGGTAAGCGAAGAGTAAAGTATGCTTTTGCTGGATTGGGATACACTTCAAGCGATAAGCGGTCAGCGACTGGCGACTGGCGATTGTCTTCAATTCCAAGACAAGTTGAATACCAGATATCATTCATGAGGCTTGGAAATCCACCCAATATCCAGATCTTGTTATCGTAAACAACCGAACTCGGTCCGCGCCTTGCTAGCCATTCCGCATTGGGCGCCTGAATCCAGACCACACCATTTGCAGAATACCAGACATCATTTTTGTCTATGCCATTAGCATATCCGGCCATCACCCATATTTTGTTATCAAAAACAGCTGAGGCAAGTTCATACCTCGGAGCCCAGCCAGCGTACGCGGTAGCTTGGATCCAGACCACACCATCTGCAGAATACCAGACATCATTTTTGTAGACGCCGCCGCTACTCTCACCACCAATGACCCAAATTTTTCCATCAAAAACAACTGAAGTATGATAAAACCTTGCTGACCAAGGCGCTGATGAAGTAGCACAGGTCCAGTTCACGCCGTCTTGAGAATACCAGACATCGTTGGAAAGGGGATATCCTCCAATCACCCACATTGTGTCATGAAAAACAACTGAAGTATGTCCAAACCTTGTTGACCATGGGGCATTTGGATTTGCACAAGTCCAGTTGATGCCGTCTTGTGAATACCAGACATCATTATAGCGATTTGCATCAGTAACACATCCTCCTATTACCCACATTTTGTTAGCATAGACAACTGCTGTATGGCCCAGTCTACGTGGCCAGCCAGCAGTGGATGTGGCACAGGTCCAGTTCGCACCATCTATTGAATACCAAACATCACTCACGGCAACTCCATAACCTCCCATTATCCACATTGTGTCATGAAAAACAACGGCAGGAAAAACGAATCTTGGTGACCAGGCGGCGTTAGGGGTAGCTTGTGTCCAGTTCATTTGTGCGAATAAAACATTAGGGAGTAGTGAGCAGAGAGCAGTGAGTAGCAACACTAAAAACTTTAAACGTTTCATAACGCCTCCCTATTTCGTTACAACTAATTTTTTATTTATTGTTTCATTCCCGACTCGCACAAAATAAACCCCATTCTTTATCCCATCAAGCGAAATTCTCAACTCCCTATTTCCTGAACTTTCTAACTCTTTGACAACTTTTCCCGTCACATCAAATATCTTTATCTGTTCGCGGCCATTGGATTGCGGTAAGCGAAGAGTAAAAAACGACTTGGCCGGGTTTGGATATACTTCAAGCATTTTTGCTTCTGGTATCTGGTTTCTTGCTTCTTCAATTCCCGGTGTCTGCACATATTTTATTGTCGCAAAGTCAGCATTAGTGCCTGTAATAGCAGCATAACCGGTTACATACACATTGCCTGAATCATCTAGTGCAAGAGCAGAAGCCTCATCATAATCATTTCCTGGTCCGTTATATCTTACAAGCCATTGTTGTGTTCCTGTTGAATTATATTTGATTGTTGCGTAATCCGCATTTGTACCAATGCTATAACCGGTTACATAAACATTACCCTGTCCATCAACGGCAAGAGAAAGAGCCATATCATCAGCATTTCCTGATCCATCATATCTTTGAACCCATTCTTGAACACCAGCTGAATTATACTTAACTGTCGCATAGTCATATGCAGTGCCTGAACCATAACTCTCTCCTGTCACATAAACATTACCCTGTCCATCAACCGCAAGAGAATTATCCTCATCATCGCCATTTCCCGGCCCATTATATCTTCTTACCCATAAAGTATCACCATTTGAATTATATTTGATTGTCGCATAATCAGCATAACTGCCTGAGCCAGTGCTATAACCAGTCACATACACATTGCCTGATGTATCTACTGCTATCACATGCGCCCAATCATTGTCATTTCCCGGTCCGTTATATCTTTGAACCCATTGTTGAACACCGGTTGAATTATACTTGATTGTCGCATAATCATCAGAAGTACCTGAGCCACGGCTTTCTCCTGTCACATAAACATTACCCTGTCCATCTAAGGCAAGAGAATAAGCCCAATCATCGCCATTTCCCGGTCCGTTATATCGTCTTACCCATAAAGTATCGCCAGCCGAATTATACTTGATTGTCGCATAATCTAAAGATGTGCCTGAGCCAGAACTGCCACCTGTCACATACACATTGCCTTGTCCATCTAAGGCAAGAGCAGAAGCACCATCGCCATGATTTCCTGGTCCATTATATAGTTTTACCCATACTGTATCGCCAACAGAATTATATTTAATTGTCCCATAATCATCATAACCGCCTGAGGCAACACCTCCGGTCACGTACACATTGCCCTGTCCATCAACCGCAATCGCCTTCACCCAATCCCAAGCATTTCCCGGTCCATTATATCTTTGAGCCCATTGCTCTATACCAGCTGAATTATACTTAACTGTCGCATAGTCCATAAAAGTGCCATAACTAATACCTGTCACATACACATTTCCCTGTTCGTCAACTGCTATCGCACGTCCCCCATCAACACCATTTGCCGGTCCGTTATATGTTCTTACCCAGGCAGTATCAACCGATTGTGAATATAAAAGAGCAGGGAGTAGTGAGCAGAGAGCAATGAGAATTAAGAATAATATTTTAAGCTTTTTCGTAATAACTCCTTATTTAGTTATAACCAATTTTTTAGTTACTGGCTCATCATTCAGTCGTAAGAAATAAATTCCTGGACTTATTCCTTTCAACGAAACTCTCACCTTGCCTGTTCTGTCATTGCGCGGTTGCCGAATGCAATCTTCAATCTCCTTAACCAGTTTTCCCGAAACATCAAATATCTTTATCTGCGAGCGGTCGGCGGATTGCGGTAAGCGAAGAGTAAAAAACGCTTTCGCCGGGCTTGGATATACTTCAAGCGTAGTGCCTGTAGCATCAAGCGTCGAACGTTCTTCAATTCCCTCAGGTAGCACTCTGATTACTCCCTCAAACGGATGACAACTTCGGGCAGTGACAGTTATAGAAATTGTGCCAGTGTCTTGTGGTAAAATTGAGAAGACTTTTATGCCATTGCTATCCGTATTTCCATATTCATAAATCGTTGTATCTTTCATAAGACAGACTAAAGCGTTCCAAACTGCTATTCCGTTACTCAAAACAGCAACTGCAACACTACAAGGAGTAGGATTGATTATTGAATCGTATATAACAGTCAAAGGTTTTGGCACTGCAGTCCAGAGGTTGAGTTCCGGGTCGCCAAAAAGATTCCATTCTTGATAGCGAGCTTGAATACCGTATAGTGAATCAATAACAAATTTTGTCCGCTTTGCCGCATCACCCATACAACATATGTTTTCTTCAAAAATTGCTTTAAAGAAACCTTTAACAACTGTTCCTCGTTGCATATTTGTACTTGGATTGGCGTCAAGAACTGTTGTACTGAAATATCCTACCGCGCCTTTTGGATTAATGATTGAGCCGACGTTTAAGAATCGGTCACCAAGATAACCAGAAGTGGATAGCGACATCGTTGGACCATCTGTCCCAGTTATAACAATTGGTAGTTTATAACCATTATTTGTTCTATTTGGGTCCACGTTAAATGGCGACCACCAATTTGTAACAGCCCATCCTCGGTAAACCACAAATGTTCTACCTTCTGTAATTGCATCTTCAACACTAGTTGCGTTATGTCCAGCAGTGCTGATAAAACTATCAACATGAATATAACCAGAAGCCAGCATTAAATTTCTGATATACCGACAATCAGGTTGAAAATAAGGGTCGGGGGGATTGTTCTCATTTACAATTGTTGTTCCTTTTAAATACCATGTTGTATCATCCATATAAGGCATGCGTTCAAACAATATTGTTTTAGCAACAATGATTTGGCATTGGCTAATCGTTGCACAAGGAAATCGTCCAGTGCTGAGTTCAATTTGATAATTTCCAGTCATATCAGCAAAAAAATCGTCGGAACTACTAATATAAGGAACGACTGTTCCTAAACCAGCTAATAAGATATATTCAGGTCTTATCTCCCAAGTATTGTAAGCATTAAGTATATAATTCTTGACTTGTGATGCGGTATTGCCGGTTACGGATAATGGCACAACCATCGCTTTAACACCCTTTTTAGTTTTCCAGTCCGCTAATGGTTGTAGCGCTTGAATAAAACTGTCAGGAGCGATTATGAGATACTTTGCACCATCAGCTAATATTCCTGATACACAGAGGAGGGCTATTATTACTAAAATGACCTTTTTCATAATCACTCCTTGCGTCTATATTATTAGACGCGACTAATTAACTATGTATCAAATTTATGCCTTTGTCAATGGTCTTATTCATAATGATTACACAGATTTTTTAGGGTGAAACTTTTGCCTTGCAAATAGGGCTGAGTGCATAACTCAACCCTATTTTTTAGATCTAGCCCAGGTACATGGTGACCCCCTAAATGGAATAGAATGGTTTGAAGAAATACGGCGATTGGTATGCATTTCACCAAAACAGTGGTATATGCTTGAGAAAATAATTCGTAATAATAAGCTACATTCAACTTACAAGTGCAACTGAATGATTAATTGATAGATTATTTGATTTTAATTGTTGTTTAATAAGTTTATTCATTTCTCCGTTAAATGCTTCATTCGATGTTTTCCAGTTAAGAC
>Ga0315291_10006253_pt1 | contig 14797 bp, 13 predicted proteins | sample YL17G12_20_MG_FD_203070 | JGI IMG/M metagenome (GOLD analysis project Ga0315291, IMG submission 203070) | Sediment microbial communities from Yellowstone Lake, YNP, Wyoming, USA - YL17G12_20 | ecosystem: Environmental > Aquatic > Freshwater > Lake > Sediment | place: USA: Wyoming | collected...
TTCCTTCAGAGCCCCTTTTTCTGTTTCTCTATTTAGCATCGGATTTTAGGATTGTCAAGAAGAAATTTTTCAACACGGAGAACACAGAGGACACTGAGTGTAGAAAAGTAGATATGGAAAAACAAACTCTTAAGCCAGCCTCAACTCCTCCGCGCGCTCTGTGCGCTCGGTGTTTAATCTCTTATTGAGTTTCGTTTAGGAAATGGAACCGGGCTCAGGGTGCCACTGGCTAAGCCCGAAGGGCTTGCCAGTGCCGCTGGCCCTTGAAGTTCACGGGCAAGCTGACGCTTGGCCCGTGGCACCCTGAAATTACCTGTGGACATTACCTGTTCCATTTTTAATGCGAGCCTCAATAAGTTGTGATCCTAATTGGGCGAATTCGGACAGGGTCAGGGTCTGGGCCCGGCGGATCGGATCAATCCCGGCTTGGCTCAAGGCCCGGACGATAATCTCAGGCGGGAGGTCGAGCAGAGGCGATCCCTTGAGCGCGTTGGCGATGATCTTGCGGCGCTGGCCCAGGGCCGCTTTGACCACCTGCTTGAAAAACTCCCAGTCCGGGACCGGGTGGCGGGTCTGATCCAGCCGGCGGAAGCGGACCAGGGCGGAGTGCACCTTGGGCGCCGGCCGGAAGGCCGAGGGCGGCACCCGGAGCACGAGCTCGGTGTCGGCCAACATCTGGCAGAGCACGGCGAGCACGCCGTAGCTTTTCCCTCCCGGGGCCGCGGTGATCCGGTCGGCCACTTCTTTCTGGACCATGAGCAGAAGCTCCGGACAAAGCCCTGGGTGTTCGATCAGGCGGAAGATCAGGGGCACCGAGATGTTGAAAGGGAGGTTGCCCACGATCTTGAAGGCGCCCCGCTCCGGCTTAAGCGAGGCGAAATCGAAGTGGAGCGCGTCGGCCTGGATCACTTCCACGTTGGAACCCTCAAGCTCCTCGCGGAGGCCTTCGGCCAGGTCGCGGTCGAACTCCAGGGCATAGACCTTGCCGGCGCGGCGAGAAAGCTCGCGGGTGAGGTTGCCGGTGCCGGCGCCGATCTCGACCACGGTGGTGTCGGCGTCCAGGCCGGCCCGCTCGGCGATGGCGCGGAGCGCGGAGGGGCGGACCAGGAAATGCTGGCCGAAGCGCTTGCGGGCCTGGATGCCGGCGGGGATGAGAAGTTTGGGCATCTTAATATCAAAAACCCGTAATTGTGAATTGTCAGGACCTGACCCCGGAAAGGGGCCAGACCGCGCGGGGCATGAGGTCGGCCGGATCGGCGAGGCCGCGCTGCAAGCGCTCCAAGCCGGCGTGGGCGATCATGGCGGCATTGTCGGTGCACAGGCCGGGGGAGGGGAAGTGGACCGCGAGGCCGGCATTCTGCCCGGCCGCGAGCATATTCTCGCGGAGCCGGGAGTTGGCGGCCACCCCGCCGCTCACCACCAGGCGGGGCACGCGGAACTCGCGGGCCGCCTTGAGCACCTTGGCTACCAGCACTTCCACCACCGCCTCCTGGAAGCTGGCCGCGATATCCGCCCGGGCGGAATCGAGATCGCGGACGTGTTCCACGTGGCGGAGCACCGCGGTCTTAAGCCCAGAGAAGCTGAAGTTAAACCCGTCCTTGAGCAAGCTCCGGGGAAAGGCCACGGCCGCGGGGTCTCCGGTCCGGGCGAGCGCGTCAATCTCGCGGCCGCCCGGATAAGGCAGGCCCAGGAGCTTGGCGACCTTGTCAAAAGCCTCGCCGGCGGCGTCGTCCAGGGTCTGGCCGAGCAGGCGGTAGCGGCCCCAGCCTTCCACCAGGTAAAGGCTGGTATGGCCGCCGGAGACGACCAGGCCCACGAAGGGAAAGGGGATTTCCTTTTCCGCCAGGATGGCCATGAGGTGGCCTTCGAGGTGGTTGACGCCGACCAGGGGCAGGCGAAAGGCATAGGCCAGGCTGCGGGCCAGCGAGAGTCCCACGAGCAGGCAGACCACCAGCCCGGGCCCGGAGGTGACCGCGATGGCATCGGCCTGGTCGGGTGAAATCCCGGCGCGGTCGAGAGCGGCGCGCAGCGTGGGCAGGATCAGCTCCAGGTGGCGCCGGCCGGCCAGCTCGGGCACGACTCCGCCAAAGGGCGCGTGCACCTCGTCCTGGCTGGCCACCACGCTGGCGAGGATCCGCGATTCTTCCACCACCGCGACGGCGGTCTCGTCGCAGGAGGTTTCAATGCCAATGACCTTCATGGAAAATAAGTATAAGAGAACGCGGCCTAAATGCCAAGAGAAGGTTGGCAGCTTTCCGCGACCGAAGAGCGGTCGCGGCTACTTATTGAGGACACTGGCGGCGGCGCGGAGCGCGAGGAAGTAGCTGTGGGGGCCGAAGCCGGAGATGGTGCCCACGGCGAGGTCGGAGACGAGCGAGCATTTGCGGAATTCCTCCCGTTTGGCGAGGTTGGAGAGGTGGACCTCGATCACCGGCAGCTCGGTAAAAGCCAGGGCGTCGCGGATGGCCACGCTGGTGTGGGTGTAGCCGCCGGGGTTGATCAGGATCGCGGCCACGCGGCCGCGGGCCTGCTGGATCTTCTGGACCAGCTCGCCCTCGTGGTTGGACTGGAAGCACTCCACCCGGAGCTTGAGCGCCCGGCCCAGTTTCTTGAGCTCGGCGTCAATCTGGGCAAGAGTGGCGGTGCCGTAGTGCTCCGGCTCGCGCCGGCCGAGCAGGTTGAGGTTGGGGCCGTGGAGCACGAGTACGGCCGGCCGGGCTGCGGTCCGGCGTCTTTTGGGCGAAGCAGGTGCGGGGCTCATAGCTCGGCCATGATTTTCGGGACACTGATCCGGAGGAGAAAGCGGCCCTTGCCCAAGTTGCCATCCGGGGCCAGGATCAGGGCCATGAAGTATTCGGGGTTGATGGAGCGGATCACGATCTGGTATTGATCGGTGAGGAGCATGACCTCCTGGACCGAGCCGGAGCCCAGGGTTTGGGCGGCCTTGCCGATCTCGGCAAAGAGGTTGGCGTATTCGATGCCCAGGGTCTCAATGTCCACCTCGGAGTGCTCGGCCCGGAACTGGCTGAGGGAGATGCCGTCCCGGCCCATAATGACCGCGGCCAGACCGCCGTGCACGTTCTCGACCGCGCTCTGGGCTATTTCATCAAAAATCATGGTTTCTTTCCTTTCTTGACGTGTTCCAGGACACTTTTCAACGCTTCGATTTTTTCAATTTTGGTGGGGGGACTCGCGGGTGAGGGCACCCGCGCCACTAAGGGCACCGCGCTGGCGGCTTTGGGCCGGGTCAGCGGAGCCTTGGCCGGCACGGGCATGGCCGGGGGCGAGGCAAGAACCAAAGGTTTAGCGTTTGAGGCTTTCGGCCGTGCCCTCGGCCGAACGGGCACCTGCGCCCCCTTCGGAGCAGGGGGAGCCAGCTTGGGGGAAGGCGGGACCGGTGGCCGGGGCGGCGCCGGGCGGGAGAGGGTCGAAAGGTCGAGCGGGGGCAGGCCCAGCTCTTGCCGCAGGTGTGAAACCTCCCGGGCCAGGTCCTGGCGGGAGGGATTCCCGGCCAGGATCTCCTCAAAAACCACCCGCGCCTTGTCCGGGTAGCCCTGTTTGAGGAGCAGGCGGGCCAGGGTCTCGGTGGTGATGGGACTTCGCTTCTTCTCCTCTTCCAGGTCGGAAAAAATCTCGGAGGCGCTCCGGACCTGGTAGTCCAGGCTGGGCGCCGCGGGAGCTGGGTGCGTCACGTCCACGCTTTCAAAGAAAAGGTCCATCTTTTGCTGGTCGTTGAGCGGCTTCGGGGCCGGGGAAGGCTCTGGAGGCGAAGCCGCGGGCCGGATAGCCGGGATGGAGGCGACCGGCGCGGCCTGGGTCTTCTCCTGGGCTGCGGCCTGGGCAGGGACCGGCGCGGCCGCGGAGGGAGCTTCGGGCGCCTTGGGCGAAGGCGCGGGAGCGGTTGGAGGAGCGGAGGCTGGTGGAGGCGTCGGGGCCGAAGCGGGCGGCGGCAGGTTAATGTTAACTTTGGGGTCTGACCCCATGTTAAGTTCTTTCAGCCGGGTTTGCGCCTCGGGGTCAGCGGGATTGGCCCGGAGGATGGCCTGAAAGGCGGAGCGAGCCAATTGGGTTTCCCCGGCCTGCAAGTAAAGTTGGGCCAGGGCCCGCTGGGCGGCGAGGTTGTCCGGGCTTTGCTGGGCCACGCGCTCGAGCAGGGGGCGGGCCTTGATCGGGTCGCCGGCTTCGAAATAGGCGCGGCCGAGGGTGACCAGCGCGCTGGGGAGGTTGGGGTGGAAGCGGAGTCCCTCTTCCGCCACCTTGATCGCTTCCTCCTTCATCCCGGCCCGGCGGTAAGCCTCGGCCAGGGCCGCGAACACGCGCGACTTGGGGTCTTTGGCGTAAGCGGAGAGATACTTGTCAATTTCGGCCCGGGCCTGAAGCGAAACACCGGGCCCTGTTCGATCCGGAGCCACCTAAAACCTCATCCATGGAATGTTCCGCCTTCAATCTAAGGCAGCGCTATCCAAATGTCAATGAAGTTGAGCTAAACGGGGCAAGGTATTTTTAAGTACCTTGCCCCGATCTCTCTGCTCGAATCACGTCCACGCGGCCCAACGTGGCCCGCACTTGTTGCAAATAAGGCCCCGGCTTAAAAATCTAACAGGTTGCCCAATCAAGAAATTCCAAGTAAGTCCAACCGGTGCCTTTGACCTCATCCCCGAACTCATTGACCCCATAGAAAGTGATCTTGGCCTCGTAGATGGTTACCACACCAACATTTCCACCACCACCGGTATAGAGAAACTTATGGGTGACTGGCAGCAACAGGATGTCTTGGCTCACTGCGCCACCCCTTACAACCACGATGCTAAGATGGGCCTTGTGGGTCGGCAATGGCACATTCACCGCACCGGGATTGCCGCCCACGAAAATATACTGAACCTCGTAAGAAGTGATGGTGATGTTAGCGTTTTGCGCAGTCCCCAGGCCCGGGCTGTCATTTTCGAGAGTGAGGGTGGCAAAAACATCAAACAGACCGGTGTCCTCTGTAGTCCCGTCCAGGCAAAAGCTTAAGGCAACGTCCACCCCCGGCCCTTCCAGACCTGCCCCGTCTGCCGGAACGATATCGTACACTCGAAGTACTGTACCCGTATTTCCGACATTATCACTCCCGGGGCTATTGGGCTCCGCGCACCCAAAGACCGCTAGCGCGGCCAGGAGTAAGCTCCCGATTCCAGCCTGAATCACTCGTTTTCTCATCATTATCGTTTCCTCCGTTTCCGCTTTTTCGCTTCCTCAAGGTTCCATTTTTCCCCGGCTCAGATTCCCCGCATTACCGCCGGGGTTGTCGCCTCGATAATCCGGGGAGTCAAGAAGACCAGCAGTTCGTCGTTGCGGCTTTCATAGAAGCGGCTCTTGAACAGGTAGCCGATCACCGGGAGCTTGCCCAAGTAGGGCACCTGGGTGGTGGGCGAGCTCTTATTGATCTTGTAGATCCCGCCAATGACCGCGGTATCCCCGTCCTTGATCAGGATCTCGGTCTTGGCTTCCTTCTTGTCAATGGAGGGAGCGCCGCCGGACACCACCTGCAGGTTGGGCTGGTTGTTGGAAACCTTGACGGAGAGCACGATGGACCTGTCCGCGGACACGTGCGGCTCCACTTCCAGCCGGAGCGAGGCCTCGACAAAAGTCCAGGTGGCGGCGGCGCCGCCCAAGCTGGCCGCGGGCGGATAGGGAATGGTGACGCCTTGTTCGATGGTGGCCTTTTCGTTGTTAAGGGTCATGATCCGGGGGGACGAGATCACCTTGAGCTGGGTCTGGGCCTCCAGGGCCTGGAGGATCAGGTCGAGGTCGGCCACGCCGGTGAGGGAACCGAAGCTGAAGCCCATGGCCCCGCCGCCTTTGGATAAGCCGATGGCTCCCGTGGAGGCGGCCCCGGCCGGCACGCCGGTGAGCACGGCGCCGCCTACGCTCGTCGAGCTGGGGAACATGAGGCCGGTGGGGGTGCCGTAAGCCGGTCCGGCATTGTAATGAGCGCCCCATTGCACGCCGATCTGGCGGGAGACACCGACCGAGGCCTCGACGATGCGGGCTTCGATCAGCACCTGGGGCGTGGGGGTATCCAGCGAGGCGATCAACATTTCGGCTTCATCCATCTTCTGCTCGATATCCCGGATGATAATGGAATTGGTGCGCCGGTCCACCTCGACCTTGCCCCGCGGGCTGAGGACGCTCTTCACTCGCGCCTGGATTTCGGCGGCCTTGCCGTAGTTAACCGGGACGATCTTCATTTTCACCGGTTTGAGCTTCTCCATGTCTTCCAACCGCTTGATCTCAGCCGATCGCTCCGCCAGGATCTGCTCCAGGGGAGCGATCCGGATGATATTCCCCTTGTGCACCATACCCAGGCCCTTGGTTTCGAGAATGATGTCCAGGGCCTGGTCCCAGGGAACATTGTCCAGCTTGAGGGTGATCCGGCCCTTGACGTTATCCGCGGTGATGATATTGAGGCCGGATACTTCCGCAATCAGGCGCAAGGCATCCAGCACATCCATGTTCTTGGCGTCCAGGTAGATCGGAGCGCCCGCGTATTCCTCGGCCCCGGGAGCCCGGGTCGGGGGTTGGGGAGCCGCCGCCGCCCCCGGGGTGGGGGTGATGGCGGCCTCGCCTTCGGTGGGGAAGGGAACCAATTCCGGCGCGGCCAATCCCCCCGGGGTATTTTCAAACCGGATGACCAAGCTCTCGCCTTTTTGCTGGACGCTGGAGGGAACCATGTTATTCAGGCTGACGGTGACGTTGACCTCCGGCGGCACGGTGGTGGATTGGAAAGAAGAGACCATGTTCACCGGGCTTTGGAACTCGGAGGTATCCAACGAACGCTCCAGTTCCTTGGGCAGCACCGCGTCGTGGATGAGCAGGCTGACAATGCGGTCGGTGGGGTTTTCCACCCGGTCGTATTTGACCGGCTTGTCGCTCTTGATCACCACGCTGCTGGCCGCGTCGGTCCAATTGAAATCAACTAAAAGGATTCGGGTTCCGGCCGCCGGCGGCGGCGCCGGCTGTTCCAGGGGAGGGGCCGGCGGTGCCGCTGCGGGAGCTTCTTCCCAACCCGCGGCCTCGTCCCAGGAAGGCGCTTCTTCCCCGGCCACCCCCGTTTCGCCGCCGGCAGCCGCCGGAGCCGTGGGCACGGGCGGGAGGGCTTCTCCGAAAGCTCCGGGCACCTCGGCAGAAGGAGCCGCGGACACGTCCACGACCGAACTGAAGGTAACAATTAATCTCTCCTGCGCGCGCTGGAAAGAATAAGAAGGCAACATCGCCCCGCTGGCGTCAAAGACCAGCCGGACCTTGTTCGGGTGTTGGCCGAGGCGGATGCCCTTGATCCCCTGGGAGTTGACCTGGAGGCGACTGCTGGGATACAGGTTGCCTAATTTCCATAAGTCCACGACGATGCGGGCGGGCTTCTCCAGAGTGAAAGCATTGTAGTCGCCCACCTCGCCGTCGGTGACAATCGTCACCACCGTGCGGTCCGAGCGGGGGTCCACCGCGATATCCAGGAGCTTTTTCGCCGGACCGGTGGGCACCGGCAGAGCCGGAGTAGAAGGCACGGCCGGCCCTGCTTCCGGGGTAGTTTCCGCTTCCCATTCGAGCGGGCTCTCGCCGGCGGCCCCGGCACCCTCCACGTAAACCGTGCCGCCCCCTTCAGACTTGGCTTCCGAGGGAGGAGCCTCTTCGGTGGACGGCGCCGCGGCCTTGAAGACCCGGATGGTCAAGAGGTTTTGCTGCTTGTCCACCTCATATTCCACCTTGCGGTCCAGTCCGATCTCGATCCGGGCGATGGTCCCGTCAGCCGCCGTGATCAGGGAAGTCTGGATGGAATTGATGACCCCGTTCTGCACCGGGAGGGTGGCCGGCACCCCGCTGGCCAGCCCCGCATCCACGATATCCACCATCAAGCGGAACGGATCCAGCAGGAGATAAACACTATAAGTGGCGGGGGTGCTGGTCGTGATCTGGATATCGGTGGAGGCGTTCTGTTCCTGGACGGCCACGGCCTGCACCGAATTGGCCAGCGACTTCTCGGCTGCTTTCTTCTTCCACGCGGCTTGGGCGCTGGAAATGCTGGCCGCGATCAGCATGGCCACCCCGATCATCCCCCACATCCTGCCCCGCGCTTTCCCGCGTCCTCTTTTCCACTGTCCCATTGCCCTTCTCCTCCTTAAGCTTTCCCGTCCCCCACCGCCTGGTCCCAAGGTTGGCCGCCCCGAGCAACCGGGACGCCGGCCCCAGGCTGCACGCTCTTACTTCATTCTCATGGTCTTTTCAATGATGTGAATGTCCCGGGTCGCCGGATCCACGTATATTTCCTCAATCACAATCTCTTTGTCCCGGATCTGCTTGACCCGTCCGTGATTCAATCCCACTTCATCGCCCACGCGGAGCATGGCGTCCTTGCCGTTGGGCATGATGACATGGGCGATGTCCATCCCCGAGCCGAAAAGGATGGCATCCACCCAGAGCTGGCGCAGGTCATAGCAGGACAACGGATTTTTCTGGCATTCATCCTCCCGGGGTTTAGGGATCTCGAAGATATCCCGCTTGCCCGTCGGATTATAGGTCCAGACCGTCGCTTTGCCGGGTTCGAACTCGGCGCCCTCCGCCGCCTTGCCTTTGCCGGCTGGCTCATCCGCTTTGGTTTTCGCCTTCGCCTGGGCCGGGGCGGCAGGAGCCGGTTGCGGAGTTTCCTTGGAACAGGAACTCGCCAGCCCCAAGCTCAGGGCCGCAGCTAGAAGCCACACGCTTAATCTGTCCACCTGCATCGGCTCACCTCCTCCTGCCCTTGGGCGCCTCCACGGTCTCCGATTCTTCCCGGAACTTATAAGTGGTGGCAACGCAACTTACATCCAGGAGACTGGTCTTTCCACTACGGACCTGGGACATGGTCAAGTCCGAGATGGTGATGATGCGGGGAAGTTTCGTGATCTCGTCGAAAAACCGGAGCACATGATAAAAGTTCCCCATGAATTTCAAGGAGATCGGAACTTCGGTATAGAGCTGCTTGTTCGCCTCGTTGCCGGGCTTAAACACCGAGAAGGTCAGGCCGTTTTCCCGGCCGAGTTCGTCAATGGTGATGAGCAGCTTTTCGACCTCCGCCTGATTCGGCAGCTTGGTCAACGCCTCGGAAAGTTTCTTTTCGAGCAGAGCCAGCTCCCGCTCCACCCGGGTAATATCTGCGGCAATCGCCCGGATTTTCGAGATCTCCGTCTTGAGGTCCGAAAGCTGGCTGTTCAACCGGTTGATCTGGCTCTGGTAATCCTTATCCCACACAATGTAATAGAGGAACACGATCAGGACCACCAAGGCGGCCAAGGCCAACAGCTTTTGCGACGCCGGCAACTTGGCTATCTTTTCCACATTTAAAGCCATCCCTGTCCTCCTCGCCTACTCGCTTCCACCCCTCGATTGGATTCGGCTCATCTCTTCTTTTTCCCTTTTTTCTCGGGCTCGGGAGCCGCCTTCTCCTCCACCTTGGGGACGATCACGATGTCATAATTGTATAAATCTGTGGCCATGCCCTCTCGGGCTCGGGATGAGGTCAGGGAAAGCAGTCGCGCCTCTTTGATAAAATCCTTGTTGGCGTTTAAGTTGGCGATGAAAATTCCCACATCATCTTTTTCGTAGGCCGAGCCCTTGACGGAGATGGTACTGCTTTGCTTCGATGCTCCTTTCGCCCCCTTAAAACTCAAACCGGTCACCCAGAGCCCGCCCGGGATGACCTGGCTGATCTGATCAATGATCTGGATAAAGCGGTCCCGGCCTTTCTCCAGATCCTCGATCAAGGCGATCTTCTGCTCCAGCACCTGCTTTTTCGCCTCGAACTCTTCCACCTTCTTCACCGTTTCTTTCAGGTCGTCGAGTTCCTTTTTGCGGTTCACGATCTCTTTGTCCAGCCGGGAGATTTCCGCCTTGCGCGAGTAGGCCCGCCAGCCCACGCCGGCAAAGATCAACACCAGAACCAAAATCCCCACGTAGATCTGGTTCATGAAGGTTTCTTTTTTCTTTGCCGCGCGAACCGGAAGCAGGTTGATCTTGATCATTTGTCACCCACCCTTCTCGTGGCCAGGCCCACCACCACCGCCGCCTGGGGCCCCACCTCCTGTTCCAGGTAGCCGGGATCAAACTGCTTGGGGTTGCGGTCCACGTTGCGGAACGGATCCAGAATCTCCACCGGGATGTTCTGCTTCTCCTGGACCACCTCCGCCAGCCCCGGAATCCGGCAACTGCCCCCGCTCAGCCAAATCTTGTTGATGTGCTCCTCCGCCGCCGCCGCCTGGTAAAAGTCCAGGCTGCGCGCGATCTCGCCGGCCAACTGGTCGGAGACGCTCCGGATCACCGTGCTCACCTCCCGGCGCATCACCTCCTCGGTGTCGCCCTTGGCCGCACCTCCCAGCTTCAACATCTCCGCTTCCTCGTAACTCACGCTCAACTGCTTCTGGATTTCTTCCGAATAGAGCTTGCCCCCGCTGGACACGTCCCGGCTGAACATATACTGGCCGTTCTTGGTCACCGCGATGTTGATCACGCTCGCCCCGATGTTGACCAGCGCCAGCACCTCGTTCTCCATGATCTGGTAGTTGATCTCGTACATGTTCTCCAGGGCGAACGCGTCCACGTCCACCACCACCGGGGTCAGCCCCGACTCGGTGATCACGGCCACATAGTCGTTGATCATGTCCTTCTTCGCCGCCACCAGCAGCACTTCCATGTTGCCTTCGTCGTCTCCCGGCTTGAGAATCTGGAAGTCCAGGTTCACGTCGTTGATGTCAAAGGGAATGTACTGCTCCGCCTCCCATTGAATCTGGTCCTCCAGCTCCTCCTCGGTCATCGCCGGCAACGGAATCTTCTTGATCATCACCGACTGGCCCGAAACCGAGGTCACCACCTCCCGGGTCTTGATCTTGCGCTCGTTGATCAGGGTCTGGATCGCCTCCACGATGGCCGCGGAATTCATCAAGGCCCCGTCCACGATCGCCTCCGGCGGCAGCGTCGCCATCCCGAAATTCTGGAGCGCATATCCCTTCTTCGTCTCCCGGAGCTCTGCGACCTTGATCGAGCTCGAGCCAATATCCAGCCCGATCACTCCTTTTTTTCCTCCAAATAATGCCATGACTCGCCTCCCGGCGCTTAACCTCCCGAACTAACCCGTTGCTTATGATCCGTCCCCCTCTTCATGGGGTTCAACCTTTTTTCCCGCCTCCCCGACCCCCGGGCTCCTCGTCCTCCGAAAAAACCTTATCTTTTTCCGACAGTTTCAAGCCCAGCGCTAAAATGATCTTGCGCTTGGTGTCCATCCGGCAACTCTTGCCGGATTCCACCCGATCCACGGTCAACGCTGAAACCCCAGCTTTCCGCGCCAACTCCGCCTTGCTCATCAACTGGGCTTCCCGCAACGCTTTCACATGATTTCGACCCATCGCTCCACCCTGATCTAATTTTGACATCGCTTCTTTACTTACTTTCTATTATATCATCCCCACCTGCATAAATTTGTCAAGAATTTTCTTCCAATAACCTGAAATTTTCATAAATTATGCTAAGTTTAGCATATATATAGTAGATTAAAAACCAGCTTATACCAAATATTGGGGAAAGACCGGGGGGGCCTGGCAAGTCAAAAAAGTTGCGAAAATAACAAAAAAGAGCGAGGAAGGACAGTCCTCACCGCCGGGTCTTGGTCTTCTGGAACTCCAGACTGACCTCTCCGATTTGGCTATGCTTGCCGCCGGCGCCGTCACTCACGCTCACCTGCACCTCGTAAGTTCCCGCCTGCCCTTGGTTGGGGGTCCAGCTCACCAGCCCGGTTTTGGGATCCACGGTCATCCCGGCCGGCCCTTTGTCCAAAGCATAGGTGAGCGGGTCATCATCCGGGTCCTCCGCTTCGATCTGATAGAGGAAGCGGATGCCGTCACTTTCAAAGCTCATCGAGCTTTTGATCTCGGGCGACTGATCCAGAATCTGCACGCTTCCCGAACCCTTGGTCTGCCGCAAACCGAATTCACTGTCCGTGGAAACCTCTACTGCCACCAGATCCCCGTGATGAAAGTAGTCCCCCTCCAAATACGCTTCCGAAACATCTGCAACCGCTTTCCCGTTCACCCACCATCGGTAATACAGATCCAGCGAGCTCACGTCCTCATCCCCCGCGTCCACCTTGGCTTCCAGCGTCGAGCTCTTGGTCGGCTCGGCCGGCTCAATCCATGCTTTCAGGATCTTTACTTCCGGCGCCTCCACCTTGACCGGCTTGGCCGGCACCCAATCCCCGATATGCTCCGCGTCCCGCGCCCGCACCATCAGCCCGATCTCCGAACCCGCCGCCACCTCCGAACCCGGCAAGCTTTCCTTCCCCCCTTCCTGCACCACCTTCCCGTCCACCAACCACCGGTATTCCAACATCACCTGGTCCTGGTCCGGGTCGCTATACCGGACCAAGGCCCGCACATCGCTGCCAGCCTCCGGGTTCGAAGGCCGAATCTCCAATTCCCGGATCACGGGCGGACGGTTCTGGCGCGGGGTGAAACTCGGCGTCCCTCCTTTGCACCCCACGACCACCAAGCACCCGAGCAGGACCAGCAGCCACAAACCCCTTCCCTGAAAACCCGTTCTCTTCATCTTTCGCTCCTTTGATCCTGCTTCCAACTCGCCTCCGTCCTCCTCGTTACCCCCGTCAATGGCCCTTCCATCCTGCCTTCTCCATCTAGTATCACCGCCCATCCCCTTTTTGTCAAGATTTTGTTAACATGGGGTCAGGCCCCAAAACTTAACAAGTTTGCTTGACAGAAATAATAATCAAGATAGTATGGAGCCATCCAAGGCCACCCGCCATGACCGCACCGGCTGAAATCTCCTCCCTAATCGCCCGCTTCCAACACAACCGCGAAGCCTACCTCTCCCCCGGCTACCACGAGACCCAGCTCCGCGTCGAATTCCTCGACCCCTTCTTCATCGCCCTGGGCTGGGACGTGCACAACGCCTCCGGCTTTGCCGAACCCTACAAAGACGTGGTCCACGAGGCCGCGCTCAAGGTCGGCGGCGTCACCAAAGCGCCCGACTATTGCTTCCGCATCGGCGGCGCCCGCAAATTTTTCCTCGAAGCCAAGAAGCCCGGGGTGGACCTCAAGCACAACCCCGAACCCGCCTTCCAACTCCGCCGCTACGCCTGGTCGGCCAAGCTCCCCCTCTCCGTCCTCTCCGACTTCGAGGAATTCGCGGTCTATGACTGCCGGATCAAGCCCGCGGCCAACGACAAGGCCAGCGCCGGCCGCATCCTCTATTTGGCCTATACCGAATACCTCGAGCGCTGGTCCGAGATCGCCGACATCTTTGCCAAGGACGCCGTGCTCAAAGGCTCCTTTGACCAGTTCGCCGAGACCACCCGCAAAAAGAAAGGCACCGCGGAGGTGGATTCCGCTTTCCTCCAGGAGATCGAGGCCTGGCGGGACCAGCTGGCCAAAAATATCGCGCTCCGCAATCCCCGCCTCAACACCCGCCAGCTCAACTTCGCGGTCCAGGCCACCCTCGACCGCATCATCTTTCTGCGCATCTGCGAAGACCGCGGCATTGAGCAATACGGCCGGCTCCAGGCCCTGCACAACGGCGAGCGCGTTTACCAACGCCTCTTTCACCTCTTGGCCAACGCCGACGACCGCTACAACTCCGGGCTCTTCCACTTCAAAAAAGAAAAGGACCGGCCCGAGCCTGACACCCTCACGCCCGGCCTGGTCCTGGACGACAAGGTGCTCAAGGAAATCCTCAAGAGCCTCTATTACCCGGAAAGCCCCTATGAGTTCTCGGTCCTGCCCGCGGATATCCTCGGCCAGGTCTATGAGCAATTCCTGGGCAAGGTCATCCGCCTCACCGCCGGCCACCAGGCCAAGGTGGAAGAAAAGCCGGAGGTCAAAAAAGCCGGCGGGGTTTACTACACGCCGACTTATATCGTGGACTACATCGTCAAAAATACCGTCGGTAAATTATTGTCTGACGTAGGGGCAGGGCATGCCCTGCCCAAAGAACAAAATGTAGCCGCGACCGCTCTTCGGTCGCGGGGTAGGGGCGCGATTCATCGCGCCCAAGACGCGCATTGCGCACAACCATTAAGAATCTTGGATCCCGCCTGCGGCTCCGGTTCCTTCCTCCTCGGCGCTTATCAATATCTCCTCGACTGGCACCGCGATCAATACGTCCAACAAATGACCGCGGCAACCAACGCCGAACCCGTAGGGGCACGGCATGCCGTGCCCCTACCAGCGGCGCGGGTGCCCGCACCCGCGCAACCATTGTATCAGGCCGCCGGCAACGCCTGGCGCTTGACCACCGCGGAACGCAAACGCATCCTGCTCGATCACATCTTCGGCGTGGACATAGACCCCCAGGCCGTGGAAGTCACCAAACTCTCGCTCCTCTTGAAATGCCTGGAAGGCGAAACCGAAGAATCCCTCAACCAGTTGAAACTCTTCTACAAACAACGCGCCCTCCCCGACCTCTCCGCCAACATCAAATGCGGCAACTCCCTGATCGGATCCGACTTCTATCATAACAAACAAATGGCCATGTTCGACCAGGAAGAAATCTTAAGGATCAATGCCTTTGACTGGGACAAGGAATTTCCGGAAGTCTTTTCACGCAAAGACGCCAAGAACGCAAAGGAAGAAGCCGGCTTCGATGTGGTCATCGGAAATCCGCCATATGATGTCATGGAAAAGGAAAGGCGGGCAAGCTCTTGGCCTCATATTACTTTGACAGAATACGTTAAAGTTAGATCGAGTTATCAAAATGCACTGGTAGGAAAACTTAATCTTTTTCG
>Ga0315291_10006255_pt1 | contig 14796 bp, 10 predicted proteins | sample YL17G12_20_MG_FD_203070 | JGI IMG/M metagenome (GOLD analysis project Ga0315291, IMG submission 203070) | Sediment microbial communities from Yellowstone Lake, YNP, Wyoming, USA - YL17G12_20 | ecosystem: Environmental > Aquatic > Freshwater > Lake > Sediment | place: USA: Wyoming | collected...
CAAAGATATGGCAAGAGTGACCCCAAAAGGCGTGTTTCAGATGGTTACGGTGGTAACGGCGTTTCTATTTGTTATTGTTCTAGGGATTTCTGCTCAGGCGGCATCCGTACTGAAGGTTTATACCAACGCCGATGTGAATGAGATGGAGAAATGGGCTCCTGAGGCAGAGAAGGTTATCGGGATGAAGATCGAGTGGAGCCCCCGGATGGGCTCCAACGAGCTCTGGGCCCGTGTCATGGCGGAAGCTCCCAACTTCCAGGCCGACATGATCTGGGGCTTTATGAATGGTCATGCGCTGGTGGGAACCCAGAGGGGGTTTTTCCTCCCTTACAAATCTCCTGTCTGGGCTGATATCCCCGCCAATTTTAAGGATCCTGAGGGCTATTGGAATGGCTACAACTATTGGTATGCCGCCGCATGCGTCAACACGAAGCTACTCGCAGAGAAAAAATTGCCGAAACCGAAATCATGGCAGGATTTTGCAGACCCCATCTACAAGGGAGAGCTTGTAATGCCTGATCCTTCTACGAGTGGTACAGCTTTCATCGCGGTAGCGGCCATCATGCAGGTCTACGGAGAAGAAAAGGGATGGGATCTTCTGAAGAGAATCGGGAAGAATGTCGCTCAATACCCACAATCAGGTTCGGCTCCATCCCAACTGGTAGCCCAGGGTGAATATGCGGTCGGAATTAGCTGGGATCAGGCCATCTACAGCCGGATCGCGAAGGGATTCCCGCTGGAAGCCATCGTTCCTGTGGAAGGAACGGCATTCGACCTCGAATCGGTGGCTATCTTCAAGACATGCAAGAACCTGGAGGGTGCAAAGAAGTTGGTGGATTGGCTCGGCTCGAAAGAAGGCCAGACCTTTATTGGAACATTCAGATCCAAAGTGACCAGACCGGGCGTACCAAGCCTCGTGCAAGCAGATGCGAACCTGATTAAGTTCGACGCGATCTGGGCTGCCGAGAATCAGAAAAGAATTATGAGTGAGTGGAAAGAAAAGGTAGTGAAATAGTTGGTGACTGCCTCTCGTCAGAAGAAAAGATGAGGACCCTATGCTTATTTGTTAGGGTCCTCATCTTGTGACCGGGACCTCCTACGGCTGAGAAGTCTGATCAGACCAAGTGTGAGACATGTCAACAAGCTCCTCCTCTCAGCTCTTTCGAAGCTTAACAAGTGATATCCGACATTTCTTTCGTAACCCTGGCCTTGTGGGAGTCACTTCCGTACTGGTACTCCTTCTCCTTGTGTTCATTGTTTTTCCAATCGGAGGGGTACTGCTGAAGAGCTTCACGGTGACCTTCCCAACGGTCACCATCCTTTCGGAAAATAAAGTCTCGGATCAGGCTGAAGCGGAATCCAAGGTTACCCAAACAATTCTGACCGCCCTTGAATCGCTTCAGGGGATCGAGGAAGTGCGTCCGGAGACTCAGGAAAAACGTTCCGTCGTCGTACTCCGATTTCGTAAAAACTGGGATGACATGCGGGGACTCAACGATGCCAAAAGGGCATTGAAGAAGGAAGAGGAGAAGCTCGCTCCGTATGTGGCGAAGATGGATTTCAAGCTCGGCCAGGAGAAGATCAAAAGTCTCGGCACCTACGTCGATTTTTTTTCAAAGAAATACTACTGGGTAGCCCTGAGAAACAGTATCCTCCTGGCGATCGTGACAACGATCCTTGTTGTTTGTATGGCCTTCTGTTTCGCCTACCTCGGGTTGAAAGGTCCTGATTGTGTTCGGGGACCTCTACGGCTCCTGGGACTTCTGCCGTTAATCGCTCCGCCATTTATCTTTGCCCTGTCGCTCATTGTCATCGGAGGACGTAAGGGAATACTCACGAAAGCCCTCATGCTCCCCTTTCACATTTACGGTTGGCCAGGGGTGATTATCGCCCAGGGGATCACCTTTCTTCCTCTCGGTTATCTCATGATCGAGAACGTGTTGAGATCCCTGAACCCCAACTTGGATGATGCAGCGAGCGACATGGGGGCTAGTGATATCCAGATCCTCTTTAAGATCACTATTCCCCTGGCAGCCCCCGGAATTCTGAAGGCAGCGCTTCTCGTGTTCATCATGTCTATCGCAGATTTTGGGAATCCCATGCTGATCGGCGCCGGTGTCCCCTTTCTGGCTACGAAGGCCTATTTCCTATGGATTAGCGAGGCCAACCTGGAGATGGCCGCTGTCTTCTGCGTCTTTCTGGTGATCCCGAGCATGATCATCTTTATTGTCCATGAATACATCCTCAAAGGAAAAATGTACACCACCATTGGAGGAAAACCTCAGCAGACCGAAAAGAGGAAAATCCCCCTGAAAATATTTGGTCCCATGATGACGATTGCGACCCCTGTGTCCCTTATGATTGTGGTCTGTTTCGGCGTGATCTTTCTTGGTGCCTTCACCAAGATTTTGATGATCGATAATAGCTTTACCTTGGAGCATTTTGAAAGTACGAACGGAATCCGGTCGTTGATGTCCAGCCTAAAGTTTGCCTTCAGCGCGGCTCTCATTGCCCCAGTCATTGGCATAAGCCTCTCCTATATCCTTGTGCGCAAGCGTATCCCTTTTAAACGGGTCTTGGAATTTTTGGCCCTTCTCGGTTTTGCGGTACCGGGGACAGTGATGGGGATCGGCTACATCATTTCCTTCAATGCTCCCCCGTTAAAGCTTACCGGTACTTTCGCCATCATGGTGATTAATGAGGCTTTTAGAAACTTGTCTGTGGGCCTTGAGGCGGGAGTGAGCAAGCTTCAACAAATTGATGTTGCTATCGAGGAGGCCGCTGTCGACATGGGGGCCAGTGCCTTACAAGCCTTTTTCAAGATCGTTCTCCCTCTCATCAGTTCAGCATTTGTTGCAGGATTCATCTATACCTTCATGGTTGGAATGATTGCCGTGAGCGCCGTCATCTTTCTGATCTCGCCAGGGAATTATCTGGCTTCCCTCTATATTCTAAATGTTGCAGAAGAAGGATTCCTCGGGATGGCCTGTGCGATTTCGGTCATGCTCATCCTGGTGGTATTGGCATGTCTGGGTTCCTTGAGACTTCTGCAGAAATACACAAAAAGTACGTTCTTTTGAGAAAGGACACGGGCAATGGCGACCGGAATCAACTCCATGATCCTTGAATTAAGGAGTATTACGAAGCGATTTGGAGATCTCATTGCAGTCAATGATGTCTCATTCTCGGCAGAAAGAGGAAAATTAATCACCTTTGTCGGACCCAGCGGATGTGGCAAAACAACACTCCTTCGAGTGGTCAGCGGTTTTGCCGAGCCTGACCATGGCGAGGTGATCCTGGATGATCAGAATGTGACAAGAAAATCACCCAATGCTCGCGACACGGCCATGGTTTTTCAAAACTATGCCCTTTTCCCTCACATGACCGTAGGCCAGAACATTGCCTTCGGAATGAGGATCCGGAAAAGACCCAAGGGGGAGATCGATAAGGAAGTTCACCGATTGCTCGCACTGGTAAAAATGGAGGGGTTGGGTGAGAGAAAGCCCCACGAGCTATCCGGTGGCCAGCAGCAACGAGTGGCCCTCGCAAGGGCGTTAAGCCTGAATCCAAAAATTCTTTTACTGGATGAACCTCTTTCGAACCTGGATGCCAACCTCCGTGTCACCATGAGGGAGGAGCTCCGTAGGCTGCAACGCAGGCTCGGGCTAACCATCATCTTCGTGACCCATGACCAGGAGGAGGCCATGTCTATTTCAGACCTGTTAGTGGTGATGGACCAAGGGATCGTGAAACAGGTGGGGTCTCCGACAGAGATTTATGAGAAACCTGCTGACGAGTTCGTAGCGAACTTTGTCGGCCACATCAATTTTTTTCCGGGAGAGGTGATGGCCCTTTCAGGAGATGAGATGGACCTACAGATCCCTCAGGGAAAACTGCGGGTGAAAAAGTCCATCTTTCTTGTGAAAGTGGGTGATAAGGTAAAATTGGTGGTCAGACCTGAGTCTGTTAATCTTGTCGATGCAAAAGAGGAATTAACGGGGACCGAGAATGTGATCGAGGGTTCCATCGAAGTGGCCATGTATATTGGTTCCATCATCCGGTATACGATTCGCGTCGGTGACCAAATCGTCTACGTGGATAGAGCCGATCCGCAATATTCAGGGATCTTTCGTGAAGGGAGCCGGGTTAAGTTGATTCTGAAGAAAGAAATCCACATGTTCAAGGCGTCGTCACTGTAACCCCCCAATGACTGGGCCACGTAGTCGCCCCCGGAGGTCGACCTGTACCGTCCTCGCGGTGCACCATGCAAATGATCATTGTACTTGGAAACACACTTGACTCGAATGACTACCGTCATGGAGATTATCAGGCTTAGTTCCATTTTCGGGGTACACCGCTCGCGTTTCAGAGGCGGGGCTTGTTAGGTGAGCTCAATTAGCCTCTGGACCTTGATGGGCCATGGTTTGCCGGGGGGCGTGACGAGGTCCTTTGCAAGAGGATCCGCCACTGAACCGCGGGTGCGGGTGAGCAGGTCGACCTCCGTGGAATCATGGTCTGTTGTGCGGTAACTGATGGATTACTCAGCACTGTTCAAGGCAAGCTGAGACCGGAGACCCGGGTCGGGATTCCGAGGTGGAGACACGTCGCTACCAACTCCTGCAGAATGTTCCCGTAGCCGATCGTAATGTGATTCGACATGTGAGACGCCATCAACTGATCGCGTTCATAACCCGGAATGTGGACGTTGGCGATTGGCCATTCCGCTGTGGTCTTCCTCAAACGGTCATTGACTTCCGCCGTCGGCATCTGGACAACTTTCCCTGTGCCGCAATCCATTCCAATTTCTCCGAAGGTCTCATAGAAGCGTGCCCAGGTGATCACTCCGGGCTTTGAAACTCCTGAGCAGGTTCCACCGCCGAGGGGAAAATACATTTTCGGCTGACGGTAGATCTTCGTGTTCTTCCAACCTCCGAAATGGGCAGGAGGGGCGCCACCCGAAATCTCAAAGACCCAGATGAATTTTCCTTGATAGGAACGACCCCATCGGACATCGTGGAGGGTGGTCTCGGCGGGCATGCCCTTCTGCTCATAAATGTCCCGCATTAACACCTGGGGGATTCCCGAACCGATATCCCCTTCGTTGAAATGGACGATGACCTTTCCCTTTCGAATGATCTTGTTTGTCTCCAGATCGATCACATCCGGTCGATCGGAGTTGTTCAGCATTCCTTCCGCCAGATCAGAGGCAGGCACGGAACGGACAAGACCGATCTGATAAGGGATACCAATCGCGCTGAGGCCAAAGCGCTGAACCATGCGGGCCGCGGCCGAGTACATCTTCATCTGTGAGATGACTTGGGGGTGGACCAAATGCTCAGAGGGATCCGTTCCCCAATCGAACCAAGCACCCTTTTGAATGAGCCAGTTCAGATGGCTCTGGGCTTCCTCGTCGCTGACAAGCGACATCTCTGCGACGAGATCGGACTGGCTAAGAAGTTCGAGAGGCATGCCGAGTCCGGCCAATTTGGCAGGGTTCATGACTGCATTGAGCATCCCCATACACCCCGGATCGAATTGGCCCATGATGCGCTTCTCGCGAATGATCTTCTTTGCGAGTCTCTCTCCGAATGTCAGGGCCTGAGAGGGCAGGGTCAGATCTTCAGCATCCACCAGGTGAGACAGATCGTACTCGATCTCTCCGGTCTCGCACCATGTCTTCAAACGCTTCATGAAGGCAGGATCATGCTCGAAGCGTTCGGTCCAGAGGCGGGAATGATGAATCCCCAGTCGATCAAGCGTGCTCGAATGGTTCAGAAGAGAGACGAGTCCAGGCCACGTCCCATCGAAATTGGCCAGAAGGAGGATTGTACCTTTATGGGTCTGGAGTGGGCCAGCCACATGATGAGAATAAGCCCAGCAGCTCAGGACCACGGCAACGGGTGCTTCAGGAGGAATGGCAGAAAATACCTGAGCTCCTTCGAACTGCTTTGTCAGAAAACCGTGCTTTCGTTCGGGATCGTAGGAGGGAAATACCTCTGTTTGGTAACCCATCTTCCTAAAGGCAGCCTTCACTGCCCTTAACGTCTTCTCCTGCATTGGCCAGCAGACCTGTCCTGCCGAATCTCGGAAATCGCCGTTCGAAATCAGATAGACTTTTTTCTCATTCTTCATGGATCATTCCTTTCTTCACCCGTTCGACCGTGCGACGCCCCGCCTTTCAAGGCGCGTGGGCAAGAACGGCTCAGGGTGAACCTCGAGCCCCTCGGCCTGAGCGGCTCGACGGGGCCCTTCGGTCTTGAGCGACTCAGGGTCGAAAGACTCGCCGAAGTCTCAGGTCGAAGACAAGTCCTCGGGTCATGAAACCGGAGGGAGTCGAGAGGTTCAGTTCTTCACGGTGTTCATCTTATCGTGCATCTTTTTCTGGAATTCATACACCTCTTTGAAGATTTCGTACTTGGCTTGATGAAACGCAGCCGTTGAGGGATTAGGGGAGATGCTTTTGGCTGTCTGACACATGGATGTCATCCCCTGGAAGATATCCGAGAATTCGCCGGAGGCGACAGCTCCGAGAATCGCTGTCCCCAGCAGGACCGCTTCAGGTTCTTTGGGAAGTACGATCTCGCAACCCGTGATGTCTGCATGTTCCTGAATGAATAGCCGGTTCTTAATGTGTCCTCCTGTCAGATGGATTTTTCGAATCGCATAACTCGTTTCGTTCATCGCCTCGATGATGTGGCGTGTCCCATAAGCAATCGATTGAACGGTCGCATGGTAGAGTACGGCTACATCCTCAGGCGTAGCACTCAAGGTCAATCCGCTCACCATGCCCTTCGCGTAAGGGTCTGCCCTTGGGGAGCGATTCCCGTGAAAGTAGGGAAGCACATGAAGATGACGGACGGGTTCCAGCCCTCTTTGCTTCTTCATCCGCTCAATCCTTTGGTTGAGAAAGGTGTAAACGTCCGTCCCTTCGCTGCGGGCCGCCTTGGAGATGTCCAAATAAGACCCATTATTTCGAATCACGAGATCAATGAGCGAGCCCGTGGCAGACTGTCCACCTTCATTGAGCCACATGCCGGGGATCATGGCACCATAGTATGGACCCCAGACACCGTGGATGAATCTTGGTTCTCGAGAAACGGCCATGTGACAGGAGGACGTTCCTCCTATGAGGGCTATGCTGTGCTCAAAAGGATTCTCTTCGGGCCGAGTGCCTTTCAGGACGGAACCAAGAGAGCCAATCCCACCTGCGTGGGCATCAATAATTCCAACTCCTACAGGTGTTCCCTCTGTCAACCCAAGTTCCTTGGCAGCCTTCTTTGTTAAGCCACCGGTATTCAACCCCATAGGATAAGACCGGCAAGGAACTCGCTCCCTGTCAAAGAGGTCTGGGATACCAATCTGCTTGAAGAAATCGAGCCGATATCTGCCAGAGCTCTCCTCGTGGCCGAGGTAGGTCCACTTGCACACCGTGGTACAGAGGCTCCGCATATCATTTCCCGAAGCCCGATAGACCATGTAGTCTGCCAGGTCGAGAAACTTCTTTGTTTTCTTCCAGGTTTCCTTTAAATGTTCTTTGATCCACAAAAGTTTGGGAGGCTCCATTTCAGGAGAGACCTTTCCTCCCACGTATCTGAGTACTTCATGGCCAGTTCGATTAATGCGGTCGGCCTCTTCCATGGCACGATGGTCCATCCAAACAATGATGTTTTGATTTGCCTTCCTGGTCGGTGAAACCGTCACTGGCGTAAAGCCATCTCCTAAGGCCACAAGGGAGCATGTCGCATCGAAAGAAATTCCACTAACCGATTTGGGATCAATCTTGCCTGACCGGAGGCATGCACGCGTGGCTTTGGCCGTCGCCTTCCAGATGTCCTCAGAGGATTGTTCAACAAATTCGGGTCTGGGCTTCCAGATCTGGATCGGATGCTCTCCTTTTCCTCTCATTTTTCCCAGTCGGTTGAACGCACCCACGCGGACGCTTCCCGTGCCAACATCAATTCCCAAAAAAATCTTTTCCATGGTCTGCTTCGGTCTTCCGATTAGTTCTTTGCCAGCATCATATCACACTTCACGCTTTTGTGAACATGATTCCTTTTCTTAATTCAAAACTTTGGTCGGGCTACTTCATTCAGGGATCATTTCAGAGCACGAGGACTCCTGCTGCAATTCGATTTGAAGTGTTTTTCTCCTTGGCACCTTGTTTCTTCCCGCAATTATAACCCCAAACCCATTCTCCAGATCTTCTTGACAGCATTAGAACCTTTATAGGAGAATGAGCATCAGAAAGGATGAATGGTGCCTGCTGCGATGGCAATGACTCGTCTTTCAAGAAAAACAAGAATGGATCAAAGGCTGATTCACCAAATCCTTGAGGAAGAAATTACGCTGGCACTGGGTTGTACAGAGCCGGCAGCTATCGCCCTTTCTGCTGCTCTGGCAGCCAAGGCAGCCAGAGGATGCGTTCGTTCTGTTGAGGTCATTCTGGACCCTAACACATTCAAGAATGCCTCTGCCGTCCCAATTCCAAGAGCCAAGAACCATGTGGGTCCAGAGATCGCCGCCGCCCTCGGAGCATTGAAAGGAGATCCTAGACTCAAGCTTCAGGTCTTGAGAAATATCAAAGCCCAAGATGTAAAGAAGGCTCAATCTCTGATCGAAGAGGGCAAGGTCAAAGCGAGATTGGCAAAGAAGAAACAAGGCCTCTGGATCCAGTCGAAGGTGATCACCCAGCGGGGAAGGGGTGAGGCGATCATCGCAGGGTACCATTCCCATGTCCTCAGAATCAAATCGGATGGGAAAGTGACTTATCAAGGGAAGCCATTCAAATCCCTTAAGGATGCAAGGGAAAAGCTGGCACACCTTCGAATTGCTGAAATATTCGATCTCGTCAAATCTCTTAGGAAGAAAGATCAGGATTTTCTTCTGAGAGGGCTCGACATCAACATGGCCATCGCCCGGGAAGGAATCTCGAAGAAACTGGGTCTGGGCGTGGGAACCTTTCTCCAGGGATTGGTTTCGAAAAAGATGATGGCAGATGACGCAATTAGCGAAGCGAAGATGCTCATTGCGGGCGCCGCTGATGCTCGGATGGGAGGCATTGACATGCCGGTGATGGCAACTGCAGGCAGCGGCAACCAGGGGATTTTTGTCACCCTCACTCTTGCGGCAGTGGCGCGGAGGCATAGCGTTCGAAGAGACAGAGTTGCTCAGGCCTTGGCCTTAAGTCACCTGCTTACGTCTCATGTCAAATCATTTACGGGAAGGCTGTCTGCCATCTGTGGCTGTACCATCGCAGCAGGGATTGGAGCGAGCGCTGGTGTGGTGAGACTCTTAGGAGGCTCTTTCCCCGAGGTGGAACGGGCCATCCGAAATGTCATCGGAGATATCACCGGGGTCATTTGCGACGGAGCAAAGCTTGGATGTTCCTTGAAGCTAACGACCGCTGCCGAGTCGGCGATCCGAGCAGCCCTTCTGGCCATGGAAGGAATCACGATTCCAGCAGGGGAGGGGATTGTGGATTCTTCGATAGATCAAACGATTAAAAATCTGAGGCGGATCAGCGAGGCCATGAGAGAGGTGGATAAAAAGTTTTTGGAGATATTGAATGAAAGAAAGCTTCCGGTTTGTGACGATGGTCTTTGACAGGGGTGCCAGACAACGGAAGCACGATATTTTCTTCTCCCCCCCTCACCCGTTCTTTCCCTACGCGTGCTAACCTCTTGCCAAATGATTTGTCCCTCCACAGAAGATTTTCACCCTTGATGATGGAAATTAGATTTAGGATTTTCAGGAGTGAGTGAAGCTCTGGGGCAGGCACACTTTGTCTTTCGAGAAAATTCGGAGATCAAACAAAGAATGCTTTTAGCAATAGGGAAATAGAAAATGAGTCCTATTCTCTTAAAGATCTGACTGAGATTCTGAAGATTGAATTATGAAAGTGCAATCCTGGACCTCAGTGATAAATGCCGGCTTTGTGGGCGTAGCGGCACATTTCAATCAAGGCCTCTAATTGAATGCCCTCATGGGCTGAGCCTGCAATGGAGAACATATACCCGCCGCCCTTCATTCCTTCTTTTAGGCAACGATCCACCTCCCTGCGAACCAACTCTAAATCGGATTGACATAGGATCTGATTCCCGTCCGCGTTTCCTAGGAGAACGAGGTCCTTACCGAACTCTCTTTTGATCTCCCCCATATCCATCCCCGCCCCTGGTTCCATGCCATGAAGCCCTTTAATCCCTGCTTCGACAGCCATGGGGATATAATCCCGGATATATCCTTCTGAATGCCAGAATACGGGAACGGAGATAGAATCGACAATACGACGATAATAAGGGAAGGCAAGTTCTTTGAAATCGGAGGGAGAGACATATCCATGCTCCTTGAAACCCATGTCATCGCCCATGATGACGAAGTCCACTCCCAACTCTACGGCATACTTCGATGTTTCAATAAACCACTGCGTCTTTAGTTCCGCACTTTCCAGAATTAAAGCCCTTTTGTCATATAGAGCATAACAGAACTCAATGAGTCCAAAGGCTTCAATGGTTAAACCGAGAGGGCCGCTGTGAGAGAAGAGGGCAAAGGTATGATCGGAGTATTTCTTCTTCCAATCCTCCATCAGCGGGCGACTATACCGTTCGTTCAGTTTCGGCTCAGGTGAATATTTGAGGAGATCATCCCGAGTGACAACCACCCCCCCGACATATCTGCCATGTTCCCATCTTCTGCCAAATTCATCAATCCCATTCCACCCGGCGTAAATAGCGCCTCCGAGGGAGTCTTCTGGTGGAGGTGGATCGGGAGCATATCCCAGGCCTGTTGGCTTCCCTTCGCACCATGACCGGCGTGCGATGACGAACACATCCACACCCAGTTGATTCCAGGTTTTTATCATGTCACCCTGGCTGATTGCGCGAACAAACTTGGCCTCGATGGCATTGAAAAAGAGGGGAACTCTATCCGGTTCTTTATGAGCGATGGTGGTGAGAACCCTTTCCCTTGAGTTCATAAGGCTCCTCCGCTGGTTTCAAAATCGCAAAGCGCATAGCGCATAGGGCATGGAGCATAAAGCATGAGTTCTGAAAGTCCCTTAGTTCTGTAATTCTATAGCCTTGTAATCTTTTGGCCGGCAAGTGCCCCGCAGGCCCAACCCTTGAGAGCGGGGTCAAGGGGCACAATATAAAAGAAAAGTACCTTACCGGAAAGCCACGACCTTTAGGGCGTGGAGCTTTACTCGACGACTAAACGACGATGAAAATACTCGACTTCTATGACGCTATGCGCTCTGCACTCTGCGCTATGCATCTTCTCACTTGTAGAATACAGAAGGAAGCCAGAGAGCCAGCTGAGGAAAGAAAAACAGCAGGCCCCGGTTGCCCCTCATCCACACAGGTCAGTGACCGGCAAGTTCCTCGCAAGCGCCGCCCTTTGGGGCGGGGAGCTTCACTATCAGTTTGAATTCTATTTTTGCTTGTCAGGAATGACGCAGGCTCATCCTTTTTTAATAGGTAATATAGTTAGGTAAAAAGGTAGCGATCTGCGGGAAAATCATTAATATAATTGTGACAATAATCAATGCCCAAAGGAAGGGGAATATTCCCTTAAAGATTGTCTCAAGGGGCACGCCAGGGGAAATTCCCTTAATGACATATACATTGACCCCTACTGGGGGTGTGATCACCCCCATCTCGCCCGTGAGCACAATAATGACCCCAAACCAGATCGGGTTAAAACCAAGCTTCATAACTAACGGATAGAAGATGGGGATGGTAAGCACAATGAGAGCCATGGAATCCATGAAACATCCGCCTACAAGGTAAATAAAGACGATGATCCCCATGACAGCCATCCGGTGTATAGGGAGCCCCCCGAGCCATTCAGCCAAGACGAAGGGTATCCTCGATACTGCCATGAAATGACCAAAGATGATAGCCCCGGTGATAATGAATAACACCATACAAGATGTTCGTAAGCCTTCCTTGCCGGCCTCAAGAAATGATCGACGACTCAGTTCTCGTCGGGCCAAGCCAATGATCAAGGCACCGCCCGCTCCGACTGCTCCAGCCTGAGTGGGGCTGAACCAGCCGAGAAATAAGCCCCCAATAGCCAGAAGAAAAAGAATCACGGCCTCGATAATTCCCCCTGTAGCTCGCAGCTTCTCTTTCCAGGTTGTTGGGAGTCCGGGAGGCCCGATGGAGGGATTCCGCCAGCAAAGCAAAGCCACGGTTGCGGCAAAAGCGATGCTCAGGAGTATCCCGGGCAATATCCCAGAGACGAAAAGTTTGCCTATAGAATTTTCGGTCATTATCCCATAGACAAGGAAAACGGTACTTGGCGGGATAAGGATGCCAAGCGTGCCGGCAGCGGCGACAGTACCCGTGGCGAGTTTGTCATCGTACTTGTACTTCTTCATCTCCGGAAGCGCTATCTGGCCCATGGTCGCTGCCGTTGCCGTGCTCGACCCACAGATAGCACCAAAGCCGGCACAGGCAAAGACAGTGGCTATGGTCAAGCCGCCTCGGAACTGGCCTACCCAGGCGTAGGCTGTCCTGTAAAGCCTTCGGCTAATTCCGGATGCGAAGGCGAATGTTCCCATAAGGATAAACATTGGGATAACGCTTAACGGGTAAGAGGAAAAAGACTCAAAGATATCGCGGCTGAGAAGACCCAGTGCTGCCACTGGGTTAGTTAAATAAGCAAAACCAACAAATCCAACCAGGGCCATGGCGAAGGCAACCGGCATCCTGAGCAGAAAGAGTAAGACGAGAAGGCAGATTCCGATGCATCCTGCGGTAACTGGGCTCATTCTTCTATTATCCTCCTTATTGATTTAAGAAGCTTCAGCAGCAGTACCAAAAAGACAGGAATACTGGCAAAGGCAATACAATAAGCAAAGGGATAATAGGGTATGTATGCAGATTGACTATGCTCCCCTGAGATCTGGAAGGTGTAACCGAGCACACAAAGTTGCCAAATAATCAAGCCGAAGAGCCCTAATTGAAGAAGAAGAACAATGCTATCGATCACTGCCCGGGTACGGTTTGGCAGTCGATCGATAAGAAAGTCTACTTGGATATGCCGGCCGACAATCAGCACTATGCTTGCAGCAAAAGCAATTGACACTATCTGGGAAAGCATCACGGTGTCAATGGCGCCAAAGAGACGCCAGTGAAAGATTTTGGCCCCCACGACATCGATGCAGGTGATAAACATCATCAGGAGCATCGCAGCAAGTCCTATCCACTCAAACCAGTCACTTAACCGGCGATTATACTTCTCAAATTTGTCTAACACGAATTTCCCTCCCCATCTTCAGTGAATGCAGGGGCAAAACCCCTGCATTCACTGAAGAGCGGCAACATTGAGAGATAATCAATCCCAGGATATCAATCTTAACTCCCCACGTTCGCGAGCCTTATCCTTTTACCTGTTGTGGAGTCTCCCTTAGGGGATCAGCCTATTCATTTTGTCAGAGCCTCGGGTTTGAGCTCTGGAGCACCGTTTATTGACGGGATGTGCAATGCTATCTGCCTTTTAAACCAGTAGTCAATCCGATCCCGCAGGAATGTGATCCAGCCTCTCACCTCTGCCTCGGGAAACCCTTTGCCCATCATGGTTTTTATGTAATTATTGATCACCGGTTCGACAGCTGTCTTCCACCTTGTCGCCTCATAGGAAGACAAGTCAATAAATTCTACACCCTTCTCCAAACCATACGCTTTGCCGGCGTAATCCACGCTATTCCACATCAAAACATATCGCTCTTTGTACTCTCCAACAAGAGTGTCAAAGATGGGTTTAATGTCTGCCGGCAACTTTTCATAGCTGGCCTTGTTCATCGCCGCATAAAAGGGATAGGGATTGGTGATTGTCCAGATGTTTGTCTCATATTTTACAACTTCAGCAAACCGGAACGTTTTGAGTGTTTCAAAGTTTGAAGACTCCCCATCAATAACACCTTTCGAGATCGCCTCATAAACTTCCGGCATCGGCGTAGGGGCCGGGGTCCCACCCAGTGCCCTAATAACCTCAGCGCAAATCCCGGGTGCCCTTAAGGTGAGCCCCTTAAGGTCTTCCAGCTTGCGCACCGGCTTCTTTGCAGTCGCTATGCCACTCGGAGTCGAGGTATTCATCCAGAGCACTCTCACCTTATCAAATTCCTTAGGCTTAAATTGTTGGTAGAAATCATTGAGAACTTGACTGCTTACCCAGGCACTGGGATAATCCATAGGCAAACCAGCGGTTTCAGTAACCGGCATGCGACCCGCAGTGTAAAAAACATGCGAGTAACCTATATCAGCGATTCCGTTGACTATCCCATCAAACATCGCTGTACTTGAAAGCAATGATTGGGCAGGATAGTAATCAACCTTCACCTGACCATTGGTGCGTTTTTCTAATTCGCGACAAAATTCTTCTAACAATGTGGATTGATTAGCCGGGGCAGGGAAGTAATTAGCTACTTTTAGCCTTATCTCCGCCGCGTGGGCCTTTCCCGAGGGTATAACAGATACTATGAGCCCTACGCAAAAAACCACCGCCAGGACCACCATTAATCGTTTCTTCTGTCCCATTTATAATACCCCCTTTCTTAGTCGATAAATTGCGTCATAATACGAAACATTCATGGGAAACTCTTCTCACCTCCTTACGTAATTTTTTGATTCTCTTGCCACCCCCTCTGTTCCTCTGTCCTTGGTTCTCTGCTCTAAGCCGCTGCTCTCCCTCGAACGCAGCGGACGTGGTATGAAAAATCACATGACGCCTAGAGCATCCATCCTCCGCAGAAATACCGCTACGGACCTGCAAGCAGGCAGGTAGGGCATAGCGTAG
>Ga0315291_10006260_pt1 | contig 14790 bp, 14 predicted proteins | sample YL17G12_20_MG_FD_203070 | JGI IMG/M metagenome (GOLD analysis project Ga0315291, IMG submission 203070) | Sediment microbial communities from Yellowstone Lake, YNP, Wyoming, USA - YL17G12_20 | ecosystem: Environmental > Aquatic > Freshwater > Lake > Sediment | place: USA: Wyoming | collected...
CGGTGGCCATCCCGGTAACGATCGCGGCCTATTCCATCGTGGGTGAGAAGACCACCCGCAGCCTGGAGCCGCTCCTGGCGACGCCCATCACCACGATCGAGCTGCTGATCGGCAAGTGCCTGGCAGCCGTCATCCCGGCCGTCCTGGCAACCTATGCCGCGTTTGGGATATTCGCGCTCGGCTCGTGGCTCATCGTGGCGAACAAGATGCTCTTGACGGCGCTGCTGGATGCCCGCTGGCTGATCGCCATTTTCATTGTCGGGCCGTTGCTGGCAGTGATGGCGGTGGCATTTTCCCTGATGATTTCCTCGCGCGTCAGCGACCCGCGCGTGGCGGAACAGGTCTCGATGGTCATCATCGTGCCGGTGCTGGCCGGATTCTTCGGTCAGATGGCTGGGCTATTCGTCCTGAACAAGCAGGTGATTTCGGTCGTTGCGGTCGTCATGCTGGCGCTGGACGCGCTGCTGGTCTATCTGGCGACGCGCGTCTTCCAGCGCGAGTCCATTCTTACGCGGTGGAAGTAAACATACACGTGTCACTGCGAGCCATCCTGCCTGCGCCAGTGCCGAAGGCACAGGTGAGCGGAGCGTTCTTCAGCGTAGTCGAAGGATGGCGAAGCAGTCTCCTCGAAACAGGGGACTGCTTCCCTGGCCTAGCCCATAAGGGCAGGCGGCGAAAAGCGCCTCGCAATGACACATGAAAGGAAGTGGCGTGATGAAATTTCGAATTGCTCTATTGTTTGCCCTTATCCTCAGCCTGCTCGCCGCGAACGCAGCTCTCGCTCAGACCGAGGAACTGACCCTCTCCTTCTCGCGCGACTTTGGCTACTCCTCTGGCACCGGCGACATCCAAGGTTCGTTTTCGATGAAAGTCAGCGGGCTAACCGACCTGGCGCGCGTGGAATTCTACATTGACGATATTAAGATAGGTGAAGATAGCGAGTCGCCCTTCCGCTTGCAATTCACCACGGACAATTATCCCCTCGGCCTGCATGAGATGTATGCCATCGGTTACGCAGCAGACGGGCGTGAATATCGCTCCAGAGTGGTTACGGCTAACTTCGTAAGCGCGGACGAGGGCTGGCAGGCTGCTGGCAAGATTGCCATTCCGCTGATTGTGGTAGTCTTCGGCGCAATCCTTTTATCGGTTGGGGTTCCAATGCTGATTGGGCGCGGCAAACGCGATGAACTGCCGCTCGGCGCGGAGCGCAAATATGGCTTGCGTGGCGGCAGTATCTGCCCGAAGTGCAAGCGTCCTTTTGCGCTGCCTTTATTCAGCATGGATCTGGGGTTCTCCAAATTGGCCCGTTGTCCGTATTGCAGAAAGATGAACGCGGTACGCGTCCAGCCGCTGGTGAAATTGCGAGAGGCCGAGCGGGCAGAGTTGGAACAGGCCGAGGGACAAGTGCCAGAAATTTCGGAAGAAGAGAAACTCAAGAAAGAATTGGACGACTCGAAGTATCAGGGAATGTAGAGAGCAAGCGCCCGGTTCCTTGAAGAGACCTGGGACTTCGTCTAACAGGCTTGTTCCAGAATTCCCACCAACTCTTGCTCGGTCAGCTCGACCGGATTTCCTTTCATACTACTCGACTTCTTGGCCGCTTCGAGGATGGCTGGATAAGCGTCGGCGGTCAGACTATATTCTGACAAGGGGGGAATGCTAACCGCACGGATCAGATGATGCACCCACTTGATCCCATCCTCGGCTCTTGCCAGGGCATTCTCGGTCAGGATGTGCGCAATTTCGGCGTAACGCTCCAGTACGGGGGCATCAGGCAGGCGCGACTTCAGCGCGCGTACATTCGCTTCCATCACGAACGGTAATAACCGGGCGCAGACCGCCCCGTGCGGCGCGGGGAACATCCCACCGATTACACTCGCAAACCCATGCACAGCCCCCAGCCGGGCATTGGTCAACGCCATCCCGCTAAACAGGCTGGCCACTGACATATCCTGGCGCGCATCTTTATCCTCTCCTTCCTGATAAGCGCGGGACAGGCTGCGCGCCACGCAGCGCATCCCTTCGCGGCAGACAGCATCCGTCATCGGGTTGGCTGCGTTTGAGACGAAAGGCTCGATGAGCTGAGTCAACGCGTCCAGGCCAGTAGTCGCCGTTACGGAGGGCGGCAAGGAATAAGTCAGTTCCGGGTCAACGATTGCCAGCCGTGGCAGCAGAAAGAGGCTGCGCAGGCTGACCTTGATCTTGCGCTCCGGCACAGCGATCACGGCGTTGCGCGTCACTTCGGTGCCGGTGCCTGCGGTGGTCGGAATAGCGATGTAGGGTGCTGACGGCTGTTCTAGCGGCTTGCCCTGGCCGATGACTTCCAGGTACTCGAAGATGTCGCCTAGATTGGTCCGCAGCGCAGCAATCGCCTTGCCGGCATCCAGTGCGCTCCCGCCGCCGATGCCGATGACCAAGTCGCAGCCGCCCTCACGCGCTATCCGCAGACCCTCCAGTACGGTCGCAACAGTTGGCTCGCCGGTGATGGGATAGGATAGGGCTTCCACGCCAGCGGCGCGCAATTGTTCGCGCAACGGCGAGGTGCGTTCGAGAGATCCCACCACCAAGGCGCGGCGGCCAAACGCTTGGGCTGCCGGGGCTAATTCAGCGCAAGCTCCGGGTCCGAAAATGATGCGGCTGGCAGTCGCAAACTCGAAGCGCACGCTACCAATCCTCCTCATCCGGAAAAACGTTTGCGTAAACCGTGCGCGTACGCGGCTCGGCCAGTATTGGTTCGATAGTCTCCCGCCAGCGGTTGTAATGGACGGTTTCCTTGTGCCTGGTCGGGTCGTCAGCCGTGCGGTAGACTTCGACCAGCACAAAGCGAGTCAGATCGTCTGCCTGCTGGATCATGTCGAATCGGGCAATGCCTGGCTCTTTGAGGCTGTTGCGAGCATTCTCCAACGTGGCGGCCTTGAAAGCCTCGATCTGGTCAGGTTTGACATGAACATGAACGTGGACGATATACATAGCCTGCCTCCATTTACCCTTGGCGCAGATGCGTTGCTGTTTGCGATAGTACCTCAAATACCCGATCAGCAATTTCCACGCTGGTCGAACCAAGCCCGCATGCGGGGACGAGCAGACTGCGCTCGTTGAACTCTGCGGGCCGGATCGTCACGCCGCGCGCCATGGCTTTCTCGGACATAAGCCGGATACCGCCTCGGAGATGTTTTGCCAGCCCCTCGGCGGTGACGCGGTAGATCTCCTCGTTGTTCGGCACGATACCCCAGGCGACCGCGCCGCCGCGGTCGAGGAAGGCACGCAATTCAGCGGGATACAGCGCCAGTTTCTCGATGTAGCCGTAGGCATCCAGGTTGAGGATGTCCACTTTGGTTGCCAGCAGCACACCCCAATCCGTGTTGGCGCAGCAGTGTACGCCCGCCAGGGCGCCCTCGGCGTGGATTGCATTGAAGACCTCGTCCAGCATGGCGATGACTTGTTCGCGGCTCAAGCTGATGAAGGCCGAGCCGAACGAGGCCATATACGGCTCGTCCACGAAGATGATGACATTCGAGCGGACGGTTTTGAGTTGGCGCACCTGCCAGCGCGCGTTCATGGCGGCGTTCTTGAGGATGGCATCTGCGAGAATTTCGTTATACAGGCTGGCGCGCAGATCCTGGTCAGTGACCGTCAGGCCGAAGGAGATGGGGCCTGTGACCTGGCCTTTGGCGAATTGCTGATTGCAGATTGCAGATTTCGGATTGGCCACCTTGAGGGTTTCCAGCATGGCGAAAAAACCGGTCGCGTACTCAGGCCGCAGGGCAAAAGCATTCACATCATCAGCCAGGAAGGGGGTGTAAAAGGCTTCCAGAGCGGGCGTAATGTCGGCGCGCGTATCGAAGTAGATCGTCTCTTTCGCCGCGTCTTCGACAATCGCAGGTAGGCTTGGAGAGTACTGCACGTACATGTTCTCGCGGAAGGTGCGGCGTGGCAATTGCGGCCAGGCGGGCGCGTCGAGCATGGCGGCTAGTTTGTCAGTGATGCCGTTTAGAGTGGGGTGGGGGATGCTGCCGACGTGGGTGGTTGTGTAATTGAATTTGGTCATGGATTTCATGGAAAGTATTCAGTGTTCAGACTTAAGTGGCAGTGAAGTATTCGACCTGTTCTTCGCGGACTTGCAAGGCTTCGGGATTTAAGAACTTATCGGCTGTCGAATTTGATCAGTGAGGGAGACCATCTCTTCGGACGGAAATTTCTTGGTAAGTTCAAAGATCTCACGCGCGAGAAGACAAGTCTTTTGATACACAATCAACTCCCTTAAGCTCTTTGCATGTGGCAACTCTCCCATGTTCACCTCATTGGATACTGAAAACTGAACACTGATTACTTATGTAATTTCTGCGCTGCCACAAAACTCAAACCATTCTCCGTCAACGCCCAGGCGGTCTTGTTGCAGGCATCCACCTTATCCATAAAGTTCTGCTGCAGATTATCCCAATCGCCTGAATCAATTACCTCCTGCTTCTCGCGGAAGTAGTCCAGGATGTCGGAGGGGTGGGCTCGGGCAGAATCGACCTCTGGCCCGGCACCTTCGTGCTTGGCGGAGATGTTCGCCACGTGGTCGGCGATCTCCAGCAGTTCGGCGCGGCGGTCGTAGGGCTGCTTGACGATGGATTTCCACGTCTCGGTGATGTGATGCTCGAAGCGCACCACATTCTCGAAGCCGAGCGCCTTGCGGAATTGGGCGGTCAGCTCCATTGTCTCGTTGTTGATCGAGTTCGACCAGTTGAAGCCGATCAACGGGCTGCTGCCGTCGTCACGTGAGAAGAGCTTGGCGGCCAGCATGATCCATAGGGCATGGTAGGGATTGTCGCTCCCAAAAAAGACCGAGATCTTGAATTCGATATCCACGCCGATGCGGTGCAGCAGAAAGCTAAGCAAAATCGTCCCCGCGTTGAAGTTCAATACCTGACGCAAACCATAGTTCGTGTAGTAGTAAAGATATTCATCCAGCCATTGCAGCGCGTGCTCGTTAGGCTGGCCGATGCCACCGAAATAGCCGGTGATGGTCTCTGGCCCGCCCAGGTGAGGGTTGGAGCCATCGGTGCCCTTGGTATCCAGCGTCTCGACGAACGAGGCGCCGAAGATATCCAACGCGGCGACGATGGCCGGCAGGTCGCCATCCACCTCGGATTCCTTCATCTTGCGCACGGCGATGAAGCGACCCGGAACCAGCGTCTTATCCTTGATCGCGCGCTCGGCCATGACGCGTATCCACGGGAAGTATTGCAGCGCGCTGACCTCGAGCGTGACAGCGGACTCATCCTTGAACTTCATCCCGTCCGCTTTGGACCCCAACACTTTACGCCGGTAAGCCGCCACGGGGATGAACACGCCGTGGTCGCGCTGCTCGATGAGCCATTCCAGATCCTTGATGTGCTGCGGCGCGGCGGCCTGGACTTTTTTCAGCAAGTTCTCCAGTTTGCGCGCCTCGCGGTGCTTACGGTTGATCTCCTGCGGCGTGCCGTATTTGGCGACCACGGCCAGGAAATCGTTCATCACGCGCGAATCAGGGTCGAGCAGGACGGCGTTGATGGCCTCGCGTCTATCGTTCGGAATTGCCAGCAGGGAACGTAGGTTTTTGTCCATAATTCTCCTTGTATGGATAGGGGCGACCCTATTGGTCGCCCAGGGCAGGGACCAGCCCTGCCACTACGTTAATCCAACATCTTCTTGAGTTCTTCGTATTCCTCATCCGGTATCCTAAACCAGTTCTCTGGTTGCGGGAACTGCTTGCCGATAACCTCGTCATGATAGGCTATCAGCCCGTTCAAGATGACCTCTCCAGCGTTGCCGAAGACTTTGGCCATCTTCGGCTTGAACCTAGGATACAGGCCGAACATGTCGTGGTAGATCAGCAGTTGACCGTGCGCGTGAGGTCCGGAGCCGAGCGACATGATGATGCAGCCCTCGGCGCGCTCGGTGATCAGCTTGCACAGGCGATCCGGCACCATTTCGAGCAGGATGGCAAAAGCCCCAGCTTTTTCGAGCGTTTTAGCGTCGTCCACGATCTTCTTCGCCAACGCAGCGGACTTACCCTGCACGCGGAAGCCTCCAAGAGCGGAGACGGATTGCGGCGTCAGCCCGAGGTGACCGATGGCCGGGATGCCGGCGTCTACGATGCCTTTGATGCGGTCGGCCATGGCGGAACCGCCTTCCAGTTTGATGGCATCGCACCCGGCCTCGGCCATAAATCTCCCCGCATTGCGTATAGCTGTTTCGATGCTTGGCTGATAGCTCATATAGGGCATGTCTCCGATCACGAAGGCCATCGGCGCGCCGCGCCGCACGGCTTGACTGTGGCGGATCATGTCCTCCATCGTCACCGGCAGGGTGGATTCGTAGCCGAGCATGGTCATGCCCAGGCTGTCGCCGACCAGAATCATCTCGATGCAGGCCTGTTCCTGCAGGTAGGCAGTGGGATAGTCGTAGCAGGTCAGCCAGGTGATGGGCTCGCCGTCGGCGACCTTTTTGAAGAGATAGGGCAGGGTGATTTTTTTACGGGGTTGGGGTTGTTCGGACATGGTTCCTCCTTGTCATTGTTTCTTTTACTTTGTACACATCCGTGAGAAAACTGGCGCGGAATTCGACTTTCATGGCTATTCCCCCATTGCCTTGAGCACTTCCTTCTTGCTGACGGTGTAAGTGGACTGTCCTTCCCGGATGGCGTTGACCAGCCCGGCTTCTTCCATGGCTTCGGCGAAGATCTCTGTGAACAGGTCGCGCTGTTCTTCGAGAAGTTCCAACATGGCCTGTTTGAGCAGGTCCTTCAGTCGAGCATCATTCGCTGACAGGGTGGTCATAGTTTTGCTCCTTGTGCGCTATGATTATACAACAAAGTCAGATTCTACTTGCGCAAGAGGCTGACTCCCTCTACAATCAAGCCGGATGCAAATCCGTGAGCATCTGCGTAATCCACGAAATGCCCCGATTTAATCCGAGAGGCGCGGCTGCTGAAGGGTCGCACATCCTTCGTCATCGCGCATCGCTTGTCCACCATCACCAACGCTGACCGGATCGTGGTCATTCACGATGGACGCATCATCGAACAGGGCACGCACACTGAGCTATTGGAAAAGAAGGGTTATTATTACGAACTATTCAAGACCGGATTTCAAGATTAGGGACCAGAAATCGTAAACGATTGTTCAGCCGACTTATCGTTGGGGCAGGTGACAATGAGTGGGAATTGCTTTTACTGGGTCGGGCTGACCAGTGTTGGTCTGTCGCTGATACCACCGATTATGCTATAATTTTCTTGTGACCAAAGGCAGTATCATTTTTCGTATTCATGCAGTCCAGCGTATGTTCGAGCGATGCTTCTCTGAGGAGGGCATACGATATGTTCTGGATACTGGAGAAACCATTGAGAACTATCCGGACGATATACCTTACCCAAGCCGCCTGATATTAGGCCGGAGAGGTTTGCGACCGGTGCATATCGTTGTCGTGGACAACAATGAAGATAACGAAATTATTCTTATTACCGTTTATGAGCCGGATTCAAGGCAATGGAAAGTGGATTTCAGGAGAAGAAAGAAATGAAATGCGTTGTTTGCAACCAAGCCGAGACTATTCCTGGCGTGACTTCTGTCTTGCTTGAGCGCGGCCAGTTAACTCTGGTCGTTAAGAACGTCCCGGCGCGTGTGTGCCCGAATTGCGCAGAAGCGTACGCTAATGAAAAGGTTACTGCTCAACTGCTGCGCGAAGCCGAGCAGATGTACAAGATGGGGGCTAAGGTGGACGTCCGTGAGTATGCCCTGGCAGGGGATTAACTTCAGTTTATTTATCCTTCCAATCGCCAAAAGGTGGAAAGGTACGGTGGGGCAACTTGCGTGAAATGCGCCCAGGAACCTGGCGAGGGATTTTCGTCACATCGAATCCACTCCCAAAGGCCAAGGAAGATAAAACCCTCCTTTGCCAAGGTGTTCAGCACCGTGCTCAGGGTGTGACGGAATTCATGCGGGCTGGCGAGTTTGACCTTCGAGCCGTCAGGATGGTCTACATCCCAATGGGGGAACCTTTCTGCCAGATCTTCACCATCCACATAGAAACCTGAGAGTGGATAGGCGCGGCCATCCCAGGCATCCTCGTCTATGGCCTGGACGAAGGGATTGGTAAACTGCACGAAATAGATACCGCCCGGCTTGAGCACGCGCCTCACCTCCCGAAAAACGGATTCCACCGAGGGGACGAAATTGACCGAGTAGACCTGCCAGACCACATCGAATGTGTTGTCAAGGAAAACGGAAAGGTCGCGCATGTCGCCGTGGATGGTCGTAACCGACAGGCCGTGATGAGCGGCTCCCTGTCTGTCGCGTTCCAATTGCACATCCGAGAGATCCAACACGGTAACTTTTGCCCCCAACAAACCAAACGCGACCGAATCCTGCCCGCCGCCGCTGGCCAGGCAGAGCACATTCTTTCCAGTCACATCCTTCAGCACGCCGTGCCGATAGATATATTCAGCGGCCTGCTCGCGGGTGAAATCCAGAAAAGGCCGCGAATACTCCACGTTGGCGCGCGCCAGGGCGTTCCAGCGGGCGCGGTTATCCTGGTTAATAGTGTCCATAGTTTTTATCCTCGGCAAGCAGGCTTTCGAAGTCTCGGAGACTTCGAAAGTTTCTTGCTTACTTTATCACCGGCACCGCCTCCGGCACCGCCACGCCATACGCCTGTTCCTTCTCGAACTTGAACTGCTGCGTGTACAGGCGGTAGTAATGGCCGCGATTGCGCAGCAATTCGGCGTGCGTGCCCATTTCTGTGATGCGGCCTTCCTCGATGACCACGATACGGTCGGCGCGGCGGATGGTGCTCAGGCGGTGGGCGATGATGAAGGATGTACGTCCTGCCATCAGAGCTTCCATGCCCCTTTGGATGAGAGCCTCGGTCAGCGTGTCCACGCTGGAGGTGGCCTCGTCCATGATAAAGATCTCGGGCCGCGCCAGAACAGCGCGCGCCAAGCTGACCAATTGCTTCTGCCCGACCGAGAGCAGGTTGCCGCCCTCGCCAACCTCCTGGTCATATTTCTTCTCGAATGTCTCGATGAACTCATGCGCGCCGGCGATCTGCGCGGCTTGCTCAACCTCGGTGTCGGTGGCATCTAGCCGCCCGTAGCGGATATTCTCGCGGATGGAGCCGGAGAAAAGGTGCGGGGTCTGCAGCACGATGCCGACCCGAGAGTGGATGCTTTGCAGCGTGTACTCGCTATAGTCGCGCCCGTTGATGCGGATGACGCCCACCTTCGGCTCATAGAAGCGGCACAGCAGGTTGACGATGGTCGTCTTCCCGCCGCCAGTCGGTCCGACAAGCGCGATCATCTCGCCAGGCTTGACTTTTAGCGTGAAGTCGGTCAGCACCGGCTTGCGGTCTTCGTAGTAGAAGTCCACGTGGTCGAACTCGATCTCGCCGCGCATCGTTTCAGCCGGAAAAGCCTCGGGACGGTTCTGCACCTCGGGCACGGTATCCAGCAGTTTGAAGATGCGTTCTGCCGAGGCGATGGAGTGCTGCATTTCGGCGTAGACGCGCGCCAGGTCTTGCACTGGCCAGATCATGAAGGTCAGGTATGAGACAAAGGCATGGATCGCACCGATGGTGAACAGTCCGATCTGGCTCTGCATCCCACCATACCAGACGATGGCACCCAGCGCGAAAGCAGAGACGATCTGCACGGTGGGTAGGAAGAGCGCCGAGAGCCAGGCCGCGCGGTAACTGGCGCGGTACATCTTATCGGTCAGTTGCGAGAACTCTTTCAAGTTCTCGGCCTCACGTCCCAGCGCCTTGACCACGCGCACGCCCTGGATGTTCTGGTTGTACTCGCCGGTGATCTTCGAGTTGGCGCGGCGGCTGTTGCGGAATTCCACTAAAATTTTCTTGCGGAAGTTGACCGCGATGACGATCAGGATGGGGATGATGGTAAAGACGATCAGCCCCAGTTTCCAGTTGATGACCAGCATGAAGATGGTGGACATTATGATGCTGACGATGGCCCAGGTCACGTCCAGCAGGCCCCAGGTCATCAGGCTGGAGACGCGCCCGGTATCAGATGTAACGCGCGCCATCAGCCGCCCGACCGCGTTCTGGCTGTAGTACGAGAGCGAGAGGTCTTGCAGGTGGTTGAAGAGCGACTTGCGCAGGTCGTACTGGATACGCTCGCCCAGCACGGCAGCCAGGTAGATGAACGTGAACACGAACGCCGCCTGCAACAGTTGCATCCCGCCATAGATTGAGGCGTATCTCAGCAGCACAGGAACGTTTTTTGCCACGATGCCCTGGTCAATCATCAGCTTGTTGATGTAGGTGAACAGGGCGTCCTGCGTCGCCGTCAGGATGATGGCGGCCAGAAAGCCGACCATCCAGCGCCAGTGCGGTTTGAGCAGTCCCACGATGCGCCTGAACGTCGGCGCGGTCAGCGGACTGGTATATTCTTCTTCTTCGAGTTCGATGAGTTCGTCAGGCATGGTTCCTCCAAAGGATGAAGGCGGAAGGATGAAGGATGAAACGAAAGATTCAGCGATCTTCCTCCGCCTTATCCCTTCTTGCTCAAACGGTTTTTAAATTTGGTCGCAATGGTTACAAAGATTGCGATCAGCTCGTCGGTTTCTTTGATGAGCGATTCGAGTTTCTCGACTTTTACGATCCCAGATTCGACCAGCAGTTCGAGCCAGTAAGTTGTTTCATCGAGTTCTTGCAGAGCGCCTTCGATCTTGTTGACGAAGTCGGCATCCAATTTTGCGCGGCTTGCTTCGCGGTAGTGCGCCCCAACGGATGTTCCAGAACGGAGCACTTGCTTACCCATGACCTGCGCCTCGGTCGTTTTCGGCAAAGTCGTGTAAAGCCGAATGATGCGCAAAGCGAACTCTTTTGTGCGGACTCGCAAATCTTTCACAGTATCACCCTTCATAATTCATCCTTCATCCTTTCTAGGTTTCATCCTGCTTTTGCTATTTCATATTCCAACTCTTCATCAATCCGGGTCTGTATCTCATAGATCTGCCGGTACATCCCGTCCTGCGCCACCAGCTCCTCGTGGCGGCCCATCTGTACGACCGCGCCTTTGTCCATCACCAGGATCAGGCTGGCGTTCATCACCGACTGTATGCGGTGGGCGATGATGAACGTGGTGCGGTTCTCCATCAGCCAGATCAAGGCGGCGCGAATTTCGGCCTCGGTCTCGGTATCCACCGAAGATGTCGAATCATCCAAAATCAGGATGCGCGGGTTCTTCAGCAGTGTGCGGGCAATCGCCACGCGCTGTTTCTGGCCGCCGGAGAGCGTCACGCCCTTCTCGCCGACCAGAGTCTTGTAGCCATCCGGAAAGGACAGGATGACATCGTGGATGGCTGCCGCCCGCGCTGCCGCCTCGACCTCTTCTTGCGGTACGTCCCGCCCGACGCCGTAGGTGATGTTCTCGCCAATCGAGCGGCTGAACAGGAATGGCTCCTGCTCGACGATGCCGATCTGCCGCCGCAGGTATTCGCGCGGGTAATCCTTCAACTCCGCTCCGTCCAGCAAAATGTGGCCGTCGGTGTACTCGTGGAACCTCGGCAACAGGTTGACCAGCGAGGTCTTGCCCGAACCGGTCGAGCCGAGCAGCGCCACCGATTGTCCGGGTAGAACGCGGAACGAGACATCCTTGATGACGTCCGCGCTGCCTTCTTCGTATTGGAACGAGACGTTATCGAAGACGATCTCGCCACGTGCCGGACCCTGAGCTTGTACCCGGCCCTCGGTCAGCGGCTCTCGCTCCTGCTTGACGATCTCCATCAGGCGGCCATAGGAGACCATGCCAGTCGAAGTTTGGACAATGATTCGTCCCAAGTTGCGCATCGGCCAGATGAGCCAGACCACAAGTCCAACGTAAGCCGGGTACGTGCCAACAGTGATCTCGCCGTGTATGGCCAGGATGGCGGCGTAGATGAATCCGCCGAGCATCTGGAAGCCGCAGGCTATGTCCGAAAGCGGCCAGAAGAGCGAGTGCATCTTGAGAAAGGTCTTGCCGCGCAGGAATTTCTCCCAGTTATCCTTCTCGAACTTGTTCTTCTCGTATTCCTGGCGGGCGAAGGCCTTGACCACGCGCACGCCGGTCAGATTTTCCTGCAAGGTGGTCGAGAGCAAGGCTTCCTGTTCCTGGTATTTTTCGTAAGCCTTGGTGACTTTCTTGAAGAACCACAGCGAGACAACCAGGATGAGCGGAATAACCACAATCGAAGCCAGCGCCAGTTTCCACGACAACTGCCAGATGGCGACGAAGTTGATGATGAACAGGAAGACGATGCGCCCGATGCCGATGGCCTGTTCGTTGAAGAAGCTGCGCACCGAATCCACATCTGAAGTGACTCGCTCGATCAGGTCGCCGGTGGGCGTTTTGCTATGGTAGGCGAAACTCAACCGCTGGATGTGGTCGAAGAGGAAGTTGCGCAGGCGACGGGTGATACCCTCGGCCGAGTAAGCGGCCAGGCGTCCCGAAACGAAAGAGAAACAGCCTTCGACAATTGCCAGCCCGACAAACCCGAGCGCGATGACGAGCAGCGTGCGTTCCATTGTCCCGGCGAAGGGCGCGGCGTCGCCGAGGATGGTGTCAGCGAAATTGCGCAGCAGGATGTAGGTGAACATCTTCGCCAGCGCCGAGACTGCCAGCGAGAGGTTAGCCGCCGCGTAGGCCAGGCGGTAATCCGACATCATCCGCCATAGGCCGACCATTGTTTTTCTGGTCAGCGCCTGGCGGAAGTCGAAGTAGGTTGAGGTGGGGGCGATGGATGACATAGTTTTTTCTCTTCCCCCACCCCCGTCCCCTCTCCCAAAATCGGGAGAGTGGTGCAGAGGTGAGGGCAATAAAAAGCCACGGCGCTTGAGGCGCCGTGGCTGTGAGACACACGCGACTTGACCTTTACCGGTCAACAGGCGCACTCCGAGGAGGGTTAAAAGCGAAATCACCCTTAGCGACAATGAAGATGCTGTAAACCATGAGCGCGCCTCCTTTCGTTAGAATTTGATTAACGGTGCAGAGTTTATCACTGACCACCGATTCGTGTCAAGCGCGATTTAGTGGAATTCACCGCAGAGAGCGCAGAGTTCACAGAGATCTTTTGTATTTCTCTGCGTTCTCAGTGCTTGCCCTGCCTGCACCTGCCGCAGGCACAGGTGAGCGCAGCCGAAGGGTTTTCTGCGGTTTGGGGATTTCAGAGTAGGGTAGGGGGTCAGACGCTGACCACCTGCGCCAGATCATGGATCCATTTGCGAGAGAAGAAACGCGGCAGGCTGAGGATATATTTCGTCAGTTCCTCCGACATCACCAGCAGATAGACCCAGTGAACGGGGAGGTGGAAGACCAGTCCGCCCAGGAAGGCCAGCGGAACACCCAGCATCCAGATGATGAAACCGTCCAGGAACAGGGCGAAGCGCGTGTCTCCTCCGCCGCGGAAGGCGCCCACGATCAGGGTCATATTCTGGGCGCGCACGCATAAAAGCAGGGCCAGGATCGTCAGCACGCTGTAGGCATTCTGGAGGACGGCCGGCGATACCTTGTACAGGGTCAGGACGGGATTCCTGGTCAGCAGGATGGCTCCACCCATGAGGAGCGCCAGGATGGTGGACAGGCCGGTCGAACGCGCCGCATAGCGGAACGCCTCGTCGTCCTCGCCCGCGCCGATGCGATTGCCGACCAGCACCGCCGTGGCATTGGTGATGCCGATGAACAGGGTCAGTGCGAGGTTGTCCACCGCGCCAACGATGTTCATCGCCGCGATGGCTTCCGTCCCGATGCGGGCATAGACCACGCTGTAGGCCGTGATGCCGGCCGCCCAGAGCAGTTCGTTCAGCGCCACCGGCAGCACTGGCTTGAGCACTTTGCCCACGAAATGCGGGTCGAATTGCAGCAGTTCACGCAGCGCAGCCGCCACCGGCGAGCGCTTGTAATAAGTCAGGGCGAGCAGCGCAATGCACTCGACGATGCGAGAGATCAACAAGGCCACCGCCGCGCCGAGCACGCCCATCTCCGGCAGCCCCATTTTGCCGAAGATCAGGCCAAAAGAGAGCAGAACATTCAGGCTCAAAGATGACACGCTGACCGCCATCGGCATTTTGACATCCCCGATGCTGCGCAGAACGAGGGCGTAACTGAAGGTGATGGCGAAGAAGAAGAACGAACCTGAAAAGAGGCGCAGGTATTGACTCCCCAGGGTGATCACCTGTGCATCTTCGGAAAACAGTTTCATGATCTGCACAGGGATCAGTTGCACCAGGCCGAGGAAGATCAGCGCCACGGCCAGGCTGAGCGTCAGGCTCAGGCTGAGCACTTTACGCAGATTGGGAATGTCCCGCTTGCCCCACAATTGGGCGGTGAACATGGCCGCGCCGCTGGCGATGCCAAACAGGATCAGGTTGTACAGGAAATAGACCTGGTTGGCCAGCCCCACCGCCGCCATCGCCGTCTCGCCTTTCTGCCCGATCATCACCACGCCGACCATGTTCAACAACGAAAAGATGAACTGCTGAAAGGTGATTGGCAGGCCGATTTTCAGGAGTTGCTGGAAATATTCGCGGTCGCGGTAGAGGTTAATGACGCGCAGGATGGTTGACATAATCCCGCAATTATACCTGCCGACTCATGTCATTGCGAGCAGTGTTCTTGGCTGCGAAGCAATCCCCTTGGTGGCGCGAAGATTGCTTACCCTTTGGGTACGCTGTCGTCACCCTTCGCTTCGCTCAGGGTTCCTCGCAATGACATTCGATTCGAATATCTCATGATACCCCTTATCCAACTCGTCGTCGCTCAGGTGGGCGTAG
>Ga0315291_10006261_pt1 | contig 14787 bp, 12 predicted proteins | sample YL17G12_20_MG_FD_203070 | JGI IMG/M metagenome (GOLD analysis project Ga0315291, IMG submission 203070) | Sediment microbial communities from Yellowstone Lake, YNP, Wyoming, USA - YL17G12_20 | ecosystem: Environmental > Aquatic > Freshwater > Lake > Sediment | place: USA: Wyoming | collected...
GAAAGATGGAACTTTTTATGACTTCCTGGCTGTAAAAAGTGAGGATATCTCTCGTCATGGTAGGCAACTTCGACGTGGACGTGCAGCAACAGCAGCGGATCGGCCACTTGCTCAGCCCGCTGCCGCCTGAGATGCGCCACGACACAGCCTTTATGGACCGAATCCACGCTTACGCGCCCGGCTGGGACTTCCCGAAGCTCAAGGCCGACGACCACCTTACGGATCACTTCGGGCTCGTGACCGATTGCCTATCGGAATGCTGGACGAAGCTCCGCGAAGGGACCCGGATATCGGCGCTGCAAGGCCGGACGCATTGGGGCGGGGCCCTAAGTGGACGCGACATCGAAGCGGTGAATAAGACCATCAGCGGCCTGCTCAAGCTGTTGTTCCCCGACCCGGAGATGCCGATCCCCGGCGAGGAACTTGAGACGGTTCTTCGTATTGCCCTGGAGGCACGGCGGCGGGTCAAAGAGCAGCAGAAGCGGTGCCTGAAGACCGAATTCCGCAATACCCACTTCAACTACTTCATGGGCGTTGACGGCGTGGAGCAGTTCGTCTCGACACCGGAGTTGCACAGTGACGACGCCATCGAAGCCGACCCGCTGACGCCTGGACAGGTGTGGGCCATCAGCCCGGGCGGGCAGGAAGCGCCTCCTTCGCTGTACCGTATCGAAGTGACCAGTGGCCCGGGCGGTGGGGTGAAGATCCTAAACGCGCCTGTCCCGCCGGCGTTCCGCGAGAGCGTTCGGTATGGCGAACAGAACCTCTATTCCCAGGCCAAGGAGCTCGTTGGGGACCGAGATCCACGTTCACACGAGTTCTCGGTTCAGTTGCGGGCAATGGACTCAGACCGGTCGGGACATGGTCTCGGCTTGCCCGTATTGGTCGCACTGTGCGGAAGCTTGGTGGAGAGAAGTACCAAGGGCGGCCTCATTGTGGTCGGCGGACTAAACCTTGGTGGCTCGGTGGAGATGATCCCCAACCTGGTGGCCGTTGCGGAACTGGCTGTCGAAAAGAGCGCGGCTCAACTTTTGATGCCGATCTCCTCGCGACGGCAGCTTCTCGATCTGCCGGATGAAATGGCTACGAAGATCAACATCGTTTTCTACGCGGATACAACAGACGCGTTGACAAAGTCAATTCTGGAGTGATGGCATCGTCGTCAACATGGACTCTGCCAGCGAGGTAGTGCGTAGTGGTAGAAGGCGTACCCTGATAGACCGATGTTCATGGCACAAGAATGAATTCTTTGGTCTGTCAGAGGCGTTCACTTCCTGTGATATCCTTCTGCGACGGATTTTGGGCGTCGGACAATCGATCCGTTGGTCTCTATACAGATGCTGCGCCAGCGGGATGTATGGAGGTATGCACTCAGTGCCGAGCCGGCAATATAACCAAGCGCATGTCAAGCATGCACATCTGGGTTTGGGTGGATTTCACAGGTTCTTCCAAACCTGCTTTGGAAGAACCTTGAGATTCAATAGCCGCCTGGGGCCACTTAACAAGAGGTTTGGGCGGTTAGCAAATTCCATTTGTCGATCACTGTTCTGCTTTGTGACCGTGACGACGTCCATGTATGATATTGTTTGTGGCGTGAGTGAGACCAAGCGGACCCGAAACCGGGCGGCTTTAGAGTACAGATGATGAGCTTGAGACATTTGACAACATATGTAGCTGTTGGCTTGGTGGTTTCCGGATGCGCTGGCGGCTACACCAAAGTACGTGTGACAGGGGTGAGCAGAGACAGCGTTGCCCAGGCCCTCTGGGAAGCAGGAGGCAAAGAAACAAGAACAGATGAGTTCGGGCGCAGTCATGACGAGGTTTTCTGGCCGAGTGTGGACAGCATCAATAAGCGCAAGGCTGTTGTGAAATATGAGGAGTTTCGTTTTACACAGATTTTCAGCTATAGTGTTCCCCTTCGGGATACCATTAAGATCGCAGAAAAAGAGCCAAACGGCACCGTGGTATCCCTCCGGTGCAAAGAACGTGACTTTCTGGAATGGGGAATGCACCGTAACAAGAGGAAGGAACGCGGAATCCTGTTGAAAATGACTCAGAAGCTTCAGGACAAAGAGGGGGCCATTGTAGAGTGGATTGGCGATTGGAAACCTGCGAATGAAGCTGTGGTTGTCTCACGGGATAATGCCAAGTGGATTGCATATCAAGGAGCCCCGCTCTCGGTGGCTGCTGACTTCTTCAAATGGAGGTATCCTGATTACGTGAAGCGGGAGTCATCAGGGGCTGATAAGGTCGTATTCGAACGTCGGATGGACCGCGATCCCGCAGAGCGAGGGAATTGGTTCCCAGATATATGGAAAGTAAAGGGTGAGGAAAAAGGATGGGAGAGCAACGAGAAGACTCTGATCAAACGAGTTCCTCTTGAGGGCAGCCTAAATGACGAAGGCGCAGTCATAGTAGTCGGTGTAGCTGCAGAGGGGATCAAGTACGAGAGGAAAGCGACGACCGTCTTAGTCCTTCTGACAGGCATAGAAGAATCATATGTTGATGTCGGCAACGAGCTGCACAACGAGGTTATCAATGGGATTAGTGATAGGATTCTGTTCGAGAGCAATAACGCCAGATTTTTGGACCCGTCTCCGTGGGTGGAAGAGATAGCACTTCCTGAGCTTGAGCAAGAGTTCTCCAAATGCGGCATCCAGACTATTGAGCAGCAGAGTAAGAAGAACCAGTAACCCCGCAAATCACCCTCTCTTAACTCACCTCGAAGTCTCATCTCAACACAATCATCCCAAATTGTGCCCAGATTACGGGGTGCCCGACGTCATTTATGAATTCCCTTCCCATTGCCTCAGCGACGGGAACGGTAAGAATAATTGCCACCAATCGAGAATCTGTAAACCCGAGTTCTGATTGTCGATCTGATCGTCGTTCCGTTGGCTTTGTCGATAGGAGTCGTCTTACTGTGGGTCGTGAGAAGTCTGACTGCAGGAAGAAGAATATTCCTTTCCAGGTTCTCTCTCAAAATAGGTCTTCAAATTCGTAATCCATTCCGGCAGGAGATACTCAAGCTTCTTGATTTCAGGCAATGTGATGTCTTCACGTTCAATTTCTCTTGGGTAGTGTCTTCGAGGTATATCCATTTTAGTGTAATTATGGAGTAGTCGCAGGACTATATAAATCTTTCTCCTTCTGGATTCGATGCTTGACGTAGATTTTCTGTCGCAACAGCTGGTAAGTGGGGCATTGGCCGTGTTTCTTCTTGTTATGTTTGGCGGATTCTTTCATTGTCCCGATTATGACCCATAGCGGAGACTCTGAATTGGCTCTTGCTGGATGGACGTTGATCCATGAGGCCAGAATCGGCGCGCTGAAGACCATCCTGACCCGCCGGCTCCCTGTTTTGCCTTTCACTATCGCATATGCCCCGTACTCATCGTAGTTGATATCACCTATTCTCAACGACGCTATCTCGCCAATTCTGCAGCCCGACTCATACAAGACCGCAATCAACGCCTTGTCCCTCGGATGGTCAGCTGCCTCTATCATCTTCTTGGCGTCCTCCTCGCCGGGCAGGTTATTTGGCAGATCCTGCTTATCTATCGAGACATGGGTGTTTATCCAGATGACTTCCGGAGGATAGACTCCCTTCTGCTCGCAGCCCCTGAGCCACTTGTAGAACTTCTTGAGGGTTACCCGGTAGTCCTTCTTCGTCCACTCCGTGTAATCCATCGCGTTTATCCGCCGCATTACCTGTTCGATATCTCGCCGCGTCGCTTTGTCGAAATCCACTTTTACTATTGCAGCAATCACCGACAGTCGGTTGAGATAGTAGACTACTCTCGGCATGCTCAGGTTGTCAGCAAGTAGTCGCTTATAAACGTCCAGAATGGCACGCTTGTTTGCTTCTGAGATGTTGGGACTTGATCTGATTCTGGCTAACGCTGATTTGAGCTGCTTGTCATGGTCGTGGATATCGATCCTTTTCAGCTTTGCCATGAAAACACATAGAAAGACCCCTATTTAAGCTTTACGGTGTTTTCTGCAACTTAGATTCAATGCCCCCGCCGTTACCCTATTCTAAGGTTCATAAAACACCGCCTTTTTGTCCCAAAGTAGGCCCTGCAGCTTTTGACGCCGGAAGGGGCGTTGTGGTTTGCTGCCGGTTGCAGTACAATGGGAAATTATGGCGGGACTTGTTAGCAGACAACTTGGCGACTACAGGATAATCGAGCATATCAGTGCTGGAGGCATGGGCCAGGTCTTCTTAGCTGAGAATGTACACCATCGCAAGAAGTACGCACTTACTTGGCAGCGGCGATCTCATCCTTGGAATTAGCCGAGGCCTTAACCGACCACTGCATATTCGAATGGCCCGAACAAACTCAGACCTCACCGACCAAGATGTTCTTGATCGTTATCGTATTCTTGCCCTTTAGAACCATCTCATACGGCCCGCCAGTCTTCGGCGCAGTCATATCCATTATACATGAACTGGGGTCTTCATCCTGGAAATCTGGGTAGATGAGTTTGAAGGTTATGGTTTCTCCGAATCATCTCGTGTGGGACCATCGGGTCAATCGACTCAGCACGATTCGCATCAGGTCGTCGTTTCCGCAACGCTCCTTACCACGCGCGATTGCCTGCAGGATCGTCTCTTCCTGGCGCAAGAAATCGCCGAAGTCCGGCACTTCTCCCTTCCCGGCTCGGTAGTCTTTTCCGAAGCCCATCTTGGCCACGTAGTGCGCATTGATCTCCTGCTCGGCCTGTCCCCGTACCGGGAAACAGAGCACGGGCTTGCCGAAGTACAGCGCCTCGGTGATTGTCGTGTGTCCCCCGTTCACAAGGGCGAAGCGGCATGACGCCAAATCATCCAGGAACGCATCTTCACTGAACGTCCGCTCCGGCTGTCTGCTCTGCTTTTGTCCAACGCCGTATACCCGCTTCTCTCCGGGAAATGCGCTCAAGATCCGATCGAGCCACCCCAGAGAGCGCGAGGTTTGGTAGACGACAACGTGACTGCCACGTGTGGGGTATCGGCGGATGACCTCCGGCCGCAACACAGGGCCTACGATCGCTCGCTCCGTTCGCCGGCGCTGGGGCTGCTCTCGGAGCGGGGCATGGAAGAAGGACGTGATGATCCGCAACTTCGGTCTGGGGTACGTCATCCGGTTCGACAGGCGAAGGAGCAGGAAGGAGAGGCCGTTTGACGAAGCGGATTCGGTCTCACACTCAGTAGCAACCTGTTGGTGATCGAGTGTGATCAGCGGAATGCGAAGTGCAGACGCCGCCCAGGCCACGACGGGTTCGTAGTCACTGATCGCTGCGACCGGCCGACAGAGGCGGGCCCGCTTGGTCACACAGAGCAAGGCACGCGGCCACCACGCCACCATGCTCGCATAGCTGAGAATCGTCCCAGGCGCATCAAGGGCGTTGTCGCGGTACCGCATGTGCAATCCCTGGATGTGGTGGAGGCGACACCCGTGAAATCGCTCCTCGCAGAGGCCCGCTACGCGGCCAGAGGTGAACAACTCCACGGAGTAACCGGCGCTGACAAGCTGTGGAACGAGGAAGGCCGCGCGCGAAAAGTGCCCCAGCCCTTCTCCGCAGATGCCGTAGAAAACTGTCTGGGTCATGGTCGACACTGTCCCAAACGTAGTTGAAAGTCGTTGAAAGTCGTCCGTAACGACTCTCGCTGCATCACCCTACGCGGTCCCCTTTGCCTTGTCAAGATCATTGTCGTCGAGTCGGTAGGCCGCTTTCATCACTGCCTTCACTGAGTCCTTTACGCCTGTTCCTCTTTATCCAAGTCAATCTTCAGTCAAAGGACACACGGATTGGCTGGGTAGAACCGCCACCTCTCCTTCGCAACTATCAACTACAGAGGGAACACGGTCTAACAGCCCTCATCGAGAGACTGCGATTCCACCGTCTCACATGGCGACGCCCCCCGCCTTGAGGGTGCGGAGATTGAGGTCGACAGCATCGAGCATCTCCCTCACGAACCCCAGAGGGGGGTGATCAATCGGAAGGTGAACTGAACCCGGCCCCCCCTCTTCCGACCCGAACTCCGCTAACGCACGTTCGCAACATGCAGTCAGGCTGGCTCGGTGCTCGTCGTCCAGCTCTTCAAACAGGTCGCCATGATTAGATATGAACTCAACCAACGCCGCCAGAGAGCTCTTGTAGACAGCCTCGCAGCCGGAAGCCCGCCCCCGGATGTATACGTACACGTGCCTGATGATCTCATCAGCTTGTTCCCGGACACGATCCGGGATCGGCAGATCCGTGTCCAAGAACTCGACTTCTTCGGGGTGCTCCTGCTCGTGCTGCGCATGTTGCCGTGCCAGATCGGCGGTTAGAAGGGACCGCGTACGGGCCATCATGTAACTGGTCTGAACGATCAATATCTTGGGCAGCATGAACGGCGCCTCTCGCCACGTCACTCGGAGAATGCGGAAGAGAGCCTTGCGGACGCGGCGCGGCGCACGGAAGAGGTAATACAAAGCCATGCGGAGCATCATCTTCCGGTGTCGCCAGAAGAATCGGAAATTGGGCTTCTTGCTCTTCGGCCGGCGACGGACGGAGCGGAGGAGCGCGATGGCCCGCTCCGCATACGTGTCGGGATCGTAGGCTTCTTCCCAGTAGTCCGCCAGAGCATTAAGGAGTTGGATCCGAGACATCTGCTTCGGAACAATGTTTGAGAGAATGCCGAGGTGATCCATCGCCTTTCCGCGGAGCCGCACTATCCGCCGCTCCCGTTTCAACTGGTACCACAGCCGCGTTCCACCCGGCGCCATCAATGGAAAGAGGGCATGGTCGGCCACGTTGGCTTCTTTCAGAAACGCACGTGCACTCTCGAAAACGCTGATATCATCCACGTCCGTCCCGGCGACCAGCGTTGCCAGAACAGGAATCCCGTATGACTGGATCTTCCGGACGGCCTCGGCGACATCGAAGCCAAGGTTGTGCTTCTTGTTAAGGTGGCGCAACGCCGCCGGACGCGGCGATTCGATTCCCACAAGAATCTCGACGAAGTTGGCGTCGGCCATCAATTCCAGCAGTTCCTCGTCACAGGAGATCGTCACGTCGGCCTGGGCCACGAAAGGCATGGGGACATCGAGCGAGTTGTTCAGCGTGACAAGCTCCCGAAGGAGCTGCTTAACGTACGATCGATCGGCGGCGAAGTTATCGTCCGCGATCAGGACGCCCCCGACCCCCGCCTCCGCCAGCATTCGGATCTCTGTAAGTACATGCTCCAGGGATCGCGTGCGGCAGCGACGGCCGTAGATATAGATCGAATCACAGAACGCGCAGTCGTGCGGGCAACCGCGATTGGTCTGAACCGTGCCCAACCAATAGCACCTCAGGTCATCCCCGACAAGGTCCCATCGCGGGATCGGCGTATCCGTGATGTCGACCTTCGATACTTGCCGGTAGACCCGGCGGTGCCGCCCCATCTCGAAATCCTTCAGGAACTGAGGCCACGTGTACTCTGCCTCTCCGATAAAAACAACGTCCATCGCTTCCCGGACCTCCTGCGACAGGTGTACGGTACCTGCTCCTCCGGCAACGACAGTTGGGGCTCCGTACGCCCTACATGCTTCGGCGATCTGGAGCGTGCGGCTCAACTGGTTGGTCAGCACCGAGATTCCGACGATGTCGTATCCTCCTCTCGCCAGAACCACGTCCACATGACCATGCACCTGTTCGTCATGGAGACAAACCTCGTGCTTGGGAGGGGTAAGCCCTCCGATGGTGAGCAAGGAATAGGGGGGTAAGTGCGATGCGTTCTTGGTTGGCGAAGTCGAGGACAGACCTGGCACCCTCTTGAGAGCCAGGCTGAAGTAGTCGTGGTCTGAAAGGGGGTTTACGAGTAGTATTCGCATCCGTCACCTTCCTTAGTCACATGGCTGGGGGGCGCGACGGCTGCGCGTTCCGGTCGTCCCTCTCACCCGACATTCACAACTTGCAGGCCTTGACGAGGTACGGCGTGACCAGCAGATCCGCAAGCAGCGCCGTGAGCATCGTGAACGCCATCAGGAACCCGAAGCTCCGGCTCGGCTCAAAGTCTGACAACATGAAGATCCCGCATCCGGCTGCCATCGCGACGTCGGAGAACACTATTGGGCGGCCGGAATGCAGAAGCGTGTTCTCCACGGCCTTTTCCCGATCGGGGTCGGTCTCCGCTTCCCGTCTGTAGCGAACCAGGAAGTGGATGGTGTCATTCATGGCATTCCCGATGGCTACGGATGCGATCATCACCGTAGCGAAGTTCAGCGAGATACCCATGGCGCCCATCACGCCGAAGGTCAGGAGCACAGGCAGCAGGTTGGGGATCATGGCAATAAGAGCCGCCTTCAGCGAACGCAAGTATAACACCATCACGACGGTAATAACCAATAGCGCGTAGCCGAAGGAGTCGGTCTGGCTGCGTATTACCGAGGAGACCTGCTGATGAATCCGTTTGGCCTCCCCCGTGGTGCTGTACTTCAGCCGCTTGTCCAGTCGCTCCGGAACGTACTTCTCGAGGTCGCCGATGAGTGCGAGTTGCTCTCCCGTGCCCGCCCCGCGCAGGCGGGCGGAGATCCGGGCCGTCGAGCGGTCGTCCGTCATCAGGGTGGTCAGCGCTTCTGCTTGTCCTGAACTACGGAACAGGAACAGGTACTCGTCAACCAAGGCGCGGGCGTCCGGATCGGACAGCAAGTCTGAGTCCGTCTCCTCGACAATGCTGTGCGTCCACTGGAGCAAATCGGTGATCGAAAGCGCAACTCCCACTTCCGGCCGGGTTTCCAGGTATGTTTCGATTTCGCGCAACTCCTTCAGCGCCCACGGTTCCCTGAAACACCCCTCCGGTCCCTCCAAGACCAACTCCACCGACCCGAAGCCGGCGAGCTTGTCCTGAACAACGGCAAGGCCCTGCATCGCAGGCGCCGACTCCGGCAAGAAGCTCGCGACACTCGTTTCCACGCGGAGCCGTGAGGCGGCAATAAGGGACAAGACTGCAAGGATCACGGTCATCGCAGGGATCCAACGTCCCGCGATGCGATTCACAGCGACGGCCCGCGCCAGTATGTAGCCGCAGAGCGAATGTTCGTACCGGCGCTGTACGCGAGGTCCGGGAAGGGGCAACCAGGACAACACGATTGGCATAAGCACCGTGTTGAGCACATAGCCAAGCATGATGCCCACCGCGGCCCAGATGCCGAACTGGCGAATACTGGACAGCTTTGCGACGACCAGCGAAAGGAACCCTACAGCAGTTGTGAACGAGGTCAGAAAGCAGGCCGTAATCATGTGCTCCATCGTGTCCAGGATCACCTCGCGACGGTTGTCCCGATCCTGCGCCTGTTCGTAGTAGTGCGCCAAAACGTGGACCGCATCCGAGAAACAGCATATTGCGATCAGCGTGGGCACCATGGCTCCAACCATGGTGATCGTCCCGCCCGTGGTAGCCAGCAGACCCAACGTCCACAGCACGGATAGAAAAATGACCGAGATCGGGAGCAACACCCCCCGCAACGTCCCGAACGCCAGAAACAGCAGAACCGCCATGAAGAGCCACGTCAACCAGAAAAAGCGCCTGAAGTCCCTCTTGGTATAGCTCGTCGAGTCCTCGAACATTGGGGATAAACCCGTCAGGAAGACCTCGACACCCTCCGGCTTCCCGGAGAGCAGCAGCGCTCGCGTCTCACGGACGATCCGGGAGGCATCACGCGAGCTACGCGTAAAGGCAGGCAGGGTAATGTTGATCACTGTTACCGTTGCGTCCGAAGAGATGAGGTTGCTCACCCAGAGAGGGTTGGAAAGAGTTGTCGCCTTTTTGCGGTTGAGCGTTTCCGCGTCGGTTGGGATTTCCGGGAAAAGGGGGCGCGTCGTTGTGGCTCCGTCGGCAGTGAGGACCTCTTTCACTGTGGTGAGCGAGGTGACCCGTTGCACGCTTGCCACCCTCGCAACCGCATCTGAGGTGGACTGGACGTAGGTGAGCACCTCGGGATTGAAGACGTCGCCGGCCTTGATGACCACCATCATCAACTCGCCCTCGTCGAACATGCGGTTGAATTCCTCGATCTTCTCTATTTCAGGCTCTTTCTCCTGGCTGTCAGGCTTCCGGTGGAGAACGTCCAGGTTGCGAAGCGGTGCCACCAGGACGAGGGTGGCGAGGCACACCAACACCATCACCGCGACCCTCTGATCGAGAATCCACGCTAGGATTCGGCGCTGATATGAGGTCCGTAACATGAATTCCCCAGATGGCCGGGCGTCCAGTCGCTAACCGCGGTTTAGCTGGCCCGCCCGCTTCAGTTCCTTTCCCTGTCGAAAGCGCGGAGGCGTTCCTTCAGTTTGCCTTCGATCTCTACGGTCGGCTTCTGCTTTTCCACGAGATGCTGCCAGACCTCCTCGGCCCATAGTTCCCACTGCTTCTGCATGATGGCGTCGGGAGCGACGAACTCCCGCCCCCAGGTGACCAGCACACCCCGTCCCTTGTCGTTGTCATCCCGATTAAACGTGCTGAGCTCCTTGCAGGAACGTGACAGGCGCTCTCGAACGGTTCGCCACGCGTCGGCAGGAAGCTTCTTGAGTGTGTCGTCTCTCACGATCCATATGCCGTACGTGTAAACGAAAGGCACATCGAGCACCTTTTTGATCTCTCTATGCCAACGCGCGTAAATCGCCACCGCCGGAGAGGCGATGATCGTGTCCACGGTCCCGTCACGCAAGCCCTTTCGCACACCGGTAAGGGGCAGAACAACCGGCGTCAGGTTCAGACGGAGCACGCACTCGGAGAATCCCCCTTCGGCGGGGACCCATATCTTCCGGTTGCGCAAGTCGTCGGGAGAGGCAACAGCTTGCGATGACATCACGTACGCGAAGCCGCTCTCGACAACGCCCAAGGCTTCGTATGGACCGGCGCTGAGCTTTCGCAGGATCACGGCGTCCAAGTCCCGCCGTACGTAGTCCACTTGCTCATAGGACTTGAATGTGAACGGAATCGCGTACGCGAGCGCATCCCGGTCAAGATCCGCGAGGCCTTTGCCCATCACCAAGCCGCCGTCCAGCTCACCGTCAAATATCTTCTTGGCGAGGCCCTCCTCGTTGGGACGAAACGACGACAACGCAATCTTCAACTGCCCATTCGTCGCGCTAGCAATTTCTGCAATCGCTTTGCCAACAGCCTTCAGTTCCCGGGTGTCCTCGGGAAACGGCACGCCCAACTTGAGTTCCGCTGCGCGGGCCGCTCCAGCCAGCACCACAACACAACAGAAGGTCGCTACCCAGTGCTTCGATATCCTCATTGTCTTTCCTTTCACCCGACATTTCCCCTATAGCTTGCTCCCATAACCATCCTGGGACGTCAAACGTCAGTATCCCTTTATCTCGGGAGCCTGTCAACAACTTTCTTGCTCAGACTTCGGGGTTCTGCCATAGACTTCGGAGGAGCATATCCCTGTGGAACCGGAAGCATGTGTTTATCGCTTCCGTGAACTTTAGCCATTTTAGCACGTGTCAGCGGCTGACCAATACAGACCAACCGGTCAGCAATACACGGATGGTCTTCGACAATCCAACGCAGATATCTGTTGCGTACCAATCTCACCGGGCAAACGCCCGAGACGGTTTGGCAAACCTATACCGCCCGTGCATCTGGACGTCGCCGTTGAGTTATTGCTTAACGCACATTGCTTGGCCAGTGACCGCAATACGCTGAGACTTTAGCCGCAGTCATCCTGTCTGACAGGCGGGTGTTCATACAGGGGGATCAATCATGACCCGGTGTGCCGCTGGTCTTGGGTGCATCGCTGTTCACTCGCGCTGACGTTTCCCCTGGGGTAACCCAGGTGCAGGTGGCCTCTTTCCCACGGAGCAGCTGCGAAAGCAAGCCGGGCGTGGTCCCGCTGGCAATCGCACATCGCCGGGCCCAACGGGCGATCTGCAGGGCGAAGTGCGCTTTCGCCGCCATTCCTCCGCTCACATCCCGGGAATCTGTCTCAAGCTGCCTAATCTGAGGTAGGTTCTCCGGGGTCAACACGGAGAGCACCTCACCGTGGCTCGCCGGATCACCTCGGGCTTCTGCAAAGACGCCGGGGACGTCCGTCAGGAGGAACACGCTGTCTGGCCGTAAGGCACGAGCAAGAATGGCCACTATCGTATCGCTGGACAACACTTGGAAGGAACCGTCTTCCCGCGGCGCCAGATCCCCTCGGAAAACCGGGACCCCACCGCCTGCCAGCACCGACCGCAATCCCCTTGTCAGGCGACGGTCGTGCAGACCGTTCTGGGACTCGGTGAAGTAGTCAGTGATACACAACGGAACCACAGGAATTCCCACGTTGCTCAACTCGCGGACAAATCTGCGGCTCAGGTCACGCAGATCTCGCTTGACACGGATAGCCATTTGCGCGCGATCGGCGGGTATGATCCCGTCGTCCACATAGTCGTACTCGCGAGCCGGTCTCTTCCCAACCAGTCCGGTACCGTGAACCAGCAAGCACTGGCACTGACACCCCATCAACTCCCGCCCCAGCCGCTGTGTGTTAGCAGCATCAAAGAGACCCTCTTCGCCCTCACAAGTGATGATCGAGCCGCCGAACTTGATAATACTGAGATCGACCTTACCCATCCTGGACCTCACTATGGGCTGCCCCTGACAATCTCAAGGTTGTCCCATCGCCAATTGAAAGTTAAATGAATCGAGGGCGGTTCAGTTTTATCTATGCTAACCTGCTTGCCGTTGGACGGCAACTGTAAACGCCAGCAGAAAGCGGAGGGCGAGCATCTGTGGTGTTTGTCCGCTACTTGGGTGACTCCGGAGCCGGCGGCTTGCCCCCGTTGTTCACCGGCACCTCCTTGTAGATTCGGACGTTTCTAAACTCGGCCGCCGAGTCTGTATGCGTGTGGTCGGAGTCGGTCATAATGCCCACGGAGTGGAAAGCCAGCTTGGGGTACGTTCCGAAGAGCTTCCAGTAGTCCTCGATCACATCACGTCTTTCGAAGAACCAGCCTGACCCGTCGCCGCCTGCGCTGTCCTCCACGACGAGGACCTTGGTGCGTTTCAAGGTTCCGCTGCTGTCTGCGTGCGCACCTTCTTTGAAGCGGTCGTCCCAAACATACCAGAGGTAATGAGACGAGAACGGCGTATCTCCCGCAAACACGACGCACACTCTGGCGCCGAAGTCGCAATCCGATTTCTCCGTCAACGAAGTGCCCTCCTTCTTGTTCGACGGGAACTTCGTCACACGCCATTCCCAGCTAAGAAAAGGACGATGTTCCATCGAGACCTTGATCTCCTTGAAGATACCGGAACAGGTGTCTTTGCTCGATGCCTTCAAGAACGTTCCTTCCTCCTCGTCTGTCTCGATAGAATACTTTGAATATCCGTCGAAAGAAAATTCGCGCCACTCTTTCAAGTCTTCGGAACTGCCAAATCCCAGTTCGCTAACAAGTTGAAAGACTGTTTCAACATCAGGCGGAGGTAGGGTGGGGATGGGAACAGACGGCTGTGGCCAGAAAACTTTGTATCCCACAACTGCAACCAGAGCAGTTACGATGACCAGCCAAATAGCACGACGGAAACGTGCCTTCATAAATCTTTCCTTTTTCAACTACAGCTTTAGGCTATCTGAATATCAGCTGGCTTCACTCAGTTGTTGGGAGAGCCGGTCTCGCTTTGACAGACTCAATAAATTCATCCCACGCTTTTCGTGCATGGCCTTGCAGGACGGTCCTGACACCCAGGATGTCCTTCCTCCCAAGAAGATCCGCCTCTTTCACGTACCAGCAAACCAAAAACTCTCGGGGCTCAAATCCGATATACCAGCCATCATCCGGCGAAGACGTGGATTCTTCATACGTCCGGTCTATCAGCCCCTCTTTCGCGAAATACTCCGTGATTCGGACCGCTTGCGAGTGGCTGATGATAATAATTGGTCCCGTTCCTTTTGGCATAGATAATCCCGCCATGCCACCTCCCAGTAGGTCGTTGTTCCTGGTCGGCTTTTCCACGCCATCAACCATTTCCAGAGTCACTACTTTCAGGACTCTTCCCGCTTCAAGCTCCATCACTTTAAATATGTTGTTGCCATCGACCACTTTCAGGACTCTTCCCGCTTCAAGTTCCATCATTTCCCAGTCAGAATCATTTACATCCTCGTTTTTATTAAATTCCGCCGCGAGTGCTACCACGCCCGTCATCTTATCGAGCAACTTTTTGTCAACGGCGAATGTGATAAAATCGTGGTCCAATCGATAGTTCCCTACTATGAATTGGAAGTTGGACGTATCTTCCCGCACATAGTCAAGAAAACGCTGCGTGTGTTCTGTGTAATTGGCACGACATCCAGCCAGGACTGCGCAGAACAGCACTGCTAATATTCGGTGCAACATTGACATTCTTGCTCCTTTCAACTGATGAATGAATAGTTGACATTACCCATTTGGACGCATATTCTATCCCAATGGGCTGACCATTTCGGCCACCATTGTAACAAATAACGACTATTCACTGAAGGTCTTTTCTGGTATTTAGCCATCTGGTCTCCTTGTCTCCACCGGAATCTCCCACATACACTATGATACTCGCGGATTTTCAGACCAGTAGATAAGGTAGTGTGGCTGTGGTATGGTAGCATGGAATTGGAGGCTATTATGGCACAGCGTAAACGGCACACAGGACAGTTCAAGGCCCGAGTGGCGGTGGAGGCAATTGCCGGACACAAGACCGTCAACGAGATTGCGACCGAATATGGCATTCATCCTTCGCAGGTCAACAAGTGGAAGAAGCAGGCTCTGGAACAGCTCCCAGAGGCCCTTTCCGACGGCCGCGGAGGC
>Ga0315291_10006263_pt1 | contig 14783 bp, 19 predicted proteins | sample YL17G12_20_MG_FD_203070 | JGI IMG/M metagenome (GOLD analysis project Ga0315291, IMG submission 203070) | Sediment microbial communities from Yellowstone Lake, YNP, Wyoming, USA - YL17G12_20 | ecosystem: Environmental > Aquatic > Freshwater > Lake > Sediment | place: USA: Wyoming | collected...
GAAATAATCAATAGCATCCTCGATAGTCAGAACGGGTGTAAATCCGTATGCGACCTTTTGGAGAGCGTAGCAAAATTCCATCAATTTATAGATGTTTGCACGCTTGATTATGGCATCTTCGCCATACGCCGTGATACTGCACCATTGGTGCAAAATTAGCATAGTCCTCCTTATAAAAAAAAGACCCCGCGATGGGGTCTTAATACTAGAATGTGTAGATTCTTGTGGTGGTGGTCTTATCGACTACTCTCAATTTCACTCCATAGTCGATGGACCGGATAACGTCCTCGGTGGTTTCGAGGACTGGCGCCTCATCCCCGTGCCCGTGCGTCGAGTCCAGATACTTCTGAACTACCGTGATAGTTCTAACGGTAGTTTGGTGTGAGTAGTCAGAGATTATCTGACGTTCCCTTGCCGGAGCGACTGTGCATACTTTTTCTGCCATAGTTCCTCCAATAGTAGTCTGAAAAAGAACTGAATAAGGGGAGTATTGGTTGTTAGGCTGCCGATGCAGCCAGGAGCGCTTCGACCTGCTTGCGCGCGGTGTCCTCGGTGATACCGAGTCGGATGTAGTCTCGAATCATCCGTTCTTTGATATCCTCGGCGGATACCTCAGACGGACGGTACGGAAGTAGCGCGGCCTGATACGCATTGGACCGCGCATTGGCCTTGAGAATGTCGTTCACCATCTGCACCACTGACCACTTCTTTTCTGTGACCAGCGTGGTAGCCTCTGCTTCATTGTCGCAGAGATTGTACTCGAAAGACTTCTCAATCTTCTCTCCGGCCTGTGCATGGCCTTCGGGGACCGAGAAGGTGAACTTGCCGATTTTGGTCTGCAAAGTGTCCTCTTTCGTGGATTGAACTCCCCTTATTCAGTTTTCAAAGAGCCGACCGACACCATACTATAATGCATCCCTGATGCCAAAAAACACGCTGTTTCCTTAATGTTTTTGCGTCGATATTCTCAACACTCTTCCGGAAGTGACACTAATTGTCACTCGACTGACAATCTTTGTCACTCCGCCCGTAAGTCCTTATCGGCCTGTAGTTTGCGGGTGCCACTTATTGTCACTGACTTGACAATAATTGTCACTGAACATTTCACAATGCCACACTTTTGTCACAATTACGAATTCGTAAGTCCTTTGTTTTCAACAGTTTGCAGCCTTATGCAAGTAGTATACCGGACTCCCGCTCAGAGATTGAACGAAAAGTTGGCATGAAATTTGCCCCGTCGCAATCGTCTGACTCTTGAGAATATTATATTTCATTCACTCCCAAATTTTCTGGTAAAAAAACATCATAAATCATTCGGATAATATTATGAACTTTCATTCACTTGACATTCAGTTTTGTCTGTGCTAGGATGACACTGTGAGGGGGAAGCTCTGAACTTATAGACAATATTAGTAAAAAGGAGATAGTATCATGCCCACGATGTCAGCAACGATTACAGCTAAGACTGGACCCGCGAAGCAGCGAACTGCATCAGTTGTGAGTGGACTCACATCTATTACAATCGACGTTAAGCGTCAGGTCATTCAGCTCTATCAGGGTAATGAATTGACCGGACCTGCTCAGGAACTTGACCTTACTGGAGTTACAACTATTACGGATACTATCACTGCTACTAATCATGTTGTTGTCATTTCATAGTTTTCATCATAGCCTCATCATAGCGGAGCGAAGCTATGCCGATGGGTATTGTATCTGATACTGAATTTGATTCAGAATTAGATAACTTAACACCATGCCCACCCAAACCTTTGGGTAAGGGTATAGGTATCGTTCCTACTGCTATCATCCAAGATAGTGAAATTAAAGGTAGGGGCGAGGGGAATGTTGAAGTCCCTGAAGGATTAAGAAAACTCATAGGACAAGAAAGCATAACTAATGGACGCGAAAGCGCATTAGAACTAGCAGATAAGTTTGGTGTTAGTCCTTCCTCGGTTTCCGCTTACACCCAAGGCGCACATTCTACAGCATCATATGATAATCGTCCTGACTTGACTACCATTAATGGTGCGAAGGAACGTATAGCTAAGCGTGCTAGACATAAGTTACATCTTGCATTTAATTCATTAACAAAAGAAAAGATTGAGGCAGCTAAGGCGAAGGATATCGCGGGCGTAGCTAAAGATATGTCCGCTATTATCAGGAATATGGAACCGGATACTCCTAAGTTGAATGGGAGTAATGGACCTACATTCATATTCTATAGCCCACAGATGCGAAGTGAAAAAGTGTTTGATGTTGTGCGAGTGAAAGAATAACGTGATTATAAACGAAACAGTTGTCTTAGCTATAAATGCTGGTATCAATCTAGGAATACTAGTTGCTATTGCTAAGGCAACTCGTGCCATCAGTAGACTTGAACTTAAAGTTGAATTGATGTGGGAAACTTTCTCTCGTAACATGAAGATATTTGAACCAAAGGAATAATATGGAACTTCTATCAATCGGTGGACCCCATACTCTAGTGCAGAATACAATCTATGCGCTACCCGCGCGTCGATGCCTTCTATTCGTCGATACCGCGGGTGCAGCCTTAGAACAGTCCAATACTGATGTAATGACGGCTGATGTGAACATTACACTAGTTGATGGACAGAAGGAAGTTGCGGGAGGATTTATTCGTAGCACCGCTGCTAATTGTATTGTAATACTTCGTCCTCTCTAATGGGATTAAAGAATCTACTTAACCTATACAGAATTCAAAAGCTATATAGTCATTTTCGTAAGGGGGTAGATAATCCAACCTTATTCAAGACCAAGGAATATTGGGTGGAGTTCTTTAAAACTGCTTGGTCCATAACAGAGGTAAGAGAAATCATGGGAACACTAACTGGTTACAAATCTTATCTAATTGCTGCTGCCCTTGCTGCACTCGCGGTCGCACATTCACTGGGCTATATTGACGAGACAACATATCAGTCTCTCATAGCACTTCTAGCAGCAGGTGGACTATCAACTGTATCCGCGAAGATTAATCGAATTGATGAAACTATCAAGAATAAGGTTAATGTTAAATGAGTTTCGACCGAGGATTCTGGAAACCAAATAAGAAGCAGGAGATTTTTTTAAGTCTCCCAAATTCAATATTTGAAGCTTTTTATGGGGGAGGAAATGCGAGTGGAAAATCTGATGTGCTACTTGTATACGGACTCATACATAGGTGGCACGAGAATCCGACATTTAAACAAGTCTTTATGCGTCGGACTTTCCCAGAACTCCGTAATGAGATTGTTCCTCGTTCGCGTGAGATTTACCCTAAGTTCGGTGCTACTTTTAACAAAACTGATATGGTTTGGACCTTTCCAAGACCTGACCAATTCGGTGGAAGTGGTGGTTCAAATGAAGGTGCGATGATATTTCTCGCACATTGTGAGGAAGAATCAGATGTCCACAAATACGATTCAATGGAAATCAACTTATTTACTCCCGATGAACTTACCTCATTCACCGAATACATATATCTTTATATTGGTTTTACGAGGGTCAGAACAAAAGTTCCAGAACTTCCTGCTATTATCAGAGCAGCAGGGATGCCGGGTGGAATAGGACATACTTTTACTAAAAAGAGATTTGTTTCTCCCTATCCCGATGGTGGCAAGATTATCATAGGTAAAGGGAATGTTAAGCGATTTTACGTTCATTCAACTGTTGTCGATAATCCTCACGCTGACCCAGAATATTCTGCTCGTTTGGATGGTATTCCGTCTGAAGCGGAGCGTAAAGCTCGTAAGTTTGGTGATTGGGATGCTTACTCGGGACAAGTTTTTGATGAGTTTAGGGATAGACATTATCCCGATGAGCCGGATAATGCACTACATGTAGTTCCTCCGTTCTTAATCCCCGATTGGTGGCCTAAAATGGTCATTGGAGATTGGGGATTCGCAGCGATGACATATATTGGTTTTTATGCAATTTCACCAACTAAGAGATTATATTTATATCGTGAACTTAATTGGTTAAAGACTAAGATTGAGGAGTGGGCACCAATAGTTAAAGATTATGTAAAACGTGATAATCCTAAGATAATCAAGTTCTGTAGGTCGGCAGGCCAAGATAGAGGCCAAGAGCATACTATTCAACAGCAGATTGAAACTGCATTAGGGAGGCCGATAGAACTTAGTAACAATTCACCTGGAAGTAGAATTTCAGGAAAGATGCTCTTGCATGAATATTTGAGATGGCGACCTAAACCAGTTGTTCCACAATCCGACTTGCCGACCTACAGTGAAGAATATGCGATGTGGACATTAAGAAATAAAGGACTTGATGATTACAAAGCGTATCTTAAATTATTCGATTCCCCCGAATTAGAAACCAATATTCCTAAATTACAGATTTTTAGATGTGACGAGGCTATGCACGAGGGTCATCCTAATTGTTGCCCATTAATGATTGATAGTATTAGGGCTTGTTCATATGACAAACCCAAAGATAACCGGCCTGCGGAAGATGTGGCGACATTTGAAGGTGACGACCCATATGATGACCTCCGGTATGCTTGCGATTCGGCGGAAAGATATTTTGCGGATGCGTATAGAGAATTTGAGAAAATCCAGAAACAAGACATAATGACTCAAGTTCTCATGGGTAATCAAGATTGGACAGCATATTATCGTAATATGCGTTCAGTTGATTCTGTTCCTAAGATACAAGTTGTAAGTAGATTTCATCACAAACGGATGTAATGTTATGAAAAAGTTTTACCTTACTTTGATACTTCTTTGTTTTGCATCCGTAGCATATGCACAACCACCTGCTACTGGTCTAAATAAATTAGGGTGGGACCAGGCTGCCCCAACTTTGACAGAAGCTCAGGGATATACTTATAAATACTTCCCTGATTCTGCGACAGTAGGGACCACCCTAGTATCAGTTACTTGTATTGGAACTACATCACCTTATCAGTGTGATGTGGCATTTCCCGCGTTCACTCCTGGGAATCATACCCTAACTCTCACGACTAGTAATCTCGCGGGGGAAAGTGTGAAATCACTTCCTTTGAGTTTTGCATTTATTGTAACCCCCGGCGCACCGACTGGACTTAAAATTAAATGAAGTATCTTATTGTAATCGTAATAGCATTGTTTACAGCAGCCTGTGAACTTGCTCCGACTTCTGAATGGATTTTCTGGAATGGGTGAGATATGACTAATTGGTTTCATAAATTTTTAAATCCTCACTGTCCTCATTGTGTAGAAGAACGCGAGGATTCAAAAGTTTGTTCATCTTGTGAAACTCTACGACAGCAATTGGCATTTGCTAATATTAATAATGAAAAACTCATGAATAGATTACTGGATAAACCTCCAGTAGAAACACCACAAGAATTTAGAGAAATTAGTAAACCTAGAAATCTCCCATGGAATTTACGTAAACAAATGTTGGAAGCAGAAGATAGAGAAAGAGCTAAACTAATTAATAACGCTCCTATCCCTACAGAAGATTTGGAAAAGGAATTAAAAATTGCCACCGCCCAAAGAGAGAACTCCCTCTCATCCATCGTCTAATTGGATGAGGAAGATATTAGGTGGACCTATTTCTGAGTCCACTCAAAAGGATTGGCCCGAATTAGCGAAAGCGTGGGCATCGGCAGAAGTTCGTATGCCCAAAGAAACTGGGATAGTAAGTAATGTAAGAGAAATGGGTCCTATGTCAAGAAATGTAGGACCGCTTAGTGATGCGTATGGAGTAACAGGTCCAACTTTTAAAAATATAGCTATTAATAGAAAACTGGTAACAGAAGATGATATGCTTCGTGATACTTTAGCTCATGAACTCACCCATGCTGGTCAACCTATAACTTTTAAGAGTCTCAGAGAAAATGTTATGCTACCCTGGGACAAACGTCCCCAGGAAATAGAAGCTCAAGCAACTGAGCGTAATAATCCTATTGGTCAAGCTAAAGGTGATAGAAATCTACCTCTTAGGCCGGGTGAAAAAAGAGACCCTAGACTTGGACCTTCTTCAAAGTTTCGTAGAAAGCATGGTGTATAATGGCTGGAATGAACATGGGTGTAAGTAAACTGGGTAGTGCTAGGGGTATGGTTGAAACTCCAACTGGTAATCCTCCCCCGCAAGAACAACGTAGGGGTAGGCGTCATGGTCCACCGAATCCTGGTATTGATACTGGGCCTTCTCGTATGCCACCTACACCTAAATTTAATCCTATGGGTCAGATGGGTGGACTTAATGCTGGTAAGGGTAGCCAGATGCACATTTTGCCTTCTGGTGGGCCTAATGATTCATTTCGTCGTTATGGAACTGTTAATAATGGTGTAATGACTCCCCCACAGAATCCATATGGACCCCCATCTAATCTTCCTACTGGTCAGCCTTCATGGGGTGGTGGTGGTATGGGTCCAATTAATACTGGTCCTAGTCCTTATATGAGTGGGGGTGGATTTACTGGTGGGGGTATGCCTCCTAATGTAGGTGGTGATGGAATGATGCCTGGTGGTGGTGGTATAATGAACCCAGAACGCTATTTTCCGCCTGACGGACAATCACCTTGGGGTTATCAGGAACCTACTCCACCTAGTATGCCTCCTTCATTTGGTGGTAATCCTTTTGGTGGTAGGGGTATGGGTAGGGGATTGCGTGGAGCTTACGGCGGAATGTAATGGCAAAAGTAATAGATGAAGAAATTCAATGCCTCTTAAAAGAAGTAGTTGACCACTTCGATAAAGAGGATAGACAAATTCGTGAACGCCAAATTCGCACATGGCGGAGGCTTAAGCTTTTTTGGGAAGGTTTTCAGAAAGCGTGGTATAGCGAAGTTGCACATGATTGGCGTATTTGGGATGAAGTTCAGACAGATGATACACAACAGTCATACTACGATAAGCCAATCAATGTTTTTCGCGCTTACTTGGAATCTATTATTGCTGCTCTATCTGTTACTGTTCCTCCCATTAAATGTTATCCTGATGATGCTGACAGCAATCTTGATTTAGCTACTGCGAAAGCTGGCGATAAAATTGCTGAATTAATCTATCGTCATAACAATGTTTCATTACTTTGGCTTCACGCGCTATTCATTTATTGCACGGAAGGAATGGTGGCTGCTTATACTTATCCTAAGTCTGATGAAGATTTTGGAACCTATGCGGAGGATGAAAAGGAAGAAACTGAAGAACAACATCAATTAACTACTTGTCCACAATGTGGATATGAGATTGATGATACAGTTAATCATGAACTCGGAGAACTTCACGAGAATGAGCAGGAACAGAATCAGGAAGATGAATTTACTACGGTTCTTAAAAGAGAACCGGAAGATTTTGAACCTGAAATGTGTCCTTCTTGTAATAAAGTAATTAATCCTACAGTTAGTAATGAATCCTTCTTCGTTACTAGAATTGTAGGAACTACGCATAAACCAAAGACTCGTATCATGATGGATTGCTTTGGTGGATTGTATGTAAAGATTCCTATCTATGCACGTAAGCAAGAAGATTGTCCTTATCTTATTTTAAGCTATGAAACCCACTATGCAAATGCTATTGAAAAATTTGAACATTTGCATGGTAAATTTGGTGGTGATGAAGCTAAAAAACTTGCAGCTTCTGTTGGTCCTAAAGACCCCTATGAACAGTGGGGACGTTTAAGTCCACAGTATCAGGGTGCTTATCCTACAAATAATGTAACTATTCGTAACGCATGGCTTCGTCCTGCTGCATTTAATGTTCTTCAGGATGAAGATAATATTAAGAAACTTAAAAAGTTATATCCTAATGGAGCGAAGGTAACTCTTGTTAACGATGAATTTGGTGACGCTTATAATGAGCGGCTTGATGATGCTTGGACTCTCACTTACAATCCTCTTAGTGATTACTTGCATCATGACCCTCTTGGTTTGTTATTGGTCAGCATCCAAGAGATAACTAATGATTTGATTTCATTGACATTACAGACTGTTGAGCATGGTATTGGTCAAACATTTGCTGACCCCGGTGTATTAAACTTTAATGCTTATCGCCAGATGGAATCTGTCCCTGGTGGTATCTATGAAGCAGTTCCGAAAACTGGTAAGACTTTAAGTGATGGATTTCATGAAGTTAAGACCGCGAATCTATCACCAGAAGTTATGCCATTTGCCTCTAATATTCAGTCGCTCGCGCAACTTGTATCGGGTGCTTTGCCATCATTATTTGGAGGGCAATTACAAGGGAGTGAGACTGCATCACAGTATGCGATGTCTCGTTCGCAAGCATTACAGCGATTACAGAATACGTGGAAAATTTTTACGATATGGTGGAAGGAAATCTTTGGTAAGGTCATTCCCGCGTTCATCCAAGAAGTAAAAGAAGATGAACGTGATGTTCAGCGAGATAATGATGGTAACTTTATTAATGTTTTCATCCGAAAAGCAGAATTGGAAGGAAAGATTGGTAAAGTAGAGTTGGAAGCTAATGAAAATTTACCCCTAACTTGGTCACAGCAGAAAGATGTTGTTATGCAGCTTTTGACGGCTGCTACTCCAGAAATTCTTGCTATTATTGGTTCCCCCGAGAATCTACCAATTATTCGTCAAGCTATCGGACTTACAGATTTCTATGTTCCTGGAGAGGATGATAGAAATCATCAATATGATGAGATTAAACTTCTATTGGATTCTGAGCCTCTGCCTAATCCAATGGACCCTATGAATCCAGAAATGCCATCAGTAGATGTTGACCCAATATTTGAAAATCATGCGATAGAATTTGAGATTGTTCGTAAATGGGCGGTTAGTTTGGCTGGTCAACAAGCTAAGACAGAAAATGAGGCGGGATATAGAAATGTGCTTTTGCATGGTAAATTACATTATATGCAAATGCAAATGAGTATGCAACAGCAACCGGCTCAGGGTCAGGAGAATGGTGCTGCTCCGCCTGAAAAGCCCAACCCAGCGGATTCACAAGAAGCACCCATTGTAGGAGAATCAAATGTCAACCCCGTCCAGTAATGTAATTGCTACAGGTGATACTACTTCTGGTGATATGAACCATGAAGATGTAATTGAATTTTTAGGTGCAGAAGATGACCCCGAAGTTATCGAATTGGAAGATAAGCCTAAATCTACTAAATCTGAAAAAGTGGTGGAGGGTGATAAAGACGACGATAAGACAGAAGAAGTAAAAATAGAAGATGAACTGCTTGAAATTGAACAGGAATTAGAAGGCCCAACAGAAGAACAACTGGAGCTTGTAACTCCTGTTCGACGTAAGGAAATTCTTGCTAAGTATCCTACACTTTTCAAAGAATTTCCTTATCTCGAAAGAGCATATTATAGGGAACAGAAATTTACAGAATTATTCCCTACTATTGAAGATGCTCAGGCTTCGGTGGAAGCTAAGAATATTCTTAATAGATTTGAAATGGATGTAATGAATGGAAATACTGAGGCTATTCTTAAGGCTGTTAAAAATGATAGCCCAAAGGGATTTGCTAAGATTATTGATAACTATCTTCCTACGCTCGCGCGCGTAGATGAGCAGGCATATTTTCATGTGCTTGGGAATGTAACTAAGCATACTATTGTAGCGATGGTGCGCGAAGCTAGGAGTAGCGGTAACGAAGCATTACAGTCTGCTGCTCAACTTCTAAATCAATTTGTGTTTGGAACTAGTGATTTTAAACCTCCTACTAATTTATCTAAAAACGAACCCGAAGTAGATAATAAGAATAAGGAACTTGAACAGAGAGAACAGGCATTTACTAGACAGCAGTTTGATATCGCCAGCACCGATTTAAATACAAGAATTAATAACACTCTTAAGAATACCATTGATGCAAATATTGACCCTAAGAAGTCTATGTCTGATTATGTTCGTAAAAATGCTTCTCGGGAAGCTATTGAAATGTTAGATTCTGTGCTCAGTAAGGATTCAAGATTTATCGCATTGAAAGATAAATTGTGGGAAATAGCGTTTCATGAAAATTTTAGTAAATCCTCTACAGACCGTATTAAATCCGCTTATCTATCCCGTGCTAAGACACTGTTGCCTACAGTCATAAAAAAGGCCAGAATTGACGCTCTCAAGGGATTGGGTAGGCGTGTTAGTGATGAAGACGAAATGACTTCTAATAAAAGTCCAGTATCAATAGGACGGCCACGGTCACAGGATGCGAAAGGTGGCAAAATCAAGGATGCTAAGGATATTCCTAAGGGTATGAGAACCCTCGACTTTCTTAACGCAGACTGAGGAGTTAAAATGGCTGTTGTTGAATCACAGGTAGCTGGACTTGAATTGGAGCGTGTTCTTCCAAAGATTCGAGTTCTGTTTGAACGAGATGATAAGTTCTACGCTAACATTAAGAAGCGTGACGTAGAAAAAATCTCTAACAGGCAGATGCGCGTTCCTTTGGAACTACGTCCTGGTGGAAGCTTTCAGTATTTTAATGCTGATGGTGGAGACTTGGGGCGGGGTGGTGGTCCGACCTTCGATAAGGCTGTGTTGACTAGTGTGTTCGTTAGTGAGAACATCGAATATACTAAGCTCACAGAATGGGCCACGGATGACGAGCGTAAGGCTGTAACTAATGGAGTTCGGCGTCTTACGGCTACTGCATTAGATGAGTTGCGCCGACAGTTGGACGCTCAGATGATGCAGAGTGGTGATGGCGTTATCGGTGTTATTAGCGCCGTTTCTACTGCTGGTGGTGTTGATACCTATACTCTTGGAACTGATGGCTTTGGCGCACGTTTGCTGCGTTTTGGTCAGACTGTTCAGGTATTCGATACTGCTCTTGGTGTTCTGCGTGGTAGTGGTGTCATTACCAAGTGGGATGTTGAGAATAAGAGTATCGACGTAACTCCGGCTATCGCTGCTACTGTTGCAACTGATAAGCTGGTTACGAATGGTATCGCAACTCCTACGGCTCTCCCGGCATTGTATGGTGTGCCCTATCATCATTCTAATGCTTCTACGGGAACTTGGCTTGGATTTAGTCGCTCTGCGACACCAGAAATCCGCGCCAACCGTGTTAATGGTCTTAATGCTGCATTGACACTTCCGTTGCCACGACTTGCTATGAATAAGATTGGCAACCGTGTTGGAATTGATAATACTTTTAAGCCTACTGCATGGATGCACCCATGTCAGATGCAGGCTTATGAGGAGATTGGACAGCTTGTTTCACTGATTCATAAACAGCCCAAGGAAGAAGGGCTGAATATGTATTTTGGTGAAGGCATGCAGATGGCGGGAGCTAATGTAAAGAGTTCATTTAACTGGGATAAGACTAGGATTGACTTTATCGTTGATGAAGTGTGGGGTCGCGGTGAGATTCTTCCTATCGGATTCTATACTACCGATGGTCGTCGAATCTTTGAAATCCGTGGTCCTTCGGGTGGTGTTGCTACTGCCGAAATCTTCTATATGGTATGTGGTATGCAGACATTCGTAACGAATCCTGCTGCTTGTGCCTATATTGATGTTTTGGCAGTTCCCACTGGTTACTAATTGGAATTAAGGAGAAAAGGAAAATAAAATGTCTGTTGCAGGAACCCTTAATTCCGCTGACTTTGGGGTTTGTCATGGCCCCACACAGCCCAAGCCTACTACTCAGGTTTGTGCTCTTACTATTACACCCACTGCAAGGTTTACCTTCCTTAGTGGACAGGTTCAGCTTGCTAATATTGTTCCACCTCAGCCTGATGCGTATTGTGAAGTAGTCCTTTGCTTTACGCACGGCGCGCCTGGAGCGATGCTTACTAATGGTGCATTGTATCCTATTAAGGTTGGTTATCAGCCTATTACACTTAGGCCGATTTTGATGTGTTGGGACCCAGTTTCAGCTTACTGGTGGCCCGCTGCTGTAGTGTAATAACTGTTAGGATGGTGGGGCGCGTATACCGATAATAACGCGCTTAATTCTCTGGCGTAACAACGCTGGTCTTAAGACTGGAGAAATATCATGTATGATGGATTTTGGCGGAATATGCGCGAGGAAAATCGTCGCGCTATTCTACAGGATTATGGTGTAATTAATAAGGTTTGGTATCTGTTTCCGCAGGGTGGTGGACCGCGAGGTTCATTCGAGACTTTTACGTCACTTGCACCTAATCTCCGTTCGAGAGATTTGATTTATCTCTCTGGAGTTTTGAAGGAACAGGCTACTACTCCTGTTGGTGTTTTTGACGTAACTATTCTGGGTGCTGCTAATAGGCCGCGTCAGGCTACTAATGGTGGTGTTCCGACAGGTGGTGGAGCTTCTTGGTTGTCTCCTGCTTCACCTAGTCGTGACCCACTGTTGGCAGTTATTGAACAGGGTTGGACTATTCAGAATATTCAGATGGCTCCCCCTGCTAATGAAAGTTGTATTCGATTCCGTCGTAGGGAATCTGCAACTATTCCTGATGGTTCACATGGTAAGGTTCTCGATTGCTACTTCTCTACTGGTGGAGCTGCTGGTAATGGTGTCGATGTTACTGAGTGTAAACGCATCCTCATTGAGAATTGTGACTTTGAAGCACTTGGAACTGGAACTGCCATTCTGAATACTGCTGATGGCGGTGTGTCTCAGACTAACTATGGTGTTATTCGTGGCAACCGATTCCAGCGCGGTAATGTTGGTGATATCATTGTTGCGGGTAATAACTATCTGATTCAGAACAATATCTTCTACGCTAAGTTTGCGGTAGAAGGTGGTTGGAGAATCAATCTTGATGGTGGCGCACTTAACATGGTTCTTGACAATCATGTTGCTGATATTGATGCTACTATCGCGCTTGGATTCAAGAAGGGTTCTGCTGGCGATATCTGGAGAACCTTTGTTGCTACGGTTGTTGACCCGAAGGTGGTAGTCCCGGCGTAGGTCTGCATGAGGGGGGAGGAGATAATAGTGTCTCCTCCCCAATGATTATGGAATTAGCTGAACCTATTGAATCTATCAATCAGCAGTTATTAGACCAATTTGGTCTGGATACTTCAACCGGCCAAATTATGTTTAGAGTGGTGTGGTCAGAGGACCAATTTGAAAAAAGATTAACTGATAGAACTGATTCGGGAATAGAATTGGTTACTCCAGTAGTAAGATTAGTGCCAAAATATAGACAATGGGTTAAAGAAAAATTCGTTCTTGAAAGATTAGTAGTTGTTCCTGAAATGAGTATACCGGAACTTGTTGGACTTAAATTATCTTATGAACCCATTTGGGTATTTAAAGATGCCAAAGATAGTTATGTTACTCCTACTTTTTGGGCTTGTAAATTTGTAATCGACACTTTATACGCTGCTCTAGGTAAAGAGAGTTTAGTTAAATATATAGACGAAGAATCTAAGCATCCTATTGAAACTCGTGAAAAGCGCATTGGGAAATTAACAGAGGAACTTTTTGGTGACGAATCTAATTTATTGGGTAGGACTATAACAGGAGAGGCTATCGTGGTGCCTCAATCGTATGAAACCACACAGAAAGAGAGTTAATCATGTCAGTAGTTGGCGAATTTCCCGGTAAAACAGTTTTTAGAAGGCGTGCAGTTCGTGGACCAGTAAATCCATTGGATAAAACTACTATTGTTAGTATTTATCCTTCGGAAATCGTCGAAACTAAGCCTACAATTTCCCCCGGAGTATTTGTTATTCCTCCGGGTAGTTTTGATAATCCTTCTATTCTCATAGTTGGAACATCCTCGTGGTGGAGAGAAATTGACGAGGAACAGCCATTACTTGAAATCCCTGTTTCAAGTGTGCAGATTGCTGATTCTATTGTTAAAGATTATTGTAATGGAATTCTTGGATGTAATATGAATGATGCTATGCCGGGATTGTTCTATGTTCCGGGTTCATTCACTGTTGTCGATATTAGAAAGTCTTATAAACATGAACTGGATATGGCATTGGTTAAGCAGAGAAATTGGTTTACTGCATTGGTTAAGTTAGCTGATGCTTTGTGGGCGCGTTCTAATGGTAATCCTCTTGCAATTAGTGATAGTATGAGAATGGCAGCTAAGGAATTGAATCTTCAGAAAGATTGGATGAAAGATTTTAAAATGATGGATATTGTTCGTTGTAAGGCTTGTGGTGGATTGCTTAATCCAGTGTATCCGGTTTGCCCAACTTGTAAGGCTATTAATGACCCTGCTAAAGCTAAGGAGTTGGGCCTTACATTTGCACAGTAGGTTAACATGTCAACAGCAGACCTTGTTGCATCGACAGTTTTAGCCAAAGCCGCGACATTGATGAATGATACGGCTAGAACTGTCTATAATTATGGTGCTGTTCTACCTTATCTACAGCTTGCTATGCAGGAGTTACAGGAACATTTTGAATTAAATAGTATTCCTGTAACTCAACTTTCTTCAGCAGTAATTAATATCCCCACCGGAACTACTCAAATTATCTATAATGGTGTTCTTGTTCCTAAATTGCCGGATGATATGATTGAACCCGCGCAATTATGGGAAAGACAAGCAGGAATTGACCCTTATGTTCCAATGTCAAGGCGGGATTTTATACCCCACCAACTTGAAGGAATTTTGACGGGTAAATTTAGTTTTTATGTCTGGGAAAACCAGATAATTAAGTTTCTCCCTGCTAATCGAAGTAATGATATTAAAATTGATTACATTAAAGATATTTTTACTGCATTAGTTGATGAAAATTCATTAATTAATGTGATTAATGCTGCTACTTTCCTTGAATACCGAACTGCCGGGTTATGTGCTGAATTTATTGAACGTAATGCTGCTAGTGCTAATGCTCTTAATGTTTATGCTGTTATGGCATTAGACAGAGCTACCGGAATTGGTGTTAAGGGTAAGCAGACTATTCTTACCC
>Ga0315291_10006264_pt1 | contig 14781 bp, 23 predicted proteins | sample YL17G12_20_MG_FD_203070 | JGI IMG/M metagenome (GOLD analysis project Ga0315291, IMG submission 203070) | Sediment microbial communities from Yellowstone Lake, YNP, Wyoming, USA - YL17G12_20 | ecosystem: Environmental > Aquatic > Freshwater > Lake > Sediment | place: USA: Wyoming | collected...
TAGGTTGACTTGCCCAACAGAAGACAGCGTCTAAACCGCGATAGACTGCCCATCCGACGACAGCCGCCACATAGCTTCTTTGGCTTTCAAGGTTGGACTTGGACTTTCCAAACTCTGTTAGCCAAATCGCTTTTCCAGACCCATGAGCTATGTCAGCCGCAGCCAGCATCGCGTTTTCAGCCGTAGCGTTAGGAGTTCGCGGGTCAAAATAGGTTGTTCCTGCCCAATACATGTTTCTGCATATGAAGTCGCACTGAGCGTCTATCGCGGCTGCGTAGTGGCCAGTTGACGGAGAAGCAGAACCCATGAACCTTACGCTTACCGGCGCGTTTGTGCTTTGCTTCGCTGCCGCTATTACGTCTAGGATAAACTGGCTTTCGCCTGCGGATGCTCTCTGTGCTTGAGGCTCATTCATCACCATAAATGCGGCTACGTTCGTGCCTTCAAAAGCTTTTAGCACGTTTCGCACGTAAGTTATGTATTTGGCCCTGTTGGTTTCGTGTGCCGCTACGTTATCGTCAAAAGCAGCATCCCATGACGCTGTGCCGCCCTTGCACCAAGTGTGAAGGTCAATCGCTACTTGTATGCCTGCCGCGTTGCACTTCAGAATCAGCGCTTTCGCGGTGTTTATGCCTCCGCTTGTTGTTCCTAAGCCTTCGCTGAAGGCGTTGAGCCTGAAAATGAAAAGGTCGATTTTCTGCTGTTGTATCAGGCTTACCCACGCGTCCATGTTGGTAGGCGTGAAGTTGTAGGCGTTAATTAGTTCTGTTGATGCTCTCATTTCATTTTTTCCTCCATTCTATTCCCAACTGAAGTAGGCTCCACCTACGTCTATGTTTGTGGCTACGCCGCCGCCGCCTGCTGCCATATAGAGCAGGGCAACATGAAGCACGACTGTAGGGTTACCAGGGTTTGGGTGATCTACGCCAAGTTCTAAGCGAATGAGGCTTCCTAGATTGCTAAAGGCATCCTGATAATTCACTGCGGCAGTTGGGTCGCCGTGGGCTTCGTCAATAAGCACCGTGAAATTCATTAAGCCGCTGCTAGGGTTTACGCAGTCCCAAACATCAATGTTCAAGAACAGTCTTTTACCAAGGATAATATTAGTCTCTGGAACGCGAAAAGCGAATACTACGCCTTCCCCAACGCCGTTCAGCCTTACATACTGAAGATTTGCGCTGTAGTCAAAACCTGCGCCGCCTATAGTGCGGAGACACGGACAAAACTGGAAGTTTTGGATAATGGTTGCGACATAAGCGCGGCTTATTCCTCCGAAGAAACGTCCAAAGCCGCCAGTTGCTTCGCCCACCTTACTCATATCACTCAGTCCTCCTAGAGTCTGGAATGTCGCTCACTTCCACGACGGTGATGTTGAGCGGCGCAGTGTTAGCTATTGCCCATACTTCGCCTTGGTCTGAATTGTCGGTTATGGGCTGGCCTGCTGCTAGGTGTGTTCCTTCATCGCCTGCGAAAACTCCTGCTGTGACTGTTTGCTTCGGCGAAAACGCCAAATAGTTCACTGCACCGTTGTTTTGAATCATGTAGTATAGGCGGTAGGGATTTGCTGTTAGCAGTCTAGTTGAAGGAGCTATTGGGAGAGCCATTCCGACGCTATAGGTTGTTCTCACTTTTTTTTTTCCTCCGTTTAATTCGCTCATTGCTTTAATGATGGCGGCGGCTCCTTCCCTGACCGCTTCTATTATGGCTCTTGTTTCAGGGCCTAATCTGCCTCTTTCCATCACGCCACTATCCTTGGAACCATTTTTTGATTGACGGCTGGCATAGGCATTTTTTCCATGCTTTTGTCCATTCCCATTTTAGCTAGAATGTTCTTAGTCTCAATCTGAGTTATGAAGTGCTTGCTGCCGAACTCGTCAGGAAAAATTAGGATTACGACTTCCCCGATTCTTCCGTATCTCACGGTTCTAGTGTCCATTTAGGCCAACCTCAAAACTATTACTTTCCATGTTCCTGAACCTAGATTTACGGTTGCGGCTGACTCGTTTTGAATGCGAATTTCAACCGTGTTCGCGGCCTGCACGTAGCCACTGAAAACGAAGTCTTGCATGTCATAAGGCGGGGCCACAAGAACAATATCGCCCAAAGCCGCCCCTGCCACCGTTATAGATTTTGTCTCCCCCGCTGCATCAATGAGACTAGCAGGGTCCCACGTTACTGAGGCTATAGCTATCAACTTCAAAGCAAAGGCGCCTGAAACCATGCTGTCAAGTTTCCCGTGAGCCTTCAATTCTTCCGCAATTCTATATCCGCTCATTTTTTCTTGTTCAACTCCTTCAACAATTCTATGATTTCAACGTGCTGCTGCCTCAACACTTCAAACGCTAATGTCAATGTCCGAAGGTGAGACACATAGGTTTCAAGGTGAACCTTGATGCTTCTTTCAACAACTGTTAGCGCGTCTTCTTTGGCTTTTTTACGAGAAAAACGAGAGAACACGCACACCATTCTCCTTCAAGAGTTTAAATCCAGCGTATGTAGTGAGCTGCTTGGCCTGCGGCTGCTAACGCTATGTCAACGTCAAAGGCCGAGTTTACGGTTACGCTTGTTTGGCTGAATTTCATTCGTTGCAGTCGTCTAGCCACATAAGCTGCGTTGCTGCCGGGCGTTACTGCTGTGCCTGCGTAAGGTTCAAGAAGGCATCTAATTTCGTTGAGTGGTAGGGCTGTGCATCTGAGAATCAATGTCACCATCAGTTCTTCGGCTGCGGTGTTGACTGATTCGGTAGCGCATCCACCAACTTCTACGAGTTGATGCGCGTCAGTGATTGGCATAGCGAGTCCTGGAACTTCTCCGACGGCTGCGATTGCGACGGCGATTTCTCTGCTGCATAGGCTTCTGATTGGTGGAAGTGGCAGTCTTACGTCTGTCCATGTGAACTCTGCAGCGCTGCGCCTGTTTCCTGCAAGAGCATCAAGCGGTTCTACGCCTACGTTGATGATTTCGCCGCCTGCTACTGGCGCGAAAACGTCGTAGTATTCGCTTGGTGCTTGTATTGGGGTTCCTGTGGCTAACATGCTGCCTGCCACGTTTCCGCACATGACTTCTTGAGGCTGGAAATTGTAGTTTACGCCTTGAATGTCAAAGACTGAAAGCATAGATTCTGCTACTGCGCCTGCTGTTGCTGTTTCTATTGGTCGCCATCCGAGAAGGGTTTTGGCTTTGTCTGGAACTACGTGTAGTTCAACGACTGCGCGGGCTACTGCTGCGCCGCCCGCTACTGTGTCAGTGCATCCTGTCCAGACGTTGCCGCCCATTCGCTCAATCATAGCTAGAACTTCGGGGCTTGGGCCACTTTTATATGGCATTTTAGAACGCTCCTCCTATTGGAATCTCTCGATACGGACTTGCGAGTGAAACGCTGCGAGGGCCTATCGGAACGCCGTTGTTGGTATTTTGATTTTGTTTGAAGTGTTCTCCTCCGCTTGGGCTGTGGCCTGCTCCTGACCATACTAACAGTTGAATTACGGCTGTTGCTTCTGCCGCTCCGACGCCTCCCTTCATAAGTGCGTTGCCAAGTCTGGTGAGCTGCGGCATAACGTCTACTTCTTTCAAAAAGTATCCTATGATTGCGGCCATGGCTGCGGGTTTAAACGTGCCTGTGGGATGAAAAAGCGACTCTTTCAAGTGCGCTAGGTTCGGTATGTGAGGATCACTCATTAGGCTCTCAACAATGTGCATGGCTGCGCTGAGTGGGTCGGTAACGCCGTATTCTGTCCATTCTTTGGCGAAGCGGTTGAGTTCCATGTATGCGCCTAGTCCAAGACCTACTTTGTCTGCGTTGTGCTCTATTTTTCCAATAATATTGTCAATGTCTAAGTTCATGTTTATCGCGCCTTCTTTCTGCATGTTCCTGCTTTGGTTCTGCCGTGTTTACATCCTTTTCGTCTTCCCATTTGGGATTCCTTCAGAAAATATTAAGTGTCGTCAATATATTTAAGAGCATATTCTGTAACATACGATATGCTTCCAAGCATAAACGTTATTAACTAACTAACTATCATAGAATTATCATGCCCTCACAGCACATTGGAACATTCTTGAGCCAAAAAGAAGTTCAGATGATAGAAGAAACGTGCAAGAAAGCAGGCATCACCAAGTATAGGCTTTTCAAGGATGCACTCCATGAATATTGTGAGAGCAGACTAAAGGAAGGAACTGAACATGACGGAGAAAGTACCAGAGGAAAACCAGAAAGAGGCCCCGAAAGTAGAGGAGACATTAAGACGGATAATCAGGGAGGAAATCAAACAAGCCCTACCCCAACCGCAGAACACGGCTCAGACCTCGAAGATTATCTCAGATACCTCAGACTCTCAGTCTAGCCCGAAACATGAGCATTGGAAGGCCGAGGAGATCACGAAAACTAGTGATGACTGTCCAGAGTGCAAAGCGGAGAGAGACAAACTGAAAGAAGCTTTCGGAAAGCCCTATTTAGAGGCCCATTGGAGAGAGAAACTTCCTAATGTATGCGCAAATGAAAAATGTGGAGAAGGTGTGTTAGTTGACGAAGAAAATTGTCCAAAATGTCACGGAACAAAAGCCAAAAAGCGAGTCTAGCCCTGAGCTTGTTCAAGTGGCTAGTAAAGAAGAAGCTCCTACGACTGACAATAAAGAAGGAACTCAACCAGTGGAAGCACTCATTGAAATCCCGCAGATAGACGAAGATACTAAGAAGATGCTGCTAAAGGCAGGTTTCAGTTGGGACTCTATCACTAACGCGTTCACAAAAATCAATGTTTGGGCTGAGAAAGTCGAGAGTACACAGAAAGCCTTGACAGAAGCGATAAAGGGCGTTTCAAACGAAGGAATCGCTGAAGAACTGAACAGAAAACTTCAAGCTAACGCTGAAAAGCAGAGAGCTGAGCTTGCAGAGAAAATGAAAAAAATGCCTCAAGACGCAGGCAAAGGCAGCGGCATAGGTCTAGGCGACATTTTCCAGCTTTTGAAGGGCGACAAAGGCGGCGGCGATGACGAGTTTTCAAAAATGGCAAAGACCTACGCTTTAGAATCAATGAGTTTAGGCAACACTTTTCAAAAAGTGATGATGGCGAAGATGGCTCCTGAGCTTGCAGACACGATTCTAGCAGGAGTGAAGGTAGCGGCAGAGAAGAAGGCAGTTTGAGATGGTGTTCAATGAAAAGAAATACACGGAAGAAGCCGTTTTGGAAGAGCTTGCGCTTATGGAACGTCATGCAAGGGATGGCAGCGCTCTTAATGCTGGATGTAGTTGCATTGAAGAAAAACATTCAATTCTTATATCAGGTCTGGCATCTGAGGCGATGCTAATGGAAGGTTCTCCAAAGGAAAGGGGGTTCTACTCGAAACTTGGAGAGTTCAATAAAAAGGCTAGACATGAAATCATTGACGGAACTTTTAACTTTCCCGAAAACCCGACAGGAATACAGTATGAGCCTCACGGAAAAACAGAGTGCGAAAGGGCCCATCCTGAAGTCTTACGGAAAATATCAAGCTGCATCAAGAAACTAGAGAAGAAACACGATTGCGCCCCGCCATACATTGATTGCCCTGTTAATCCAGTTGCAGTTTGCAGGGCCAGCGTGAAATGTCCATGAGCCTGCGTGCTGAGACTAGAAGAGATGATAACGGCAGACTTCTTAACCTCACAATTTATAAGGGAACCGCTAAGAAAGTTCAGCTCCAATTTGATTTTGCGCAAGACGAGTTCATAGACACGATTAAGTTTATCGGCAGAAAGGAAGACTTGCCTAGCGCTTCTGAAATTGTGGCTTTGATCAGCGCGAAGTTCATGGAACGAGTCCAAACGCTAGGGAATATTGAAGCTGCTTTGCCGGCTGGAGCGAACAGTATTGGGCAGGTCACGGCGAACGCTGGAACAAATCTTAACACTTCATTGTTGGCTCTTGAAGCAGGAGGAAACCTTGCCGCTCTCGTTGCCAAAGACTTTGCCACACAGACAACTCTAGCATTGTTGAAGGCCAGAGCCGACTTACTTGCAACAGAGATAACTCTTGGAACAGTTCACGGACACGTTGAAAGCATAGACGGAAAAATAACAGCCTGCAACACTGGCGCTATAGCGGGATCGCTGACTCAAAGCACCAAACACGACGCAAAAGTCTACCTGTGGGCAGCCGCAGGATCCGCAGTTGACGGAGCAACCGTCATCAGCAACGTAGCCAACAAAGTCATAAAAATACACAGAATATTCCTCCAATCCACCGTCGACGGCGCCACAGACGTCTACCTGTACGAAGAAACGTCTGGAAACCTCGTCACAACCAAAACCACGCTGAACGCGAGGGAAGGCAGAGAATCAGCTTTTGTTTCCGCGCCCGCCTGCATCGGACAAACCACAACCGTAAACAAGAAAGTCCTACTCAAAAACGCAGCTGCTAAACAGGTAAACTGGGAAATCACCTACAGCGCGGACGATGCAAGCTAATGACTGTGCAAACCCGCTATTTCCGCGTTGACACTGCAACAGTGAACCTTCTGCTTGCAAGAAAACTTTTAACTACTTTGACGGATGCAGGCGGCTCAGAGGCTCACAGCAAAGCAGGAAATGTTGTGGCTGCAGGCGCCACTATTGGCATCAGGGTGTGGAAGCGGACAAGCGCGGGAGCCGAAACCGAGATTACTGACGCTGTCCGAGCTACTTATACGCAGAACACAAGCACTTTTGGTGTCATGGTCAACGCAAACTGGGATTGTCCGCCGACAGCCTTGGCAAGCACGGACAGCATCGTAGTCAAGGTATACGGCAAGTTCGGCGCTGACGCTTACACGCAGTTCGGAACTTACGCATGGAGCACCGAGCAGCTGGGAGCCAGCGGCCTTGACGCGGCAACATGGACAGTCTATTACTACATCGACTTGTGGTATGACTCGGCCTCTGGAAAAACTTATCACGACTTCTATTTTGACAGTTTACCGTTCAACAACAGCAGAATAACAAACTTCACATGGACACCCGCAGCAGCGGCGGCAGCTTTGAGAAGGCTCCGCGTCGGAGTCGGCCTCTAGCCTATTGCTTGTTTCACTGCTTTCATCAGTTCTTTGGCTCTGCGTTTGGCTCTGCGGTCTGCTTGTCGGCAGTGGATGCACTTCTTGAAGTATTTCTGCTTGATGATTCTCCCGCAGCTCGGACAGGGCTTGTTTTCTTTAGTCTTTGGCATCCAAAACACGCACTCACGGCAAAATCACGACTGTAGGCTCTTTGTCGAGCCGCCGAAGCTCTGCGATCACCGCACCTGCAAGGGTTACGCAGTCTAAGGGGTCTTTTGCGTGTATCAGAATCTCTAGCCCTATGGCTTTGACTTCTATTTTGATGCTGAAAGGCTCCCATTCAGTCAGGTCTTTTGCCTTTTTTGAAGCCAACTGATGGCAACTCCTCTAAAATATATTCTTGCAGGACAACATCGAGAGGCTGAGCAACATAGAATATGCGAAAGAGCTGATCGAAGCTGATGCTTTTCTTGCGCACTATTTTGGCTAAAAGCTGTTTCGAGCTACAGAGTCTTTCATAGACTTCTGCGGAAACTTCGATGGTTTTTGGTTCAGCCATTTTTATATTCTTCCTTCCAACATTTCACAGTTCAGGAAGCATTGAACGCCGTTTCTTCTTTCTCGACAGCCCATTTCATTGGAGCAGATGACAGGTTTTCCTTTGGCGATCTGGCCTTTCATCGGCTCTTTGCTTTCGATTACGATGTTCACTTGCTTGTTTGTTTCTCTACAGTAAACTTCCATGTCATAACGCATTGGGGTTAAGCATCTCCTTTAATGTCAACTGAAACGGGCAATGCTTGCCTATCTTTCGATAAGGACAAACCTTGTTTTTGCACCGAACATATCTACAGTGCAATGGGCATCCATCCTTTTTGCTGGATTTTTCTTGCCACTACTGCCGCAATCTGCTCAGTAGTCTCTCTGTTTTCTGCATAGATTGTTATGCGAAAATTGTGGAAGTGTCCGTCTTGTAGTATGACTCCTTTCAGCACTTTCATGTTAAACGCCTCTGTCTGCTTGGCAGTTTCAATTTTACTAGAAAGAGATGTCTTGGTTTTTGCTTGCCTAAATCACCAGACCAGCACTCAACGAGAACTAGGACTTTTCCCCTAACGAATCCGATAGGTTGATAATGATTGTATGGATTTCCGCATCGGCATCTGAGAAGTTGCTCTATAGTTTTGGGCGATTCTTTTTCCATGTTAATCACCCCCCTTTGGTGTTGGTCGGGTGTTTGCGATTTTTCCGTTTAGCGATACGATTTCATAGTCGTTGGGCGCGTATGTTGCCAGCTTCCAGATTTTCAGTATGTCTTTCACGTTAAGCGCCTCTGTTTGCGCATTTTCTGAACGCACCAAAAGCAGATTGTCTTTAGCATGTTCGCCTTCGTGTCAAGATAGGGGAAGAGACGGTCTGGAGGCCGTTGTTGGTGGCAGTAGTCGCAGCTCAAAAGTTGTCGCCCCAATCGTCATCATATTTGCTGTCGCCGTCGCCAGCGTAGCCTTCGCCCCAATCTACTCGCGCCGCGCGTGTTGGTCGTTGTTTTTGGCGTAGTTTGAGGCGTTCTTGGAGAGCTTCTGTTTTGATGCGTTCTTTTTCTTTGAGAAAGGCTAGGCGGTCTAGCGCTTTTTGGTCTTGTTCACGGTTTTCGTTTTCTTCTAGGGCCCTGAGGTGGTCTAGCGCGTTTTCTATTTGCTGTGTGATGCCTTCTCCGTATTTTTGGAGAATTTTAAGCTGTTTCTGGCTGAGTCTCAGACTTATTTTCTGGCTGGACATTTTGGGCCTTCTCCATTTCCTGTTTTACGATTTGTTCAGTGGCTAATTTCTGCAAGTCAAAAAGCAGCTCTTGAAGAGGTTTGAAACAGACATGAAGAAGTGCAAGACTTCTTTCTAGTTTCTCGAGAGATTGTTCAAGAGTCAGAGGTTTTGTTCCTTCTATCAGAGGAAAAATGTTGATACGCAGGTATTCCGAGACTGTGATGTTTTGTTGTTTGGCTTTTTCTTCCAAGATTCCAACGGTCACATCTTCTAATCTCAATGAAATTGTTTTCATACTAACTCACTAACTAACGACTGCTTACTGTGTATGCTAGTCTATTTAAAATTTGGGATGATGTTAGTTTGTAATCTCTCTGATTACGGTAAACTTTGGATGGTAAACAGTATACCATTGTTTCACTAATGGTAAACAATTAATGGTAAACGGTATACCATTACTCGTATACGCAAAATGGATTTGTCCGACAACATTTTTTTAGGAAGTGCTAGAAACTATATATATGCTAGGGAATAGCCTAATTTTTTCTAAGGGCCTCAAAACGGAGAGATAAATGTTAGTTAGTTGTCGGACAAATTCGTGTTTCTTGGAGAGTGTTAGGTAGGTGTTAGGTTCTTTACTAACATTTCCCATTGTTTAGGGCTATTTCCAGCTTTCCAGAAAGTAATAAACTAACAATACCATGCTAATTGTTAGCATATCGCACTAACATTTTGATACATTCCCTCTGCCATCAGGCGGCGGCTAAAAAAATTTGGGGAAGCATGCACACTAGATTTTACCTGAGCATGCAGGCTTTATTCTCTCAATGCTTTTTCCGTTGATTCCGACTAGCCAGCTTTTGCCACAATGACTTATGAACTGCAACCCACAAGGCGACGAGTCTTGTATCGGAACATCACCTCCGCATATCTTACACTTTGCGGTTTTCCCAATTGAAGGGGCTGAATCTAGTTGGTCATTACCAAATCCGATATATGGTGTTTCTTTCAACCTTTCACCTCCTTCAAATTTGGAAACGAAAGCAGTCCAAAATTTTTAGCCGTTGTTGAGCTTTGCTTTCCTTTTCCCTTGCGTGCCTATCTCTTATTGCTTTCCAATCTCTAGTCTCTTTTTTGTAGAAACCACAACGATTAGGCGTGCTGTTGCATAGAGTATCTGCATTCGGGCAATCAAAACAGCGGCGGTCTACTTTTATTCTGCAATTGAAGCATTGCCATAGATAACCCCATGAATGAATTAGCCTTCTTTCACATTTAGGACACAGAGGAATATTCTCAGGCTTTATATTCAAGTTTTCATCTCCTTCTAATTTGGAAAGGAAAGAATACTCTATGCTCCCTTTGTTTCCCAGCTTATATATTTCTGAATCATTTCAAAGTAGAAGTCAGTTGAAAACTGTTCGATTATGTCATAGCATTGTTGAAAGTCTAAGTCGATGTTCTTTTGGAAATATTTGAATAGTCTACGTTTATTCATGGTTTCGCTTCCTTCTCTATTCCCTTCCCAACAAAAAAGAAGAAGAAGCTATCCATGAAACCAATTAAGTCTCTAACTTTTGAGTCATGGAAAAACTGAGGGTGTTGGCCGTAGAAATCCAATAGTTCATCAAGTTGCCATTTAAAACCTATCATGCTTTAATTGCCTCCCCAACAATCATCGTATGTTCCAGCGTATGCTCCTCAGTCCAATGCTGCACAATGTCCTCAGGCGGCTCACCATAACTCTCTTTCAAAGCCTGCTCAGTCCAATTCCCCAAAGCAGCAACCTTCGCCGTATGCCAATTCGTCAGTCTCAACATGTGCTGAGCAAACATGTGCCGCCAAAAATGGTTACTGTTAATGTGCCCATACTTTGCTAGGACTTCAGGACAGAACCGCTTAACAGCTTCCAAATTGATTTCTGCCATCGCCACAGCGTCTAGGCTGAACAGTCTTCCGCTCGCTCTGGCCCCTTTGATTTCTAGCAGCAGTTTCCACAACTTAGCATCGGGCTTCTTAGTCACTGCCTTTCCCTCTTCGCCGTACTTGCGCTCAAGGCCCTTCTCGAACAATGTTATCCTTCCTTCTTCCGTCATGTTCTTTACGTCAGCCTTCACCACTGCATTGATGCGAAAAGCCTTAGTGAACATCAAACAGTCTATCGCATAAGCTTCTTTTCCATGAGTCGAAAAGACCCAATCCAGCATACGGTCAAGCTTGTCTCGACTCACAAACAGGTCTTTGTACCGGGCGAAGCCTCTGGGCTTTCCAACCATCAGTTTAGACGCTTCCACGATTCCCTTCGACAACAGAAAGCTTTTCAGAGTCTTAGCATATCCGTAAACATCAATCTTGTGCGCCCTGAGCAAGCTGATGAACTCTAGTGCATCATCATAGTTTAAGCGGTCTGGATGCTTCAAACACCATTTGCCTTCCTGAACAAAATTGATTTTGAGAGTGCTAAAGTTTCCTGTGCAGACCTGCCGCAAACCCATAACCAACTGGGCCAGCGTCTTGTCTTTTATCCTTCTGACCGCACTCATGTACGTCATCCATTCCTTCACGCTTCTGATCTGCTGAAAATTGCCATTCTGAAATATCGCGGTGTCCGTTTCCTGCTTCTCGGTGGGCATGCTTTCGACAAGCTCTTTTCTCAGCTGCTCCTCAACCAGGGGATGCCGTTTGAACCACATCGTAACGCTTTCAGGAGTCACTCTCTCGTTCCTTTTATTCAAAACCATCTCGACTAACTTGCTTGGAGAGACAGTTTTAAGTTCTCTCGCAAAATCGGGCAAATCCCTTCCGGGGTCGTATTTCATTTTTTATCCTTTCCTTGTTAGTTTGTTAGTTAGTGGGTGCTTAAATAAGTTGAGGACAGCGAAGTATATAAAAGTTAGTTAGTTAGTAACTTGCCATCCATTGTTTTTGCATTGAAAATGCTTAAAAGTTAGTTTGTTAGTAAGGTAATATGGAGAAGATGAAGAAAAGAGGGCATAACCTCACTTGCCAACATTGCGGTAAGATATGGGAGTACAAAGGAGACAAATATTACACTAATTGCCCAAGATGCATGTATAAAGTCAAAAATCCCTACTACGAGACTGAAGAAATAAATTTGGTTCACTTCAATCTCGATAAAGAAGGCGTGAGAATCTTAGACCCTTCCCTAGCCACAAGATATAGCCCTCTTGGAAGGATTATAGACGTTTACTTCAAAGATGGAAAAGCCTATTGCGGCCTTGACGATTCGGAAAGCTGCAAGCACGTTAAATATGCTCTGAGCCTTCCATTAGTTCAAAGAATCTTTAGAAAGAGGGGGTGGAAAACTGAGTAAATCTTTTTAACTGTGGCGAAGCAAATAGCCTCCATGCATAGTTGTGATTCTGCCATAATCCCACAAAAACGCGTTGAGTATCATCGGAAATACTACCGAGAACATAGACAAGAACGACTTGAATCTAGTCGGAAATATTCTCGCGAACATCCAAAAGAAACGGCTGAACGTGGTCGGAAATATCGCCGAGAACATCCTAAAGAAATCACTGAACGTAGTCTGAAATATTATCGAGAACACAGACCAGAACGACTTGAATATAGTCAGAAATATTCTCGCGAACATCCAAAAGAAAGAGCTGAATATAGTCGGAAATATGTCCCAGAACATCGAAAAGAAATCACTGAACGTTGTCGGAAATATCGCCGAGAACATCTAAAAGAAATCACTGAACGTAGGCAGAAATATCGGCGAAAAGTGCTTGAGAAGCTAGGCGGCAAGTGTGCCCGATGCGGCTTTTCAGATGTTCGAACCTTGCAGATTGACCATGTTCATGGTGGCGGGGGTAAGGAACGTAAAGAATTAGGCCATGGCAGTACTCAATTCCACAAAAAGGTCTTAGCTGATACTGAAGGCAAATATCAACTGTTATGCGCCAACTGCAATTGGATAAAGAGAGTCGAAAATAATGAAGAAAATGCTCAAAAAATGTTGGGGGTGAAAAATTGGATCTAGAAACGTTGATTTTGGGAATAAGCGCGGTTGCCGCTGCCGTTGTTATTGCATGGATGATGCTCAGAAAGAAGAAAACCTAAAATTCGGGGAAATCAGGGATGTCAGGCAAATACTTCTTTGTTTTCCGCGCTTTTGGTTTAGTTTTGCATCTGCATGGAGGACATTTACGAGGCTTGCACTTCGGTTTTGTCATCTAACAACGCCTATTTTTATGATGAACAAACCCTTTCCCGCTTCTACAAACCACATAGCCCAATTTCTTATTACATCCGCACTTCTTAGCCTTCGAACTCGCCTTTGTCATTTTACTTCCCCCCTGCAAGGAGCTTTGCGAGAGTAGCTAATCCCGCTGTGCTTTCCTTTCCCGCTATTTCAGATGTAGATGTTGATGTGACCAATGTTGTCAAAGCTCCAACTGTCTCAGTGACATATCCTTTCAAAATCATCTCCCCAAAAATGTGATCCATCCATAGCAGTTGTCTATAATGGTCTCTCGGAGACACTAAACCCAACCGTACATAAATATTGCTGCACGCTGCTTGATTAATCATTGCTGTCATCCAATTTGCCGCGCTTGCAGATTGCATGGAGCTGATGATTTTCCCCGTGTTGTCGAGATAGGCTTTCGCCAGTGATACGAGACCTCTTATGCCTTGTGGAGTTTTGCTTAAGCGATCAATCAACACTATGATCATCAAGCTTTCTATTTCGCTGTATTGTCCAGCAGGCCCAAGACTGAGCATGTTTCCTACTTTTTCGTAAACGTCTTCCTCATCCCATTCAAGAGAGGTTCCAGTGTCCTTCACTTTTGTTGACATGGGCTTCTCATCCCTTTTCTAGGTTTTCTTTGGTTCTCTAGCGCTATTCTTTTTTCTCTGATAGCTTGTTGTAGCCATAGAAAATAAGCGTTATGACAAGGCTGTTACTCAAGAGTTTGATGCACTCAAATGTGGTCGGGTAGTTTCCAGCATTAATGACATCATCGAGTTTGAACGCTATTTGAACTAGGAACACTAAGAAGAAGTTTGCTAAAACCAGTTTCCAGTTGTTGCCTTTCACACTGAATCCTAACATAGTTATTGTTTCACCTCCATTGAACTTGCAAGCCACTCAAAGACTTTCCTAAACACTATTTTCACGTTTTCATGTGGCCTGATACGGTCAGCTAGAGGCGGCGAAGTTCTGTAGTATGCATGGACAAGAGGCAGAGGTAGAGAGCGATCTCTGAACCTTCGCAGCGTAGAAAGATGGGCGTTGCTTGTTCCGCAAGCCGTCGCTATGAAGCAGCCCGAAGGTGGAGGAGACGGAGGCGGAACGTACTCTTTGAAGACGCATACTAGATTATGCTGTGTGTTCGCAAGCTGCGGAACAACAACCACTTGAGCCGTTTGGCCAGGAGCAATTCTGCCGTCTATCTCCCAATGGTCAAGAATCCATCCTTCAGCAGGGTAACTCGTCACTACGGCTGACTGGTCGGTAGTGTATTCATAGATGCCTGTCGGAGGTTCAGTATTTCCGCTGCCGCTTTTACTGATGCTCAAACTCCAATACTGGATTGGCAAGTCTACAAGAACGCATATTTGATTCTGACAAACCCATGTTTTGCCTGTAGGCGGCGGCCCATACTTCGCGTCACAGTCTAAATTAACTGCACATTCTGGTTGTGGAGGCAGGTCAGCGAGTACGCAAGTGCCGTCTTGACATAGCCATTTTTTGCCGGCAGGAGGCGCGCCATAGATCGCGTTACAGTCTAAATCAACTGCACATTCGGGGTGTGGAGGCTCTCCGCTCACTAGCTCGTAGAAAGCAGGGTGAGGAGTGAAGCCTGTGAAAATGTTGTAGTCTTCGCCTGACTGGCTAGGTTGACTTGCCCAACAGAAGACAGCGTCTAAACCGCGATAGACTGCCCATCCGACGACAGCCGCCACATAGCTTCTTTGGCTTTCAAGGTTGGACTTGGACTTTCCAAACTCTGTTAGCCAAAACGCTTTTCCAGACCCATG
>Ga0315291_10006265_pt1 | contig 14779 bp, 18 predicted proteins | sample YL17G12_20_MG_FD_203070 | JGI IMG/M metagenome (GOLD analysis project Ga0315291, IMG submission 203070) | Sediment microbial communities from Yellowstone Lake, YNP, Wyoming, USA - YL17G12_20 | ecosystem: Environmental > Aquatic > Freshwater > Lake > Sediment | place: USA: Wyoming | collected...
ATTTGCATTATTTTGCTTTTGTTGTTATCGGATAGAGGAGAGAACCATGTCAAAGAGTATTACTCTGCGTTTGCCGCAGGATGAATATGAGGCTTTTGGAGCTATTTGCGATGAGCGAGGATATAGCAAAACCGGAAAAATCAGGGAATATATTAGAAATTTGGTGAAAGAGGAACTTGAACGTGTTATCATAAGCAAGGAAGGATGGCAAAGGGTTGCGGCCGCAATTAATGAAATCGAACGCGGAGAGTTTGTTTCCTTCGAGGATCTAAAACGTGGTTTCGCGTCAAAAACTTTGGACCATAAAGAAGGTTGCCAAAAGCGCAAACAAATCACTAAATAGATTCAGTTCAGAGATTCAACGTCAAATACTCATAAAAATCGAATGCTTAGAATACGATCCTTTTGTCTGTGATATTCGAAAATTACAGGGCCATGACGATATTTTTAGAATGCGTGTAGATGATTATCGGGTTTATTTTCGTCTTTGCCCAAACGACAGATCCATTGATATTTTGTTGATACGTTCGACGGCGCCAAACCCCGATTTTCAAATCGGGGTAAAAGCGCCGCTCAGTATTAACCCTGAGCATACCCCGGGCTTCAGCCCGGGGAGTCGAATGGGTTGATTCGTCATAGGTCGGGAATAAAAGAGAAAATCATACAGAGATTATAAAAGGGAAATCATTTCCCCGATATCCCAAACATGATCCGCAACTTTAGCCTCCATCGCCGGGGTTACTCTCAAGGTCTGATCGGGAAGCTTTGCGGGATCATCTCACCGCACGGAATCGGGCGGCCGGAGCAGATTCGGGAGTATTTCGGCTTCCCGGCGTCGATGACGATCTGGTCATCCGACGGCAATTGGGGAGGGACCGGAGATCCGGACGCCAAAGGGCGACGAAGTGTTGGAGAGGATGTGGCCGGGAAAATCGGCAGGCGAATCGCTGCCGAAGGCGGAATAGGATTCGAACTGCTTCTGAGGGGGCTCTTCAGCAGGGACAACGATCGATCGAATCTAAGCAATTTTGAGGTCACTTTGATCAAGACACTTTGCGGCATATAAAGAAATCTGGTCAAGTTTATAGCTTCCGATCAGATTAGGGTCGATGTCAATACACGTTTCGCCGAGTTCGCGCGGGCCGACTTCTGTGGCTTTCGCCTCGAGGAAGCGCCCAACGACCTCTTTTACGATAGGACAAAAATGGCCATAGATCCGATCCGAAAATGTTGTCTGAATAACGCACTCACTTTTTCTCCAGGTTATAGTTTTTCCACCACTCTTCCCATTTGTTTTTTTCATCGCCGAAATCTAAACCAGAAATCTTTTTTAATGCAGAAAAAACTTCATAATTTTGATTTGATATTTTTAAGAGTGGGCCTATGGCTGAAAAATGTTTGATTTCACCTAGAGCCCAAATATCTATCTTTCGGTAAAATTCATCTTGCGAATTAAGCCCAACAATTAATCTCGGAATCAATCTTTGTGTTGCGTCTTTGATTCTCCAATCAGGATCGATTTTTTCTAATGCAGCAAGGGCTTTTTGGCCGACATCGGGAACTCTTAATAACAAAACAATCGCCCTTAAACCGAAGAAGTTATTTATAGCGGCAAAAATATCATCATAGAATTCATCATCATACAGTGCCGCGGAATATGGAATATCCAACTTGTCGTATGGTCCTATAAAACCTTTTTCCGGGATCACTCCAAAATGCCTCTTTCTCAATACTTCTTTTCCTCGAATCTCCATGAATACTTCGGCATCAACTTTTCCGCCAGCATGAAAATATTTTACTTCTGATCCGCCAATTCTCCGGTACGATTGACCCTGCGGAGTTCCCTTAGCCTCGATATTTAATAGAATATCGTATTCTTTCGAATCAACTGGAACGACTTCTATACCGATATTTGTGAACAACCTGATTAATTCCTCGCTACAATCCGTTCCTGATTGCGACCAATTTACAGAAGTGGATATTTTTATGGAGTTGATATTGGAAGCCTCGGGATTACGCCATGATCTTAAATCTTCAAGAAATGCGTTGTATTTCGAAATAACTATCGAGTCGTTTTTTGAATTGGGATATTTAGTAAGAAATATCCCATAGGCCCATACACTGGGATGAAGATCTAATTCCTGAAAATCCTGTTGGTAATTTTGAGAATCGAGCTCTCGTTGAGCTTTATCAATCAATCCAGCTGCAAAATAATTACGATCGTGTTTTTTAATAAATGCCTCGTAGGCCTCAATAGTATGGATTTTATTCGCTTTAAAATATCCTATACGGGATGAAAGAATGCCGCAGGCGGAATAACCGCCAATAATTAACAAAAAGATAATGAGGAGTGGATACTTTTTTATTATTGACATAAATCGCGCCTCCTTTAATCAGGAGTTTGGTACTCCGCGTATATAATAATTTCCCAATCCGACTAAGCCTAATCCCTGCTTGATTATAGAAAATATATACTACGAGAAGGAAAAGAATTTTTTTTCGCGCAACGCGAAAACCCCTCTCTTTATGCCCGGAATCGACTCCGCCCTTCACGTAAAGAATATAAAGCTTGCCATGTGGCGATGTCAACAGCACATACTGCGAAAACGGCCTCAATGGAAGGCCGTCCAGCCAAAAACCGGACCGTTGGGCGTCTACGAAGGAACTTTTATTTGGGGGAGATAACATCCCGAAAACATTTTGCCCATACTTTGCCTTATCTTGTCTTCCATTGACTTAAAACGTCCCCCATCTACCCATATAAATCAAATTATTACCATTCTCCAGATAACTATTACTGAGTTAATCGCTCAGCCGTTCCTAAGATTAGCACACCCCTCTTTTCATGAAAATGGACAGAACCTAAAGCTTCCGGCCGGGCGATCAACCATACAACCGAGGAATTCAGGACAAAGCGACCGGGATTCGTAAGCTCGCTACGCCGAGTTTGTCACGACTTCTCACACCCAGTCTCGCTTTTCTAACAAGATGGTAATGCCTTGTCACATATTCTTAAATATAATATATTCAATAGGATGTCCTTGACAAAAAGAATTTATTAATTAGGATAAAAGACGCGTTTGGATCGGGGATATCCATGAAGGCTTTTTCGCGTTCGCCCCTCATCACCCTTTCCGCCCTCGTTTTCATGTCCCAAGCCTGCGGGAGCTATTCCCCGCCTCCGCTTAATATCTATCTGTCGAAAGGACAAGTCGCCAAATACAAAAAGGTCTCGCTCAAAGTCTCTTCCACGGAATTAGACGTGAAATATTCGAGGCCGGCGGACTCGCCGTTGACCGGCCTGGCGGCCATGATCGGCGTCATCCCTTTTTTATTGAGCTGGGGACTCGACTCGGCGTCGGTGTCCGCCCAGGATCAATCCCGGGCGAGAACCATGAAGGACGAGGTGTCGCGGCCCTATTTCGAAAAATCGACGGCTGACTCCTTCCTCGAGGTCATCCGAAATGCGGATCCCTTCCACATCGAATCCAGGCAAGACGCCCGGATCGATCAACTTGCCATCGATGACTTCGACGGCTCCATCGAGATGAACATCGAGGATCTGGCCCTGAAAAGGAGACCCAATACTACCCTGTTGAACGTCTATCTCGTGGTCACGTCGAAAATGACCGACGTGCGCGACGGCAAGGTCATCTGGATCCACCGGGAGGAAGATTTGAGCGAAGAGATTCATGACCTCGATACCTATAAGGCCGACGGAGCCAAAGTGCTCAAAGCGATCATCGAGAAAATGTTCAAGAAAGCCGCCCTCCGGACGGCCAACGACATCATCTACTCGGAATGAGGATACGGCCATGAGAATGAGGAGCGCCCTGGGCGCTGCGATCATCGTTATCGCCATTAGCGTGTCCGCTTGCTCCCCGACGGTGATCATGGTCAATAAAACTCCGGAATTGGGAGGAGGAAGCCCTCTCCGGGACATCTCGCCGTTGAAATTCACTGTCGCCGATTTCGTCGACGCGCGCGCGATCAGGAATCCCGTCCAGGTCGGCTACGGAATCGTGGGCTTCAACCATAAGGTCCTCGCCGATCGGAGCGCTAAGGACCTCGCGCGCCAAACGGCCGTTCTCGAATTGGAAAGAAACGGACATCTCGTCCTTTCCCCAGAGGATACAAACCAGGCAAATATCCTCCTCGCCGGCACGATCGAGGATCTCTGGGTCGGAGCGACCGCCCAATATTCCGGGGAAATTAGGGCTTCTGCGAAAATTAAAATTGAGGCGAGTTTTCCCGGACATGATTAAGGACTTCACCATGGATCCGGAGTTTCTGGACCTGGTTAAGAGCCTAAAAAAGAGATCGTGAGCCGCCGCCGCTAATAAAAATACCCTCACTCTTTTTCGAACGTGAACCCCTTCTCGCGAAATAATTTCAGACAGGCGTCCACGACCGCCGGATCGTAGATCGTCCCCCGGCCCTGGACGATGTCTTCGAACGCCTTATCCAAACCCAAGGCCGGCCGATAGGGGCGGTTCGAGGAGATCGCCTCGACGACGTCGGCGACGGCCAGGATCCTGGCTTCGAGGAGAATCGCCTCCCCCTTGAGTCCCCGAGGATAGCCGCTGCCGTCGGACCGCTCGTGGTGCTGAAGGACCATCTCCGCGATGGGCCAGGGGAAGTCGACGTCCTTGATGAGATCGTGGCCGAGCTGGGCGTGCATCTTGACGAGATTGAACTCGATCTCCGAAAGCCGGCTGGGTTTGATCAAGATTTCCGCGGGGATCGAGATCTTCCCGAGGTCGTGGACGACGCCGGCCATCCGCAAGCCGTCGACCTGGTCGCGCGGGAGCCCCATCTCCAGAGCGATCGCCCGGGCGAGGTTGGCGACCCGGCGCTGGTGGCCGGAGGTATAGGGATCCCGGGCTTCGACGGCATTGACCATCACGTCGATAATCGAGCCCGTGGCCTTCCGCATCCTATCCAGGCTTTGGCGCAGCGTCTCCTCGGTCTGTTTCCGGACGGCGATGTCCTCGATGAGGCCCTCGGTCGTCAGGGGCGTCCCGCCGGGATCGCGGAAGGCCCGGGCGCTGATCGACGCCCAGAACGGCTCGCCGCCGCGGCGGACGATCCGGGCCTCGAAATTCGCGACGCGGCCCCGGGCCGCCAGCTGACGTTCCAAATCGGGGTACCGGTCCGGATCGGCGAAAAGATCCCGGCCGAACGTTTTCACGGCGGCGAGGAAGACCGCGGGCGTCTCGTAGCCGAGGAGCCGGGCGAGCGTTTCGTTGACCATGAGGAACTTCCCCTCGGGCGAAATCCGGTAAATCCCGACCAGGGCGTTGTCGACGATGGCCGCGACCTTTTTTTGGGACTCCTTGAGGGCCTCCTCGGTGCGGACGCGGTCGGAAATATCGCGGAGGAGAAGGACGGCGCCGCCGCCGGAGAGCTCGGCGCTGACGATTTCGAGCGGGATCGTCTTGCCGTTCCGGCGGCGCCCCTGGGCCAGGCCGAGGTGATAGCCGGCCCGCTCGAGCTCGTCGAAGATCTCGTGGTAGCGGTGCGGGGACGAGCGGCGGTCGCCGTAGAGCACGTCCGTCGTCCGTCCGAGGATTTCCACGGGGGCGTATCCGAACATCCTTTGAAGGGACGGATTGCACATGACGATCTTGCGTTCCCGGTCGGCGATGAGGAGGGTGTCCGGGCTGATCGAGGAAATGACGTTCTCGAGCTCCTGCTCGTGCCGGCCGGCCCGCCGCCAGAGGCGGTAGGTGACGAGCAGCAAACCGAGGAGATAAAGAGACAGAATCTCCTGGACGGAATCGACCACGGGACGGGGAACGAGGGCGGCGACGAATCGAAAGACGCTTTCGCTGAGGCGCATCGAAGCGCTGAGGGCGGCGAGGAGGAGGGCGAGGACCGTGACAATCCAGAGGGCCCGGAACTCTTTCCGCTTCCGGCCGACCGACGGAGCGCCCCAGCGGCTCAGCGATTTCATCATCCGATTCAGGGACCGAAATTATACCAGAAACGCCGGACGATTTGACAGACGGGAGGGGACGGCCTATAATAACTTCGTCCAAAACATGAGATATGGGGGCGAACGGTTTCGACGGAGATAGTGAGGCGGAAGTTGCATGCCGAGATCCCATCCACCTCGTTAAACGGTGGGCCAAGTAAGTGCAGAAACACTGCCACTCGCGGCCTAAAATTTAGGTCCGCCGTTCCTCGGGCGCTCTCCCGCGGCGCCTGGGGAGCGCCGACCAGCGGGATCGCGAACCGGGTTGGCCCCGAGCCCGGCGAGCCAAACATCTTCGAGGCTGGCTTCGCGGCCCCTTCCCCGCCGGGAACCGCGGAGCGAGATGAATGACGGGGATAAGCATGTAGATGCTTCTCGTTGAATGTCTTCGGACGCGGGTTCGATTCCCGCCGCCTCCACCAGACGATCCTCATGAGACGAGGTGAACGAATGATCCGAAGGGCGATCGTGGCCGGGGTCGTCTTCGCCCTCGGGACGGCCGGCCCCGCCGGCCTCGCCGCCGAGCTCCGGACGATCGTCATCGATCCGGGCCACGGCGGCGTCGACACGGGCGCCAAGGGGAAGTTCGGCGCTCTGGAAAAGGACATCACCCTCGCGATCGGAGGCAAGCTCAAGGCCTTGATCGAGCAAAGCCTCGCCTACCGGGTCGTCCTGACGCGGGACAAGGACATCGAGGTCTCCCTGGAGAACCGGGCCGCGACCGCCAACAACAACGATGCCGTGGTGTTCATCGGCATCCATACGAACGGAAGTTTCCGGAAAAAGGCCCAGGGGGCCGAGACCTATTTCCTGAGCCTCAACGCCACGGACGAGGACACCCGCAAGCTCGCCTATCTCGAGAACAGCTCCGCCGAGCTCGACACCCGGATCGCCGATGAGGCCAAGGATGACGTCAAGATGATCCTCTGGGACATGGCCCAGTCCGCCTCGATCAAGCAAAGCTCCCGCCTGGCCGAGGAAATCCAGCGCGAGCTGAACCTGCCGCCCCTGGGCATCGAGAACCGCGGGATCAAGCAGGCGCCCTTCAAAGTCCTCACCGGAGTCGCTTGTCCCGCCGTCCTCGTCGAGGTGGCTTTCATCTCGAGCCCCGAGGAGGAGCAGAACCTCGTCAAGGACGAGTTCCAGAGCGAGATCGCCCAAGCGATTTTCCGCGGTCTCGTTGGTTACCTCAGGCTCTTCCCCCCGAAATAGCCTCCGCCCATGTCCAGATTCCGCGCGATCCTCCTGGCCGTTTTGGCCGTCGTTCTCGCGGTCCTCGTCGTTTTATTTTTTCGCAGCGGAAACCGCGAGGATATCCGGACCTCCGCGGCCGCCCCCGCTCCTCAGCAAAAGGGATCGGCCGGGCCGGCCGCCGCGGGCCCGCCGCGCAAGGTCACGCTCTTTTTCGCCCGCGAGGAGGACGACCGGCTCGTCGGCGAGGAGCGGGAGATTCCTTCCGATCCGTCCCCGGTCCGGGAAGGCCGGGACATCATCGCCGAGCTCATCAAGGGCCCGACGGGCGACCGTCTGGCGACCCTGCCCGAGGGGACGAAGCTGGGACAGCTCTTCATCACCAAGGACGGCACGGCCTACGTCGATTTCTCCCGGGACATCGTCGCCCGCCATCCCTCCGGATCTTCGGCCGAGAGGGCGACGGTGTACGCGGTGGTCAATTCCCTGGCGTTCAATCTCAAGGCCGTCAAAAAGGTCTTCATCCTGATCGGCGGGGAAGAGAGGGAAACTTTCAACGGCCATCTCGGCCTCGACCGCCCTTTCCGTCCGGACTTCGCCCTGATCGCGAAGAGGTGACGTGGCCAAGCTCCCCCGGGTCGTGATCGTCGGCTATCCCAACGCCGGCAAGAGCACGCTCTTCAACCGCCTCCTCGGCCGGAGGAAGGCCCTCGTCCACACCCTTCCCGGGATGACCCGCGACCGGGTGGCGGCGGAGGCCGTGATCGAAGGCCGGCGAGTGGAGCTTGTCGACACCGGCGGCTTTTTCGACTCGGCGGCCGAGCCCCTGTCGGCTCAGGTCAAAGCCAAGGCCTGGGAGGCGGCCCGGTCGGCCGATGTCCTTATCCTCGTCCTGGATGGAAAGCGCGGCCTTCTCCCGGTTGAAGAAGACCTGGCCCGGTCGCTTCAGAAGCTCGATCGCCCCCTCCTCGTGGCCGTCAATAAAATCGATACGGAACGGGAACGCCCCTTGCTCGGCGAGTATTTCCGGCTGGGCCTCGCCGGGCTTTTCTTCGTCTCGGCGGAGCATCGGATCTCGATCGAGGACCTGGAGGGGGCCATCGCCGCGGCTCTCCCTCCCGCCTCCGGGGAAACCTCCGGGGAGCCCGAGACGCCCCCGCTGAGGATCGCCCTCATCGGGCGGACGAACGTCGGAAAGTCCTCCCTGGCCAACCGGCTTTGCGGAGAAGAACGGTTCATCGTCGATGAATTGCCCGGAACGACCCGCGACAGCTCCGATGTCCTGATCCGGCGCGGCGAAAAGGCGTATCTCCTCGTCGATACGGCCGGCATCCGGAAACTCCGCAAGGTCGAAGACGAGCGCGAGAGCGCCGGGATCATCAAAGCGAAAAAGAACATCCCGGCGGCCGATGTCCTCGTCCTCGTCCTGGACGTGGCCGAATTTCCGGCGCGGCAGGACGCCGCCGTGGCCAGCCTGGCCCTGGAGTCGGGCAAGCCCCTCCTCCTCGCCCTCAACAAATGGGACCTCGTCCGGGAGGAGCGGGCGGCCCTGGCCGCGGCCGAACGGGCCCGGGCGAGCCGTCTGGATTTCGTGGGCTACGCGCCCCTCGTCCCCGTCTCGGCCCTGACGGGGAAAGGCGTCGCCCGGGTGCTCGACGTCGCCGACAAGGTCTTCCGGAACGCCCAAAAAAAGGTCGGAACGCCCCGGCTCAATCAATTCGTCGCCCACGCCAACACGGCGAATCCGCCGACCTCCCGGAAGGGCCGGCAATTCCGGATCAAATACATGACCCAGCGGGGGGTGCTTCCGCCGACGTTTCTCGCCTTCACGAGCGGCCCGACGGCCTTCTCTCCCGGCTACGAAAAGTTTTTCGTCCGGAAGATGCGCGACCTCTTCGGCTTTGAGGGGACCCCCCTCCGGATCGTCCTCAAATCGAGAAAAATTTGACTTTCAAGGCGCCTTCATATATTAATAATTCTCTATTTTATCTTTGGGACGCCCGTCCCAGGAGGTCATGATGTGCGATAAACGGTCCCGCCGTTATCTCATCGGAACGCTCGCGATCCTGGCGATGTTTTCCTTCGTGTCCTGCCGGAAGATGAGCCTGCCGAAGCTCAAAGCCAATTATTTTTTCAACAAAGCCAATACCCTGTTCAAGGACGGGAAATTCACCAAGGCCATCGTCGAGTATGAAAAGGTCATCAAGTACAACCCGGACCTGAAAGAGGCCTACCGGTTCCTCGGCGAAAGCTACAAGAGCCTGTATATCCCGGGCAAGGACACGGCCGATAATAAAGACCGGGCCGCCAAAGCCCTCGATGCCCTGAAGAAAGCCTACGACGTCGACGCCAACAACAAGGATGTCATCTACTCCCTCGGCGACATGTACGATAAGCTCCGCGACGTCGAGAACGCCGAGCAGATGTACCTCCGGATCATCGACCTCGAGCCCGGCAACATGAACAACTATTACGTCGTGGCCGAGTTCTACAAACGCTACGGCGGGGAGAAAAAAGAGCTCAAGGAAAAAGCCGAGCAGATGTACCTCCGCCGGATCGAAACCGATCCCGAGAACGTCCAAGGCTACGCCTATATGGCCAACTATTTCGACCAGCTCCCGGCGACCGAATTCAAGGATAAATTCGACCGGGCCCTCGACTACGTCCGGAAACGGGAAACTCTCGAGCCGAACAGCGCCGAGGTTTTCTACACCGTGGGAGTCAACCGCTTCCAGAAAGCGTACCAGCTCCAGAACTTCCTCTCCCAGGCCGACAAGGAAACCGTCGCCGCCGCCGCCGAGAAAAACCTCCTGAAGGCCATCGAGATCGATCCGAACTTCCCCGACGCTTACGCCTATATGAAGATTCTCTACATCAACGTCCACGCGAAGATCTATCCCGAGAGGGAAGCCCGCTACACCTCCGAAGCGGACCGCTACGGCGAGAAGTTCCAGGAAAAACGCAAGCTCCAGCTCGACCGGATGAAGCTCGAGAAGGAGTTGAAGAAGGGCTGATCCGGCCCTTCGGACGCTCCCGGCGGCCTCGTCTTGGTTAGGGTGTTCGCCAAACGCCGGTTTTACCGAACCGCCGCTTAGCCACAATTTCGGTTGACAGAGACGTCGGGATTTAGTATCTTATTGCATCGTTTCGTTTTAGCGAAACCTGTAGACAGCGTTTCCACTTGCCCCAAAACTGAGGTGAAGGCTGATGAAGACTTTTGTCCCGAAAAAGGGTGACATCAAGCAGACGTGGTGGCTTGTCGACGCCGAGGGCAAAGTCCTCGGCCGCCTGGCCACCGCCGTGGCCACGCTGCTCCGCGGCAAGGACAAACCGCAGTTCGTCCCGTTCCTCGACATGGGCGATTTCGTCGTGGTGATCAATGCCGCCAAGATCACGGTCACGGGGCGCAAGGCCGCCCAGAAGGAATACTATTCTCATTCCCAGTATCCCGGCGGCCTCCGGACCGACGTTCTGCAGGACCTCCTCGCCAAGAAACCCGAAGAGGTCATCAAGCGGGCCGTCTGGGGGATGATCCCGAAAAACAAGCTCGGCCGCGCGGTCTATAAAAAGCTGAAGGTCTACCGCGGGGCGGAGCATCCCCACCAGGCCCAGACCCCCCGGGAATTCCCGTTGAAATGAGGAGGCTCCGACGATGAGTTTGATTCAATACTACGGCACGGGCAAACGGAAAACGTCCATCGCCCGGGTCTTCCTGCGCTCGGGCAAGGGCGAGTTCACCCTGTTCGTCAACAAACGGGCCCGCTCCTTCGACGATTATTTCCATATCGAGACCCACCGGCTGACGATCCGGCAGCCGTTGATGCTGACCGGGACCGCGGACAAGTTCGACGTCTTCATGCGGGTCGAGGGCGGCGGCGTCCACGGCCAGTCCGGGGCCATCCGCCTCGGGATCGTCCGGGCCCTCATCGAGTTCAACCGCGAGCTCAAACCGCCCCTCAAGGCGGCCGGCCTCGTCACCCGCGACGCCCGGATCAAAGAGCGGAAGAAATACGGCCTGCTCGGCGCCCGCAAGGCCCCGCAGTATCACAAACGGTAAGGGAGGATTCCCGTGGTCTCAGTGACGATGAAGGAATTGTTGGAAGCCGGCGTCCATTTCGGGCACCAGACCAAGCGCTGGAACCCCAAGATGAAGGAATTCATCTACGGCCAGCGCAACGGCATCTATATCATCGACCTCCAGAAGACGATCAAGGTCTTCAAGGACGCCCTCGGATTCATCAAGGGGCTCGCCGAGAACGGCCGGGAGATCCTGTTCGTCGGGACGAAGAAGCAGGCCCAGGACATCGTCCGCGACGCGGCCGGCAAGTGCGAAAGCTGCTATGTCAACCAGCGCTGGCTGGGCGGGCTTCTGACCAACTTCAAGGTCATCCGCGGCTCGATCGACAAACTCGTCGAGATGGAGGAGATGCGCGAGGACGGCCGCTGGGAGCTCCTCTCCAAGAAGGAACAGTCCAAGACGGAGAAAGTCTACCGCAAGCTCAGCAAGAACCTGGGCGGGATCAAGGCCATGAAGGGCGTCCCCGGGGCTCTGTTCGTCATCGATTCCTCCAACGAGGAGATCGCCCTCTGCGAGGCCCAGAAGATGGGCGTCCCGATCGTGGCCATTGTCGACACGAACGGCGACCCCGAAAACCTGACCTATCCCATCCCGGGCAACGACGACGCCGTCCGGGCGATCGAGCTTTTCAGCGGCAAAGTGGCCGAGGCCATCGTCGAGGGCAAGAAGGCCCGGATCGAAAAGTCCATGCTCGAGGACAAGAAAACCGGGGCCCCCGCCGACGAGACCGACGGCGACGAGACGGCCTGACCGGGCCGCGGCCCCGGACGACCGCAACGATAAGGAGTCCATCATGGAGATTACGGCGGACCTGGTCAAAGAGCTCCGCGAACGGACCGGCATCGGGATGATGGAGTGCAAGCGCGCTCTGGAAGAGGCCGGCGGAGATATAGAAAAATCCATCGAGATCCTGCGCAAGAAGGGGTATGCCCGGGCCCAAGACAAAGCCGATCGAGCCACCCGGGAAGGCCTCGTCGGGGCCTACATCCACACGAACGGCAAGATCGGTGTGCTCGTCGAAGTCAACTGCGAGACCGATTTCGTCGCCCGCAACGAGGAGTTCAAGGATCTCGTCAAGAATATCGCGATGCATATCGCCGCCTCCAATCCGAAATACGTCGCCCCGGACGACGTCCCGGCGGACCTCCTGGCCAAGGAGAAGGAGATCGTCCGCGAGCAGTTCAAGGATTCCAAGAAGCCCCCGGAGATCATCGAGAAGATCGTCGCGGGCAAGCTCACGAAGTTCTACGAGGAGGTCTGCCTCCTCGAACAGCCCTATATCCGCGACGACAAGAGGAAGGTCAAGGACCTCCTCACCCAGTTCATCGCCAAGTTCAAGGAGAACACCAAGGTCGGGCGGTTCACCCGCTATCAGATCACGAAATGAGGCGGACGCCGATGGCCGCGCCCAAGCCCGCCTATGACCGCATCCTGTTGAAGCTCTCGGGCGAGTCCCTGCTCGGCCAACGCTCCTCCGGCATCGACTTCGCCACGACCGCGTCCATCGCCCTGGAGATCCAGGAAGTCCGCGATCTCGGCGTCCAGGTCGCGATCATGATCGGCGGCGGCAACATCTTCCGGGGCGTCCGCGGGACGTCCGAGGGCGTGGAGCGCGTCGCCGCCGACCAGATGGGCCTTCTGGCGACGATCATGAACGGCATCGCCCTCCAGGAAGCCCTCGAAAAGATCGGGGTCTTCACCCGGCACGTCTCGGCCTTGGAGATGCGGGCCATCGCCGAGCCGTTCATCCGCCGCCGGGCGATCCGCCACCTCGAGAAAGGCCGGGTCGTCGTCTTCAGCGCCGGCATCGGCAGTCCCTACTTCACGACGGACACGGCCGCGGCCCTCCGGGCCCTCGAAATCAAGGCCCGGGTCATCCTCAAGGCGACCAAGGTCGACGGCGTCTACTCGGCCGACCCGATGAAGGACAAGACGGCCAAGCGGTACGCCAAGATCCGGTATATCGACTGTCTCAAGCGCGGGCTCCAGGTCATGGACGCCACGGCGATCTCGCTCTGCAAGGATAACGACCTGCCGATCATCGTCTTCAGCCTCCGCCGGCGGGGCAACATCCTCCGGGTCGTGCTCGGCGAGGACATCGGCACTAAAGTCTATTGAACGAGGGGGCACCCATGGTCAGAGACGTGGTTCACGACCTCGAGAAGAAGATGAAGACCTCGCTCGAGCACTTCCGGAAAGAACTCAGCCGCCTCAGGACGGGCCGGGCCAACCTCAGCATCTTCGAGGATATCAAAGTCGATTACTACGGCGTCCTGACGCCGGTCAACCAGATGGCCCGGATCGGGATCCCCGATCCGTCGCTCGTGACCGTTCAGCCTTATGATCAAAGCCTCCTCGAAGGCATCGACAAGGCCATCCGGGCCGCCGAGCTCGGCTTCAATCCCCTCAACGACGGCAAGCTCCTCAAGATCCCCATTCCGCCCCTCGATGAGGAACGCCGCCGGGAGATCGTCAAGAAAGTCAAGAAGACGCTCGAGGACGAGAAGACCGCCCTCCGCAACTTCCGCCGGGAGGCCAAGGAGTTCATCGAGGAGCTCGAGAAGGAAAAAGAGATCACCGAGGACGACAAGTTCAAAGGTATCGAGCTCGTCCAGAAGACGACCGACGACTTCACCAAGAAGATCGAAGAGGTCGCCGCGGCCAAAGAAAAAGACATCATGCAAGTCTGACTCGGGCGAAGCGTCCGCGCTCCGGTCGGGTTTTTCACGCCTTTCCTCTCCATCGTTCTCGGCGCCTCGGCCCCCCCGTTTACGACCTTCCACGCTCGCCTCACCTTGGGCGATGTCCATACCCAAAACCGCGGCGCCCGCAAAGCCGGGAACCTCGAACGACGGCTCCGGAAGGCTAAACCCGACAGTCGCTTGGCCGCTTCGCCCTCGTCAGCCATCATCAAGAGCGCGGGTGCTCGGACGACAGTCTCGCGGCCGCGAGGGGTTCGCTTTGACATCTGGAAGCACTGGTGATAGCTTGAGGACACGTTTACGAAAACCCACGCGGCGGAGAATCGCATGGACGAAAACATCAGTTTCAACGTCAACGGGAAGCCGGTCCGGCTGACCCTCGACGGAAACCGCCCGCTTCTCTGGGTCCTCCGGACGGAACTGGGCCTCACCGGGACGAAATACGGCTGCGGCGAGGGCCTCTGCGGCGCGTGCACGGTCCTGGTGAACGATGAGCCCGCGCGGGCTTGTCAAACGGTCGTCAAGGATGTGCGGGGGAAGAACGTCGTCACGATCGAAGGGCTCGCCCGGGGCGCCGCCCTCCACCCGATTCAGGAGGCGTTCATCGCCCACGACGCGATGCAGTGCGGATTTTGCACGCCCGGAATGATCCTCACGGCTTATGGTTTCCTCCGGAAAAACCCAAGACCGAGCCGGGAGGACATCATCAAGGGCATGGACGATCATCTTTGTCGATGCGGCTCCCATACGCGTATCGTCCAAGCCATCGAGACGGCGGCGGCTAAAATGAAGGGAGGGACGGGACGATGAACCGCGACGACAGAGCCTTCT
>Ga0315291_10006266_pt1 | contig 14774 bp, 12 predicted proteins | sample YL17G12_20_MG_FD_203070 | JGI IMG/M metagenome (GOLD analysis project Ga0315291, IMG submission 203070) | Sediment microbial communities from Yellowstone Lake, YNP, Wyoming, USA - YL17G12_20 | ecosystem: Environmental > Aquatic > Freshwater > Lake > Sediment | place: USA: Wyoming | collected...
AGAGTTAGGGTCCGATGTAGGGACGCCTTTCGGCGGGAACATTTGTTATAGAAAGTCAATATTCCAAAAGACAGGATTATTCGATGTTTCGTTAGGCAGGCAAGGGAAGCATTCTGCCGGTGGAGGAGAAGAGCAAGAAATAAATCAGAAGATCCTAATAATGGGAGGGCGCATATTTTATCAGCCGAAGGCGGTAGCGCATCATCCGTTGCGGCCGGAAATGCTGACCAAGCAGTACATCAGAAGATTGGATTTTTGTAGTGGAGAAAGGGAAGGTTTAAAACTCGGCGAATATGAAGGGCGTAATATATTTGGCATCCCTTTATATAGAATTAATCAATTTTTCAGAAGCCTGTTCAGATATATAAAATATATTATCAAAGACGGATATAATAAGTCGTTTCGCAAAGAGTTATATTGCTGGTATTTCTTGGGGATTATAAAGGCAAGGTTTGAGTATTGGCAAAGCAAGAAAAAATTGCCTTATAGGCTCCAATGGCTCGAGCAGCTTGGGGCAATCAGTCCTTTATATTGGCCCAGGATCTTACTTAGCCTTGATTACGTAAGCATATTCAGCCGGGATAAAACCAGGGCAGGTATCAATAACGGCATTGTCCGAAGTTTGGTCTTAAGAATAAACGGGCCAAAAATCTTAGGGCATACTTTAAGCGCCTGTGAAAAGTTAGGCATGAAACCTTTCCTTAATTACGGGACTCTTCTGGGGTATTACAGGGACAACGGGTTTATCAAAGACGATTGGGATATAGACCTGGGTTTACTTGAAGCGGACATCCCCAAGGTGCCTTTACTTACAAAAGCTTTGCGGGAAAAAGGGATACTTCTTACAAGAGAGGATGAGTATCATGTCGCATACTGCTATCACCCCTGCTTGACCCATCTGGATATCTATTATTTCTTTCGAAAACAGGATAAAACGACGGTCCATCACTACAACATCCCAAAAAAAGAATTATACACATTCACTTTTTCATTTGATATATTCGAGAAATTTAATAAAGTAAAATTTTTGAACAAATTTGAAGTTTTGATACCTGATAAGACCGAAAAGTTCTTGATCGAGCATTACGGAACCTGGAGGATCCCCAAAAAAGACCTTAACCCACAGGATTATCAAAATATAACTATCGAAAAAAAAGGAAATGCCTAAATGAAAGCTATAATTCTTGCGGCAGGAATGGGAAAGAGGCTTCTGCCTTTGACAAAAGACAGGCCGAAACCAATGGTCGAATTGCTGGGCAAGACTTTATTGGAAAACACCATGGATGCCCTAATCAGGAAGAAAGTCTCGGAGATCATAATTGTAGTGGGATATTGTAAAGATAAGATCATTGGCGCTTTCGGTGACAGTTACAAAGGTGCCAAAATAACCTATGTCCACAATGACGACTATTATAAAACGAACAATGTTTATTCGTTGAAATTAGGCCTTGAGAAAGTTAACGATGATCTGATCCTTTGTGAAGGAGATGTTATATTTGAGCCGGAGATACTTGATGCCATTGATGAGGACGCTGCAAAAAATCTGGCCTTTGTAAGCAAGTATAAATCTTATATGAGCGGGACGGTGATCAAATATGACAAATCTACAAAAAGGATAACCGAGCTGGTCACAAAGGCAAACCAGGGGAAAAGCTTTGATTATTCGGATGCCTATAAGACTATCAATGTCTACTATCTGACCGATAAATTTATTCAGGAAAAATTCAAACCGGTCTTGGAGCTTTATTTATCCACAGAGGGTACAAGCGCGTATTATGAGCTTCTCTTGGGCGTATTATTGTATATGAATAAGCAGGACCTGTACGCCTGCGATGTTGGAGATATAAAGTGGTTTGAGGTCGATGATATTAACGACCTGGAGATGTCAGAGAACGCCTTTTCAGATAATAAACTCAGATCCATCGACAGGCTTCACGGCGGATACTGGAGGTATGATTTCCTGGATTTCAGCTACATTTACAACTCTTATTCCCCAAGCAAGATATTTTATTCAAAGTTATCATATGATCTGCCAAGGTTAATCGGTAATTATCCTTCGGGACAGGAGAAGATCTGTAAATTGTTATCTACATGGCATACGGAAGATACCTTTAACCCGGATAATTTGATAGTGGGAAACGGCGCGTCGGAATTGATAAGGATAATAAATAAGGCGATAGTAGAGAAAATAACCATCCCGATACCGACTTTTAACGAATACGAGAACAAGTTGGCTGAGGATAAGATCAATTATTTTAAATTGCCTGCCGATGCAGGCTTTAGGCTTATCAAAGAAGATTTTGTCAAAAGCGTAAAGGATTCAAAGAGCAATGTCGCCTTGATAATAAATCCGAATAATCCTACAGGAGTCGCGGTCGATAGGCAAGATTTGATCTGGATCCTCGAGCAGTTAAAAGGTGTGAACGTCATTGTAGATGAATCCTTCATAGACTCTACAGGAGAAAGGGATAAATATTCTGTCCAGGATTTGATAAATAAATATCCTTCCCTGGTCATAATAAGAAGCTTAAGCAAGGAATTCGGGATAGCCGGATTAAGGATAGGGTACTTATTGACGGGAAATAAACCGGTAAAAGATAAAATAAAAGAGTACCTGCCCATCTGGAATATTAATTCCATAGCGGAATATTTCATCGAGCATTTTTGCGATTATAAAGATAGCTACAATGAGTCTATGAAAAATATGATAGAAAGCCGTGACGAGCTGTATAGAGATCTGAAGAATATAAGTTATCTAGAAGTAATACCGTCTTCTGCCATATTTTTCCTTTGCAAAGTAAAAGGGTCCGCCAAAGAATTAAAACAAAAATTATTCGATAAATTCAATATACTGATAAAAGACTGCTCTAATAAAAAGCCTCTTGAAAATGAAGACTATGTCAGGATATCGGTAAAAACTGCCGAAGATAACAAGAAGTTAATAACCGCGTTAAAGCAGATAGAGCTAGAAAAATAGCGGTATGAGCATAACCATAGAAGAGATAAATAAATTCAGCGATGCCCAGCGACTCAAGCCTGACTGGGACAGGATCGTCGAGGAAGGAAACCTCGATATCTTCCAAAGCTTTGATTTTGTCATGTCTTTGTGGGAGGCCAATATCGGCAAAGGGGAGATCACCCTGTTTATAGCTAAGGAAGGAACCGAGGTGCTGGGCATTTTCCCATTGGTATCTGATAAGTCATATATTTTTGGAGTTTTACCTGTAAACACAATAAGCCTTTTGAAAGGTTCCATTCCTGTGACCAATGATTTCATCATAAAAGATAAGATCCCAGAGTCTATTGACGCTCTCTTAAATCATCTCTTCACAAGCCGTTTTAAATACGATATTTTTGAAATTACCGGTTACTATAGCGGTATAACAAGCGATTCCAAGGTCAGCTGCTGGTTAAAGCATAGTAAGCATAAAAAGATCATAAAACGAAAAATTTTCCCCACCTTATACATAAGATTCGCTGATAGCTGGGAAAAGTATTGGCAAAGCAGGTCAGGCCATTTTAGGCAGCGCATACAGAGATTTGAGAGACGCTTGGAAGAAGAAGGGACTTTTGAAGTTAAATATTACGCTTCGCCGGATGAGATGGAGTTTACTTTAGATAAAATCCATGAGATAGCGCGCGAAAGTCAGCGTACGCGTGAAAGGAAAGACGTCGGCGTAGTCATAAAACACGATGACGCGAAGGGCGTGAAGGATGTGAAAGATATATTTTACAGCAGTTATTTCAAAAAAGCCGCTATGACGGGAAATATTCTCGCGATGTTTTTATGTATTAATAATGAATACGCGGCTTATATTCTGGCCTTTGGAAATAAAAACAGGTGTTATGAAATAACTACATATTACAAAGAGAAGTATAGTGAATATTCCTCCGGCTTTATTTTGCTTAAATATATGGTTAAAAAGTTATTTGAAATGGGGATTAAAGAATACGTGCTGGGAGTTGCTTCGTGGCCGGGGTTGCATCATCTGGAATGGAAGAACCGATGGGCAACTGGCAAGGATGAAAATTATTGGGTATGGGCCTATAATGATAGGCGCCCGGGAGCTTTACTGATTTATTATTTAAGATCATTAAGCGGATTTATAAAAAAGAACAGGGTCTCCGTATAACTTAATTGCGATGATAACGATAGAAGAAATAAACAGATTTGATCAGGCCCTTGGCCTTAAAGACCAGTGGAATAAATTGGTGGATGAGGCGGGTCTTGATGTATCCCTGAGTTTTGATTTTGTAATGTCTCTATGGGAAGCTTATTTCGAAAAAAGAGACTTAATCTTATTACTGGCCAGGGAAGAAAACGAGCTAACGGGTATTTTCCCGCTTTACATATCTAAAGAAAACATTTTTGGGACCATTACACTAAACAAAATAGGCCTTCTGACAAACTCGTTTTTCTTATACAACGACTTTATTATTAAAAAGGGGGCCCAGAAATCTTTTGACGCAGTTTTGCATTACCTTGACGCGCATTATAACAATTGGGATATTTTTGAGATCACCGGCTTCTTCGTCGGAGTGAAAAATGATTCTAATGCCATGCGTTGGTTAAGCCAAAACCGTTACAAAAGATTTATAAAACGTAAAGTTTCGGAAAGTCTGTATGTCGAATTGGACAGAAGCTGGGAAGAGTACATGCATAAAAAATCGCACAAATCTAGATATAATCTACAAATAGCAGGTAAAAAACTGGAGAAAGACGGACGGCTTGAAGTCAAATATTTTGGAAAGCCGCAAGAATTAGATTTTATTTTTGATAAGGTTCACGAGATAGAATCTGAAAGCTGGAGAATAAACAAAGGAACCAAAGGAGGAATCATAAGCGCTAAAAGAAGAAAGTTACATGAGAGTTATTTTAAAAAAGCTGCCGCCCAGGATAAGCTTCTTGCGGTTTTTTTATACATAGACGGGGAGTGTGCCGCTTTTGTACTGGGTATTATTGGTAAAAAAATATGTCATCTCTTGAACGTGGGGTATAAAGAAAAATTTAAAAAATATTCTCCGGGGTTAATTGCGTTTAATCATTTTATAAAGAAATTGTTTGAGCTGGGAGTAAAAGAGTTTAATATAGAAATTGCAGAGTGGCCGGGCGTGGAGCACTTGGAGTGGAAGAAGAGATGGGCAACAGGCGCAAAAGAGAACTATTGGATATGGCTCTATAACGGCAATCGTTCATATGCCTTATGTATTTATTATTTAAGGAGATTGAGCGGTTTTATAAAAAATATTGTTTTTGTAGGCAACTTGACTTGAGGTTTGCACATGGACATAAGCATAATAATCTGCACGTATAACCGCGCGCAACTGCTTAAGAGAACCCTTGAGAGCATAGGGGGCCTGGTAGTGCCGCCAGGGTTGGCATGGGAAGTATTGGTGGTAGACAATAATTCTTCCGATACGACAAAAGATGTAGTTGCTGATTTTGCGCGCGCAGGCAGGATTCCCGTCAGATATGTATCAGAATCAAAGCAAGGTAAGAGCATTGCTTTGAATACAGGAATACGCCAAAGCAGAGGAGATGTCGTCGCTTTTGTGGATGATGATATGACTTTTGATGAAGGATATCTTCAGTCGGTTGCAGAAGCGGCTAATAAGTATCCGCAGGCAACCGGTTTCGGAGGCAGGATACTCATTAATTGGCCCATACCCAAGCCGGACTGGATAATCATGGACGGCCCTTACAGGAACATAGACGGTACTATCGGACACAGGGATTTCGGGGATATAAATAAAGATTTCTCGGAATTAAACAGCTTGCCGAGCGGCGGCAATATGTTCTTCAGGCGTAATCTGTTTACGGCAGGAAACTATTTTAGGGAAGACATTGGCCCCCTGAGCAATAGGATGAGCTATGGGGAAGATATGGAATTTTGCCAGAGATTGTTGAGTAGCGGATCGAGGTTGTGTTATATAGCCGGTGCCATCGTCTACCATAATATCCCGAAAGAAAAGATCAGCAAAAGATACTTTTGCCAGAGAAGGCATGATTCGGCCCGGGACAGCGTTATGTTTACAAAAGAGGCGTCCGATACAGCCTGCGTATTCGGCGTGCCGAGATATTTATTCGCGTATCTGATCAGCAGTTTTATTAAATGGGTTTTTTGTATTGGTTCAGCTAGAAGATTTTATTACAAATTGAAAGTCTGCTCTATCTTGGGGCAGATAGCGGGATACCAGGCGACACGATGAAAAAATTATTTTATAACATAGAGGTCTGGATTATATATTATTTAAACGCTTTGGCATGGCATCTATGGCGAAAGAAAACTTTTGAAAAAGAATGGAAGAAGGACCAGCATCGCTGGATATTTATCATGGGATGCAATAATTCCGGCACGTCGCTTTTATATAATGTATTGGGTGAGCATCCGCAAATAGGAAAAGTCGCCATAGAAAGCGTAAATTTGAGCAAGATCTGGCCCTCACATATAACAAATGTTTTGCCCTCATCTTTAAAATTAGGTTACAACCGCGCATGGACGGAGGGGCCCGATATATTTCACTTAACAGAAAAAGATACGTGCATTGACGAAAATAGGCTACGCTATGATTGGCTGAATATGGTAAAAATAAAGAAAATTGAGTCAAAAGCGTATTTGTTAGAAAAAACAACTGAAAACGCGATGCGTTCCCGCTGGCTTCAAAAAGTATTCCCGAATTCATATTTTATAGGGATTATCAGGGACGGATATGCTGTGTCAGAAGGTTTACACAGGAATACCGGTTATGATATCGCGCGCTGCGCCAGACATTGGAACGCAACTAATAAAATAATGCTGGAAGACAGCAAGTATCTCAAGAATTTTAAACTGATAAAATACGAAGATCTGACCGTTGATACAAAGAAGATTTTATCGGATATCGCCGGTTTTTTGGGCATAGAGGAAGCGCCTTTTGTGAAAATCGCTGATAAAACTTGGCAGACACAAAATATATACGGCAAGCCAATGGTGATTCAGAATATGAATCAGGCAAGCATAGAGCGGCTTAGCAAAGAAGATATCGAGAAGATCGAGAAGGGAATGCATGAGATGTTAGAACACTTCGGGTATTCAATAAATCAGAAATAAATATGATATGCCAAAAGTAAGCGTAATCATACCGACATATAATCGCGCGCAGCTCCTCAAGGAAGCCATTGATAGTGTGCTGGCACAGACCTACAAAAACTTTGAATTAATAGTCGTGGATGACAATTCTATCGACAACACCAAAGACGTTGTGGAAGGTTACATTAAAAATTTTCAGAATATAAGATACGCGCTAAACAGGCATAAAAAGGGCGCGGGGGGCGCCAGGAACACAGGCATAGAATCAGCATCCGGAGAGTGGGTAGCATTTCTGGATTCAGATGACCTTTGGCGGGAAGATAAACTCCGATTGCAAATGGATCTGGCTGGACAGCATGATGAGATAGGATTAATATTCACAAATTTTTCATGCTTTCCGATAGAAAATAAACAATGTTTTGTATTCAGGACTTATGAGGACAAAAAGTACGCAAAGTTTTTTTCCAAAGCGTATTGGGATAGGGCAAATTTACACACTTTTATCCAGAAACAGCCTATCTTTGCGGAACTACTTAAGACCCGATTACAGATAAAGACCCCATCCGCGGTCATCAAAAAAGCGCTTTTGGCAGATGCCAGATATGACGAGGATCTGAGAATAAACGAAGATATAGATTTTTTTATCAGGGTCATTTTAAAATGCCGGGTCGGCTATATAGATCTGCCCCTTGTCAAAATAAGAAGGCACGAAGAAAATATAGAATCAACAGTTTCGGAAGACGCAAAAAGACAAAGCGTATTGCGGTTTGCTGAAAATTTGCTGCAGCTTAAAGACACGGAAAAGAACTTATCGGGCGAAGAAAAGAAAGCTATTAATTATTCTGTGAGCAGGTTTTATTTTGATGTAGGATACGGCTATCGCTTAAAGGGAGATTTTGCCAACGCGAGGAAGTTTTTTGTTTTGGCACTGAAGCAATGTTTTAGGGTGAAGTATTTACTCGGGTTTTTAAAACTGGTGGCCTGTACATGAAAATATCAAACATGCTTTGCGTGATACTAGTCGGCGGGGAAGGCAGGAGGCTAAGATCGGTGCATAAAAATAAGCTGCCCAAGCCTATGGTTTTTATCGAAAATAAACCGTTCTTATATTACCAAATAGGACTTTTGGCGAAAAAAGGCTTCAGGAAGTTTCTTTTATGCACCGGGATAATGTCTTCAATAATAGAAGAAAGGATGACCAACGGCAGCCGCTTTGGGGTGAGGATATTTTATTCAAAAGAAAATCGCCCCTTAGGAACAGGGGGAGCGGTCAAAAACGCGCGGCGTTTCTTAAATAAGCCATTTTTTCTTTTAAACGGCGATACGTATCTTGATATCGACTACAATTCTTTCTTGAGATATCATATTAAAAAGTCGGCTGAATTATCGATTGCCGTCGCAAAACAAAAGAATAGAAGCTCTTGCGGGGCGGTGAAGATGGATGATGGCAATAGGGTGGTTGATTTTTCGGAAAAAAAGCGGGTCATGGAGGGGTTTGTCAGCGCGGGGGCGTATATTGTAAGTCCGGCGGTGCTTAATTTTATACCGAAGGGCCGAAAGATCTCTTTTGAATGCCGGACAATCCCACTTTGCGTCAAAAACGGCATCAAAGTCTACGGATACACTTTTAAGGGGGGTTTCTACGATATAGGCACTCCCGTCAACTACAGGATATTCAAGGATTTCATAAAATCAAGGAGGAGACCATGATATACCGCGCAAGGGCACCTTTTCGTATAAGTTTCTGCGGGGGAGGCACGGATGTATCGCCGTACCCTGAGATGAAAGGAGGGTGTGTTTTAAGTGTCACGATTGACAGGTATTCCTATGTCTCGATCGATCCGAGAAAAGATAATATTATTAACATCAAATCCCTTGACTATGGGGCAACGATAAAATTCGATACAAGAGACGACTTATTGCATAGGTCAAAATATGCCCTTTTAAAATATACAATTAAACATTTTAAGGTCAATAAAGGAGCCAATTTTTTTATTCATAGTGACGTGCCGCCGGGTTCAGGCTTGGGGGCGTCATCGACCATAGTCGTAACATTGATAGGGGCTATAGCGAAATGGAAAGGCCTGATTATGACTCCTTATGAGATTGCTGAGCTGGCGTTTAAGATTGAAAGAGAAGAATTAGGCATAAAGGGCGGAAGACAGGACCAGTATTCGGCGGTGTTCGGCGGCTTTAATTTTATCGAATTTTTAGCGGATTCGGTGGTCGTGAATACCCTGCGCATAGACCGCGACCTGCAGAGGGAGTTCCATTACCATCTTTTGCTCTGTGACACAAAAAAAGTCCGGTTCTCAAGCAAGATACTGGCCAGACAGATAGAAGCCTGCCAAAGAAATGACGAACAGGTCATGAACGCCCTTGAGCATCTCAAGATCCTTACCATAGAGCTTAAGAACGCATTATTAAAGGGTGATTTTTATACTTTCGGCAGGATCCTTGACAGGGCGTGGGAACACAAGAAGAAATTGGCCCCCGGGATAACGTCGCCGGCTATAGACGAAATGTATGAAGCAGCGAAGAAGCACGGCGCCATCGGCGGCAAGCTTTTGGGGGCAGGCGGAGGGGGACATTTACTGTTGTTCTGCCCCTACGATAAAAAAGACATCATAGCCAAAGCGGTAAGCGCACACGGGGCGCAGGTCGTCCACTTTAATTTTGATTTCGAGGGCATGAGGTCATGGTGCGCAAAATGAGAATATTGCTTGTCGCGACCGTTTTTTACCCTCAAGTAGGCGGCAGTTCGCGCGATTATTACGAAGCGTGTAATAGGTTTCCCGCCGGAGAGGCTCTCGTGCTAACGCAGAAAAGATTGGCGTGGGAATCGGAAGAGGTAAAGGGATGGCGCGAGTTTGATCGGGAACAAAAATTCAAAATATACAGGGTAAGGCGTTTAAGATCGAGAATTATAAAAACGGATAAAAAGCCGAATATAGTTATTTCACTATTTCGGCTTATTTTCAATGATCTGCCGCTGATGGCGTATGTCTTATTGAAATTTTCATACCTGGTCATTAAAGAAAAGATAGACATAGTCTGTTTTGAAAATCCCGATTATCTCGGATGGTTGTCGCTGATCAGTAAATATATTTTCAGAAGGAAAAGCATTTTTTTCCTGCACGGGGAAGAAATAGCCTGTCATTACGATTCCAGGGGATTCGCAAAGATAAGGTTTTTCTATTTATCGAAGGCGGACAAGCTGATCATATTCAGCGGCGAGTTCGCCAAGAACGTGCTGAAACCTTATAAGCTTGACAGCCGCGCTACGGTAATAAGGCCGGGCTTATCGCTCGACCGGAATGTCGACAGCAAAATTAAAAATGACCTGAAAACAAGGTTTGCCTCGAGTGGCCAAAGAGTGCTTTTGACCATAAGCAGGCTGGAAGAACATAAGGGCATTGCCAATATAATCAGATCCATACCGCTTGTATCAAAAAAATTCCAAAATTTTGTATATTTAATAGGCGGCACCGGCATCGAAGAAGACGCGCTTAAAGGATTGAAAAAAGAACTGGGTTTAGAAGACAAAATTAAGTTTTTGGGGCGGATCAAGGACGAGGAGCTGGCGGCCTATTATGACCTGTGTGATGTTTTTGTGTTGGCCAATATACAAACAAAAGACGGCGTTGTGGATGGTTTAGGGGTAGTTTTCATAGAGGCGGGCAGCATGGGAAAGCCGGTGCTAGGAGGCAGGGTAGGGGGGGTTCCCGAGGCGGTAATCGATGGAGAAACCGGGATCTTGGTAGACGGCACAAATGTTCCCGAGATATCAAATGCTATCATAAGATTATTTGAAGATCCGGAACTTGCCAAAAAATTGGGTGAAAACGGCAGAAAAATGGCTTTGCGATCAAGCTGGGATAAGGTTGCGGAAGAGTTCGGCAAAGCCTGTAACGATTTGATGCGTAATGAATAATAAACAAAAGATCTTATTGGTCGGCCCTCTTCTGCCTGTTTTGGGCGGCATGAACGTTGCTTTACATAATCTTGCAGCATCCGATCTTAAGGATAGATACGAGCTCACAGTTCTGGATGTAACAGGTTACAGGACAAAAGGTAAAAAAGCATTTTTTGGCCTGAACATTTTTTACCAACTATATTTGCTCTTCAAGCTTATCTATATTCTAGTAAGTAAAAATCCGAAGATCGTTCATGTCCAGATGGCGAGTTATTTTTATTTTTACAGAAGAAGCGCGGACATCATCATCTGCAAGTTATTTGGCAAGAAGGTCATATTTCATCTAAGGGGAGGATATTTTATAGATTTTTACACGAAAAGCTCCCCTCCTGCAAAATGGATGATAAGATCGGTCATGAGATTGAGCGACAGAGTCATTGCCCTGTCAGGCTATTGGAAGGATTTTTTATCATCGATAATTGAACCGGGGAAAATCACGGTAGTTCCGAATGGCGTGAAGCTTTCGGATTTTCACTTGAAAAGCAACAAGAAGATAGAGATGGGCCTGCCGGAGAACTGTGTTTCAGTTATTTTTATTGGAGCTATAGGTAAGAGAAAGGGTGCTTTCGACATGCTTGATGTTATTCCTAAGGTGAGCGATAGAATTCAAAATGTCACCTTTGTATTCTGCGGCACGGGAGAATACCTGGGAGAGATAGAAAAATTCAGGAAGATGATAAAAAAAGAAAAAAATTATCCGAACATGAAATATTTCGAAAAGATATACGGTCAGGAGCTGCGAGATCACTATCTATCTTCAGATATATTTATCCTTCCCTCATACGCTGAAAACCTGCCTAATTCTTTATTGGAGGCAATGGCCGCAGGGCTCCCTGTAGTGGTTTCGGATGTGGGCGCGATACCTGAGGTTGTTAAAGACGGCGTCAATGGATTTATAATAAAAGCCGGAGATATCGATTCTATAGTCGAAAAGGTGACTATCCTTGCTCAAAACAGCGAATTACGAAAGACTATGGGCCTTAGGAATATTGAACTAGTCAGAGAAAAATATGATATGCCGATAATCGCGGATAAGATCGGTAAGATATATGAGGAGCTTTTACATTAAAAAAACAGGAAAAAATGGACAGGAAAATAGGTGTCTGTCCCTAATTTTCATAGACTAGGTAACATCTGATATTTAGTTAAGAAAAGCGCATTCGAGAAAGGGATAAATAGAACCGTCCGCTTTTCCCGTAGCGCCATAAAAGATGGGGCAAATATGCTGCAAGGCCGTGACGAAGAGATAATACTAACGGTTTTTCCGAACCCAGATGAAGATTTGCCAGACGATCATAATCCGTATATGTATTTGATGTATAAGAATATCGAAAAAAAGAATGTAAAGTTTATTCGAAATGTCGGGTATTTAAATCGAGACCTTGTTTTCATAAATAAAGATAAAGTGCAGATATTGCATTTCTATTGGAATAATGCTATCGACGTAGATAAAAATTTATTTTCCCTGTTTTTTCGTTTATTGATCCACAGCGGTTTATTGTTATTGGCTCGTTGTAAAGGATTCAAATTAGTAGAAACAGTAAATAATCTATATCCACATGACATAAAAAGGCGCAGATATATCATAGCCATACTTAATTTTTTTCATTTTAAAGTAATGCACAAGGTGCTGGTGTTCTCTGATTTTGAGAAACAGGTGCTTAAGGCCCGTTTTTTTTGCAGTGAAAAGAAAATCACACTGCTTAAACATGTTAATTATATTGATATAGCCAAGCGCATACCTACGCTTGAGGCGCGAAGCAAGATCGGTATAGAAAGCAAAGACCGTATTTTCATTTATTTTGGAGCGATCAGGCCTTACAGAGGGATTGACAAGTTAATAGAGGTGTTCAAAACCCGCAAAGAGATTTTGTTGATGGCGGGCTTCACGAGGGACGACAAATACAAAGATCATATTTTAGATTTATGCAAAAACGCGGGAAATATATATACCCGAATCAAAGTTTTAACCCATGCGGACCTATGCTTGTATATAAACGCCGCGGATATAGTAATACTGCCGTTCAACAACGTTTATAGTTCCGGTTCGATAGCGCTGGCGCAATCATTAGGGAAGCCGTTGATTACCAGGGATTCGCCGTGGATACGGTCAATAACTGCTCAAGAATCCACGCTCTATTTTATTTCGCGGGAAGACTTAATTAAGATATTAGATGAGAGCGTGAAGTGCGATATAGACAAAATGGGTAACTCGGCGTATGAATTTGTCAAAGATCAAACAGTCGAACAGACTCAAACGCAGCTAGTCGACATATATAAAGATTTGCTATGTAAGGGAAAATAGCCATTAATAATTTGAATGCGATGATTCTCAAGCCATTTTTTACAGGCATATTACGCATGGTGCGTAGTTATGATTAAGAATTATTCTGCACTTATTGCGAATTCGAAGTATTGCCCATTTTGCGGTGGGCATCGGCTGCGTTTTTTTGAAGAAAAGGATAGTACGGGGCCGAATATCCTTTCAATAGTCGAATGCAAGGTTTGTTTGGTTGCATGGCAGCTTCCAAAGAAGACTAGTAGGAGAGACAGCCTCTCTTTTTTTAACAAGCAATATTCTGATAGTGAAAAAGGAGTGAGCGAATATTTCAATGAGGAACAGCGCAAAAAGACCGCGGCACTGGAGATGAGTTTTGTGAGGAGCTTACGCAGCGGACCGGGAAGCTTACTTGACGTTGGCGCTGGAATGGGTTTTTTTGTGAGTGAAGCAATTGCTAATGGTTGGCAGGCGATAGGCGTAGAACCAGCAGCTGAAGGTGTAGCTAAGGCGAAAAGCCTAGGGAATGATGCCATCTTAAACTGCGCACTAAGTGGCCTTACCGACGGTCGCAAGTTTGATATTGTGACATTATGGGATGTGATAGAACATGTGAACGATCCTTTGAGTTTTCTTGAAGAAGCATCTCGCAGGGTCCAGGAAAATGGTTATCTCATCATCGAATGTATTAATTATCAGAGTGCCGATGTAATAGAATATTTGGAAAATCATTGGATTTGGCAATTAGATCATATGTGGTATCTTACGCCACCTGTGCTGGAAACCCTCTTACGCCAAATTGGTTTCAATAAATTTGTTTATGCTGATAGAGTCTTTCGAGCCGATTATAAGGCGGGTGGGAAAAGAAAACCTTCGCTATTGGGTTTTGTTAAAAAAGTCATTCGCAGGCCACACAAACTTATTGCGGAAATCGGCATATATTGCAGGCTCATGAATTCGTACAATAGGCTGTATCAGTGGATAGACAAACCAATTTTTGTTGTTGCTGCTCAAAAATCATCGGAAAAGAGAAATGTATAAAGAATTCATAAAAATAATCAAGAACTCCATGATCTACGGGATAGCAGGCATTGCGCCTAAAGTCGTCGGTTTTTTTATGATCCCTGTATACACAAGGTTTCTCACGCCGTCGGACTACGGGATCATGTCAATGCTTATGCTGCTTAATTCATTTATAGCGATCATACTCCCTCTCGGCTTAGACGCTGCCTTCATGAGGTTTTATTGCGATTGCAAAAACGAACGGGAGAAAAGCGCGGTATACACAACAGCCCTGTTATTTATAACCGTGTTAGGATTTATTACCGCAATCTCCCTTTCCGTATTTTCCAGTCAGATTTCCTCGATCCTGTTCAGCGCCACGAAGTACTCCGCATATGTAATAGCAATGCTCATAATTTTACTGTGCCAGTTAGCAAAACTTGTGCCT
>Ga0315291_10006267_pt1 | contig 14774 bp, 8 predicted proteins | sample YL17G12_20_MG_FD_203070 | JGI IMG/M metagenome (GOLD analysis project Ga0315291, IMG submission 203070) | Sediment microbial communities from Yellowstone Lake, YNP, Wyoming, USA - YL17G12_20 | ecosystem: Environmental > Aquatic > Freshwater > Lake > Sediment | place: USA: Wyoming | collected...
TTAAAAAGATTGATGGCGTTTCATTAGACACTTTTGATATAGAGGGAGAGTTTGAAAATGCTCTAGCTAGAAGAACAGCGATTATTGATCAAATGCAACTATCTTTGGTTGAAAGACTGTATGCAACTTATGAGGAATTGGTTAAAGAGTCTAGCGAGGTTGTGTACGGCGATAAAATAAAAAAATAATACAGGAGCCCTGGCACAGGCTCCGCTGGCATCTTTGTAAAATGTGGGGAGTGCCTTCAGACCACGAGATGTTTAAAGAGATTAATCCTGCTCAGTGGTTATGGTACTATCATAATTTTGTACAAGACCAAAATGAAAAATTTGAACTAAACAGAGATATGGTTGAATACAACGCAAGCTTTATAGAACCAGAGGCGGTTAAAAAGATAAGAGATGCCAGAGACAAAGCGATTGAGATTCCAGATGAACAGTTTGCTTCGGGCATTGAACAAATGTTTGGTCGTTCGTTGACAGGAAACGCCGAAAGACCCAAGGAAAAAGAAATACAGAAGGCCGATATAGGCAAAATATTAACAGAATATAAGAGTTTTAAAAATACAGATATACCAAAAGGTCTAAGTTATAAGGATTGGTTAAATATAGATTTGGAGAAATAGTAAATGGCTCTCGAAACACCTGATGCTGCTGGCATGGCTTCTCTTGAAAAAGATCTGGGGACAACCAACGTCCAAGCGCAAGCCGTATTAGACAAGATAAACGAGATCAAAGCTTTAAACGAAAAAGCTGTCGGTATACAGAGAGAGTTAAACGAAGAAGCTGTTAAAGGCTATGCAAAGCAACGAGATGATCTTGCAAAACTTGCTGACCAGCAGAAAGAAAACATTCATCAGGTAAAAGACCACGAGCGAAAAATAAAGGACGCAACGAAGGTAAATGAAGATCTTAAAAAATCAGCTGAAGGACTTGTGAAAATATATTCTGGTTTTGGCGCAACAATGAAAGGCGCAGTGGAAGCCGTAACCTCTAAATTTAAAGATTTGGGAAACATATTGGGTTCCGCAATGCCTATTGCTGCAGCAAAAATGAGACTAGAATTGCTTCAAAGCTTGGATGACACTAGTGGCGGAATGCTTACGGCGCAAAAAGACACTTTAGCTTTTCAAAAAGGAATATTGCAAGCAGGCCAGTCTTTTGGAGAGACTTTTGAGGGAGCTGGAGAAAACATAAGCTCGTTTTTACAAAGATGGACTGATACCGTAAATACAGTAAAAGCAACTCCAGAAGAAATCAGGGGCGTTACCGAGGCTTTCAAAAATGTTATGCCTATTGATGAGCAAACAAGAAACCTTTCTTCCTTGTCGCGCGCACATGGTAATTTAAAATCTACTCTTACCGCAACAAATGCTGCTTTGCTTATATCTGCCGCAAAAGGAATGGATGCTGGTGAGGCAGCTCAGTGGATGGCCAAGGCAACCACAGAACTTGGAGACACAACGGAACAAGCGGTAACAAATTTTGGAAAAATAGCTTGGGCTGCAGACAAGTCTGGCCTTGGTTTTAACAAGGTTGGCACTTCTATTATGTCTGCTGCCGATTCTTTAAAAATGTGGGGCGGAACGGTTTCCGGTGTAACCCCTTTGTATAAAGCGTTTGCTGATAGTTTGGCTGGAACAGGGCGTCAGGGGTTAACTCCCCAACTATTACAATCTTTTGTTCAGGGATTGCAGGGGATGCAGTTTGGTGCCCGGGCCCTGTTGGGGCTTCAGGCGCCTGGTGGTGCCGCCAAAGGCGCTCTTGGGGCCGGACTAGAAATGGAAGCGGCACTAGAAGAGGGCCCTGCCGGAATGAAGAAAGTTAGTGAAAATTTGGTTGGCATGCTAAAACAGTTTGGTGGTGGCAAAGTTTTAACCAGACAAGAGGCAATTTCAGACCCGGCTATGCAAAGAAATTTTATGGTTCAGCGTCAACTTTTAATGCAGCAAATGGGATTGGATCAAGCATCTGCAAATAGAACTTTAGAAATGCTAAAGAATATAGACAAGAGTGGTTTAGATGTCGGCGGAGACACACAGGATACTTTAAACTCCATGCTTCAATCTGGAGAAAAAACACAAGAGGCAACTCAGGCCGCCTTAACTAAAGCAATGAACGAACAAGCTTTGGCGGTAAACAATGGAACCAAGGAGATAGTAAAAGCTGTAGGCAATTTGGTCAAGTCTTTTGGTGTTGGGGATATTATGAAAACACTTGAAGGGTCTCTAACACGATTGGTAAGCGGAGCTCCAAGCATGGAGAAGGCCACGGCAGAAATTCGCAAACTGCTTGGGGTTTTAAAAGAAGCTGTTGGGTTTGGTAAAAAAGAAAAAGACACAACTGGTGCTTCACGAAAGGCTGCGGGCGAGGGGGAAACTGACAAAGCTAGACAAAAACGAGTGTCAGAAAAAACAATGGCCCTAGCTCAGAATGTAAAACTTGGAATAGGTAAAAGTAACAATGTTTTGGCGAAAGGTGGCACTGAAAATATGTTAGATAACGCGCCCAAACAACTTGCCGAGGTTCCAAAACCCGTAGCGGCCACAAAGCTTGCCGATGTTCCAAAACCCAAGAATGAATATCTTGCCAATCTTTTTGCCAATCTGGAATCTAAAAAAGAAGAAATTAGGGTTGACAACGAAGCTCGCCGCAGAGCTCTTACGTCCGGTGGAAAATTAAACGAATTACAGGCGCGCGGACAGATACTTATTGAAAAAAATAAAGAAAAGCAGACGCAAGAAGAGTCTACCAGAAATCAAATGCCGCAGATTGGTCCGCCCAGGCTAGCAATTAACGAGGGAATTACTGCAACTAATGCCACCAGAAATGAATCATTGAGCTTGCGACAAGCGGGAACGGCCGCAGAATCTAAGACTCAGGAAGTTATTTTGATTCCTACAATAAAACAAAGAGGAAATATTCTTGAAGTTAAACTTCAAATTGACCAAGAAAGCATAAATAAAGGAATTCATAATGCGGCTGCCAATGGCCAACACTAATCGAGGTATCACTTAATGGCCCAAACAAATCGAGCCGGTCTTGACGGCTCAGTAACAACCGGAAATAGTTCGTTTACTTCTAACTCTGCCAAGTTCTCAGAGTCTGATGTTGGACAAAATATTGTTATTACTAATCCTAACAATCAGAAGGGCCCTCCTATTAAAGCAACGATAACGGTTTTCTTTAACAGTGGAAGAGTAGCTCTTGACACAATATTTAATTTTACGGCTAGTAATTTGCCATGGACCATTCACAATGTATCTATTGATGGCAGAAAGAAATTATTAAAAAATGTTACGACGACCCTAAATGCGCTAGAAGACCTCCCAAATACTCGTATGGCAATGGGTGTGTCAAATCGTGACAAGCAAATTATGACCTGGATGCTTCCAAACGGAACCACGGTTCAGATGTATATTAACCCAGAAAGCTTTGTTGTTGCTGAAAGCAAACAAATACAACAAACTCGTACCAAAGGCGGGTTCGTTGTACAATATTGGGGAGATAATTTGACTCGACTTACTTTAACTGGAACAACCGGATCCGCTGGTGTTAAGGGAATAAATATATTAAGAGATGTTTATCGGTCAGAGAATAGAATTTTTGAAGTTGTTGCTGCAAGCCAAACAAACGCTCTTATAAATTCGTTTAATAACGCATCATTGGATGGTCAAAATTCTGCTGGTGGCCTAGTTTCATATATGGCTGCACAGCTGAGAAATAGAAATTTTCTTCTTCGTCCATCTTTAGCGTCTTTGGCTTTGGGTATTACTTTGTTTTACCAGGGAATTTCTTATAAAGGATTCTTTACAAGCATGACCACCACAGAAGATGTAAATAGACTTGGCCTATTCCAATATAATATAGAGTTTATGGCTACAGATATTATAGGGAGACGGTCGAACTTTATGGCATGGCATAGAGAGCCCATGGCCGATGATCCTACCGGCCAATTGGTGAACGCCATGGTTTCCATTGCCGGCAACGCTGTTCGTGGACTGTTTGGATTAAGTCCTCAAAATAATACCCCGACACAATATCATCCAGGATCAAGCCCGTTAACTTTTGGTGCCAGATACGGTTTTTAATTTAGGATAACAAAATGGAAAGAGTTTGCTTGTGTTGTAGAAAAGATATTTCGGAAAAAAGAAGCGATGCCAAATTTTGCTGTAGGGGCTGTAAAGAAAAACATCGAGAAGATAATAATTTAGAAAGACAAAAATATAAAAAAGAATACTCCAAAGAATGGTATGACAAACATAAAAATGATGTTGATTACAAAGATGGACAAAAAAAATATAATCAGGAGTATAATAAATCTGAAAAAGGTATAGAGAAAAGAAAGAAGTATCATTCCAATTGGTACAATAAGCATAAAGATGAAAGTAGTTTGCGTTGTAAAAAATATCGCGTCGCGCGAGCGGAAGACCTGAAGGAATATAATAAACAGTGGAGATTAGACAACATACAAGAAGAGTCTCTAAAAGACTCTGAGTATGCAAAAAAACATCCTGATAAAATACGTGAAAAATCTAGGCGCCGCCGGGCAAAAAAACTAGAGGTTAACGAAATATTTACTTCTCAGGATGAACGATTTGTTTATAATTTATTTAATAACGAATGTTTTAATTGCAAAAATAAAGATAATTTATGCATCGATCATGTTCGTCCTCTTTCAAAAGGAAACGCACTTACTGTAAAAAAACGCTTGTGTATTGTGTGTTTCGTGTAATTCATCAAAGGGAGATAAGTGTCCCGAAGAGTTTTATACAGAAAGTAGATTTATAGAGTTAATGAATGTTTTAGACACAACAATCAAAGAAAAAATCAAGGAAAATATATAAATGGCAATTTTGTTTGGTTCTGATGTAGGAGTTCAACAAGACAGCTTTGGACAAGTGCTGGATTATTTTAATTCAGAGTACCAAACTATCAAAAATGGTTTGATAAACGCTTTTACAAAGAGAATGACAACTCCTCCAGCTCCACCAAAAGAAAAAGTATTTGTTGATTCTGGATTCAGCAATGTTCCTGGAACTAGTTTTGTTGGATCTAACTTAAGCAGCGTGGACGATATTCAAACTAGACAGGTAACGTCACAAGAACCGGTTTTAACATTGTATATAAAAAAGCGAGCATTCCGGGCGCTTAGAAACGAAAATGACTTAAAGTTTTTTGATAGTGGAGAAAAACTATTCCTCCGCGCCACCAAAATATTATTCGAAAACAAATGTCAGCAAATAGCAGCCTATGAAGCTTTAACAAAGGCGTCATCTCTGCTAAACGAAGAGTCTAGTTTGGACTATGACCGTATCGCGTCCATTGTGACAGTTTTAAAAGAGTATCTGGACAGTTCACAGCAATTATCTTTTTCTCAAATTGAGTCGCTTCTAGAGTTTTCTGGTGTTGGTGTTTCGTCGGCACTAGCCAAAGCAAACGACATTATTACACAAGCGCGTGCTGATAGCGAGTATTGGTCATCTATGATAATTGGTCTAGAAGAGCTTCAAAACAAGGCTGGTAGCTTGAGACATGCCACTAGAACAAACTGGGTTGTTGATATTAATCAACCAGATGCATTTTTGGTTGGAAGAGGAAGCGGAGTAATAGAGTTAACAATGGTTACCGATTTAAACACATCTTTGTCATTAGACGGATCTGTTGGAACTATTGGTTTTACAATGCAGGATCCCTATAATTTAACCAAAATTACCTCGGATGAAATAGAGGTTGCTTTGTCTGCCGCACAGGCGGAGCTGGATTATCCTCAGAGAACGCGTAGTTATTTGGGACCACAGGCGTATCTGGATACAGCCCAAAGACTTGATGGACAATTAAAGAGTTTGAGAAAAGATAGGATAGCAAATGCTTTTGGCCTAGGGCAAAACTCTGGAAACGCCATATTGGGTGGAACAGATAATACTGAAATTATATTTGAGATAAACTTGTCTTCTTCCGCCAGTAATAAAGTAACGGCTAGCATTGGAGATGGCGCTTCTTTTAATGAGAATAATTTCAGAATTGCTTTATTGCAACTTCCGATAGAACAACAATTAACACCAGAAGAAAATGATTTGGTAATTAAGATATTTTTTAATCTAGAAGGATATGTTGCCGATCTAACAAGGCTAAACGCCACCTATATAGAAAACAATAATAGTTATGATACTATTCACGCCAGAAGAAACCTAAGAGTTCATTATCTTGGAAAAACAATTGTTCAGCCCATGGACTCCGTAAATGTTTATATTCGAGGAAACACTTTCAAACAAGATGAGTTAATTGGGCCGCTTAGTTCTTTTTTAAACAATTCTCCGTTTTTGCGAAATTTTGAACAAAACGATAAAGTTTCTGATGCCATGCTAGAGGAAGAAATGAAGGCCATGGGAATAGATGGGTTAGACATACCTGTTGAAATTTACAGAACTCTTAGAACAGACAGTCTAATGAGAAACGCCGGAACCCATGTGTTTGGCGGAATTATCACGACCGTTTCGGAAGATTATTCTGCAGATAATGGAACCTACACAACACAAGTTAGTGGCGCAAGCAACATGCAGTGGTTAGAGATGTCAAGAGTTAATCGCGCTCCCAGTCTAGACCAAACTCAGGGTTTGCTGGAAGACCCGCTTACACCGTTTGATATTAAAGTTGATGAAGCAACAGGTTTGCCTTTAGACAACCCACAGCTTAACAAGGCTACGCAATTTTTTATGGACAATGATGTTATTAACTTCAACAGTGGTACCAATACTGGAGATAAATTCAGCACCAACACGCATGTGCAGGATTACTTAACAAACGGAGATGGAACCACTATACCCCAATACAAACACGCCCCAGGCGTAGTTTATAAGTGGAAACAAGGAATAATTGTTGCAACCAGAAATGTTAACTTGAAAACTTCTTTAGGAGATCAAGAAGACCAGACACAAAAATTACAAAGAGAAATGGGCATGACAGTAATCAATGATCCTTTTTCTGGACAAGATGCGGCAGATATAGTTAGCGTTTTAGTAACCGGATACCCCCACAATTACGAGTCTTTTTATGAAAACGCCATGTCTGTTGGAACGTTTAACAATAATGTTCAGTCTAATTCTCCAGAAAGCTATTTTCATTCGTTTTTTGATATAAATCGTTCTCAGAATAGAGCTTTTGGAAATTTTCAGCCGTTTAAAACAATTCGTGTTGATCCAAAAGCACTTCATGCCCGTTTAAGTGAACAAAATTATTTACAGAATACTTCTAAAGAATTAAATAAACTGAGAGTTGATTTAGCCAAACTCCAAGACCAGAGGTTCGTTTTAGGCAAAAGCGTAGAAGAAAGCACTGCCATTCAAGGAACAGAGGCTGGTAACGCTCTTACTGACAAGCAAATAAAGCAACAAATAGAGCTAAATAGGGTTTTAACTAGTTTAGATAACAGAATTAAGTATTCAACAAGTCAAATAAACGAAAAATCCAAAAAATTTAAGGAGAGCGCCTCGGCCGCCCCAACAAAGGGACTAAGACTGTATGGAACAGATTTTGCTTTAGATTTTGGTGGAAGCAATGCGGAGTCAGAAAGTGAGAGCATGAAAGAAAAATTTAAGCGTTTGTGGCTTCGAAACACTATCTTGCAGTTTAGGCCACAATATGACTGTAGGTTAAACTTTGATACTAATTTGTTTATTGTTGGAGAAGAATACGATAAAGACCTAGACATTGAGGCTTTTGTTGTAAACATGTCTCAAAATATAAGCTTGTGGGAGAGTCAGTTTAAAAGCCCAAGAGATATTTGTTCATTGGTTGCCAAAACTTTAGATTTTGAGTTTTTTTGCGACGCGCAAGGACATTTGCAGTTTCGTCCACCCAGATATAATAAAGTTCCACTATCTTTATTGCTTAAATTGTTTTTATTGGATAATAGAGAGGGAAGAAAATTATATCCACCATTTTTGTCAAGTTTGTTTAAATCTAGAAGCAAAAATGTTGTTGATGAGTTAGAAATAGTTGATTTAAATATTGATATTGAGTCCGCCCTCCTTGGGACACAGTTTGCTGATAATGACGTTTCGTTAATAAAAAGTGTGGTCGGAACTCTTGGCCCAGAGTCTATTTCAACCGAAAGTGTCAGGGCTCCTTCTGATTTAAAAGTTCGTGGTTTAGCGAAATTTATTTTGGACACCCGTTCCACCCTTCGTTCTAAAACTGGCGGGGCCGGTGTTGATCCCGCTTCCGACAATGATATTACTGCAATTGAAAAAGAAATAATCGACATCAACAGTCCCCCAAATATGTCCACTAACCGATTAAAGCATATAAGTCAACTAGCGCAACTGGTTAGTCATAAGGAGAGATTAGAAGATTCTAAAAGAAAACTTGACCAACAGGCAAATACTTATGATGTTACCATGCCGGCTGGCGGAATTGGAAATAACCCAAGTCCAGATATGATAAGTCCGTTTTCGGATTTAATAGAAGATGATTTTAATGATTATCTTGGACCAAATTCGTCTAAACGTTTCATAATATATGATGATCAAATAATACGTTCTAATTTTACAGAAAGTTGTGATAACGTTATTTGTAGAGTGGATGTAAATGGCGAACAAGATTTGATTGGAGAAGGGCCCGGCTCCATTGGCCAGATTCCGGTCTTGTGGGCCGGCGCGACCGATTTTGATTTATGGAGACAGTATGGATATAGGTCTGATGGCGGAATCAGTCGGCCGTTCTTTAAAAACGCTGAAACGCAATGCGCTCCGTATGCCATGATGTTGTTAAATCAAAATCGCAAAAAGGCCGTGAAGGGGTCAGTGACACTGTGTGGAAACGAGTACTATCAGTTGGGAGACGTGGTATACATAAACTCAAGAGATACTCTTTATTATGTAACATCCGTGTCTCATGCCTTTTCTTATGCCGGATCTTTTACGACTACACTTGCGTTGGAAATGGGACACCCGCTAGGAGAATACATTCCAACACCCCTCGATGTTATTGGAAAAGGAATCATTAAAACTCAAAGAAAATTCAACAAGGTTATGTCCTCTCGACAAACTGCTGGGAAACAACTAGGAAGACATTTGGCGACAATAATATTTCCAAATACAGTATCAGACTCTGGAGAGCAGGTTTCTATGATGTCTGGGGATTTTGCTAGCTTTAATGTAAATGAAATAAAAAACGCTTTATCTATAGCTTCTTTATATCTAGGAGAAAACAAAGCTGAGTCTTATCCCAAAATAGAGGTTAGGGGTTTTACAACAAATGAAGATAATAACGATAAAGTTTTACAACGAATTGATGCCGTAATTAATATATTAAAGTGCCCTGCCGGAAAATTTTCTCAAACAAGTGGTACTTTTGCAAAATTAAATAGAAAATATTTTAATATGGCAATACAAGATAAACAGTTTAATTATCCCAGCACTGAACCTGTTTTAATAACAGGAGATATGAATGAATCAAAAAATTCTTTAAGGTGTCCAAAAGAAGAGGTTTTTAGTTTAGTTGGGCAAAACATAGAAAATATTGAAAATATAATTGAAATAGTATTGGTTTTCAAGGATCCCGAAAAATGAGCAGAATTAATTTATTAAAATTTAATAAAACAAAACTGTGCGGCGGTCCGTGCGGGTGCGGAAAAGAAAAAACACTTAACGAGTTTTGTGTAAAAACTGGGCAATGCAAGGAATGCAGAAAAATATATATGAAAAAATACAGAGAAGATAACAAAGAATATATAAAAAAACAAAGAAAAGAGTTTAGAGATTCTCACAAAAAAGAAATAAAAGCATATATGTCGTGCTATAGACAAACTCCTTTAGCAAAAGAGTCAAAAAAAATTCATGATAAGCTATATTATGACAATAATAAGACAAAAATTAAAATATATAAACAATATTATTCCAAGAAAAACAAAAATAAAATAAATGAAAACATGAGAAAAAAAAGAAATAATAATATAAATTTTAAAATTTCTTGTTCTTTGCGTAGCCGTTTGAACGAGGCTCTTAAACGTAATTTTAAAACCGGCTCTGCCGTTAGAGACATGGGATGCTCTATAGAGATGTTAAGGATTCATCTTGAGTCTAAATTTTATCAGAACAGTGAAACTGAAGAAAAAATGACATGGAACAATTATGGACGCCTGTGGCACATAGATCATGTTATTCCACTGTCCACTCTAGATTTAAAAGATGAGGATCAGTTTTATAGAGCCTGTCACTACACCAACTTACAGCCACTTTGGGTTAAAGAAAATTTAGAAAAACACAATAATTCTTTATGGGATTGGGAGTAATACATGGCACGTATACCTGGCGGTTATTCTGTCCGTTTGGCCATAATTGTGAAAGTATACAAGACACAGGTGGAGTGTCGTTATTTGGATCGCGAGGGAGAACACAATATTCGTTGTCCCATTCCTCACCCATGTGCCGGAACAGGTACAGGTATTTTTGTTGGTTTTCAGAAAAACACAAAAGTTCTTATTGCCATGGCGCCGCAAGAACAACCTTATATAGTGGCAATTATTCCTGAGCATGGTTATTATTTTGACCAGAGTGGGGTGTCTGATAGCTCTGTTGACGTATCTCCATACCCTGACATTAAGCCAGGAGAGATTAGTTTAAAAGGAAAAAATAGTAGTATAGATTTGACCACAAACAGTGTTTGTTTAGATTGTGGGGCCGGAGAAAACGGGGTAGATTTGGAAATATCTAGATTGTCTAAAGCGATGTTTGTTAGGACAAGTAATTTATATTCATTTAGCGAAGCGGGAAGAAAAACTGAAGGAGTTGTTAGAAGAGACAAGGGCGACGTAGAGGACCCAAATGACACAAAGACGTTGGATTTTTTAAGCGGCATTGCTTATGATTCTATATTAGTTGATATCGGCAGATCTCCAGAAGACGAGGTTAGTCTAAGAAGCAGTATGGTTTCTAAACTAACAATAAGAAACCCAGCATTGGTTGAGAAAAGAGATATAACGTATGAGTTTGCTGATAGTTTCGGCGTCAGAGATATTGAAAGCGAGTCAAGCGCGACAACTCTAATAAATCAAAATAATATCAATGAAAGCTCTAATAATATTGTTGTAAATCCGTCGCATAGAGAAAATAGACGAACCGATTCTTTGGACTTGAATTTAAGAAACTTTAATCATTTAATAGAAAAAACAGAAGGTACCGTTGTAGATATATATGGCAATGTTCTAGATATAAACAGACACAAGATAACTATACCGGAATTAGAAACTATTAATACAAAAGATGCGGCCTCTCATGGTCTCAAAAGACTATATAGTTATTTGCGCAGATCTGTTAAATATCATTTTGAAATCAATGCGAGAAAAGATGTTCCTGATACCAATTTGCCCACCAAGATTAAAAATACTTTATATAATGCGACAGAACATGGCAGATGGAGCGTTGATGTTGACGGTGAAGGATTAACAAAAATAAATATTCCAGCTTCGTCTGAAACCGGAAATATACCCGTTCTTGGAAGATATATTGTATCTCGTCCAGAAACAAATCCTGCCCAAGGGCAATTTAAAGACCCGCAAAAACAAGATGTAAGATTGTTGCCATTTGGATATAAGACCATAACCAATGGTGTGGCAAGTTTTTCCGGCCCAACCATTGTGGATAAAGAATACGTTCCAATTACGGTTGATGGGTATGTGGCCGCCGGAACAGCTCATCATGATATTGTTGCTATAGCTCCATCGATATTTAAAAGCGGAGAGTTAAAAAGCCCTGATCCCATTAATAGTTCTGCGTCGGTTGGCCCGGTTACAACTAAGCTTTATAACACAATACTTCCGCTACAAGAAAACAATTATCAGACAAACCCCCAAGCAAATGCTGGAGGAAGAAGTCTTCACGCTAACTTTGACGGAAGTGCCGAGGTATCAGTTGGGGCAGATACCGCTGATAGAAAATCTTTAGTAATCGACTTGGCTGGCGGGATTGTTTCTCATTATGGAAGAGATAGAAATGGGAGAAGCGTGATACATCAAACAGACGGGGACGTTATAATACAAATTGGCGGAAAAGGAATAACTGGAGACAAAAGATTTACTGCCTCCAGCGACACTAATGACAGACCTGGAAGAATCGAAATACACCTAAACAGACCAGGCAAAGAAAGTCATAAAATTATTATAGATGAATATGGAATGACCATAGATATACAAGGAAATATTGCCCTCAAGTCTGTTGGTGATTTTTCAATTTCCGCGGGCGGAAAGCTATTGTTAAATGGTGAAAAAATACACACTTATGGAATAGCAGGCACTACTCCAGTAGATAAAAAAGGCAATATTACTCCAGGAAACACAGAGAGATTTATATCAAGATGCGGACGAACAATAGATTAAAGGAGACAATATGACGTGGTTTATAAATGATCCAAACATTTTAGCAACTTTGCAGACAATTACGCAGTTGGCTGGGCCCAATTTCGCTCTTCCCTATGACGACTCAAGCCAGCCGTCGGATGGGTCAAAGCTAATGTCGGATAATTTATTACAAATCCAGTCTCCTGGCGGAATTAAAATTAGTCCGTCTGGTGATCCCACTAAAACAAATCATATGGGATCAGCAATTAGCTCACTGCTAACTGTTTTTTCTCCTTTCGTCTATGCTTATTCCCTTATATTGCCTATACTAGGGGTTATACGTGGTATTATAGAAGTTTTATGTGCTCTTAAAAACTATTTTGCCGTTATTAAAGCAATTATAAGATTGTTTAAAAAATGGATACCTGCATTTCTTTCATTATTTCCTCCAACTGCCGGTCTTTTATTGATACTGGGAGTTATTAAAATTATTTTAGCAATAGTTCTTTTTATACTAACTGTGGTTGTTCCCATTTATCAGCTTATAAAAAGAAACCTGCAAATATTAACCAACGCTACTAATGAACAACAGAAAGCTGCTTGTAAAGAAAAATTAAAAACTCTTATTGTTGAATTATTAAAACAGACGGGGTTATTGAATGTGGTAAAACCAATATTAGAGATTGTGATGGCAATTCTAAGATTGTTTAGCGGAAAGCCGTGCAAAAAGAAAAAGTCTAAAGGAAAAGCTGATCTTACAAAGGTCGTGCTCTCTGTCGATGTTGATGATGCTGATGATACCTGTTGTGATGATAACGTTTGTCCGCCAGTGTTCACAAGTCCGCCAAAAGGAAGAGCTACTATTGTTCCGACATCTTTTTCTGACGCTCCTCCATATTTTGCTTGGAAGATATCTACTATAACAGGAAATAGTGGATTGTCACAAATATCACCATACATACAAAGTTTTCAGCAACAATTAAATTCTCAGTTAGACGAGCCTGTTAGCGAGGCCCAGACGGCAGGATCATCGGGAAACTCTGCAAGCTTCAACGTGAAGATTACAGGAAGACGAGGACAGCAGACCGCAACCATGCCAATTGTAAAAATAAAAGGTAATGATATAACTGTTATTAATCCTAGTCTTTTTACAATGATTGGTGCCGTACAATATGAAATAATTCCAAATTGGGAGGTTCTAATTGCATACGATGTTGTTGGTCTAGCTTGTCATCCTGATGTTGCTGCCGCAAGAGATTCTATAGAGTATCCGGATACTCCGGGAATAGACATAGTTCCCGAGCTTGACAATATCGGGTTTGATAAATTTGTGTCGGACCTAAATGCCCTGATAGACTCTACTAATAAAGTTGTATTAGGTGAGCCACCATTTGATATTGATGGAATACAAAACGATATGGTTAATCTTTTAATTAATTTCATAAATAACTTAAAAAATATAATGAACAGAACCTTGTCAAAAATTACTAGTCCTTTAAATAGCGAACTAGATGTAGATAAAAATTTGGTTAAGGCTGGGGAAACAGACAAGGCTATAATTTCCGTGATACCACGTGATGCCACTGGAGCTTTAATTGCACAGCAATTGCCTGACGGTGTAAGCGTGGATGTAAAATTATTTACAGATTTTGGAACAATATCCAACCAGGTATTGAATAGTTCAACAGGTGTTGTTACGGCAGATATAGTCTCATTGTTTTCAGGTGTAGCTACTATTACAGCAAAAATAAACAATGAGTATATAGTAGAATTTTCTAATGATTCTAAAATTACCAGAGAGGTTTCTGTAAGATTTATTTCCGACGCGGTTCTACCAAAACGCCGTCTTGTTTCAAAACAAAGCGCAGGTGATATTGCTCACGGAACTAGTGGGGGCTCTCAAAGAGAGCCTGGAGGAAAATAATGGTTGAATTTAATAAAGACCTTGATTTTATTACTTTTTCTACCAATATTGTCAAAGAGATTGACAGTATACGCTCAAGTGGAAAAGACGGAGATATTCAAGAGTCCAGAATTAACGCTCTTTATCGTGCAATTGGATTGCCAGCAATTGTTACAGACACGCGCGCGGAGCTCTTAAAATTCAACAATAATAATATATTTGATAAAATTACCGACGAAGATATCATAAATGGTCTTAAAAACAGGGAGGTTTTATATAAAACAAATCATACTGTAAAAATGGAGTCAAGTGATCCAAGATTAAAAACATTATTTGATTTTAACTCCTCTAGCATTAAGGACAGTATAAGCGGAGATTCTAGTTTGCGAGCTCAACTGTTTCCAATGTGCAACAACGCAAATGTTGACATTTTCCCACAAGGAAAACGGGTTGGTGGCGCTTTTATGACTGATGAAGGTTTGCAGTTTGATAAAACAAAACATTATAGGCCCTTAATAGAAACAATAATAATACT
>Ga0315291_10006269_pt1 | contig 14773 bp, 10 predicted proteins | sample YL17G12_20_MG_FD_203070 | JGI IMG/M metagenome (GOLD analysis project Ga0315291, IMG submission 203070) | Sediment microbial communities from Yellowstone Lake, YNP, Wyoming, USA - YL17G12_20 | ecosystem: Environmental > Aquatic > Freshwater > Lake > Sediment | place: USA: Wyoming | collected...
GAGAGGCCGTGAGAGTGATGTTTTGTATGTCCGAATAGGAGACGATATCGAAAACGGCCGGCCGGCCGGCGACCGCCCGGATCGAAATTTCGGTGGCGGTGGTGTACAGCGCCACCGGACGGACGTAAATGGCGGAGTACAGCCGGAGGATGTAGGGATTTTCGTCGTTTTCGTCGATGCTCGCGTGGCGATGCCGGGCGGTGAACTGGAGCGTGGCGTTTATGAACATCCGGCCGGTCGTGTTGCCCGTGGAAAGGGACCAGGACACGGTCTCGGTCCCGCCGGATTCACCCATCGAGGGCAGTTCCCTATACAGGCTCTCGCCGGCCATCGGGCGGCCGGCTCCCTCGACGGTCACGGTGGCGGCGGGCCGCCTCACGGTGTACTTGCCGGGATGGCTGACCTTCAGCGTGTAGTTGAACTGCGTATCGGGAGGGACCACCGACGGGTAGGATGCCGAGAGCGTGAGCATCTTGAGAAGATAGGCCCCGCTGGGGCTTGAGCCGGTATGGCAAATGGAGCATGGCTGGCCATCGGAGGCGGCCAGCGGCGAGAGGGCGGAGAGAGCGGTGATGGCGAAAACGGAAATCAGCGCCAGCCCGGGCAGCGTTCGCATCGTTGCTCAGCTCCCCTTCCCGCGCTTGAAGGCCGGCCCTGGGACTATTGCCTCGCGGACGCAGTCCTTCACGCATTCCCCGCAACCTGTGCATTTCGAACCGTCCAGTTTTGGTTGTTTGCGCATCTTTTTCCCGGGCGCCCGGGACCCCGGCGGCCCGGAAATCATAACGATGGCCTTTTCCGGGCAGACCCTCGAGCATGCTCCGCAGCCTTCGCATCTGTCACGGTCGAACAGCAGCGGGGCGGCTTCAGCGGCGGGCCGGTCCCCGGACGCCGCGGCCCGAGTCGTCCCGGACGGCCGCCCGGTGGACGCTGCTACGGGCCGGGCCGCCGCAGAAAAGACGACCCCGGCGCATCCCAGGAATATCACGAACATTCCGAACATGATGATGAGCCATTCGTCGCGATTGGCGTTCTGGGCGGGCGCGGCCGCGACATGGACCACCATTGCCTGAACGGTCTCGTTCTTGGTGTCGCCCACGGCCAGCACTGTCGTGTAATCCCCGCCATCACGGTAGGCATGCTTGGATGTTGGAGTGGTGGTGTTCTCGATCTGGGTCCCGTCGCCGAAATCCCAGATGTAATAGAGGCTGTCCCCGTCCGGGTCGAATGAGCCGGAGGCGTCGAACGTGACCTGGACCCCGGATGATACCCTGGCCTCCAGGAGGTTGAAAAGGACCACGGGCTGGCGATTGGGCCTGAGCACCGGCGGGGGGTCCTTGGTGAATACGATCAGAGGGCCCGAGGATATCTCCACGGACCGGCCCCATTCGTCCGTGGCGTTGAGAACGAGCCGGGCCGAGCCGGTGTTGGCCTCCGGCAGGGTCCAGCTGCGTTCCCCGGAGCCCGGCAGGCCCGACAGGATGGCCTGCGCCGTGGAGTTGGCATCCGGCAGGAAGGAGAGGTTCACGCTCACCGCGCCGTGGCCGCCCGTGGAGGTCCAGTTGAGGCTGGTGGCATTGCCGGCGAGGAGCGGGATGCCTGATGGAGGGAAATCGGCCACGAGCGAGAGGTTCTGGACGATCGAGAAGACACCGCTTGCGGACCGGGCCTCCTTTCCGTTCAGGTCGCAGGCCGTGGCCTCCACGATGCAGAGGTCGGACAGAAGCGGCGGGATCGTGAATGCGTGCTGGCCGCTGTTGGAAACGCCGCTTGCCACGGGCAGGAAGGGTCCGGCAGTGTCGTTTTGGGAGATCGAGAGGTTAATGGCCAGGGTGCCAGTGCCGCCGGAGGCGGTCCAGCGAATGGTCGTCCGGTCGCCCCAGTAGAACCTGTCCCCTCCCGCCGGGGCCGACAGGATTATCGACGGCGCGGGGATGATCACATCCGGGGTGGTGAACGACCAGGAGAAGGTGCCCGATTCGACATTGCCCGGGCTCGAGAGGTCCTTCAACCCGGAAGAGATCGTGCAGGTGTAGGTGGTCTTGGCCCTGAACGGGTCGTGGGTGGCCGTCATGGTCGAGTGCTCGGGGCTCCAGGCCCAGGCTACGCCGCCCGGGTCTGGGGAGATGCTGAACGCAGCCTGCGCACCGCCTTCCGCCACCGGCTCGGAGAACTTCACCTGGATTATGGCGGAATCGGCCACGTCCTTTGCCTTGTCGGCCGGCAGGACCGCCAGCACGGAAGGGGGCGTGGAATCTATGGCGAGATAGCCGTCCTGGAGGGCCTCGTTGAAGTTCCCATTCTTGTCCGTCACGGTCGCCTTCAGCTGGACCGCGGTCGAGTCTATCCTGGGAGCGTTCCAGGTATAACCCTGGCCGGCCTGAAGGCCGGTGGCGATGGTCCCGTTCAAGGTCTTGAAGTCGTCCGTGGAGTAATAGAGATCGACCCGGCAGGTGGACCTGTTATCGTCCTCGACGACCCACGAAACGGGGATGTCGGCCCCGCCGGAAAAGCGCTGTCCGGGCCCGGGGGCCGAAAGCGCTATGGTGGGGGTTATATCGGTTGCAAGCCTTTCGACCGCTATGGAGGGCGAGGGCGAGTAGCTGTCCGAGTAGTATGTGGGGCCGTGCTGGTTGACCCCCTGCGCCGATATCGACATGACGTCGGTGCCGGATGCCAGCGGCCTTATCTTCCAGCTGGCCGTGGCCGTTTGCCCTTTCGAGAGGGACCCCACGCTGCAGGTCGGGGAGGCGACCGAGAAGAACCCGTTCTGGGATGCCAGCGTGGCGGTGATGGCGGATATCATCTTGTAAGTGGGGGAGTTGGAGGTGACCTTGATGACCACCGCCACGGTCAGCGTTTCGCCATCCTTGAGGGCCGTCGGCATCGTGTTCCCGGCGGCTCCCTCCAGGATGTCCAGGTACATGTTGTAGTTCTGGTGGCAGTCCAGGCAGGGATTGGAGGACTTCGAGCTGGTGAAGGGTGAAAGCGCGGCGGCCAGGAGCGAGACCGCCACCACCGCCAGCACCAGGCGCGTTCCCTTTTGCATCGGAACAATATAATATTTACTTGGTTATAAATATACAGGTAATTGAACGAAGGTTGATTATTGCCGGCCGGCGAGCCGGGGAGCCGGCAAACCGGCGGGTAAGCCGGCGAGCCGGAAAGCCGGTAAGCCGGTCAGGATACCGGTTTCCCGGCTCATCCACCGGCTCGGGAGCGACCAGGAGTCCCTACCGAGAAGGAGGACCAAAGACCCATGGCACGGAGGTCCTCCGGCTCTCCAGCTTTCCGGCTTACCGGCTCACCCGTCAGAACCGTTCCAGGTACATGTCCCGTTCCCAGTGGTGGACCGTCTTTCGGAACTCGACCCACTCGGCGTGCTTGGTCTCGTAGAATTTGTTGTAGGCGTACTGGCCCAGGACCTTTTTCACGACGGAGCCCTTCTCCATCGCCCGCAGGGCGTCGCCCAGCGAGCCGGGCAGGGCCGAGATGTGGTATTTCTCGACTTCCTCCGGCGACAGCTTGAAGGCGTCCTTCTCGATGGGCAGGGGCGGCTCGATCTTTTCCTCTATGCCCCGCAGGCCGGCCTCCAGCATGACCGCGAAGGCCAGGTAGGGATTCGCGGTGGGGTCGGGGCAGCGCAGCTCCAGCCGGGTGGACGATTCCTTGCCCGGCGTGAACTGCGGCACCCGGATGAGCGCCGACCGGTTCAGCGAGCCCCAGCACTTGAGGTTGGGCGCCTCGAAGCCGGGTATCAGCCGCTTGTAGGAGTTGATGGTGGGGGCGAGCACCGCGATCATCTCGTCGATGTAGGCCAGCTGGCCGCCGATATAGTATTTGGCCAGCTTCGAAAGCTTGTAGGTATCGGAGCCATCGTAGAACAGGTTCTTGCCCTCCTTGGACCAGAGGCTCTGGTGGACGTGCATGCCGGAGCCGTTTATCCCCTCGCGAGGCTTGGGCATGAATGTCGCCAGGAGGCCGTGGCTCCCGGCCACGATGCGGATGGTCTCCTTGAGCGTGACGGCGTTGTCGGCCGTGGTGACGGCATCGTTGTACTTGATGTCAATCTCGTGCTGGCTGGGCGAGACCTCGTGGTGGCCGGCCTCGCAGGTGATGTTGAAGCCCCGCAGGTAGCGTATAATCTCGGCGCGTATATCGGAGGCCATATCCTTTATGACGTTGTCGAAGTAGCCGCCGTGGTCGAGGAATTCATACGCGCCGTTCTGCTGCTTGAAGATGAAGAACTCGACCTCGGGGCCGACGTTGAACTTGAAACCCTGGTCGGAGGCCTTCTGGACCATCTTCTTCAAAATGAGCCGCGGGTCGCCCGGGAAGGGCTTCAGGTCGTGGCCGGAGACATCGCAGATCATGCGCGCGGTTGTGGGGTGATAGGGAAGGATGCAGAAGGTGCTGGCATCCGGGAAGAGCCGGGCGTCCGACTCCTCCGTGCGGGCGCCGCCCTGGATCGAGGAAAGGTCGAAGCAGATGCCGCTTTCGAGGGCGTCCTCCAGCCTCTCGGCCGGCACCTCGACGCACTTTATGAAACCGTTTATATCGGTGAACTGGAGCCGGATGAGCTCCACGCCCTTCTCCCTCATGACCTTTGCCATCGCGTCCTTGTCCAAGTTGGGCTTCCCCCGGGCAGGTATGGCGCATCGTCAATATTTCCTTTTCCCCGTTTCGCGCGGGGCTCTCCAGGGTTCCCCTCCGCAACCTTTTTCTCCACGCCGCCTCATGCGCGAGCGCGTGAATGGAATCGCCCCGGCGCTCGTCGCCCTCTTACTGCTTGTCGCATCCAGCGCCGGCGCCACCGGACCATCCGGGGAAAGGCCCGGGGCGGTCGTGTTGCACGTGACCCTCGAAAAGGACCAGGTAGTGCTCAACCACAGCTTCGACGAGCAGAGCGTTGATCTCAACGGAAGCGTTCTTTTGGACTACGTCTACCTGGTGACGGTGCGCGTCGCGCTTTCCGTCTCGACGGACCTGGGCTGGGCCGCCTCCGTCGTTCCGGAGGACATGACGTTCGTCTCGTCGGTCATCCAGTTCTTCAACGCCACGGTGAAGGTGCCGGCGGGGACCTACAACCGGAGCGCCATCCTGACGGTCAGGGGAAACGCCACGATCTCCCCCGGCGTGCCCGGCGACACCGCCTCGGACACCGCCACGGTCACGGTCCGCGGGCAGCAGGACGGAGGGAACGGTACCGGGCCTCCGCCGGTGGTGCCCCGGGGCCGTCCAGCATCGACCGGCGTTTTCGTCCCGCCGGTGCAGCTCGTCATAGGGGCGGTCACGGTCGTCGCGATAGCCCTGACGGCGTACCTGCTCTGGTACTGGAAGGCCGAACCGTCCCGGGGATCGGGCAGGAAGAGATCGAAGGGCGAAAAATGAAGGCGGTGCATATCTGATGAACTGGACCCGGTCGGCTTCGATATTGGGAATGCTGATGATGCTTGCTTTACCGCAATTTGCCGCCGCCGGCCCGGAAGGGGATGGGAGCGGCCGCGCCGACGCCAGCGCGACGTTCATCCGGATGGAGCTGCCTTTTGCGCCCGAGTTCACATGCGCCGCCTGGATGCCGGACGGCTCATCCATGGTGGTCGCGGGCCCGGACGGATGGATACTGAGATATTATCCGGCCAACGGGACCTTCGTCAACGTCAGCGCCCGCGGCATGTCCTCGATCCCGGATTACTTCGGCGTGGCCATCTCTCCGGCGACCTCGGACGCTCTGATCGTCGGCCAAGGGGGCGTGGCAGTGCTGGTCGCGCCCGATAATCGGGTGGCGGTACAGCCGACCGGGACCGAAAATGACCTACTAGCCGCTTCCTTCAGCCCGGACGGGTCGTTGGCTTTCCTGGCTGGGACAAACCGAACGCTGATCCGGTTCGACGCTGCCCAAAAGAAGATGACGGTTCAAGACGATCTGCTCATGCCAGATCTTATCCAGATACCGACGGGCGAGACATTCGGCAAATGCTCTTTCAGGCCGGGAGGGCAATATGCGCTGCTGGCTGCGCCGGAGGCGGGCAAGCTGTACCGGATCACGGATTCGTCCCTCCTGGACATCACCTACAAGTTCACCGGCCTGGCGGAGCCACGCGACATCGCCTGGACGCCGGACGGCGCATCCGCCCTCGTTGTGGACAACCGATCTCGCGCGTTCCTATGGGACGGGAACGGCGAGAGTACCGTCCGTGTGGACGGCCCACGGGGCTCGCAGATGGTTCTGGCGGCCTGGAGGAACGACAGTTCCGCCTCACTGCTCGCACTTGGCACAGGCCCGGGATTGTATTCGTACTCGGGCCTGCCAGCGCTGTCATCCGTACAGCCCCTCGAGGTCTCATCGTTTTGGGCAATGAGCTGGAGCCCGGATGGTCGTGAGGGGTTCATATTCGCCGTCGACGGACCGGACAGGGATGCCTATCATTTCCGGGAAGGCGACCTTTCGCCCGCGCTCGAGCTTGTCCGGGTCGGTCCGACCACGGCGGCCCTTGCCTGGAACTGGAACGGAACATCGGCCCAGGACCACACTGACATATATATCTCGACCGACGAGGGAGCTGTCTTCGACACCATCCCCTTGACCATCCTGTCGGAGAAGAGCCACATCTTTTCTCCACTAAAGCCCGGGGCAAAATACTTTGCGGCCGTACGGGTCTACTTCGCCACGGTCCCTCCGGTGGATGCGAAATCGTCGATACTGTCGTTTGCCACGCCGGGACAGAATACCGTGCCAAAACCGTCCACGCCGGTACTTTCCGATATCAATTCCACCGCCGTATACCTGACCTGGTCCTGGTCCCCCGGCGCCTCGGGAGAAAAGCTCGACCATTACCTGCTTTTGCACTCGACGTCGCAGGCGGACCTTCTGAACGCCACGCCGCTGAACGCTTATACCAATACAACTGGGAGGCTCTACAACCTCGTCCCCTCGACGAAATATTACCTCATGATACGTGTCGTTACCCAAACCAACCTCACCGCCGATTCGGATGTGCAAAGCTTTTCCACGACGGCGTTTTCGATCCCCAACCCGGTTTCGTTGGAACTTACAGGTTACAGGCTGCAATGGCGGGCCTCGTCCAGTCCCAACGTCAGCAAATACGATCTATACTACGCCCAGCGAACGGGGCAGACGGTTGAGCAGATGGCCTTCGTCACCACCTACCCGGCCGGCCAGGCCAACTATGCCTACGACCTCTCCCCGCATTTGGGCACGACCTACCGGGAAGGCTCGACATACTATTTCCGCGTGCGGACGGTCAACCGGGACGGCGGCACCGGCGATTCCGAGCAAATCGGATTCACATACGATATCGCGCCCACGCGAGTGTCGACCGGCGCGGTCACTGACATAACCTACAATTCCGTCCGCCTGACCTGGGGCAAGTCGACCGCGACGGACTTTGCGGCGTATGTCATCGAGTACCGGGAATATCTCTCGGGCAGCTGGAAGACGGCACTGAAGGTAACGGACCGGAACACCACCAGCGCCGTGGTCGGGTCGCTTGCGCCGGACACCCGGTACGATTTCCGCATCAAGGTCCAGGACAGGACCGGCAAGACGAGCGCCACGTCCGACTGGGCCACCCACCCGCGGACGGACGAGAACATCCCCTACGAGATCTTTGCGACGGTCTTTGGCGACCCGGCGGTCTGCCTGCCCATCTCGTTCATTATGATGTTCATGACGACGGCCGCGGCCGTCGGCATGAGAAAGAGCGGGAAAGGGCGGGGCAGCACCGTGTTCGGCGCTTTCGCGGCCGGCTTCGCCCTGCTGTTCCTGGGCAACCTGCTTTCACTGATGGATATCATGCAGTTTTCGCCCGAGCAGAAGCTCCTGCTGTTCCTGCTGCCCCTTCCCGTCGTTGCCGCCATCGCCCTGGCCCGCCGGGGCCGCGTCAGGCGCGCCGAGGCAAAAAAGGCCGAAGAGGCACGGCGCAGGGAGGCCGAGGAGGCGGCGGCCCGCCGGCAGAAGCGGGCGGACGATGTACGGGCGACCCTGGCAGCTCTCGGGCCGCGGCTGGAGGCGCTCGAGCGGATGCCCGGGCAGGCCTCGACGGCCGCAGCGCGCACGATGTTCCAGCAGGCCGGGTGGGCCTACGGCTCCGGGAACCTGGATTCGGCGCAGGACCTGGCGCAGAGGGCCGAATCCGGGATCAGGCAAATGGAGGAGTCCAACCGGGACCGTCAATCGCAGGCCGAGGCCATCACGAAACGGCTGGAGACGGTGGATACCCACCTCAGGACCCTCATCGACCACTGGCTGAAGTACGACCCTGCCGCGGAGCTGGGGCTGGACCCGCTCAGGCCGGACCGCGCCCGGTTAGAGGCCGCGCGAAAGGGCGAGGACGCCCGGCTGCAGTCGGCCCAGGCCAAGCAGCAGCAGGCCGGGGTGCTGCTCGGGCAGGGCCGGATGGCCGAGGCTCGGGATGTGGCGGCGGCGGCGCAGTCCGAAGTTGACAGGATGCTGGACGCCTGGAACCGGTGGAAGGACCTCAAGGACATGGCGACATCCCTGCTCGTCGCAATAGAGAAAGCGGCCTCCTGGGCGTCCCTGGACAGCCGGGCCTTCCGCCGGCGGGTGGAGGACGCCAGGCTCGAACTGGCGGTCCAGGACAGCGCGGCCGCCTCGACCGCCCTGAACGCCATCAGGGCCGAGCTGGACGCACTGGGCCAGACCCACCGGCCGGCGCTCGCGATCGCCCTGCCGCCGGTACAGTATCACCTGAACCGCTTCGAGGATTTCCAGTTCACGGTGCGCAATGCGGGCAAGGCGATAGCGCGCAAGATCGATATCGCGCTGGAAGCGCCGGCCGATTTCGGCCCCGGTGGAAACCAACCGACCGTAAAACTGGTCTCGATGGCGGCGGGCGGCTCGCAGGACTGCCGGCTGAACCTGGCCTTCACCCGCGAGGGCTCCGTGCCGGTCCTTTTCACACTTTCATGCGAGGACAACGTCGGCAGCCGGGTCGTGCAGGACCCGGTCAGGCTGACGGTGAACGTGATGGGGCGGTGACGGAAAAGCGGACTGCGTGCAGCCGACGGCGGGCAGCGTTCAGAAAACGACGGCCGTCCGCCATACGCTGTCCGCGGTCCGCTGTCCGCTCGTTGGTTCAGTCCACTTTCTTGGGCAGCAGTCCCTTCCGCTTCAGGAAGAACCAGGAGACCACGGTTGCCGCGACCGTCGAGGCGACGAGCATTATGGTGTACCACCAGGCGTCCGACGGCTTGAGGTCGTAGGCGGTGTTGCCCATCGCAGTGGCGATGGTGTTCGGAACCAGGAAGGCGGTGCCGAGTATGGTCATCCAGGTCAGCACCAGGGCCATGCGGTTGTTGATTATCTGTAGCTGGTTGTTGTAGATGCCCTGCAGGACCTCCAGTCCAGAGGCCAGCACCTCGGAGAGGTTCTCGCCCAGCTGTATGTGGCGCGTGACGTCCTCGCTGAGCACCTCGAGCTTCTCGAGGAGGTCCGGGTCGTCCGTGATGAGCTCTGCATCGCCGTACCGGAGCTGGTGGATGACGTTTTGGGTCTCCCAGAGGAAATTGAGATAGGTTATCAGGGCGTGCTTCATCTCGTAGATGATGGGAGAAAGCTTCACCATCGGGGTACTGGGGTCCGAAAGCATCTTGCCCACCTCGTCCGAGTCCTCCTCTATGGCCCGGATGCCCTCGAAGTTGCGTTCGTTGTTGTCGTCGAGGATGCGCTCCAGCATCAGGGAAAGCTTGTCCTTCATCGGTATGTTGACGGGTATCTTTCGCATGATGACGTCGGCGTAGCGGGCGAAGCGCACCAGCCTGACGACCTTCTCGCCGTGGATGGTGAAGATTATCCCGTCCTTCATCAGGAAGAGGTACTTGTAGCCGTGCACGGTGAGCTTCTCGACCCTTATGGCCGGAAGCATCATGCCCAGCTCGCTTTCGCGATCGTCGTAGCCGGAGTGCCTGTTCTGGAGCAGTGATTCGACCAGGCCGGTGCTGAAACCCAACGAAGCGGCCACTCCCGGCGCCTCGGCCTCCAGGTCGCCGACGCGGCAGTTGACCCAGGCCAGCGAGGTCGTTTTCAGGTAGGGGACGAACTCGGCGGGATTGTCCGCCTGGAGCTTGAGAGGAGGCTGGTTGGGGCGGAGCGCGACCATGAACGTGCGGGCGGGCGGCTCGCAGACCACGTCGGTGGAGTAGGGCTTGACACCGGTGGTCGCCCCCTTGTCGACCTTGTCGAAGGGTGCGCAGGCCTTGCCGTTCCCCCCGTTGCCGTTCTTCGGGTCCTGCGTGGCCGGTGCCGCCTTATCGTTTTTGGGCTTTTCCTCCTTGTCTGCCATCCTGTCACCTTCCGTTGCCTGGTTTGTTGCCTATGGGTTGAATGCCCTTCCGGCTGATGCCGGTCCTGCGGGCGGCCAGGGCGCCCGTCCGGGCGGTGTCGAGGGCCTTGGACATCGTCACCTGCCAGAACCTGCCTACCCCGAAATAGACCAGCCCGCACGACCCCACCGTGACGAGCACGAGCATGGCCGTGTACCACCACATGTCCCCCGGGCCGAGTGCATAGGCCGAGCTGGCCATTCCCGTGGCTATCGTGTTGGGCACCAGGAACATCGTGCCCAGCACGCTGAGCCAGGTGCTCGTGAACGATATAATATTGTTGAAGCGGAGAAGGTGGATGGCGTGGTAGTCCTGCATCGCTTCGGCCCCGGAGCCCAAAATGAGCGTCAGGTTCTCGCCCAGCTGGATGTACCAGGAGTTCTCCTCGATGAGGTCGTCGAGCACGGTGAGGCTCTCCGGGCGGCTGGATATGAGGTGGGCGTCGCCGTGCTGGATGGCGCGCAGCGTCTCGTAGTTCTCCCACAGCGTGGCCTGGAAGACCGTCACCGAATGCTTCAGCTCGTAGGTCGCCTTTGATATCTTCTCGAAGCCCAGCTCCTGGTCGGCCAAAAGCTTCCCCAGGCTGTCTATGACGCCGGCCAGCTCCTTTATGCCGCTGTAGTTGCGCTCGTTGTTCTCGTCGACGAGTCGCAGGAGGATAGACGACGTCTTGTCGATGCGGCTCCAGTTGGCAGGTATCTTCCTCAGGTGCGTCTCGGCGTACCGGGCAAAGGCCGCAAAACGGGTGATGTGCCGGTCCTGTATTGTCACTATGAGGCCCTCGCGAAGCAGTATCAGGACCGGGTAGGTGGTCACGACGCCCTTGCGTATCTGGACGGTCGGGAGCATCATCCCGGCCTGCGTGTCGTTGTCCACGAACGAGGAGTAGCGGCCCAGGAGCATCTCGCGGACCAGATTGACATTGAACCCGTACTCGGGGGCGAGCTTCTCCGAGTCGGCGCGCACGTCGGCGACGATGCAGTTCACCCAGGCGACGTCCGCCTTCTCGGCGACGTTGGCCAGCCGCTCGGGGTGGTGCGAGAAGAACTTCGTCGGCGGCACCCCGGGCATCATGAAAACGCAGGAGTGCATATCCGGCGTGAGACCCTCGTGGTCCTTGCGGTGCGTATCGATTATGACGTTTGAGGGCGAACGCGGCGTGGTCGTATCCCAGCTCCCGGAGGTCGGACCCGAATCTCCGTTGAGTTATTTAAGACTATACGCGCGAAAACGAAGTTAACAAGTTAACAGGAAAGCATGTGAACAAGCGAACTGAACAGGTAAACAAGTGAACACGTGAATAAGTTGACGACGGGACCGGCTGACCGGCAATCAGCTAGGGATAAGGAAAGCAATTTCTCCCGATGGGCCCACTTTTTGACCTGTTGACCCGTTTACTTGTTTACCCGTCCGTCTTCACTCACTTCGCAGCGAACAAATGATACTTCTGCTGCGGGTCCGACAGCTCGAGCTCTATCCGGCGGGCCACGAGCTTCTCGGGGTGATGGATCGACGGGAGGCGCTTCTGCAGTTCCTCGAAGCTCTGGAAGGGCGACCGCTTGCGCTCCTCGAGGATGGCCCACATGGATTTCTTGCCTAGGCCGGGCAAAAGCTCGAGCATGTGGAACCGGGTCGAGATGGGCTGGGACTCGTTGAAGAAGCGAACGAAGCGCGCCTCGTGCTTCTTGACTATCTCGGCGATGATAAACGGCAGCTCGTTCTGGGCCGCGTTCGTTATCTCCGAGAACGATACGCGCCTTTTCACGTGGAGTATCTTGTCGCGCTTTTCGAGCTCCTTGCCGATGTAGATGTAGTCGCCGATGTTGAGGACCGCCTCGGGCTTGATGACGAGCTCCAGGAGCTTGAACTCGTTCTCGCCCAGCGCGTAGGCTATCGGCTCCCGGTGGAACTTGCGGCCGTCGGGATGGCCCTGGGAGAGATAATCTAGGATGAAGGCGTAGTCTTCCATGGAGGTCTCCTCGCGGCGTTACAGGTGCTTCCTTACCGCCTCCAGAATGGCGTCAATCTCGGTCGGGCTGAGCGTATGCCTCTCCTTCGAAAAGATCACGCGGACGTCGTCGGGGTGGTTGGGGAGTATCTCCACTATCTTGTAGGCGACGGATTCGTTCAAGTGCTCCATCTTCATTAGTTCCGCCTTTAGTTTTTCGGATTCCTCGACCTTGAGCCGGGAGAACACCTGGGCGTGGGCGTGGGCAAGCTTCTGCTCGTAGCCCAGCTCGCGCTTTTCGGCCTCTTTCTCGAGCATCTTCAGGGCCTCTGCTATCGAAACGGTCCTGGCCTCCTCTTCCATTTTCGAGCCCCCTCAGTTCCTCTTGAGATGCTCCGGCGTCAGCAGAAGGACCTTGGTCTTCCTGCCTTCGACGATCTCCACCAGGAAGGCCCGGCCCTGCTTGCCGGTGACCGTCCCGGTCTTGCCCTGGTACCTGGGATGGCACATGCCGCTCTGGACGCGGCCGTCGAGCTTCACTATGGCCTTCTCGCCGATTTTGAACTCCCGGAGCGAGCTTGTGACCTGCGGCAGGCCCTTGTTCCTGGACCGAACGCGCAGCGTGTGCCTGGTCTTGACCCGGAAGCCCTTAGATGCCTTGACCATCCCCGTTTCCTCCCATTTCTATGACATCCAGCGAGACCACGGAGCATTTGACCCCCAGTGCATCCTGCACGTTGGGGCGGGTCCTGCCACCATCGCCGTGGATCAGCTCCTTGACGTAGAGGCCCGCTTCCCCCGTTATGCGGAAGCTCGTGGGCCCCTCCACCCGGAACTGGAGGACCTTTCGGGTCCGGTCCAGGTCGGCGCGTCGATGGGATACCCTCTCCGGGGTCCTTTGCTGGACTTGCGTTCCGGTAAACATCGTCTCTAGTAATTTAAGCTTTTCCCCGGGCACGGGGGGGTCGAAACGGACCTCGACCAGGTACGTCTTCGTGGCCCGAGAGGCCTTGAGCTCCCTGACTTCCTTCAAATTGGACGGACGAAGGCCCTCGATCTCGATACGGCCGGCCGATTGGGTGTTGACCTCCTGTTCCAGGGCGGGCAGGTCCAATTTCCGTTTCATCGGCCTTTCGATCTCCACGACGAAAGGCCGGCCGTTGCCCAGCATCCGGGCGTCGATGTCCTCGCGGCCCATGCCGTGGAGCGCATGCTGGTTGCCCCCGGCCGCTTTCATGATCGGCCCGGCGACCAGCTCCTCGACCGAGGTCGGGTACATCTTTCCGGTGCCGTTGCAGAACCGGCAGCCCTTGCCGCGGCAGCGGCAGGGCCACCGTGTCTGGGGTATGGTGCGGTCGAACTTGCGGTACCTGCCATAGAAATAGAGGGGCGCCACCTGGAGCTCGATGCTGGCAAAACGGGTGTCGACCAGTATGGTCAGGTCCGGGTCGTCCCAGTCGACCCGTTTGCCCGTGAGCGCTTCCAGGCGCTTGCCCAGCTCGCGGTTCACCTCGTTCTTCAGGTTCTCGGTGTAGCCGAGCTTCTGCTCCTGCTCTATTATGGCGGGGTCCTGCTTGGAGCCTACAAGGAACGTGGAGTATTCCCGGTCGCCAATCTTGTCGATGACGGCCCGGGCAATACCTTCGAGATCGTTGAAGAGGTCCTCGCAGAACGGGCAGGGCGACGAAGCGGTCCGCGGTTCGCCGGCCGCGGCCATCGCCTCACGGATAGCCCGCCCTCGCTCCTCATTGGTCGCCACCTGGACCTTGGCGAAGCGCCGGCCCAGGCAGTGGTCGCAAAGGCCGGGCGGCAGGGCGCGGGATAGCGCCAGCATCTCCTCCGTCGGCTGGAAGGGCATCGAATGAAGATGGCGGACGCAATATAAAAATTGATGCCGTGCGAGAAGGCCGGATAAACGGGTGGTTCAGCTTGGGGTGGAAGGAACATATTACTGCTGTTATCACATTGGATAAATCGTATATCAACACAATATCCTCGATATTTTTTAAAACTAATATTAGAAAACATTAGTTATTTATATTCAATAACGACATTGCCGTTTGCCTCTATACAAGGAGGATGCGAATATGGCAAGATATTGGTTGCTATATGCTGGAGCGATAGTTACCGCGGCCGCTATATGTTTACTTTTACTGCCTGGAAGAGCGGATGCTGCCACAACTGGCGAAGATGCTTACGCGGAGGTTTGGTTAAACACATTTTATGCTCACACTCACTGGACATATACGAGTTACGATACTATCGATATAAAATTACATCGCGATAATATTCTGATAGCAGATAATCTTGGTAACTCGGGATATTCGGGGACTGACAGTGGAACAGTCCAGTTTAGTCCCGTGCAGTCAGGCACTTATACATGGGGCTTCGGTTAAGGCATGAGATCATAGGTTTCCACCAGTAGTAACTGCTTTTCATCCGACCACGCTTGTCGATTTC
>Ga0315291_10006270_pt1 | contig 14772 bp, 14 predicted proteins | sample YL17G12_20_MG_FD_203070 | JGI IMG/M metagenome (GOLD analysis project Ga0315291, IMG submission 203070) | Sediment microbial communities from Yellowstone Lake, YNP, Wyoming, USA - YL17G12_20 | ecosystem: Environmental > Aquatic > Freshwater > Lake > Sediment | place: USA: Wyoming | collected...
CGCCAGACAGTCCCCCAGTTATAGAACTTGAGATCGAATCCGCGACGTCGGTTCCGGCCTTCTTGGCCGCCTCGAACTCGGCGCTGGGCGCCTTCTTCCTCTGTTCGTCGGCGATCTCTTTTATAATGGTTTTTTGTTTTTGTAGTTGTTTGATCGCCTCGTCATGGATACCGGATTCTCTCTCATATTCCTGGATCGTCTTATCTATAGCGTCGAGGCGTTTTCCTTCTTCTATCGCGATTCTCTCAAGAGAATTCGCCGTCATCGCTGCCTTAGTCAGTTCCAGTTCTTTAGTCTGGGCGATCTGTTCCTTCAGTGAGGCCTTCGATAGTTCCGCCAGTTGAAGGACGATCGACTCTCCGGCCATCTGGCGGCCGACCGCTAGAAGTCTTTTAGCCTCGTCGGTTAAGGCCTTCGACTTAATTAATTCCTTCTCTTTAGCTTCCAGCGCCTTGAAGTTCTCGGCGCCTTGGATCCGGATGACGTCGGCCTGGGTCGCGCCGATCTGGGCGTTCTTCGAGGCGAGGTCCCCGACCATCTTCGCGAGTTCGACGAGTTGTTTTTTCGCCTCCTCCGTTAGTTGATTGAACTCCTTAAACGACTTACCTGGGTCCTTCGCCTTCTTCCCGGTTTCATCCAGAGTCTCATTAAATCCCTTGAGGAACCCGGTCCCCTTGTTTATCAAGTCCCCGGCGAATCCGAAGTCGACCTTCTTGGCCGCGGCCGACAAGTCGCCGAACGCCGCGCCAGCGGCGGCGGAGTTCCTCGCGATCAGCGTGTCGGTCGCCGCCGACAGGGAGTTGATCCCCGCGACCGCGGAGTTGAATCCCAATATCCCGGCGACCTTCGTGAAGGCGCCGCCGACATTGTCGAGGACGATCTTCGCCAGACCCAGATACAAGTCGGCGATGAACCTAACTCCCGTCTCCATGGACTTCTTAAGGACCATCCAGACGTTGCCAAGATTACCGAAGTTTCTGACCAGAATGTCGACGGCCGCGGCGACCGCCAGGACTCCGACGACGATGGCGGCGAACTCGGCCGCCATGAGAATTAAGGGCGCGTTGGCGGCGCTTACGGCCGTTACCCAGGCGATCACGGCGGACAAGGCGGCGGGTCCAAATACCAGCGCCGCGGCGGAGGCGACCGCGATCAGGAGCGGAGTAAAGTCGGCGGCGGACTTGTTCGCCGCCTCGATCCCACTGGCGAACCGCTTTAGTCCGTCGATGACCGAGATCAAGAAGTCCTTGACCGCCGTCCCTGGTCCAGCCAGATCGAACGCCGTGACGAAGACGTTCCCCAGTTCCTCGAACGCGTCTCCGACCAGGTTCGCCATCTGTTTCATCTGGCCGCCGAAGGTCGCGGCCTGGTTCGCGGCGGCGCCGCTGAACCGTTCGTTCAAGAAGTCGACGGCGGCTCCGGCCTTTAGTTGTTCTTCGGTGAAATTCTTGATGTCTGGGACGACCTCGGCCAGGCCGCGGCCTTGACCCTTGAGAGATCCCTTCAGGAGATTGAACGCCTCGTTTACATCCTTACCGGTGATCGCGGCCAGGTCGGCTGACGTCTTGATCAGTTTCTCGGTCGCGTCGTCGGAGAGTCCGGCCGCCTTCGCCAGGCCGACCATTCCGAGGACAGCGTCGTCTTCGACGACAGTCGTCTTCTGGATTTCGGTCGCGAAGGCCTTCCATCCAGCGGCCGCGCCGACGACGTCCTTGACGCCCATGACTCTAAGCGTATTATTCAGTCGCTCCGCCTGGGCGTCGGCCTCCATGAAGGCATGAATCGACTTCGAGACGAATCCCTCGACCAGTCTAAAGGCCGTCTTCCCGATCTCAAGGACCTGGTTTAGGACGACCAGTTTCATGCCCAGGCCTTCCGTCGCCTTCGCGGCGGAGTCCAGGTTCTTCGCGCCTTCCTTCGCCGCGGCCAGTTTCACCTTCGACTCGAAGTCCGCATTGACCGCGTTCCTTTGGGACTGGAGTTGATCCAGGATCGACTGAGTCAGGCGACCCTCGGACGCCAGTCGTTTTTCCGTATTGTCCAGGGCGGTCAGAGCATGAGTATGCTCGACCGCAGCCAGGTCGGCCGCCGACTTCCCGCGTTTTTCTGTCGCCTGGACGATCGCGATGGTTCTGGATTTTAATTCGTCGAGGATCCCGGCCTGGTCCATGGCCGCGGCGTTCTTCGCCGCCTCCGCGACGGCGAGATTCTTGGCGGCCTCGGCCGCTGCCTTCGAGGCGGCGGCCGCCTTGAGTTCTTCGGTCGCGATTTTTTCCGCGGCCGCGATCGTTTCCTTCGCGACTCCGAGTTGAGACTTCATCGAGTCAGTCAATTGACCGTTCATCGACATGAAGGATTCTAAGTATCGAATCTCCTCCTGAGCGGCCTTCGACTTCGACGCGATGATCTGCATCTCAGTTTGGCCGCGAAGTTCCATGACCTTCATGAGTTCAATATTTTTCCGAATGATGTCTTCGGCGGATCCGAGGAGAGACTTCTTCGTCTCGGCGGCGGCCTTGTCGGCCGAGTCTCCCATTCCGGAGAATGTCTCGGAGAGTTTCTCGACGCCCGCTTTTAGTTTTTTCAGGGACTCGGTCGCGCCTTCGGCGGTGACTTTAATATCAACGGTGAGCTGATCGGTTGTTACCGCCACCCTGACGACCTCCCTGGTTTCCAGCCGTGATCTTCGCGGTCGTTCGTTCGTCTCCGAGTATCATCTTCGCCCTTGATACGAACTGAGCGTTTTTATAACGCGGTACGAACCAAGTCATCGAGTCAATCCACCATTCAGGCTGATCGACTATTCCCCCGGAGTATAGTAATATGTTACCCGATTCGGTCGCCAATGACATCAAGCGATATAGGTCCGAGACTTCCCTGTCCCAGGTCGATTTACCTGGACAGAATCCGAAGGATTCTCCGCCCTTCTCGACGAAGATCGGCCAGTTCATTCCGTCCCTGTTGTCGGCCTCGACGAAGTCGTCTCGGTCCTCCTGACAGCGCCTCATTTTCTTGTTTCGTTCAGGACAGACCGAACAGTCGAACGTCTTCTGTCGTTCGACTGTCGCATGACTCAACTCGAACAGGGCGATCAACTTTTTTTTAAGGAGCCGGAGCCGTGTTCGACGAAGTTTTTTCGGGCCGTATATAGGTCGTTTACGATCTCCAAAGCGGACAGGAGTTTCATCGTCTCGTCGGAGGCGACCGTTAGACCGTCGACCTTGAATCCTTCATACTTTAGGGCGGATCCAGGCGGGACCGACGACGGGTTCTCGATGTCGACAAGAGAGTATTTCACTTCCTCGGCGATGAACGACGAGTTCAGGAACATCTCGCCCTTGTCCATTCTGATCTGTTGAGACTTGACCTTCTGGCCTAATTTATATGGGAGAGTTTTCCGAAGGACGAACCTGGTCGGTTCCTCGCCGTCTTTGAAGTTCAAGACCTCCTCGTCGAGTGTCTCCAGATAATGAGCATACTGATCTTCATTACAATCAAGCGCGCCATCGATTCGGGAGATCACCTTGATCGTTCCCTCTCCCAGAATATGGTCAATCTTAATCGCCATTTTATCCCCTAAATTGAATGTTCAACAGAATGTAACATCTGGAACAAGAGAGGTCGATACCCTTTCGAGTACCGACCTCTCACGGAGAACCCTGTCGGATGGCGAGAACCGACCCGGTAAACCTACTTGAAGTGAACCGAAATCTCATCTTCCGCTTGTAATGCTGTCTGATACGCGTTCCCCGTGAAGGTCACAGGGATCGACCCGGTATCAGGTAAGGCGAACGAAGGGACTGGGAAGAATACCTTCGGTAAGTCCAGATCGAGGCGTCGACCAGTCGCGGATCCCAGGATCACTTCGACGACCTGGGCTTCGAATCCTTGGACACGGTTAAAGAACTTCAAGAGTTCCTTGTTCATGTTTAGTTCCATCGAGACCTCGGCGGTCAAGCGTGAACCAGGGACATAAAACGGCGCGTCCAGGGAGTCGTGACCATAACAATAGTTCACCAGTTCATGGTCGTTCTGGATGTTGACACTGATCGACCTGGCGCATACCGAACCGATCGAGGCGATCGAGGCGGAACCGACCAGACCAGTCTGGGGATTGTCGATCGCGACCGGAGTCGCTGGTTCATAATATGACAGGTAAACTGGAGTCAGCGCGACGGATCCGTCCGCGTCGGTCAAGACGGCGCCCGATAGCGTGACGACGTCGCCAGCGACCGACACGATTGTCCGAGGAGAACCGTCAGGAGTGTCGGCCGACCGAGTCGTACCGTTCGCCTTGATGATCATGACCAAGCCGCCGATCGCCTCGCGGAACGCGTCTCCGTCGCCAGTGGCGAGGGTCACGGTATTCGCCGCGTTCGCCGTCGTCGATTTACCGATCCCGAGATACAGGGCGTCCTTCGCGTTTCCGCTCCATTCGACAGTCGCCTCGCCGTCGCCTGGGAACGTCATGTTCCCGCCCATGATGAAACCGCCGCGCGCCTGGCGGGAGAACTTGTCGCCACATTCAAATAGCGAGAAGGTCAGGTTCGGGACGGTCGCCGTGTACTTCAGGCCGGAGGTCGTGTCTTCCTTACCGAGTAGGGACCTAAACAGAACCCTCATCGCTGGATCGATCTCGGCGACTCCAGCGGCGCCTAGCGTCGTGTCGATGTTGAAGAACGAACTGAAGGAGAATGAACATTCCTTCTTCTTCTTGATGATGTTGGTATGGTGACGACCGGAGCGGTGAGGAGATGACTCAAATGGCTGGGAGTGTTCGATTGAACCGCCGCCCAGAGTATAGAAGAAGTCAGCGCCAGTCGGCGCGAGGAGTGTTCCTCTGGTCGTTTCTTCCTTCAAATAAAACTTCTGTTCCAGCGCGATCGAGTCGTTCGTCGAATTATAAATGTCGGCAAAATTTTTCATCTGTCTTCACTCCTTGAAGATGAATTATAAAACACGCCTCCCATCATTGGGAGGACTTAACAACTTGAGAGGGAATAATAGTCGATCGTGAGGTCGATCCTTCCAGTGTACAGCGGTTCTAATAAATGTAAATCGGTTGACGATCCAAGTTGTTTTAAATGGATGACATACGACAGGTTCAACTTCGGAAGGGCGTCCAGGGCGACCTCGACCTCCTCCATAAGATCCCAGAGTTCGGCCTGGTTCACGCCGTCCTCGGCCTTCGGACCGATGGCGATCTCGATCGCCAGGTTCCAGGTCCGCCTTCTCTGTTGATTGATGTACGTCGCATTATCCCCGAGGTCGATAACCTGGGCGAGCGGAAGTTCCCAGTCCTGGAAGTCGGACGCGAGAAGTCGGATCTTATCAAACGACCTGGTCTTGATCGCGGTCACGACCGCCAGTCGCGCCATGATCTCCTGAGAGATCGCCGTTCGTCTTGAGGTCATTTTAGAACCTCTCTTAAAGTCGTTATGATGAAGTCTCTGGAGTCCTTAAAGGCTGGTCTTAAGTAAGGTCTCGCCTTAAACCTTCCCCCCTGGATGACGCCCTTCGACGGCCGCGGCGGTCCGCCGCGTGATCTCATGGAGGCGAACATCGCGCGCCTCATTCGTTTAGTAAAGGGTCCGCCGAATTCGTTTAGGGCGGCGTATTTGATCCCGAAGGACCCCGTCCTGAGAACGGCCGCGTCCCCTTCCTTCGAAAATTCATACCGGATGGACTCGCGGAGTCCGCCGCGGTCGACGATCCCCAGGCGAGTCGCGTTCATCTTCGCTCTGGCGACGATAAGGAGTCCGATCTTATGGAAGGCGGCCGCCATCTGGGGACTGTCCGGCCGAAGGGCGGCGATCCTGTCTCGAAGGCGCGCGAAGATGACGGACCGATTGTCTGTCGTCGTCATCCGTTTCTCACTGGCGCCGAGATGTTCGGGAACTCGGTCCTGGTGTATGCCAGGATCGCGTCCTTGATATCGGACGGCGCCTTCTGAAGAAACGAGATGGTCTCGTCGCCCTTGGACTTGGACTCGCGGCCGATGTCTCCGCCCTCCCTCGCCTTATGATACCAGGTTATCATCCAGAGGGCGGCGTTCTGAAGATCGGAAGGGACCGTCGAGAACCCGGCCGTGTAAATGACCTTGATGTTCTGGTATCCAGAAGGGAACCTCTGGCCCAGAAGGACCAGAGAGTTACTGTCGTCAGCCAGTCGAATACTGTCTGAGTCGACTTCCGTCTCGGAGCCGAAGTCAGACGATCCGTCGATGAATACTTGAGGGAATGGAGACGACGAGACTGGAAACTGTTTAAGCAGGATGATGTTCGATGACCGCCCATGATGGAACTCCGTGAAGGACTGGGCTTTAAGTTTCCTTCTGGTCTCTTGTTCGATCCGATCAGACGACGCATTGATCCAGAACGTGACGATGTCATCCTGAGTCGTCTCCAGAGCGGGGATCTTCAGGTATAACTTCGCCAGTTCGAGAGTGACCAAGGCGTTCGACTGAAGGGCGATCGGCATGGTTTAGACTCCGGCCTCGGCGGCGAGGGACTTGTCGCTGTATCTCTTGACCGACTTGTCGGATACGCCGTCAGACATGGAGAAACATCCCTTATACCGGGACAGGATCTTGTGACCAAGGGCGGAGACGTCCTCGTCGGAGGCGCCAGGACATAAAGATGATACATCAATCGTCTCGCCGATGTTGACTGAACGAATGATCTTCGAGAATTTCTTCTCCTTGGGTTCCCGGTCGAAGTCCCGAGGGTCCTCGACCATAATGACCAGCGGCGCGCGGTCGGCCTGGGCGCTTTTTTTCTTCAATGTAATCTTCATAATTCGCCATCCCTGGAAAAGTTGTTATCCCTTCCATCTTATCAAGTAGTTCTGGAGTCGTAAACCAGAGAGAATTCCTTCTTCGCCTCGAAAAAATCATCCGCGGTCACGGTCATAATGCCGAGTCTCTCCCTGGGCGTAAACGCCATGGACGGCGAGGCGTCCTTGAACGCGACATAAACCAGTTCCGCACAGTAAAAGGCCTTGTTTCCGAGTGAAAATTCATAATCATACTCGGCGCCGACCAATGACTCGGCCTCCTTGGCGGCGGCGAGACAGACTTCCGGACTGGCGAATAATGCTCTGACGATAACGACCTCGTCCTTCGACAGCATGAAGGATACTAAGTCATTTGAGATCACTCCCCGGCCGATCGCCTCCAGAACATCCCCCTTGGGACCCATAATCGCGGCGTGTTTCCAGTATCCAGGGATCATGATCGTCGACAGATGTCCAAGTGTTCTAGTCAAGAAGACGTCGCCAGGCTTAAGGATCTTCCTCGCGCGTTCATAATCCATTCCGTCGACCATCTTGATCGTCCACGGAGTCTTCAGGTTCCCGAGATACCTGGTAATCGGGATAAGTTTTCTCCGGATCCAATGAATCATGCGATCTTCTTATGAAGCATGACGTTTAATTTTACCGTGACGTCTGTCGCTCCGGTCGATGTGTACGCGATACGGATATAGATACCAGCGGGGATCTTCGCGACGAAGTTGAATGTGTTTTGACCCTGGTCTTCTCGTTCGCTGTTCACGTTCCAGTTGATCCCGAAGGTCTTTAAGACGACTCCGGCGCCGTATCCGAGGACATTGTCGACGTCGACGACTTGAAGGCCGATCGTGTCGGCCTCGACGTGATTTATCAAGAGAAGATGGAGGCCGCTTATGTGGCGATCCTCGGCGCCGATGGCGAGGTCCAGGTTCGTCGTCGCGCCGTGGGCGGCCGTCCCTCGGTATCCGGTCGCCTTGACCTCATACTGTCCATTAAAGGCGAAGGCCTCCATAAGGAGGATCTCTCGGCCAGTCGCGGGATCGGTTGTTATCGCCATGGTTTTACCTCAAGGTTCGAAGAAGTCGATCGCTCCGCGGTATACAGTCGACGACGTTGTCTCTGGTGTTACATACAGAGTAAGTCTGGCTGGTCCGGTAAACTTAACTGGAGAGCTGTAACTACGCGCGAAGGTCGAGGACTGACCATACAAGCGGACAAAGTCGGATAACTGGAATTCGACCTGATTTGAGATCGGAATAGTTACGGCCTTCACGACGAACACGGCGCCCGATCCGACTGTCGTTCCGTTATGAGAAACAGAGATCCCGGTGACGTTTACTTCCTTACCAGTCGGAACATAATGATGTGCCCAGAATGTCTGTTTATCCAGGGCGCTGATCGTTCCGACAGTCGCTCCGCCGCCAGTGATCGCCGACTTCAGGGTCAAGATCCCGGCGTTCGATCCAGTTGATCCGGCCGTTATAACTCGGATCTCCTCTATAAAACAGATGGTCGTCGAGACCGTATTGACGAACGCCGTTCCGTTAAGAGTGACCGTTTCGGTAAACGGTCCGGCGCCAGTCGCGTCAAGGTAAGTGATCTGAACGGTTCTCGCACCAGTTCCGGCCGCCGTGTCCAGCGCCGACGCCGACGCGATGGACATCTGAGAGTTCGCCGATTGTTCGGTGTATACCGTTCGACGAACTGTCGCTTGAGCTATGGCGGCGAGAGTGACATCTCCGAACGCGAAGTCCGCGCCGAATCCGGTCAAGGACGTCGTGACCAGGCCGCCTGTCGAATCAACTTTTAAATAAGCCAGTGTCGAGTCCGACGTCTTCTTACCGACCAGGGCCGGATACGCGCGCGCGGTCACGGCGTCCTGGCCTTCAAGATTATAGGGTCCATCGCTGATCTGAGAGAAGGCCGACGTCGAGATCATGAACCCAAGAATCAGAGGAAGTAACTTCATGTCTTCCTCCGTTTCTTGAGTTCAGGAAAAATATTCGGCGTTACAACTGGAGGCGGCGCCTCCATGGCGGACTTGATACGATCGAATGTCACGGAGACCCAGGCGAACGCCTGAGCGAACGCCAGAACTTCTTCTCCTTCGAGTTCATACTTCCCGCGTTTTAAGGCCTTCATTACAGTGTCCATTCGCGCGAGATCGGTCTTCGTGAATTCGATCATATTTTTCCCTTATGCGATCTGAAGAACTCGAACGTCTTGAGTACCGGACTCGGCGATCGCCTTGGGGATCAGATCCGGACCGAAGTCTTCAAGGGTCTGAGTCGCGCCCGCCGCGATCCTGGTTCCGTTGACGGCGGTCACGGTTCCGAAACCGTAAAAGATCGCCTTGCTTCCGAGGTTCTGTATCTGTAGTTTCCGGCGACCAGCGAGAACCGACGCGACTAAGGTCGTTCCGCCCGCGGTCGTGTCGATGGAGACGGCGGCGTTCGATCCGGCGATGTTCGCCGATGTATTGACCCACTGACGACGAAACAGATCGGAGATCGAATCGGCGCGGTCGCCAGTCGCGGACACGGCGGCGAGCGCGCCAGACACGGCGCGAGTACCGACCTTTACTGGGTTCCCAGAGTCGACGGCGTCGTCGGCGACGTTACCCAGTGGCGCGACGTTGACCGATCCAGACGTACCGCGGATTCTGTCCCAGGTCGTTCCGTTGAAGATCATGCCGAAGGCGTTGACGTCGGAGCCGTGGGCGTTCGCCGCGACGACGGCGTCGGACGAGGCGGCGGCGCCAGTCGTTCTCTTGTTCTGATCAGAGACGGCCGGAGCGGCGGCGCGGTCGTGAACCAAGGTTCCGACCGAGTCAGGAAGGAGGTTAGTCACGCCGTCATAATCGCCGTCGAGATTGACGTTCAAGGCGAGGGCGTTGGTTATGTTGACGTCGAGAGCGCCCGCGGCGCCTGTCGATGTCAGGGCGCCCGATCCAGTCCGAAGAAACGCCGCGACGGAGTCGCCGTCAGCCGGAGTCGTCGAGTCATAAATAAGTTTATCTTTACCTAGCATTGAGAGTCCTCCAGTATTGTGAACTTGATAATACCAAATTTCCTTCTCGGACTCTGCGACTTGACCTTAAACCCAGGACTCGAACTCGACTTCTAAACCAGCGATAGGACTCTGATAATAAATGATCTTGGCCGCGGAACTGAACTCCGGCGATCGATAAAAGGCGCCCGGCCAGATCGTCATATAACTGGTTCCGGACGTTCCAGAGTCGAACGCGATCTTGAGTTTCCCGGCGCCTCTCGCCTTCATCATGAAGGACTTCGTCCCAGCGGGGAAGGTATGCGACTGTTCGACGTTCGCCGCGGCGATGACCGCGTTCTCGGTCTTACCAGTGGTAAGCGATGAACTGACCGCGATGGCGCCAGCGTCCCCGCGTAATAGGTAGAATTTTCCGTCCGATGGATTGTAAACAGAGACGGGAAGTCCGCCGTCTTGAAGAAGGTTCGCGGTCTGACCGTCGAGCGTGTTCCCCTTGAGTTCGACCGGGAAGTCGGTCACGACCGAGACGTACATCGCGACCTCGGCGGAGCCGTTGGCGACGATGACCTCGATCAAGCAATCGGCATGGATCTTATTCACGATGCGGCGATCGGTGACTGGGGCGGTCGAGATCTGGGGATGTGCGGCGAGATCATAACGACCTGGCGGCGTCTCGTTCGCGGCCGCGGCGAAGTCATAATATTTTACATCGACCGTCGCTCCGACCGCGATCATCTTGACGAAGACAGTCGACAGAACAGAATTTCCAGCGGGCGCCAGCCTATAGACATACGTCCCAGGCGACAAGACTGTCGGCCGGAAGATCGGAAGGGACTGGTGAAGTCCCAGTCTAAAGACTGGATCTGTCATAATTCACCTTTAAAAGAATGAAGGGAGGGGGATGTCTCCCCCTCCCCCCAGGAGATTAGCTTAGATCAATCTTAGGTCGTGACGTTGTAACCGTAAACGACAGACTTCTCTGTCGCCGATTGAACGTGACCCTTGAAGTCGACGCGACGATAACTTGCCAGCAACCAACGGTCGCCAGAAGGAAGATCGTTCATCATCTTGATCTGGATCGGACGACGCTGGCCTAAGTACCAGCGAGTCGCGTTGACCAGAATGACGGCGGCCTTCGTCGTCGTCACGCCGTCATAAACGCCAGTCGCGTTTAGGTCTTCCCTAAAGTGACCGGAGTTTACTATTGGAATTCCTTGGTACGCTGCGAGCGCACCCTGGAGGACAACGGCCTGGGGACCGAAGACATCGAGGGTCTTCACGCTTGGTAGCGCGAGCATCTGAGTATAGCCAACGGGACCAAGGACCCAGAGGAGTTCCTTGGGATTCGATCCGAACTTACCCATGCGGGCGCGGAGCGTCGAGAGGAGCGCCTCTGTGATCACGCCAGCGAAGTCGAGAGTCGAGCCGTTCGCGGAGTTCGCGAGGGCTTGACGACGCCATCCCTTCCAGATCTTCTCGGCGACGTCGGCCGCTAGGGCTTGAGTGTCCGAGTCGATATGAGTTCCGTCGTCGTCGCCGTTTATGATCGCCGACTCGGCCGCGCGGGCTTGAGCCAGGATCACTTCGTCGCGAGCGGCGGCCAGGAAGTCCGGCGCGGAGTCTTCTGATAACTCCTCTGGTAGTTCATAATACTCGGCGAGTTTAGTCGCCGACAGACTGATCTTGTCAGTCCCGAAGTTCGACCCGGTCATCGCGACGCCTTCGGACGCTTTACGCGCCTTCGTGACGTTTTTGAGGACAGGCATATCGAACGGGTTCGATGGCATGTTGACTTGGCGAACGCGTTTCTCGATGACTTTTTCCAGTTCATATTCTGGAATGTAAGAAGTCGAGATCGCGGTCGGGACCCATTCGTCACCAGCGGAGGCGACGGTCGAGCCGAAGGCCTTCAGGTACGGGACGAGAACGTCGCGGCCGTAAGGATTCGTCAAGATACCCTTGACGCGGGAGACAGTGTCTTCCGTTTCCTTCTTACCGATCCGGTCCATCGCCTCGCCGTAAAACATCTGGGAGATCCAGCGCGAAGTGTCTACAGTTTTTTTAAACTGCAAAACGACATGCTTTAGTTCCTCTGGAACGGCGCGGAAACGATCCGCCGCGACGTTGATCGCGAGAAGGTGTTTCGGATGTGATACTCCGAAGTATCTCATCGCGCGCGCCTCGTCGGATCCGGAACGGTTTCCGACAGGTCCTTGACCGCCGCCGCCGCCGTTGGCTAGCCATGACGTTTTCTCATCCTCAAGCGCCTTAACCTTGGACTCAGCGGCCTCGGTTCGGGTCTTGAGGGCCTTCGTCTCCTGGAGTACGTTCTCCAGATCAGACTTTGTCAGCATTGACATCCCTCCTTAGATTAACTCACGGAAACACCATGTCCCCGCTTTAAAGACCGCCGCGGTTTATAAACCGAGACGCTTGAGCCGTTCGCCAGTGGACGAGTGAGCCGTTCGAATCTGAGACATAAGTCCCTTCATCTGGTCATCTTCACTCGTCAGGTCCTCGTTTACATCCTCGGCCTGACTATTCAAGAGAATCTGGCCGAGTTTTTTCACTTCTTCGATCAAGGTTCCTAACATCGTGTTAGTCGTCTTCATGTGTTCCAGATACGGATTGTCATCTGGAGGAGTGGCCGCGTCCCCGGACGGAAGGGCGGCCTTCTTCTTGGGTTCTTCTTCCATGGCGGGATCAGCGGCCTTCGGTGTTTCGACTGGCGCCTCACTCGCGGCGGCCTTCGGCGGACAGACCATCGCCAGAACTCCCTGACCCAGGTCGACCTTGACGCCAGCGGCCGCGTTACATTCGTCGGGACTGAGTTGTTCGAAGACCCAGTCGGTTTCCGACTCGGTCATCTTGTCGGCCTTATAGCCATGTTGCTCGACCATGCCCGCGGCCGACTCGGCGTCCGCGAACATCTCCTTGGGAACGGCGATCGACTGAACGACCATCGTCTGATCACCGGCGGCCTTCGAATTGTCGCATGGTTTTTTCGGGTCTTCCTTGGGATCCATCTTAACCTCCTCCCTCGCCTTCTCAAGGGCGGCCAGGCCGATCTGGCCGACGCTGGTGAGAAGTTTTAATTCGATTTTTAAGGTCTCTGACAGGGCTTTTAAAACGACAGGACTGGGACCGATCACCTTCCCGGAGATGATATCCTCGACGACACTCGCCTTGATCGCGCCAGCGGCGGCGACGTAATCGACGACCTTCTTCAGATCGAAGTCGCCCTTCTCCTGGAGGTCCGCGATACGCTGGACCAGGAGGGCGGCGAGGAACTTCTTCTCCTTGATCAGTGTCGCCTTCTTGGCGAACGACAGAAACCAGCGCGCCGCCAGCGGCGAGACTCCAGATCCCAAGCGTTTCGCGGCGAGACTGAACGTCGAGTCCTGGTTCATCGGGATCGGAACGATCGAGGTCTCGATCAGTTCCGCCTTCGTTATGATCATCGTGTCGCCGTCCTTCGTGTCCTCCTGGGGATCGAACCCGACGCTGAACGTCTTTAGGATACCTTCCTCGACCAGGTCGCGAACGGCCGTGATCTTCTCGGTCTGGGAGTTCGACAACAGTATCTTCGTGTACAGGCCGTCGTCTCGCGCCTCGACGACGGTCGTCTTACCAATCGGCATAAAACCGAACGCGGGATCGTGACCGTGATCGAACAAGACGACTGGGTTCTTCTTGTAATTGTCGAGGTTCCATCCCTTCGGGTCGATGCGTTCCTTCGCCCGGTCGACCGTGTTCGCATTAGCGAACCCTTCGATCGTAATGTTCTTCCCGTTTTTCTTCTTGACCTCGAAGTCGAAGACCAGTCGTTTCATGATTCGAACTCCTTCATCTGATCTTCTGGGAGGACGATCATCGTGCATCGACAGTTTATAGTCGACTCCGCCTTCCCCGCCGTGTCCCTTGGATACATTAACTTATCATTATTCCTGGGATCGACGAACGGTTTATCATGATCCTCGACCTGGCGGTCGAGTCCGAAGTGATCGGCCTTCGAATCTGGATACAGTCCGCCGTCCTTACCGCGGACTCTGTCGTCCAGAGTTGAGACCCACATTTTTTTAAGGTTCGGGATGAACTTCGCGGCGTCGTCCATCATCGCGGCCTGGCCGATCGAGGAGGCGACCATGGTCTCCGTTCGAACGATGGTCTCGGCGCGGCGGTTTACGTCTTCAAGTTTCGAGAAGGTTGGTTCAGCGACGATCGACCGAACGATCTCGTCGACAGTCATCTGTTCCTTGATCCCTCTCTCGACGATCGACATGACCTTCTCGGTCGTCGTCTCGGAGATATTGGCGAACGTCTCCAGGGACCGTTCCTCAAGGACGTCGCGGCGACCTTGTTCGTTCTTCGAGCGAACAACGTCCAGTTGTTCCATGTTCGGTAACTTGAACGGAAGAGACAGGGCGATGTCATAACCGACTTCGACCGTCGACTCGAACGCGGCGACCTGGGCGTTTATCCATTTTTCTTCGAAGTTATTCTTCTTGGTTATGTCGGCCAGTATGCGCCGGAGTTGCGCTCTGGAGATCTTCCTCTCCGCGGCCTTCTCAGACAGGGCGGTCTTGACCGCCTTGATCATCGACGTCGTCATGTCCGACAGAGTCTCAAGGACGAACGGCGTGAAGTCTTCGGCGCCCTTCTTCATGAGGTCGGCCGTCATGTTGCGGCGTTCTTGCCACCATGCGTTATTCGGCGCCTTCTCCAGGCGAGAGGCGAAGGACTCCCTGTCCCCCGATGGCGCGTCATCCTTAACGTCGACCGCCTCTCCGGACCGAAGAACTTCGGCGGCCTTGAGAGGCGCCTCCGTGACTGGGTTCGCGTCTGTTGGGTTCGTCAGTCCGGCCTTCCCTAAGATCGCCTCGGCGTCTTGTTGGGAGACGGCGAACGAGACTCGGATGATGTTGACCGCGGCCTGGTGTTCGAGTTCTCCGGCCGCCTCCGCCTGAACGATCT
>Ga0315291_10006274_pt1 | contig 14766 bp, 25 predicted proteins | sample YL17G12_20_MG_FD_203070 | JGI IMG/M metagenome (GOLD analysis project Ga0315291, IMG submission 203070) | Sediment microbial communities from Yellowstone Lake, YNP, Wyoming, USA - YL17G12_20 | ecosystem: Environmental > Aquatic > Freshwater > Lake > Sediment | place: USA: Wyoming | collected...
GGAGGGGCACCCAAGTCGGCTCCGGCACCAGTAGCTCCGGCTCCCGAAACCCCGCAAGAATAAATGGCAAGAAAAGGCGCAACCAAAATAAGAGAAGTCGCCCCGGACCCAATTTATGGGAACAGGGTTGTCTCAAAACTTATCAATCGGTCGATGTTTGATGGGAAAAGGTCAGTTGCCCAAAAAGAAATTTATACCGCCTTTGAAATTATCAAAGAAAAAAGCGGGGAAGACCCCGAAAAAGTTTTCGAGGGGGCTCTAGAAAATATAAAACCGACAATGGAGGTTAGACCCCGAAGAGTCGGAGGCGCCGCCTATCAGGTTCCGATTAGCGTTCGGGGGCCAAGAAGGGAATCGTTAGGAATCAGGTGGCTGATTGGTGCCACCAGAGCCCGTTCCAACTCCGAATACCACACCTACGCCGAAAAATTAGCAGCCGAAATTATGGATGCGGCCAAGGGCGAAGGCGGAGCAGTTAAAAAGAGACAGGAAGTCGAAAGAGTCGCAGAAGCGAACAGGGCATTTAGTCATTTTCGCTGGTAGGCCTATAGTATATTAATGCTCGCCCACTTCAGTAAGACAGGCACAACTCTGTTAATATTTTAGTTCTGAATTTAACTTGTAATTTCCTCGCTGTATGTCCGACACATCCTTGGGGTTCTCCTCTAGCGTCAGGCCAGAAATAGCGTCCAGCTATCAGGATTGATCTAATACCCAATGACGAAAATAAGTAATGGACAATTTCCCAGGATTGTTCTTCACTTTTGCCTCCAATGGCAGGACGGGGATGTGCTTCAGCTGTTGGAATAAAATAGACAGGTTTGATTCCGTGCAAGCCGAGAATTAACTGTGTCACCGCGATGTGGGATGACTCTTCAAGGATAATAGAGGGGTGTTCCGGAGAGGCGATCAGTCTAATAATTTCAGACTTTTGTTTACCCTGCTCTATTAAATATGGAGGCAATTCTTCTGGGGGCAGAGACGGAGAAACTTCTGTAAAAGGGTGTACAATTACATTTACTTTCCCTCCTGAGGCAGCTATTTTATCAGCAAGAGAGCTTTTATGGTTCTGACCCATTTCTAATAAATTAATAAACTGGGTGGAAATATCCATGTCGGCTGTCCGTTCACCCTCAATAAAAGTCATGATAGTATTATAGGGTAATTGTAGTTCTGAAGCAATTCTATGTTGATTTAGCTGATTGGGATTGTTAAAATTCCACAAGGAAGCGAAAGCTTCCGGTTTTTTGTGCGATAATAAATCTATGGCAGAAGTAGCAAGGAAAAAGGCAGCGATGGTCGTAACGGTCACCAAAGACCGCGATGTTCCTTTGGAGAGAATTAGAAACATCGGCATTATTGCTCACATTGACGCGGGGAAAACCACAACGACCGAGAGAGTCCTTTTTGAAACCGGAAAAACTTATAAACAAGGCTCGGTTGATGAAGGAACAACCGTTACCGACTGGATGGCCCAGGAGAGGGAGCGCGGCATCACGATAGTTTCCGCCGCCATTACGACCTTCTGGGATTTACAAACGGCTTCGGCAATTGAAAACGGCCACTACCGAATCAATATTATCGATACTCCGGGACACATCGACTTTACGGCCGAAGTCGAAAGAAGCTTACGGGTCTTGGACGGAGCCATTATGGTTTTTGACGGCCGAACCGGGGTTGAGAGTCAATCCGAAACGGTCTGGCACCAGGCGGATAGATACCAAGTCCCGAGAATCTGCGTTCTTAATAAACTGAATCTAATCGGGGCCGACTTTGAAGGTTCGATTAAGTCAATTCACGAGAGGTTGGGAGCAAATGCGGCTCCGGTTACCATCCCCATAGGAGTCGAGCACGCCCATACGGGAGTGGTTGACCTTGTCAAAATGAAAGCCCTTACCTACAAGGGGATTGAGGACAATCATTTAACGGAGGAAGAAATTCCGGCTGATTTGGTCGAAGAAGCCAAGAAATATCGAAAGCAGCTTATCGAGAAAGTCTCCGAGTATGATGATGAGGCTTTAGCAAAATACCTTGAAGGACAAGAACCCACAGAAATCGAGCTTAAAAAGGCAATCCGAAAAGGAGTTATCTCCGGCAAATTCTTCCCGATATTCGGAGGAGACAACAGAACCGCAGAGGTTCAACTTCTTCTTACTGGAGTAGTTGAGTATCTTCCTTCTCCGTTGGATTTGCCTGCCGTTGAGGGGGTTAATCCCAAAACAGGAGAAAAAGAAACCCGTGAGAGGAAAAACGAAGCTCCTTTCTCTGCCTTAGCATTCAAAGTTACGACGGACCCGCATGTAGGCCGTCTTGTCTATCTTAGGATTTACTCGGGAAAGATTTCCTCCGGGCAGGTTGCTTTAAATAGCACCAAACAAAACCAGGAAAGGATTGGAAAACTTGTTCTTCTGCACGCGGACCAAAGAGAACTTATTGATAGTGCTTTTGCTGGAGAAATCGTGGCCGCTGTGGGAATTAAAGATACAACTACGGGAGACACAATCTGCGATCCCGGGCATCCAATTTTACTTGAATCAATTTCCTTCCCTGAGCCCGTCATTTCTTTGGCAATAGAACCCGCCACCAAGAGCGACCAGGAAAAAATGGGAATGGCACTAGGGAAGCTTTCGGATGAGGACCCAACGTTTAGAATCAAGTCGAATCCTGAAACGGGGCAGACGATTATTTCCGGAATGGGAGAGCTTCAGTTGGAAGTATTGGTAGATAGAATGAAGAGGGAATTTAATGTCGAAGCCGCTACAGGTGCCCCCCAGGTTGCTTATAAGGAAACGGTTAAAAAGATTGCCGAGGGAGAAGGAAAATATATAAGACAAACCGGAGGCCGGGGGCAATACGGACATTGTTTTCTTAGAATCGAGCCGAAGGGTAGGGGCGAAGGATTTGAATTCAAAAGCGAAATTAAAGGGGGGGCAATTCCTTCCGAATTTATTTCTCCGATTGAAAAGGGGGTCAAGGAAAAGATGGAAAACGGGATTTTGGCTGGTTATCCCATGGTTGATATGAAAGTGGTTGTTTACGATGGAAGTTTCCACGAGGTTGACTCATCCGAAATCGCATTCAAAATTGCAGGCTCCCTGGCTCTTGAGGAGGCCGCAAGGAGGGCCGATATGGCGCTTCTTGAGCCTATTATGAAGGTTGAGGTCTCTACACCCGAAGAATTTATGGGAGATGTAATAGGAGACCTTTCATCCAAAAGAGCACAAATTTTAGGTACGGAAAAGCGTGGACAGATGACCGTAATAAATGCCATGGCTCCTTTGGCGGAACTAGCTGGTTATGCCACCAAGCTTCGCTCGGTTTCCCAAGGAAGGGCAAACTTCTACATGGAGCCTTCTCACTACGAAGAAGTTCCCAAGAATATTACCGAAGCAATTGTGGCCAAGAGTGGAAAAGTGACAATGGGGCACCGTTCGCAGTAATTTTAAATTAGCACTTAATTACCTCGAAATTTCTCTTCGTGCTATATCGTGGAGAGCTGCTAGCCCGGCCAGGAGTGTAAGTTGCTGAGCTGGAGTATCCACGTTGTGAGAACTAAATTTATATCCCCTTCCTTCGGTAAAATCCCAATTCGCTGGATTTATCCCACAGCCGTCCCCGGGGCAACTGGCAATTAGTCCACCGTTATTTTTTATCCTCATTTCAAAACTATGTTCAGTTACGAAAGATATGCCTGGGCCAAACATCTTCATATATGCGCTTTTCATGGCCGTAACAGCTTCGGGAACTAGAGAGTGGTCTGGCTTCGAGGAAAGCCATCTTCGTAACGGAATGCCTATTTCTCCAAATACGGCACTGTAATTCGGACTACCGGAAGCCTGAAAAGTTATCAGTTGGGGAAAGGTTGTGGGAACGTCGTGGCCATAGTAAGGTAAACGCGTGGTTAGTATGTCTAAGCTTGTGGAAATTTCGTGCGCACGCCTCCATTCATATCGGAGTTTCTTTGCCCCCTGTATGGTTGGTAGCTCGATTGCAAACTCATAAAATCCGTCTTTCTCTCCCCGGTTTTTTAGTGCCTCGTTAAATCCGAAGTTTCCCCTCAAGTCACCGTCGAATTCTCCTAGCCCAAATGTTTTTTGAAAACCCAGTACTATTGGCGCATCTGGGCTTATTCTTAATGTATCGGCGTAGCTTTCATGGACTCTTAGGATCAAGGTGGGCCTTTCGTTTTCCCAGGAGAGTTCATGCCAACAAGGAAGGGTTTCATGAAGTATAGTTTTGAATTCCCGGGCTCTATCTGGGCCTTGCCCAATACCTTGCCCCGCTTCAGGCCTGTTATCAGGAGTCATGGCGCGACTTTAACACCAGCCTTTTTAATAGTCAAGATTCTGATTATCGCGGCCTCGGATAAATAGGTATTGACATGTATCTATAAGCCTATTTATAATACGCCTACGGTAAGGGCTATTAGGCCCTTTCTTGTTTGTAATAGGACCGAAAGTAAGATAAAATAATCAAAATGGCAGGAGAAGCAAAAGCAAAATTTAGTAGAAATAAGCCGCACATAAACGTCGGCACCATTGGTCATGTTGACCACGGAAAAACCACATTAACTGCGGCAATCACAACTGTTCTGGCGAAACACGTTAAAGGTGGAATAAACCGCGCCTACAAATTTGACGAAATTGACAATGCTCCAGAAGAGAAAGAAAGAGGAGTTACTATTAATATTACCCACGTCGAATACGAGACCGAGAAAAGACACTATGCTCACATCGACGCTCCGGGACACGCAGACTACATTAAAAACATGATTACGGGGGCGGCTCAAATGGACGGAGCTATTTTGGTTGTTTCAGCAGCCGATGGAAAAATGCCCCAAACCTCAGAACACGTAATTTTGGCCAGACAAGTTAACGTTCCAGCGATTATTGTATTTTTAAATAAAGTTGATACGGTTGATGACCCCGAGATTGTTGATTTGGTTGAACAAGAGATAAGAGAGCTACTTAAGAAATACGAATACCCGGGAGACCAAGTTCCGGTAATCAAAGGATCCGCACTTAAAGCATTGGAAGGCGATGCCGAAGCTGAAAAGCAAATCCTTGAGCTGATGAAGGCCGTTGATGAATATATTCCAGAGCCTGTCAGGGACACCGAAAAGCCTTTCCTGATGCCTATCGAAGACGTCTTCGCCATTAAGGGCAGAGGAACGGTCGTTACCGGTAGGGTTGAGCGAGGAAAATTAAAAATAAACGAGGAAATCGAAATAGTCGGATTAAAAGACACCAAAAAGACGGTTGTTACCGGTCTTGAGATGTTTAGAAAAACCCTTGATGAAACCATTGCCGGAGACAATGTCGGGGTCCTTCTAAGGGGAATTGAAAAAGACGATGTTGAGCGCGGTCAGGTTCTTGCCAAGTCCGGCACAATTACCCCTCACACCGAATTTGAAGCCGAGGTTTATATTCTCTCGAAAGAAGAGGGCGGAAGGCACACCCCATTCTTTACAGGTTATAAACCCCAGTTCTTTGTCAGAACAGCCGATGTCACCGGTGAGGTAACACTTCCAACCGGAATTGAAATGGTCATGCCCGGCGACAATGCCAAAATGAAGGTAAAGCTTATCCAAGCGGTTGCCATGGAAGAAGGTTCAAGATTCGCAATCAGGGAAGGTGGACAAACTGTTGGTGCAGGTGTTATCACCAAAGTTATAGCCTAATTTTTAGCACCTTAACGGGCCTATGCCATTAGGAAGACTACGCGTCAAGCTTAAAAGCTACGACCACAGGGTCATTGACGAGGCGGCAGCAAAAATCCTCGATACCGCCTTGGCTACTGGTGCAAAAATTGTAGGCCCAATCCCACTCCCAACTCAAAGGACAGTCATGGCCGTTAAAGAATCCCCTTTTACCGATAAAGATGCTCAGGAACACTTCGAAATTTTGGTCCACAAAAGGCTAATAGATATTATTGACCCCTCCGAGCGCACAATCGACTCGCTCTCAAATCTCGACCTCCCCGCAGGAGTCTCCATTGAGATAAAGATGTAATCTTATCTCTCTTGCGTGACCTAGCTTCATTTGATATAATCCAAGCACCGTGGAGGTGGTTTGTAAGAATTAACCACATAAATAAGTAGGATGTGCCGATTTGGGCGCCTCCGGGCGCCTTTTTTGGTGAAGAAAGAAGCGAATAACACGTCAGAATGATTAATACGATTTTGGCAGAAAAAGGCAGGATGAGCCAGACTTTTGTAGAAGGACGAAGGGTTCCCGTAACTAAAGTTGTGGCAGGACCTTGCGTAGTAACGCAGGTTAAAAAGATGGACAAGGACGGTTATTGGGCTGTGCAGCTGGGATTCGGAGAAAAAAGAATTAAGAATGTAACCAAGCCTCTTCAGGGTCACCTTAAAAGCCTCATAAGCAAAGCTTGGCCCTCTGGGCTTAAAGACAACAAAGCCCCGAGATTTTTAAGAGAAGTAAGGACAGACAAAGAACCTGAGTATAAAGTCGGAGACGAGATAAAAGCCTCCGACATTTTTCGTGTTGGGGACATTATCCAAATAACAGGGACCTCAAAAGGAAAAGGATTTGCAGGAGTTGTTAAAAGATGGCACTTTGCGGGAGGCCCGAGAACCCACGGACAATCCGATCGCGAGAGGGCCCCCGGTTCAATCGGTCAAACTACAACCCCCGGCCGAGTATTTAAAGGTAAGAAAATGGCCGGAAGAATGGGAGGCGAGAGAGTTACCTTAAAAAATCTTCAGGTTATTTCGGTTAATCCCGAAGCTAACGAGATTGATATTTCCGGTCCAGTTCCGGGAATTCCCGGCGGGCTTTTAATCATCAAAAAAATTTCCGAAGGAAAACTTGAAGGAATCCAAGAGGTTCAGGCTCAAGTAGTTGAGGGTGAGGCTCCGGCAGCCGAAGCTCCGGGAGCCCCGGAAGGAGGTCAAAATGAGTAAAGCCAATGTATATAGCGCAAAAGGAACCAAAACCGGCAGCTATTCTCTTCCCCAGACTTTCGGGGAAAAGGAGAATTTGGCCATTCTTGCCCAAGCAATAAGAGTCTACGAAGATAGAAAGCACCTTGGTTTGGCTAAGGCAAAGACAAGGGCAGATGTAGAAAGAACAAAGAAAAAGTGGTATCGGCAGAAAGGAACTGGAGGAGCAAGACACGGCAGCCGTAGTGCCCCTATATTTGTGGGCGGTGGAGTTGCCCACGGACCGAAAGGAGTCAAAAGGACTCTAGTTCTTCCTGCCAAAATGAAGAGGAAGGCACTTGCCGTTGCCCTTTCACTTAAGGCAAAAGAGGCAGAAGTGGTTTTGGTTGACGGGCTTAACACTTTGAAAAAAACCAAGGATGCCCAGAAGCTGGTAAACAAAATTGTAAAAAACGAAGTAAAGGATAAAAAGGTTACGAAGTTTACATTTGTCGTTTCTGATGAGGCTTGGGGAGTAACAAGGGTATTGGGTAACATCAAAAACACCCTTGTTGTTCCTTTTAAATCCCTAAACGCTTACAGTGCGTTTTTTGGAGGAATTCTCATTTTTGATAAAGGGATATTCGTAAAAAAATGAAACTAACACCGGTTCTTACCGAAAAAAGCTTAAAGGAGGCCAAGGCCGGCCATTACACTTTTTGGGTAACCCCTTCTTTGACTAAGGAGGGCGTAAAGGCTCTTGTCGAGAGAGTTTTTGAAGTTAAAGTTGGGAGGGTGCGTACAATGAACCTAAAGGGCGGAGTAAAAAGAAACCTTAGGGGCCGTACCCAAGTAATTAAAGGAGCAAAAAAAGCGATTGTAACTTTGAAGGAAGGGAAAATTGAGATATTCGAAGAGAAAGGAAAAGAAAAATGAAACTAGTAAGAATTTTACCTAAAAAATCTGGAAGAAGCGGCGGAAAAATAACGGTTCGCCACCAGGGCGGTCGTGCCAAGAGATTTTTAAGAGACATTGATTTTACGAGAGACAAAAAAGACATTTGGGGAAGGGTGGAAGGCCTCGAGTACGACCCCAATAGAAGCGTCGAAATTGCTCTGGTTTTTTACGAAGACGGAGAAAAGCGCTACATTTTGGCCCCCAACGCTCTTAAGGTTGGAGATAAAATAATTTCATCGGATGTAGCTCCCATTGAAGTGGGAAATGCCCTCCCCTTGGATAAAATACCGGCCGGAACCTCCATTCACAATATAGAAATTAGGCCGGGTAAAGGCGGACAGCTTGTCAGATCCGCAGGGAGCGCGGCGACAGTTCAGGGCAAAGAAGAAAATTATGTTTTGGTTAGACTTCCTTCGGGAGAAGTAAGAAGATTTTTACCCAATGCCTTGGCAACAATCGGACAGCTGGGAAGAATTGAAGCTAAAGAGGAAAGACTAGGTAAAGCCGGAAGAAAAAGGTGGATGGGAGTAAGACCCACAGTTAGGGGGGTAGCTATGCATCCCAAAGCCCATCCTCACGGAGGAGGAGAAGGAAGAAGCTCGGTGGGGCTAAAATATCCGAAGACCGTCTATGGGAAACCAGCCGTAGGAAAAACCAGGAGAAAAAGAAAATATTCGGATAAATTGATAATTCAAGGAAGGAGACCAGGAAAACATGGCAAGGTCCGCTAAAAAAGGCCCATATGTAGACCCACGCCTCATTAAGAAGGTTGGTGATGGTATGGGAACAAAAGAAAATCCGATTAAAACCTGGAGCAGGGCTTGTCAGATTCCGCCGGAATTTGTGGGCAAGTATTTCCAGGTCCATAACGGCAGGATTTTTATCGACGTTTTTGTTACGGAAGACATGGTCGGGCACCGCTTGGGAGAATTTGCTCCTACAAGAACATTTAGAGGCCACGGAGAAATAGTTAAGCGAATATTGGAGAAAACTTAAGCTTATGGAATTTATTGCAACACAAAAATATTTACTACTTTCCCCTAAGAAAATTAGGCCTATCGTGGACGTTGCCAAAAATCTTGCTCCCACAAGAGCAATTGAGGTCCTTCCTTTTACCGGAAAGAAGGCGGCGGAGCCGATAGTTAAAGTCATAAAAACGGCAATTGCCAACGCCAAGCAAAAGGGAATCTCTGCCGATGATTTAAAATTTAAGGAGATTCGGGTAAGCGAAGGCCCTAGGTTAAAAAGGGGTAGGCCCGTTTCAAGGGGGCGCTGGCATCCTTTTAAGAGAAGGATGAGTCACATCAGGGTTGTATTAGAAACCGTCAGTAAAGCCCCAGTTGCAAAAAAAGAAGAAACAAAAGTAGAAGAAGTAGAAAAAGGAGTAAAACGTGGGACAAAAAATTAATCCGGTGGGAATGAGGGTTGGGAAGTTTATTCCCTGGAAGTCTCGTTGGTTTTTCGAGAAGGGATTCAAGGACTATTTGATTGAGGATATAAAAATAAGAAAAGCCCTAATGGAGAAACTAAAACTTGCGGGAATCACTTCGGTTGAAATCGAAAGACTTCCCAAAAGCATGGCAGTTACAATGACGGTTTCGCGTCCCGGTGTAGTTATTGGAAGAGGAGGAACTGGTATTGAGGATGTTAAAAAATATGTTCTTGGTATCATTCGGGAGGTAAGAAAAGAGAAAGTAAAAGACCTAAAAATAGATTTAAAAGTAAACGAAATAAAAAATCCGGAGCTTTCGGCCTACCTTGTCGCAACCAGGATTGCCTCGGAACTTGAAAGAAGAATGCCCCACAGGCGAGTTGTTACCAAAACAATCGAAAGGGTAATGGCCTCAGGGGCCAAAGGAGTAAAGGTTGTTTTGGGAGGAAGAATCGGAGGGGCGGAGATTTCTAGGGTTGAAAAATTTCAGGAAGGATCGGTTCCAACGCAGACCTTAAGAGAAAATATTGATTATGCACAATTGCCTGCGCTTTTAAAGCGCGGGTATGTGGGAGTCAAAGTCTGGATACACAAGAAAGAGGAAGAGTAAATGTTACAACCTAAAAGAAGAAAATACGCGAAAGATTTTAGAGGAAAAAGAAGGGGAATTGCTACTCGCGGAGCCTCTCTTTCATTCGGAGAATTCGGTCTTAAGGCCGTGGGTCGCGGTTGGCTTTCGGCCCAACAGATTGAAGCGGCAAGGCGTAGCATTACCCACAATTTAAGAAAGGGCGGACGAATCTGGGTCAGAGTTTTTCCGGATAAACCGGTTTCCGCAAGAGCCAGTGGAAAAAGAATGGGTGGAGGAAAAGGAGATGTTGCAAAACATGTCGCAGTGGTTTTACCCGGAAGAGTCCTTTTTGAAGTTGCAGGAGCCTCAGAAGAAATTGTTAAGGATGCTTTCGCAAAAGCCAAAGCAAAAATACCTTTTAAAACGAGGATGATTTACAAGGAGGGTTTATGAAGAGGAAAGATTTGGTCGATTTAAAAACAAAAGAAGTTAAGGACTTAAATAAAATATTGGGAGACAAAAAGGCCGAACTTGAAAAAGTTATGGTTAATGTTTCGGTGGGAAAAGAAAAAAATCTCAAAAAAGCCAAGAATTTAAGGCGGGATATTTCTCAGATTTTAACGATAGTGCGGGAAAAGGAAATTCGTAAAAAGGAGGTAAAGAACGCATGAAGGTTTTTCAGGGAAAAGTAGTCGCAACAAAAATGGCAAAGACGGCAACCGTGGCCGTAAGTAGAGTGGTTGTCGATCCTCTTTACAAAAAAAGATTCAAAAGGATTAAAAAGTACCACGTCCACGACGATATCGGGGTAAAAGAGGGGAATATGGTGAAATTTGTAGCAACCAAGCCCATTAGCAAATTAAAAAAGTGGAAAATTGTGGAGGTAATAACTAACAAGCGAATATGATACAACTAAGAAGCATTCTAGTCCCAGCCGATAATTCGGGAGCAAAAAGGCTCATGGTAATTGGGATTTCCCACAAGATAGGCAAGAAAGCAAGCCTCGGGGATGTGGTTCTCTGTGTAGTAAAAGGGGCGAATCCAGCAGGAGTCGTTGCTGATCATGAAAAAGTCAGCGTTTTAGTTGTGAGAACCAAAAAAGAGGTCGGCCGCCAGGATGGAAGTTACGTGCGCTTTGACGACAATGCGGGGGTAGTTATTGATAAACAAGGGCTTCCCAGAGGAACCAGAATCCTCGGTCCCATAGCCCGTGAGGTTAAAGAAGCCGGATACAACAAAATCGCATCTTTAGCAAGGGAGGTCGTCTAAGCGGTAATCCGCTGTTATTCTGCGGTAATCCGCTGTTATTCACATGTTGAAATTTAAAATTGGAGACGCAGTCAAAATTACGGCAGGCAAAGACAAAGGCCGGGAAGGGAAGGTCGAAGTTCTTTTCCCGAAGGAAAACTTGGCACTTATTCCTGGGATAAATATTTACAAAAAACATCTAAAGGCTCAGGGGAGGCAAAAAGGGGGAATTTATGAGCTTCCCAGACCTCTTTCTTTCGGTAAAATTGCACTAATTTGTCCAAAGTGTAAGAAAGTAACCAGGGTAGGATTTAGAATACTTGAAAAGGAAAAAGTAAGAGTTTGTGCAAAATGCAAAAAGGAAATTGATACCAAATGACAAAATCAAGGCTGAAAGATAAATATGAAAAAGAGATTACCCCTACATTAAAGGAGGAGTTTGGGATTAAAAATCCCATGGCAATACCCAAGATAATTAAGGTGGTAGTCAATATGGGGGTGGGAGAGATGACAAAAAGTAAAGAAATAGGTCCGTCTTTAGGTCGAGATTTGGCTGCAATTACCGGACAGAAACCGTCAACAAGACTCGCCAAGGTTTCCATTGCAACTTTCGGATTAAGGCGCGGAATGCCGGTTGGGCTTTCCGTAACCCTCAGAGGGGTAAGAATGTATGATTTCTTAGATAAGCTCTTTTCTATAGTTTTACCAAGACTTAGAGACTTTAGGGGAGTTCCAATTAAAAGCTTTGACGCAGGGGGAAATTACACTTTGGGACTGACGGAACACACGGTTTTTCCGGAGATTGATCTGTCTAAGGGGGCAAACGCAAGAGGTATGGAGATTTCGATAGTAACAACTTCGGGAAGCCCGGAGAAAGCAAAGAGACTTTTGGAACTATTGGGAATGCCATTTGAGAAGGAGGAAGGGTAAATGTCAACAACGGCAAAAGAAGTTAGAGAACTAAAAAAACTTAAATATAAAAACAGGCACAGAAATAGATGCCGCCTTTGTGGAAGAAGTAGGGGTTATATGAGAAGATTCGGTCTTTGCAGACTTTGTTTCAGGGAGCACGCCCTAAGAGGCGAAATTCCCGGAGTAAGAAAGGCAAGCTGGTAATTAATATGACAAACTATCCGATAGGCGATTTTTTGATAAGAATAGGAAATGCGGCGCTTGCAAAGTCGGGCGAAGTTACTATGCCGACAACCAAGCTTATTCACGACGTGGCCAAAACTCTTGAGAAGTCAGGATACTTATCAGAAGTTAAGCAAGAAAAAGGAGTTCTTGTCGTAAAACTTGCAATAAAAAGAAAAGAACCGGTTATTATGAGACTGAAATTAATCTCCAGACCAGGGCTTAGAATCTATATGGGGGCTGACGAGATAGGAAAGAAGAGGGGCCCTTCTAAGTTTTTGATAACAACGCCAAAAGGAATAATGATGTCGGATGCGGCGATAAAAAATCACCTTGGTGGAGAAGTAATAGCCGAAATTTTGTAATTATATGAGCAAAATTGGAAAACAACCAGTTAGTATTCCTGAAGGTGTGACTGTCGAAGTTTCTGGAACGACAGTCTCTGTTAGTGGTCCAAAGGGCACTCTTTCTAGAAAGTTTTCTAGAGAAGTGGCTATTGAAGTCAAAGACGGGAATGTTAATGTCTCTGTGACTTCTAAAAGCAAAACCGCAAGGGCTATTTGGGGGACGACTCGTTCAATAATTTCCGGGATGGTTGAAGGGGTTTCCAAAGGTTGGAAAAAGGAGCTCGAACTCGTGGGTACCGGTTATAGAGCGGAAGTCCAGGGGTCGAGCTTAGTTCTTACGGTTGGATATTCTCATCCGATCAAGATTGAGGCACCCGAAGGAATTACCCTTAATGTAGAGAAGTCGGTAATTACAGTTATAGGGGCGGATAAAGAAATGGTTGGGCAAATTGCCGCTAATATAAGAGCAGTTCGGTCGCCCGAGCCCTATAAAGGAAAAGGAATAAAATATTTGGACGAGGTAGTAAGAAGGAAGGCCGGTAAGGCCGCAAAGACGGTTGGCGCACCAACGGGATAATATGAGAAACAAAATAGAAAAATTTATACAAAGAAAGAAAAGGGTAAGGACGAAGATATCAAGAACTTCGCTTCGCCCCAGAATTAGCGTATTTCGTTCAAATCGATATTTATACGCCCAAATAATTGATGATGCGAAAGGTAAAACATTGGTGGCCGCATCAAGTAGAGAAAAAGAAGCAAGCACTCTTAAAACAAATATAGAGAAAGCCGGAATAGTCGGCGAGGTTCTGGCAAAGAAGGCGGCCAAGGCTAAAATTAAAAAAGTCACCTTCGATAGAAGCGGATACAAATATCACGGAATCATTAAAGCTCTGGCCGAAGGAGCAAGGAAAGGAGGCTTGGAATTCTAATGCAGCGCTACTACCGCCCAAACGAAATCAAAGAATTCGAAGAAACGGTTGTTCAGATAAATAGAATCTCCAAAAAAACCAAGGGAGGAAACCAAATCCGCTTCTCGGCTTTGGTTGTTGTCGGGGATAAAAAAGGCAAGGTAGGAGTGGGTTTAGCTAAGGCAACGGACGTAAGGCACGCAATAGGGAAAGCCATTTCCCAAGCTAAAAAGCACATGATTATAGTTCCTTTAAGAGGAACAACTATCCCCTACTCGGTTAACGAGAAGTTTTCGGCCGCCAAGGTTCTTTTAAAACCTGCTCCTCCGGGGTCCGGAATTATTGCGGGAGGGCCGATGCGCGTTGTAATTGAGGCGGCGGGAATAAAGGACGCTTCGGGGAAAATCTTGGGAACAAAAAATAAAATTTCCAACGTTTATGCAACCCTAAAGGCTCTTGAAACAATTTCGGAAATAGTAAGAAGAAAGGAAAAAGAGGTCTAATTATTATGATTACACTTCCAAAAATTAAAGAAAGAAGCGCAAAAAGAGTAGGGCGCGGTAGGGGTTCCGGAAAAGGGGGACACACTGTCGGTCGTGGTCAAAAGGGACAGAAGGCAAGAGGGAGTGTTGGAATTTTGTTTGAGGGAATTAAAGTAAAGAAGTCTTTAATTAAAAAATTACCTCTTCAAAGAGGCAAGGGAAAGAATAGACCGGAGGCTAAACCCATCATTGTAAAACTAGCATACCTCAATCTTTTGCCGGGAGGATCCAAGATTAATTTAGAAATACTAACTAAAGAGGGTATAGTTAAAAAAGAAGACGCAGAGGAGCTTGGAGTAAAAATTCTTGGGGACGGGGATGTTAAGAAAAAGTTTACGGTTGAAATTCCTATTTCAAAGAACGCGGCCAAGAAAATTGAGGCAGCGGGCGGCAAAGTCATAGGAAGCAAAAAATAATGCTAAGTTCTATTGCCCATTTTTTTTCAAAAATTGTCTCCTCCAGAGAAACGAGAAAGAAAATAATAATTACCGCGGTAGTGCTTCTAGTTTTTAGGTTCGTTGCCCACATTCCGGCATCCGGAATTGATAGGACAAGTTTGCAGGCGCTTTTTCTGGGGAGCCCGCTTCTATCTCTTCTTGATGTTTTTTCGGGAGGGACCTTGGCAAACTTTTCGATTATGGCCTTGGGCCTAAACCCCTACATCAATGCCTCAATTATCCTGCAACTTTTAACTTATGTGATCCCTTCCCTGGAAGAGCTTTCCAAAGAAGGGGAATACGGGCA
>Ga0315291_10006275_pt1 | contig 14764 bp, 13 predicted proteins | sample YL17G12_20_MG_FD_203070 | JGI IMG/M metagenome (GOLD analysis project Ga0315291, IMG submission 203070) | Sediment microbial communities from Yellowstone Lake, YNP, Wyoming, USA - YL17G12_20 | ecosystem: Environmental > Aquatic > Freshwater > Lake > Sediment | place: USA: Wyoming | collected...
CCCTGATCGTGACGTTCCTCGCGTAGGAGAGGAAGATCCCCGACTTGGCCGCCCCGCTGACCTCGACGTTGCGGATCTCGACGAAGCGCGTCGTCTTCTCGATACGAATCCCGTGGTCGCCGCACCCAGCGTCGATCCGCCACCCCTCGATAACGTAGGGGTCCGTGGCGGTCCCGCTGCCCGAGCGGACGCCGTTTTCTACCGTGAACTGGTAGTCCCCTTTGATAACGATCGGCCCGCAGTCCGTGAGCTCCGGAGCGCACCAGACGGTGAGGCCGATGGCCCAGAGGAGCGCAAGGGCGCAGGCCGCACGGACACCCGTTCTCATGCTACATCCCTCCTTGATCGCATCCCTGTCCCGGAAAAAGGCGCTTCATGATACCTCGTCGCACGCTGTCTGTGAAGGCGCAGCGCGCACCTAGGCGGGGCCCGTCGGTCCCTGGCGTCGCCCGCGGATCGCCTGCCAGAGGACCACGGGTACCCCTCGTCGCTTGAACAGAGGCACGAGCAGTCCGCCGGCGAGGAACCCCCCGATGTGGGCGAACCAGGCGACCCCTCCCCCCGCCTCCCCGAGCGACCCGACCCCGCTGCCCACCTGGAGGAGGAACCAGAGGCCAAGCAGGATGACGGCGGGTACGGCCATCACGCGGATGAAGAAGAGGATCGGGACGACCGTCAGGATCCGCGCGAACGGGTAGAGGAGGAAGTAGGCCGCCAGGACGCCGGCGATCGCCCCCGAGGCCCCGATCTGAGGGATCGGGCTTCCTGGGTCGATCGCAACCTGGGTGAAGGAGGCGGCGGCACCGCACAGGACGTAGAACGCGAGGAACCTCCCGTGCCCCATCGCGTCCTCGACGTTGTCCCCGAAGACCCAGAGGTAGAGCATGTTCCCGAGGATGTGCAGGAGGCCGCCGTGGAGGAACATGGACGTGAACAGCGTGAGCCAGATTGGGAAGGCGATGGTGGGCGGCAGATCGATCTCCTTCGTCACCTCGTACGGGACGAGGCCGTACTGGGCTACGAAGTAGTCCTCGCGGGCGACGGGGTAGAGCGTCCCGCGCCCGCCCCGAACCAGCCGGTAGCTCGTCGGGTCGAACGCCGGCGGGGAGAGGTTGCGCTCCTGCCAGGAAAGGCCGTCGTTTAGGACGGTCCCCTGCGTCGCGAGGTAGCCCTGGTAAAGGAAGACGAGGAGGTTCGTGATGATCAGCGCGACCGTCACCGCGGGGAAGGATCGGCTCCGGCTGTAGTCGCGAAGAGGGATCACGTGGGGATCATACCGTCGGCGGCGAGGGCGCGACAAGCGCGTAGACCCGTCCCGGGGCGCCGGCTACAATCCTCTCGGGATGACGACGGAAGGAGGCGGGATGGAACTTCTGCGACGCTTGAGCGAGGCGGCGGGGATCCCCGGACACGAAGGGGAGGTGCGTTCCCTGGTGGAGAAGGCCCTCGAGGGGCATGTCGACGAGATTCGCACCGACGCTCTCGGGAATCTGATCGCCCATCGGAAGGGGAAGGGGCCGGTCGTCGTCGTCTCGGCGCACCTGGACGAGATCGGGTTTCTGGTCTCGTTTATCGAGCAGGAGACGGGTTTCCTGCGGATCCATCCCCGCGGCGGGTTCGATCCGCGAACCCTCCTCTCGCAGCGCGTCGTGGTCCACGCCGAAGGAGGCGACCTCGTCGGCTGTATTGGGACGAAGCCGACGCACATCCTGACCGAGGAGGAGCGGAAGAAACCCTTCGAGATCAAGGACCTCTTCGTCGATCTTGGCCTTCCGGGAGAGGAGGTTCGGAAGCGCGTGGCAGTCGGCGATCCGGTCACCCTACGCCAGGACTTCCTCGAGGGGGAGTGGATCGTCTCCGGGAAGTCGATCGACGACCGCGTCGGGGTCTACGTTGGCGTGGAGGCTCTCAAGCGTGCGAAGAAGCTCGCGTGCGACCTCTTCTTCATCGGGTCGACGCAAGAGGAAGTGGGCTGCCGCGGGGCGCACGTCGCCGGGTTCGCCCTGGAGCCGGAGATCGGGATCGCCCTCGACGTGACGATCGCCGCCGACATGCCGGACGTCCCAGCCGCCCAGCAGGTGACCCGACTCGGGAAAGGAGTCGCGATCAAGCTCTCCGACTCCGCTTCCATCTCCCACATCGGCCTCGTCCGCGCGATGCGCGCGCTCGCCGACAAGAAGAAGATCCCCTACCAAATGGAGATCCTCCCGCGGGGCGGCACAGACGCAGGAGCCCTCCAGCTCGCGAGGAGCGGGGCGGCCGTCGTCACCCTCTCCGTCCCCACCCGCTACGTCCACTCCGTCGTCGAGATGGCGCACAAGGAGGACATCGAAGGGGCGATCAGGCTCCTCGCCGCCTTCCTGGAGACGGCGGACAAGGTCAACCTCTCCCGCTGATGGAGGAGCCAAGGACGACCCTCTTTCGGGACTTCGACGTCGTGGCGACGATGGACGACGCCGGACGCGAGATCCGCGGAGGCTCAGTCCTTGTGCGGGGAAACCGGATTGCCGCCGTCGGGGACGCCTCCTCCCTCACGGCAGACGCCGTGATCGACGGGCGAGGGAAGGTCCTCCTCCCGGGCTTCGTCAACACGCATCACCACCTCTACCAGACCCTCTTCCGGAACGTCCCCGGCGCCTCGGACCGGAAGCTCTTCGACTGGCTCGTCTTCCTGTACGAGCGCTGGGCAGGAATCGATGAGGAGGCGGTTGAGACGAGCGCCGCGCTCGGATGCTCGGAGCTCCTCCTCTCGGGTGCGACGACGAGCTCCGACCACTTCTACCTCTTCCCGAAGGGGCAGCCGCTCCTCTTTGACGCCCTCGTGGAAGGGGCGCGGCGGACTGGGATCCGCTTCCATCCCTGTCGGGGGTCGATGTCCCTGTCGAAGAAGGACGGGGGCCTCCCGCCGGACAGCGTGGTCCAGACGGAGGAGGAGATCCTCGAAGACTGCGAGCGCGTGGTCGCGCGCTACCACGACTCAAGGCCGCTCGCCATGCTCCGCGTCGCCCTCGCGCCTTGCTCCCCCTTTTCCGTCACCCGCCGCCTGATGGAGGCGTCCCTCCGCCTCGCGGACGAGCACGGGGTCCTCTTGCACACCCACCTTGCAGAGACCTCAGACGAGGAAGCCTACTGCCTCGGCCGCGCCGGGGTCCGGCCGGTCGACCTCCTGGAGGGGCTGGGCTGGCTGCGGGAGGACGTCTGGTTCGCCCACCTTGTCCACCTCTCCGAGGGAGACATCGCCAAGCTCTCGGCCGGGAAGGTCGGGATGTCGCACTGCCCGAGCTCGAATATGACCCTTGGCTCAGGGATCGCTCCGGTCGCGCGGCTCCTCGGGACCGGCGTCAAGGTGAGCCTCGCCGTAGACGGCTCAGCGAGCAACGACACCTCGAACATGGTCCGTGAGGTGCGGCAGGCGATGCTCCTTCAGCGTGTCCGCTACGGGGCCGAGGCCTTCTCCGCCCGCGACGCCCTGCGCCTCGCGACGCGGGGCGGAGCCGCGGTCCTCCACCGCGAAGCGGAGATCGGCTCGATCGAGGTGGGGAAGGCGGCGGACCTCATTGCGTTCGACGTTTCCGGGCTTCCTTTCGCAGGGGCGCAGGCCGACCCGGTCGCTGCGCTCGTGCACTGCGCCGCAGAGAGGGTCGACCTGGCGATGGTCGACGGTGTCCTTCGCGTGTGCGACGGCCGGCTCGTGGACGAGACCCTGTACGACCTTGTCCCCCGTCAGAACGAGATCTCTCGCAAGCTAGTCGAGGGGCGATGAAGGTCGCCCTGGAGATTGCCTTCTCCTTCAAGCGCGCCCTCGGGGCGGGGGAGACCGATCTTGACCTCTCCGAGGGGGCGGACGTCGGCCACGCCCTGCGCGACCTTGCCCGGCGTCACCCTTCGCTCGAGCAGCGGCTCTTCGCGCGGAGTGGCACTCTCCACCGCCACGTGAACGTCCTCCTGAACGGCAGGAACGTGGCCCTCGGGGAGGGCCTTGCGACGCGCCTCGCCGACGGGGATCGCCTCACCCTCCTTCCTCCTGTGGGCGGAGGGTAGGGCGACGCTCGAAGGTCCCGGGGCGCGGGTTCCAGGCAGGCACTCCCTCTCAGCTACTCCCCAGCCGTCTGCGCGGCCTCCTTGAGTCGCGTGGCGGCCAGGACAGCGACCGCGAGGAGTCCGATCAGGACGAGGAGGGGACCGCTCATCGAGCCGGTTGCCGGCGCTTTCAGGGCGTCCATGCCGACGATGAACGCGATCCCGGAGACCTGCCCCGCGAGGAGGAGAAGGCCGTTCGTCGTCCCTTCGGGTACGGGGTGGGTCAACTCGGCGCCGTACTGGAACCCGATCGGCCCGGCGCTGAGGAGGAACAGCCCCAGGACGAAGGCCGAGGCGAGCAGAAGCCCGTAGCTCCTGGCGAACGCGATTCCGGCCAGGCCGGGGATCGCTCCGGTGAGGGCGAGGACAAGGAAGGGGACCCGCCGGCGGAGTCGGTCGGAGAGCGGAGGGAAGAGAGCTGCGCCGATCACCCCGCCCAGGACCATCAACCCGCCGGCGAGGCCGGCCTGAGCGATGGAGAACCCACGCGGGCGTACGATGTCCTCGATCCAGGTCGTCACAGCGTTGAACGCGCCGAGACCGATGAAGAAGAGGAGGAGCAGTCGCGCAAAGGCCCTGTCCCGAAGCACCCTCTTGAGGCCGTCGAGGACGAGGGCCCTTCCCTCGGGGCCGACCGGTGTGGGTGGGCGTTCCCTGGCCAGACAGAGGAAGACGAGCGCCGAAGCGGCCGACACTCCGCCGTACGCGAGGAGGGTCGTCGGGAGGGACGTGCGAAGGACGAGGAGCGGCGTTGCCGCGAGGCCGACGAGGATCCCCGCGTAGGTCGCGAGGGAGCCCAGCCCGCTCGCCGTCGCGCGCTCGCGCAGCGGGAACCATCGCCCGGCGATCTTGGCGATCGCATTGAGGACGAACGGCTGACCGACAGCGATCCCCATCTGCGAGACGAAGACCCAGGTGAAGTGCGAGGCGAGGAGCCCCCGGAGGAGCCCGAAGACCCCGGTGAGCAGCGCCCCGATCCCGACGCCGACGCGGATGCCCCAGGTGTCGATCACCCACGAGGCGGGGATCGAAAGAAAGATGAACACGACCATGAACACCATGGACAGGACGCCGATGGAGAGGTTCGAGACGCCGTAGAACGCCGCCGCCTCGCTCGTGATCGGAGCGAAGCTGATCCACAGAAGCTGGTTCGTCGCGACGACGAGCATGAACGCGAGCAGCACGACCCAGCGATAGCCGTACACCTTCACCGACGACTCCTCCACGCGCCCCTCCTTCGCTCCCGCTTGAGCTGGGGACTCCCCTGACCGGTCCCCACCGGGGGCATGATACCGGCCCGTCTTTGATCGGGCATCCTGGCGAGCAACCCAGCCGCCCGTGGGGTGGAGGAGGCCCATGCTGGAAGCCGGCCTCGGGCGGCGAGCGGACAAAGAAGAGGAGGAGCGGAGAGGGGCTTTCCCGGGGACGTCCTTCGCTCGATCTGGGTTCGGCGCAAGACCAGAAACACGGAGAGGCCCTTTCGGGCCTCTCCGTGGCTGGTGTGGTGGTGGGCTTCGTAAGGAGGTTAGCCTTGAAGAGGGTTCTCGCCTCTCTTCTTCACCGCGACGAGACTACCCCCTGCGTGTGTAGCGGGTGTGAAGGCGGCGTGTCCTTTTGATGCACCCTGGAGAGGGGTTCGGCGCCTAGATTCCGAGGTCGAGCTGCGGCCCGACCGTGCCTGCCTTCTCTGCGATGCGCCGGAGGAAACGGTCACTGTCGATGATGAACCGCTCGTGCTCCGCCTCCGCGACCTTCTCCACCTCGTCCCATGCCTCGACGCGGAAGCTGAGCCGCCGCCTGTCGACCGCCTCGAGGCTCGCTCGGACGGAGACCCGCATCCCCGCCGGGGTCGCCGCATGGTGGCGCAGCGAGATCGAGGTCCCGACGGTCTTTTCCCCCTTCCCGAGCAGGGGCTCCACCGTCTGACGGCAGCACTCCTCGCAGAAGCCGACGAGGACGGGCGTAGCCAGGACATCGACGAGGCCGCTCCCGTAGCGGCTTGCCAGGTGTTCCGGCCGCACGATCCACGTCTTCTCGCTCGAGAGCCCAGGCTCGATCATCGGTTCCTCCAGTGGGCAGGATGGTACGGGCAGGCGGGCGAGGGGATCAAGGAGAGAGCCGATAGCAGTCGGGTCGGCGGTCGGCAAACAGGTCGTTCCACCGGTTGATCGCCTTCTGCCGCGCCGCGCACGGGTCGATCTCCTCGACCAGGACCCCCTCCCCTTCCTTCGGGAGGCAGGAGAGGACGTCCCCTCGCGGGGAGACGATTTGGCTCTCCCCCGTGAAGCGCAACGGTTCCCCGGCCCGGGCCTCGATCCCCACGCGGTTTGCGGTTGCGGTGAAGACCCGGTTCTCCAGGGCCCGGACGCGCATCGTCAGTTGGCCGACCCCAGGCAGGACGAGGTTTGCCGGATGGGCAAGGAGGTCCGCTCCGGCGAGGGCAAGGGTCCGCGCTGCCTCAGGGAAGAGGTGGTCGAAGCAGACCATCATCCCGACGCGGCAGAGGCCGATATCGCTGACGGGAGACGGTTCCTCCCCAGGAGAGAACCAGCGCTTCTCCTCCCCGAAGAGATGGACCTTCCGGTAGCGGGCGACGAGTCCAGCGGGACCGACAAGGACCGCAGTGTTACGGATGCAATTCCCGTCCCGCTCCGGAAGGCCGGCGACCAGATACGCGCCCGTCGCACGCGCGAACTCGGCGAGCCACGCGGTCGTCTTTCCACCAGGAACCGGCTCGGCGAGAGCGGTGACCTCCTCAAGGGAGGCAAACTGGTAGCCGCTGGCGCAGAACTCCGGGAGGACCCACAGGTCCGCCCGCGACGAGGCCAGGAGTTCCCCCACGCGGCGGAGGTTCGCGTCGACCTCGCCGAAGCCCGGGTTCGTCTGGACGACACCGATCCGCATCCGGATTGTCTTCTGTGCTGGGGCTAGCGGTTCTTGGCTTTGGCCTTCCGCTCCGCTCGCGCTTTGGCCTTGTCCCGGAACCTCCGCTTCTCCTTTGTCCTCACGCGCTCCCGCTTTGCCTCTGCCATTCTCTCTCCTTACCCCTTTGGAGGGCGACCTAAAGCTCGCGGCGCCCGCTCCGGGATGTTCCCTTCCGCGATGGGCTCCGCACGCTGACGATACCCGCTCCTGGGCAAGGGACGCAAGGAGGCCGGGAGCGCGCGGGGTGACGCGCGCGGCGGCTCGGTATATGATGGAGGTCCGGGGTTGAGGAAGAAGGGGATTCCTGGCATCACCTGAGGAGGACCCATGAAGAAGACACTTCTGCTGTTCGCGGTGCTCGGTCTCGTTGCCCTCACGCTTGCTGGGTGCTCGAGCGCGCGGCGCCTGGGAGACCTGGAGAAGAGGGCGTCCGACCAGACGGCGCAAGTCGCGGCGCTCAAGGGGCAGGTGGACGCGTTCCCGGCGATACTCCAGGCGAACTCGTCCCGGGTCAGCGACCTGGAGAAGGATGCCTCGACGTACGCCGCGATGATCGCCTCGAATGGGACGCTCATCGCCGAGCTTCAGAAGCGGGTGGAGGGGTACACGGGCGCGAATGAAAGGGCGCTGGTCGGTCTCAGCGATCTGGAGCGTGAGGTGGGAGGGTACTCCTCCCAGATTGAGAACCTAGGCAGCGACGTCAACGCGCTTCGCCGCCAGCAGGACACTCAATCGGTGCTCCTGGCCACGAACACAACGCTGATCGCGAGCAGGGGAGAACAGGTCGGGGAACTGGAGAGAAAGGTCGAGCGGTACCTTGCCCTCGGCGAGGCGGCTACAGGGGAGGTCGTGCTTCTGAAGGAGGCTGTCGCGACGCAAGCCGCAACGGTCGACGCGGCGCAGACCGACGTCGCCCAATTGCAGGGCGAGGTTCAGTCCTGGTCCGCCCGGGTCGCGGCGAGTGAGCAAGCTGTCGCCGCGCTGCGGGAGGAGGTCGCCCAGCTCACCGCGCAGGGGGCGTCGCTCAGAGTGGGGACGGTCGACCTGGCCGAGGCGGCTGGGGCGTTCCGCGAGGGTGGGAGCGAAGGGGTCGAGGCCGTCGCCGCGAACGAGGCTGAGATCGCCGCTCTCGAGGCGGTGTTCGCCGCGGGGAGCCTCGCCCCAGAGAGCTACCAGACGCAGAGCCGGAAGCTTCGGTCGGACCTGCTGCTCGCTCGCTCCTCTCTTGAGGCGGAGACCCTCGCGCGGCTCGTTGCCTCGCAAGCTGTGGCAGGCCTTGGCCTGGAGGCCGCGCTCGGCGGCCTTGAGCAGGTGGCGCAGGAGGTGGCCAAGGCAGCGCTTGACCTTGCGGCGGACACGACGCTCGACGAGGCTGCATTCCTCACCCAGTACGAGACGCTCTCGGCGGCCGTCGAGGAGATCGAGCGCGACCTGCGCTCGACCGTGGCCCCGCTCGTCCGAGAGGCCGTGGTCCAGGTCGCGCAGGAGGCGGGCTGCGACCTTGTTCTCGAGCGGCGGGAGATCCTCGCCGGGGACGCGGCGCGCCTGCTCGACCTGACCGGTCTCGTCAAGGAGGCGCTCCGGGCTCGACCGTAGGGCCGCCCGGAGTGGCGGGATGGCAGCGGACGTAGCGGCTGAGGTTGCGCGCCTGCGCGACGAGATCCAGTGCCACGACTATCGCTACCACGTCCTCGCCTCCCCGAAGATCAGCGACGCGGAGTACGATGCCCTTTTCCGCCGGCTGGTTGATCTTGAGGCCGCGCACCCCGACCTCGTCACCCCGGACTCGCCGACGCAGCGCGTCGGGGCGCCCCCCGCCGAGGGGTTTGCCTCCGTGGCGCACGGGGTCCCGATGCGAAGCCTGTCGAACGCGTTCACGGCAGAGGAGATCCGCGACTTCGACCGGCGGGTGCGGAAGCTCCTTGGCACAGACGAGGTGACCTACGTCGCGGAGCCGAAGCTCGACGGCCTCTCGGTGGAGCTGGTCTACCGCGACGGGACCTTCGTCCAGGGCTCGACGCGTGGGGACGGAGTGAACGGGGAAGCCGTCACAGGAAACCTTCGCACCATCCGGACCGTCCCCCTCCGGCTCCGCACCGAGGAGGGCTTGGCGCCCCGCCTCCTCGAAGTGCGCGGCGAGGTGTACCTGGCGAAGGAGGACCTCCGGCGACTCAACGCGGAGCGGGAGCGGGACGGTCTTGCGCCCTTCGCCAATCCCCGGAACCTCGCTGCTGGCTCGCTGCGCCAGCTCGATCCCAAGGTGACCGCGGCCCGACGACTCAGGTTCTACGGCTACGACGTCGGCCGGGTGGTCGGCCTGGAGATCCCGACGCAGGAGGACCTCCTCGCGGCCCTCGTTCGCTTGGGCATCCCCACGAACCCCCTGTACCGGGTCTGTCGGGGGATCGAGGAGGCGATCGCCTTCTACGAGGAGCTCGACCGGAAGCGGGAGGACCTCCCGTACGACGCGGACGGGATCGTGATCAAGGTGAACGACGTCGCCGTGCGGAGGGTCCTCGGAGAGCTGGCCCACTCCCCCCGCTGGGCGGTCGCCGCGAAGTTCCCGGCCGAGGAGGGGACGACCCGCCTCGCGGACATCCGCGTCTATGTCAGCCGAACGGGGACGCTGACTCCGGTCGCAGCCCTCGACCCGGTCCGAGTGCGAGGGGTCGAGATCTCACGTGCCACCCTTCACAACGAGGACGAGGTGAAGCGGAAGGGGCTCCTCATCGGGGACACGGTCGTCGTCCGCCGGGCAGGGGACGTCATCCCCGAGGTCGTCCGCCCGCTCGTTGAGCGGCGAACCGGAGCGGAGCGCCTGTTCGTCATGCCGACCGAGTGTCCGGTCTGCGGCGGGCCGGTCGTCCGTCTCGAGGGGGAGGTCGCCCACCGCTGCCTGAATCTCTCCTGCCCGGCGCGGATCGTGGCGTCGATCCTGCATTTCGTCTCCAGGGGCGGGTTCGACATCGAGGGGATGGGACCGAGGCTCGTGATCCAGCTGGTGGAGCGGGGGATCGTGAGAAGGATCGACGACCTCTTCCGCCTCGATCGGGAGACCCTTCTCACGCTCGACCGAGTCGGGCCGAAGCTTGCGGAGAAGCTTCTCTCCACGATCGAGAAGAAGAGGGAGACTGCGCTTCCGAAGTACCTCTTCGCCCTGGGGATCCCCGAGGTGGGGGGCGTCACCGCCGACCTCGTCGCCGCGTCGTTCGGGTCGATCGACCGCCTTCTCTCGGCGAGCGTGGAGGATCTCCTCGCGGTTCCAGGGATCGGGCCGCGAATGGCTCTCGCGATCACCGGCTTCTTCGCGAACCCGGAGAACCGCACCCTTCTCGGCGCCCTGCGCGCGGCCGGGGTGAGGACGACCGAGGCGGCCGCGCTGGCGTCGACCGCGCTCGCCGGGGCGCGGTTTGTCTTCACTGGGAGCCTCTCCACGATGACGCGGGAGGAGGCCCAAGACCGGGTGAGAAGGCGGGGGGGAACGGTCTCCTCCTCGGTCGGTCGGAAGACGGACTACGTGGTCGTCGGAGCGGATCCCGGGTCGAAGGCCGCCCAGGCGCAGGCACTCGGGGTGAGGACCCTCTCTGAGGCCGAGTTCCTCGACCTCCTCGCCGGCCGTGGCTAGCCAGGCACTCCTCGACCTCACCCTGCCGGAGTTGGAGGCCCTTCTGCGTGATCAGGGCGTGCCGTCCTTCCGCGCTCTTCAGGTGTGGCACGGAATCTACCGCGATCTTGCCTTGTCGTACGACGAGATCACGACCCTCCCTCGCGACCTTCGCCAGAAGCTCTTCGGGGGGCTCAGCTACGCCCCTCTCGCGGAGGTCAGGGCAGAGGAGAGTGCGGATCGCCTCGCGCGGAAGGGTCTGTACCGCCTCGCGGACGGGGAGACGGTCGAGTCCGTCCTCCTCTTCTACGAGCGGCGACAGAGCGTCTGTGTCTCGACGCAGGTTGGCTGCGCCCTCTCCTGCCTCTTCTGCGCCACGGGCAAGGCGGGGTTCGTGCGTGACCTCGCGGCAGGGGAGATCGTCGGACAGGTCCTTGCCGCGGCGCGCGTCCTTCGCTCAAGGGGAGAGCGGCTGACCCACGTCGTCTACATGGGGATGGGAGAGCCGTTCCTGAACTACGAGGCGACCCTGCGGTCGATCCGGATCCTGAACGACAAGGACGGGTTCGACCTGCGCGCGCGGGCGTTCACCGTCTCTACCGTCGGGATCGTCCCAGGGATCGAGCGCTTCGCTAGAGAGGGGATCCAGGCGAACCTCGCCGTCTCTCTGCACGCCGGGACGGACGCCCTGCGCGACCGGCTCGTTCCAGCGAACCGTCGCTACCCCCTGGCGGACCTTCTTCGGGCCTGCCGCGCCTACACTGAGAAGACCCATCGACGCGTGACGTTTGAGGTGGCCCTGATCGACGGGGTGAACGACGGCGCGGAGGACGCCCGGGCGATCGCCCGGCTCCTCCAGCGCTTCCTTTGCCACGTCAACCTGATCCCGATGAACCCGGTTCCGGGGACGGCGCTTCGGCCCAGCCCGCGGGACCGGGTGAACGCCTTCGCGAACGAGCTTGAGAAGGCGCACGTTCCCGTGACCGTGCGCTTGGGACGGGGGATCGAGATCCAGGCCGGGTGCGGACAGCTCCGCGGGAGCGCCAGCGCTAGAGGAGGTCGCGGTAGATCTCGAGCGCCTGCTTCCCCCAGCGCTCGGTGATTCGCTCCATCCCCTCGCCGACGAGTTGGCGCGCCCTCTCGCGGCTGACCTGCATGATCCGCCCGACCTCGGAGAGGTTGTACGGGCAGCCGTCCTCGATCCCATAGTGGAGGCGGAGCGCGAACGCCTGGCGCGCAGGGATCTCTGCCAGGATGGCCTCCAGCTCCTCACGGAACAGGAGCCGCAGGGCCTCCTGCTCGGGGGAGAGGGAGTTCGTATCCTCGACCTGGTCCTCGAGCGTCTCGTCGCTCTCCTCGTCCACGGGCTGGTCGAGGGAGAGGACCTCGCTCACCTCCTTCTCGATCTGGCGGAGGCGCTCCGCGCTGATGCCCAGGGCGGCGGAGATCTCTTGGTCCTCGAGCGGCTGCTCGCCGGCCTCCGTGCGCAGGTCCGCCAGGCGCCGCACGGCGCGGAACAGGTAGTCCGGGATCCGGATCAGCCGCGCCTGCTCGGTGATCGCGGCCAGGATCGCTCGGCGGATCCACCACGAGGCGTACGTCCCGACACGGAACCCGCGCTCGACGTCGAAGCGGTCGACGGCCTCCAGGAGCCCGATGTTCCCCTCCTGGATGAGATCAGGGAGGGGGAGGCCGACCTCGGCGTACTCCTGGGCGATCTTGACGACGAGGCGGAGGTTGGAGGTGACCAGGCGCTCGCGAGCCCCGTCCGTGCCGGCGGCCATTTCAAGCGCTGTCTTCCGCTCCTCCTCCGGCGAGAGGATCGGGAAGCGGGCGATCTCCCGGAAGTAGATCCCCAGGATGTCGACGCCGTCCCTCTCCGTCCCCGTCTTCTCCGCCATCATCGTGGAAGTGCGCTCCGCAGGTACTTTACGCGATCGAGGAACAGGCGCGCAACGGCGAGCTACGCCGGGAAGTGCGGGGAGGCGACCTCCAGGACGTCGAGCTCGACCACCTGCGCCGAAACCCCGAGGAGAGAGGCCAGGGAGGGGACGGTCCGCCCCTCATCCCCGGAGACAAGCTCCTTGATGTAGAGTCCCCCCTCCGTGCGGAGGGTGATCTCGGCCTCCCGCAAGGAGACGAGGCTTCCTGAGACTGACAGGACGCGGCGGCCGCGGACGAGGTCCGCCCGCCGGTGGGCGACCCGCCGAGGGGTTCTCTGGTCGATCGGTCCTTGGAGACGAGAGAGGGCGTCGGTGAGCGCCTGTCTGGAGACCTCTTCGCCGAAGGCGACGCGCGCGCGGTAGGTCTTCTCCGCCTCGGTCTCCTTGATCTCTCCCACCGCCTCGCGCGGGACCTCGCGCAGCCGAGAGACGGCGACCTTCCCGTCCGCGGTCTCGTTGACCTCCGCTCCGAGGCGGGCGAGGTCGAGGTTGCGACGCCGCGGGGCGACGACCTCGAGGACGAACGGCCGTCCGTCCCCGAGCATCCGCGCGTCGATGTCCTCCCGCCCCGCGCCATGCAGGTGCGCTTCGACTGCCCCGGCGACGCGGAGGAAGGGCAGGGCGACGAGCTCCTCGACCGACTCGGGGTACTGCTTCCCTGTCTCGTGGCACGAGGAACAGCCGCGTCCGCCGCAAAGCCGGCAGGGCCAGTGGGTCTGGGGGATCCCGCGCGCGAGCTTCCGGTAGCGCCCGTAGACGTAGAGGGAGAGGACGGAGAGCTCGATCTCGCCTCTCGCAAGGTCGATCGTGAACGCCACGTGAGGGTGGGTCAGGTCAACGGTCCCGTGGCCAACCCGCGCCTCGAACGCCTTCCCCGCCTCGCGGTTGAAGGCGTGGCGTAGCGGCTCAGAGAGGCCGGTGGGGAAGGTCTGGTCGAAGAACGCCTCCATTTCGGCAAGGCGTGGGGTGAGGCGGACCCCGAAGAGGTAGGAGTCAAATCCGATCCCCTCGACCAGGGCGAGAGCGCGCTCGACCAGAGCAGGGATCGAGTCGAAGAGCCCCCCGCACAACCAGCACGGCCCAGGCTTCCCGGAGGTGCCGAACATCCCGGCCAGCGTGCGGAGCGCTCGGCCGCGCTCGTGGTTCGAGAACCCGCGTCCGAGCAAGGCAAAGGCCCGCCCCAAACAGTCGTCGCAAAGGGGCCCCGCGCGGAGAACCTCCGCCGTGCGTCTCAGGACCTCCTCGACCGAGAGCTTCCCTTCCTCCATTGGCCATCCCTCCCTGGGGGTCCATTCTCCTCGGCCTGACCGGTCGCGCAAGGCCGGCCTAGGTCCCCGGCTCGTAGCGGCGGTAGTAGATCATCTCTTCGTCCTCCCGTGAGAACCCGATCGCGGCGAGGTCCGCGGCGGCGAGAGAGGCGGCGGCGGGTGTCCCGTCCCACGTCTTGACGCGGATCGGCCCCGGGCGAGAGGCATCGCGCAGGATCCTCGGAAGGAGCGCAAGGGCTCTCCTCCGCTCGCCGGGATCGAGGTCGGCGACGGGGACGAGCCGCTCCCCGCGGCTGGCGACGGCGAGGAGAGGGACCCCGCCGCGTAGGATGAGATAGGAGGACGGTATCCACCGGAGGGAGACCGCCTCGCCGCGCAGGTCCTGGACGGGGAAGACCGCCCCCGGCCCGTAGGGGTTCGCCGGGTCGCAGGCGGGCAAGAGGAGAAGCTCGTCGGATGGCATCGGGCACGCCAGACGATCGACGAGCTCGGGGAGGAGGAACTGCGGTCCGGAGAGACCGGAGAGGAACGGGGCTCGGTCCACCGCCCCGCGCCACTCCAGGCGTGCGAGGGCCGGGTAGAGGCGCGTCCAGACGAGGGGGATCGACTCCAGGGCGAGGACCTCCCGGGCCACGAGCCCATGTCGGCCGAGGAGCAGGCGCGCGAGGCGCTCGGTCTCGTCCTCGCTCTCCCCGTCCGATGGGCGAGCGAGCAGGGAGAAGCGGCCGCCGGCCCAACCCTTGGCCCGGCTCCCTCGCCACAAGTCTTCCTCGGGCGGACCGGACAAGAAAGGGGCGAGGGAGTCGTTGGTGGCCCGTCCCTGACAGATGAGATTCCAGAGTCCCCTTGCGGCGTGCGACGGAACGAGCCCGGCGGCGAGGGCGACCTCGTTCAGGAAGAGGGCCCCGCGCTCCTCGAGGGCCTGCGCGACCCGAGCCGCCTCC